>Ga0315338_1000250_pt1 | contig 171665 bp, 137 predicted proteins | sample ASW8metaG_FD_204518 | JGI IMG/M metagenome (GOLD analysis project Ga0315338, IMG submission 204518) | Ammonia-oxidizing marine archaeal communities from Monterey Bay, California, United States - ASW #8 | ecosystem: Environmental > Aquatic > Marine > Coastal | place: USA: California | collected...
GGGTGGGCCCGGGCCCCCCCCCGGCCCCACGCCCGTTTGACCGCAGGTCTCAAACAGACGCTTGTTGAGACCTTCGGTCGGCGCCGTGGCGCGGTCAGGAGACCACGCCACAACATTGACGGTCCATCAACGACCAAGCGCGGCCATGCCGTGACATGTGGGACGCGTCTCTGATACGGCACACGAAGTGTGCCTACTACAACAAGTTGAACTCGCCGGCCTTTAAGCACATGCCGTTTAAACGGATAGCTGTGGCCTGCTGCGACACGGACACCGAACATGCACGTTTTCACCGAGCACGCGTTGATGAAAGACCTGCATCAGGCAGGCGAGAAAATCGTGCTGCTGGTCCTCGACGGCTTGGGCGGACTACCATTGGAAGCCTCCGGCAAGACTGAACTGGAGACGGCCAACACGCCCAACCTTGACCGGCTGGCTGCGGAAGCTTCGAGCGGATTGAGCATTCCGATTCGGCCGGGCATCGAGCCAGGCAGCGGTCCGGCCCACTTGAGCTTGTTCAGCTACGATCCCGTGACCTACCAGATCGGCCGCGGCGTGCTCGAAGCGTTAGGCATCGGCTTCGAGCTCGGTCGTGACGATCTGGCTGCCCGCGGAAACTTCGCCTCCGCGGATAAGGACGGCACGATCACCGATCGCCGCGCCGGCCGCATCGACACGGAAGAATGCATCCGCCTGTCTGCCAAGCTGCAGGACGCCACTGGCAGTTGCTTGCCCGGCTACGAGGTGTTCGTCAAACCGGTCAAAGAGCATCGGTTTGTGCTGGTCCTCCGCGGACCGGGTCTCGGTGGCGAATTGACGGAAACAGACCCTTTGGTCACTGGCAAACAACCATTGCGGGCAACCGACAAGAGCGGCACACCCGAAGGGGCCCGCTCGGCCGAACTCGTCAACCAATGGGTGAGTGCGGCACGTGCGGTGCTGTTGGATGAGCCCAAGGCGAATAGCCTCAACCTGCGGGGATTGGCCAAGGACCCGGGCCTACCCTCTTTTGGCGAAATCTACGGTATGCGAGCCGCGGCCATTGCCGTCTATCCCATGTACCGCGGCGTTGCCAGTCTGGTCGGCATGCAGCCAATTCCGTTCCAAGGCGATCGCCCGGCACACGAAATCGACGCGTTAGAGCAGGCTTGGAACGACTACGACTTCTTCTTCATCCACATCAAGAAGACCGATAGCTACGGCGAAGACGGCAACTTCGAGGCCAAGGCCAAAGAGATTGAAGCGGTCGACGAGGTCATCCCCCGCATTCTGGCGCTGGAGCCGGGCGCGTTGATCGTCACCGGCGACCACAGTACACCGGCCAAACTCCGCTCGCACAGCTCACACCCGGTGCCGACACTACTCTGGAGCCCGATCGCCATGCCCGACGCGGCGCAGAGCTTCGGCGAGCGAGCCTGCGCAACAGGCCACCTCGGGTTGTTCCACGCAACGACGTTGATCCCGCAGGCCATGTATCACGCCGGCCGCTTGAAACGGTTCGGGGCGTAGAAGCTGCGAGCTGACGGCGACTGGCTGCTAGTGCTCTTGGGCCAGCAGGTCGCACACCTCTCCTACCGAAGCGGCGAACGCCTTCGAGGCGGACGTTGTGGGGAATGCCGACAGCCGAGCGAACAGCGGTTGGCACTCCTTCGACCACCGCTCATACAGCTGGCGAATCTCAGCAGGTATCGGGACGACGTCAAGGAGGTCGGCTGCTGAGGTGGGTTGCTGGCTGGACTGGGCGATACAGATCTCGCCGTATCGTTCGACAGCCGTCTGAAACAAGCGATCCGCCTCTTCGTCGGCTCGGTCGCTCCAGTTGGCAACTTCGGTCGAAAAGCTTTCGACCCGCTGTTTCAACGCCACGACATCATGGTCCGTCATCGCAGTCTCCGTACAACCAACGCGTGGTTCCGTCACAGTTCCGTCACCGGCGAAGGTAACAAGAACAGCCCCGCGCGAAAAGTCACAGCAATGTAGTCGGGGCCGACCAGCGGAGTTATCCTGCAGCGGTCGCCAGAATCATGTTCTCGACGGAGGCCGCGATGCAACAGCGCTTCACGAAGCTGTGGCAATCGATCGCTGCCAGTGATGCGGACGAAGAATACGCAGCGATCGCTAAAGCGTACGGCGAGTCGCATCGGGCGTACCACAATCTCGAGCACATCGGCGACTGTCTGACGCAGCTGGATTCGGCCGCCACTCGCCGCGATCATCCCCGCGAAGTCGAATTGGCCGTGTGGTTTCACGACGTGGTTTACAACACGCGTTCTGACCAAAACGAACAGGAGAGTGCCGATTGGGCGGCCCGCTCGCTTGCCGGCGGAGGCATCGCAAAAGAGAGGATCGCTCTTGTCGTCAGCCTGATCCTAGCGACGCGTCACGCCGCCGTCCCCGACGGTCTCGAGGCGCAATTGATCGTGGACGTCGATTTGTCGATTTTGGGCCGGCCGCCGACGGAGTTCCAAGAGTACGAACAAAAGATCCGCAGGGAATACCGCTGGGTTCCCGGCATCATTTTTCGGCGCAAACGAGCCGAGGTCTTGGAGAGCTTTCTCGGGCGGCCAAATATCTATTCGACCGAGGAGTTTCGCGACCGTTACGAAGAGGCGGCCCGGACCAATCTTGCCGACTCGATTCAGGTGTTACGAGGCGGTTAACGATCGCTGCCGCTCTCGATCTGCATCATCAATCCGAATCGTGGGGCGGACTCCCGTATTTCCTGCGCAGTTGGCGGACCCCAAGACCGTCCTCGATCCACTGTTCGACAAAGCCGCAGCCTGCACATAGATAGTGTGTTACTGGTGCAGACGCGCTGGTCCCCCCTAGCTGGTTCGTCGGAGCGAATCCGATTGGCGTCAATGCCCATCCACCCGCCGGTATGCGTACCAAGTCTGTTGACTCACACTTCGGGCATCGTCCCGTATTCTTCATTTGCGGCACCTCTGACTGACAGGTGAGATCTTGCGGCTTACAACGTTCGCAACGGAGCCTCGGATCTCCGCACGTGAGGGAAGATTCGACGGTTTTCGATGCGCCTGGCCTTGTGCGAACGCTGACGATCCGGGCGCGATTCTTGGTACGGTAGAACTCATCCGTTGACCGCCGCTTGGCATCTGTCACCGCGCGCCCGTTTCTGCATACGTCGAATAGGACCGCGACATGCGACTTTCCATCCTCTGTGTCGGACCGCTCCTGCTGTGTGCCGGAGAGATCTATGCGTTGGATTCTGATAATCTACCCGCCAATCTGCGAATAGTGGTGGAAAACACGCAGCGGTTAAGCGTATCTCGCGGCGGTCGGCTGCCGTTGTACGTGCTGCCGATCAGTGGTTCATTTGCCAGCCTCGACGACAGCCGGGCCGAACGGGCGCTCAGAGAATTGGATCGGCGGGGGATTGGTTACACGGTCGATTGGAACCCTAGCGATTTCGAGCGTTCGCTCGCAGAGGGGCTGCGCATCGGCAAGCTGCAGACAAGGCTCGGCCTGCGCGTTGCCGTCAATGCCAACGCGTGCCTCTACTCGTTCTTCGATGGCAGCGACGAAACACTGCACGTCGATCGAGACGGACGTACGTTCGCCGAAACGTCGTTCGGGGGCCGGCTGGGGTGCCCGTTTGCGATCGAGCATCGTGTGCCGGTGATCAAACAGCGGGTCGAGATGTTCTTGCGAGCCTACAAGCAGGCCGGCCTGAAGGTGGACTTTATCTTCGCCGACTGGGAAATCGACGGTCCCATCGAGTGGAATGATGCTTGGTCGACCTGCAAGCGCTGCCAACGTTGCCGCGACAGTATCTCGAGCATCGATGACTTTCGGGCGTTTCAATCGAGTCTCCGCACAATTCGCAGCGAATTGCAGCGGGTTGCTTTCGGCGACAACGTGACGAGCTTCTTTCCCGAGGCGCTCGTCGGGAACTACGGCGTGTATCCCCACGATGGCTATCGTTATTGGTACGACTACTTCGAGCAGCCCGCGCCCCATGGTCCGGCCAAGACAGATCAGCGAGCCCGCTATCGGGAATGGGCGCACGAATTCGATGGCACGGGCTACACGTTCGCGATGCCTGTCGTCTATACGTGGTATCCGACCTTCGGCTGGTACGACTTTGATGAGACAGACTACCGCTGGTTTTACAACATGTTGTTGGTCGGCACGAATGCCGGACGGCACACCGCACAAACGACGCCCATCATTCCATTCGTGCACTGGACAACAACGGCTCCGCCCGAGAAGCCGGATCCAGGCGTGGTTCAGTTGAGCCAGCACAACTATCAAGAATTGCTGTGGCATATGTTGCTGCGAGGGCACGATACGTTCTTTCTGTGGTGCACCGGAGATGAGTTGGCTGAGGAAGTGCGGCTCGTGCACGAAGTGTATGCCCAAGCCTTGCAGCATCGGGGCTTCCTCGACCGCGGCACGCCGGTCACATTCGAGATTCCGACACAGCCGGGCGCGGTCGTATCGGGATTGCAGTTGGGCGATCGTGTGCTGGCCCGGCGGACGAACTTCGGCGACGACGAATCTGATCCGAAGTCGCTCGCGTTAGCCAATGGCAGCCAGATCGTCGTGCCGGGCGCTGCCGGCCTGCATGTGCTCGACGTACAGTCACGCCCTCGCCATGCGGGTCTGCTGTCGGTCGGGGGCGAGCAGCGATTTCCAATCGGATTCTACGAACTCCCTGCCGACGACGAAGAGCTGAGAGAGATGCCCGATGCCGGCGTGAATCTTGTGCGTAGCGGCAATCGGGACGACCTCGATCGCGCAGCGGCCGCCGGCATGGCCGGCTGGCTCTCACTGGGCGTGCAACAAGGCGCGACCGATGCGCTCCGCAAACAGATTGAATTGGTCGCCGATCACCCGGCGCTGGCGGTGTGGGAAGGCCCCGACGAGATTGTCTGGACGTTCACCGCGTACAGCCACCTCGCGAAGATCGCCGGCTACACCCGAGACGATTGGGAAGCGCAGATCCCGAAGGCAATCGAATACTCGGAACGCAGGGGCCGCGAGATCATTCCCAACTTGCGCGCAGGGATCGAACTGGTGCGCGAGCTCGATCCCCACAATCGCCCGTTTTGGATCAACGAGGCCGCCGATAGCGACGTGAAGTTGGTGCGGCAATACATCGACTCCGTCGACATCACCGGCTGCGACTACTATGCCGTCAGAAGCACCGGCACCGACCTGCAGAGCATCGGACGATTGGTCGGTCGCTGGCAGGCCATCGGTCGCGGCCGGCCGGTGTGGATGGTGCTGCAAGCTTTTTCCTGGCACACCGCCAAGCCGGAACGAACGCGGTTGTACCCCAGCTTTGGGCAATCTCGTTTCATGGCATACGACGCCATCGCCCATGGTGCGCGAGGAATCCTGTACTGGGGTTCCAGCCAGATCGACGACCCGCAATTTCGGGAGTCGCTATATGCACTCTGCTCGGAATTGTCGGCGCTTGAGCCGTTCTTAATCGGCCGCGATCATCCCGACGTCGATGTAACAGTCATCGACGACCTGTTCGACCCGCCTGGACTTGGCGTGAGAAGCAGGCTGTTTCGCGATGGCTCGGACTACCTTGTCGTGCTCGTCAACGAGGACGAACACCGTCATCTGGGCGTTGACGTGACCGGTCTGCATTCACTCAATGGGCGGCAGCTCGAGCTGCTCTACGGACAAGAGACCGCAGACGTCAAGGACGGCGGCTTCGTGACGCGGATGCAGGGTCATGAGGTCAAGCTGTTTGCAACGCACGAACGCTACGAATCGAGCCGCCGTCGTGGACGCGATTACACAAGCGAATAATTGTCTGCCGTTCGCCGGACCACTGCGAGACCCTCGGAATCAGCAAGATTCCCAACGAACTCGAATTACAGTATGCTGATACGTTGATTCGACTGGTCGATCGTCAGGCAATGTCATGCAAACTCCGGAACGGAATTCCTGAAGGAGCTGACACATGATCCGCGAAGCGCGCATTTCGCGCCGGCAACTCCTCCAGGTAGGCGGGCTCGGATGGTTGGGCCTTCATCTGCCGGGGCTGCTCCGCGCTGAAGCGACCAATACCGGTACTCCGCGAATCGACTCGTGCATCTTGATCTTCTATTACGGTGGTCCCAGTCACATCGACATGTGGGACATGAAGCCGGATGCACCGGCGGTGGTTCGGGGTGAATTTCAGCCGATTGCGACCAGTGCGCCGGGCGTTCAGATTTGTGAGCACATGCCGTTGACCGCGCAAGTGATGGACAAGGCTTGTCTGCTGCGCGGCATGCATCATCCAATGCGGAATCACAATTCGGCGGCGGCCGAAGCCCTGTGCGGCCGCACTCCGGACAGCGGCGATCTGGAGTTGCTGGCCGACGATGCCTTGAGCTTTCCCTGTTACGGCTCGCTGCTCACGCATCAACTCGAGGATCGGCAACGCGAGCTGCCACACGTGGCGTTGCCGCACGTGATGTACAACGTCGTCAAGCTGCCGGGCCAGACGGCCGGATTCTTGGGTTCTGCATACGAGCCGTTCCAAATACAGGCCGATCCGAACGCGCCGAACTTCAGCGTCCGCGAGTTGCAATACGCCGCCGGTATGAACGAGACCCGGCTGCGTCACCGCCGGTCGCTCGTGCAGTCGATCGACCGGCAAACGGACGCATCTTCAAGTGGCGACGCCTCCGACTCGATGAATGTCTATTACGAGCGGGCATTCGACTTGCTTCGCTCCGAAACGGTGCGGCGCGGCCTCGACATTTCGCGAGAGCCGGCGAGCCTCCGACAGCACTATGGTCGTAACGTGCACGGGCAAAGTGTGCTGTTGGCGCGGCGATTGGTGGAGTCCGGCGTGCGATTTGTCACTGTCTTCGACAAGGTCCATAACGGTCAGGAAGCCAACTGGGACAGCCATCAGTCGGTGTTCCCGCGGCATCGCGATCACCTCATTCCGCCGGCCGATCGCGCACTTTCGGCCCTCATCGAAGATCTGGCGGACCGCGGTCGGTTGGACTCGACGCTGGTGGTCGCGTTGGGCGAATTCGGCCGTTCGCCGCGAATCAACCCCGGAGCGGGCCGGGATCACTGGCCCGAGTGCTACACGGTCTTGCTGGCCGGCGGCGGCGTGAAAGGTGGTTTCGTGTACGGCGCCAGTGACCGCATGGGCGCCTATCCGGAACGCGACGGCGTGACCCCCGGCGATCTGGCAGCCACGTTGTTCTCTTGCTTCGGCCTCGATCCCAGCGGCGTGATTCGCGATATCACCGGGCGACCGTACCATTTGGCGGCTGGGCGGCCGCTCGACGTTCTGTTTACGTGAACGATTCTTCATCGCATTCGTTGCGGCGGTGGCGGGGCATGGCGTACCCTGTGATGTAGAGGCGCGTGGAACTCAAAAACACGCTCGGATCACCCGAAAACGAGACGAATCAAGGTAGGGCACGATGCGACTGACGCGACGCTGGCAGACGACCCCAACGACGCTCCTCATCGTCATCCTGTTTGCAGCTCCGCTATGGGCCTGTTCGGTTCCCGTGTTTCGCTATGCGTTGGAGCGCTGGTCCACCGACGACTATGAAGTCGTCGTGTTCCATCGCGGCGAGTTGCCGACCGATCTGCAGAAGCTCGCCGATGAATTCGAGCCGCTGAGTCTCGATGCAGACCCGATCGCCAACGTGGCCGTTGTGGCGGTCGATCTCGACGCCGAACCGAGCGAGGCCATGCTCGAACTTTGGGAGTCCCAACAGACTGAAACGTTGCCGTGGATGCTCGTACGCTACCCGGAGATTGTGCGGCACGCCACAGCGCCTACCGTTTGGTCGGGGCCCGCTGCGACCGACACCTTCGAAGCGTTGACCGATTCGCCCCTGCGGCACGAAATCGCCCGGCGGCTGCTGAAGGGGGCCACAGGCGTCTGGGTGCTGCTCGAAAGCGGAAACACCTCGCAAGACGATGCGGCCTTCGAATTTCTGAACCAACAGCTGGAATACCTCGAACAAACACTGGCCCTTCCGGAAATCGATGAACAAGACGTGCTCGACGGGCTGGTGTCGATCGATCCCGCGGCATTAGAGATCTCGTTCTCCGCGATCCGCCTGAGTCGAGACGACCCAAATGAGAAGATGTTGGTCGAGATGCTGCTGGGCAGCGAGTCCGACTTGCGCGAACTCGACGGCCCAATGGCGTTTCCAGTCTTCGGGCGGGGGCGAGTCTTGTACGCGTTGGTCGGCGAAGGCATCAACGACGACACCCTGCACGAAGCCTGCAGCACGCTCGTCGGCCCCTGCACCTGCCAGGTGAAGGATCAGAACCCGGGCCTCGACCTCGTCACCTCGATCGCCTGGGATTCACTCATCGAGCCACAGGTTGAGATCGACAAGGAGCTGCCTCCCTTGCAGGGCCTCGGAGCGTTTGCCGACGCCGGTGACGTGAGCACTGGATTGCCTGAGGACACACTCGCCACCGCCGACGAACTGCCTGTGACTCCGCCGGACTCGACGAAGGAGCAAGATTCCGGGGCAGAGCCCGCGCCTAGTCCTACGGAAGTCACAGCCGAGTCGCCCGGTGTGACTGAGAGTGCGCCGCCTCCAACCGCTTCGCCACGCTTGAACGACGGTATGAGTGCCGTGCTCCGCAACGCACTAATCGCGGTCGCCGTTTGCCTGGCGGGCATTGTCTGTTTCAGCCTGTTTCTCGTGTCACGGAAGAGCTCATGAACGTCTGGCGTCTGGTCGTCCGCGAGATCTCGCACCGCCGGCTAAACTTCACACTGGGGCTGGTATCCGTCGCGGTTGCCGTCGGTTGCCTGGTGGGTGCGTTGACGTTGCTGCGGGCCGACGAAATTCGCACCGCGGAGATACTCGACAGGCAGCGCACCGAAAACGAACAGCAGATCGCGAAGCGTCAGACTGACGTCGAACAGGCTGGCGCCGAACTGCAGGACGCCATGCGGAAAATCACCAAGGGCCTGGGCTTCAACATTCTGATTCTGCCCGAACAGCAAGACCTGCACGAATTGCACGTCGAAGGGACGCTGTCGAGCACCATGCCTGAAGAATACGTCGATCGGCTCGCCAATTCGCGAATCGTGACGGTCAATCACCTGCTGCCGATGGTGATGCAGAAGATTCGTTGGGAAGAGCGCGAGCGGAGCATCATCCTGGTCGGCACGCGGGGAGAGGTGCCGCTGGCTCACCGGGACCCCAAGAAGCCTCTGTTGGATCAGGTGCCGGCCGGATCGATCGTGCTGGGCTACCAGATCCATCAGCAGCTGGGCTTGGCGAAGGATGATACCGTCGAACTTCTGGGGAGAGAATTTAGGGTCGTCGACACGTACGACGAGCGCGGCACCAGCGACGACGGCACGGTCTGGATCAATCTTGCCGAAGCGCAGGAGTTGCTCGGTAAACAGAACCTGGTCAACGCGATACTGGCGTTGGAGTGCAACTGCGCCGCGCAGGACCGCGTGGGCGAGATTCGCACCGAAATCGCCGGAATTCTGCCCGGTACACAGGTGGTGGAGCGCGGTCCGCCCGCCTTGGCGCGGGCCGAAGCCCGCAATCGAGCCAAGCAGACCGCCGTCGGTGCACTCGAACAAGAACAAGCAGCCGCCGCCGAAACGTTAGAACGCCTCGAATCCGAGCAAGCGGCCATTCGGGGCCAACACGAAGGCTTCGCTTCCATCCTGGTGCCGATCGTCATCGTCGGCTGTGCCGTCTGGATTGGGTTCCTTACCTTCGGCAACGTGCGGCAACGCAATTCAGAGATCGCGATCCTGCGGGCGATCGGCGTGCGCTCACCACAAATACTACTGATCTTTCTGGGCAAAGCGCTGATTCTCGGATTGGCCGGGGGTGCCGTGGGGTATGCCGCCGGCTTCGCCATCGGTGCCGGCTGGGGGCTGTCGGCAGAGTCGTCGCGACTGCAAGAACTGTTCACACCACAACTGCTGTGGCTGGCGTTGGTGGCAGCACCGCTGTTGGCCGCCGTCGCCAGCTGGATTCCCGCCATGCTGGCAGCCGGACAGGACCCGGCGCTGGTATTGCAAGAAGAATAACGCCGGGCGTCGCGAAGATCCCGCCACGACTTCTGCTCTATCCAAGATCCATCCAGGTAGTTCGTTGACCGCGATGCTGCAGGTTTCACAAATCGCCAAGAGCTACCAGGGCGAAAACGGAGAGGTGCGAGCCGTCGATCAATTCTCGATGTCGGTCGATGCCGGCCGGTTTGCCGCCGTCCGCGGACCCAGCGGCTGCGGTAAGACGACGCTGTTGTTGATGTGCGGCGGGCTGCTCGCGCCTGATGAGGGGAACATTACGGTTGCTGGGCAGGATCCCTACGGCTTGCCTCCCGATTCGCGTGCGCGATTTCGCGCGACGAATGTCGGCTTTGTGTTCCAGCAGTTCCACCTGGTTCCCTATTTGAGCGTTCTCGACAACGTCCTGGCACCGGCCCTGGCCAGCAATGTTGCTGATGCACGAGCGCGGGCCATGGAGCTAATCGGCCGCTTTGGGCTCGAAGACCGCCGGCATCACGTGCCGGGCCACTTGAGCACGGGTGAGCGACAGCGTGCCGCGTTGGCCCGCGCATTGCTCAACCGCCCCAAGCTGCTGCTGGCCGACGAGCCCACCGGCAATCTGGATCATGAAAACGCGGAAGCCGTGCTGGGGTATTTGAAGGACTTCGCCGGCGAGGGCGGTGCTGTTCTTCTGGTCACACATGACGATCGTGCCGTACAATATGCCGACGAGGTCGTCCAGATTCGAAATGGCAGACCGGTTGCCGATTAAAGTCGCCGGTCGACGACGAAACCCAGTTCAGGAGACGCGAACCGCAATGCGATCGCAGTCCACACATCTGCGTTTTTCGGCAACAATCCTGACTCTGGCGACTCTGTTCGCGTCGGCTGTTCCGTGTCAGGCCGGCGATTGGCCCATGTGGCGTCACGATGTGGGCCGCACGGCGGCCATGCCCGACGAGTTGCCGGGTGAGTTGCACCCACAGTGGAGCCGGCAACTACCGCCTGCCCGCCCCGCCTGGCCCGCTTCGCAGACTAAGCTGCAGTTTGACACATCTTACGAACCGATCGTGCTGGGCAACCGATTGATCGTCGGCTCGACCGTCAATGACAGCATCACCGCCTACAGTACCGATTCCGGCGAACAGAAGTGGCGTTTCTACACCGACGGTCCGGTCCGGTTTGCACCGGCCGGGGCCGATGGTCGCATCTACGTTGTCAGCGACGACGGCTATTTGTACTGCATCGACGCCCAGACCGGCACGTTGCAATGGAAAGTCAACGGGGGACCGACCGAGCGCTCGGTGATCGGCAATGACCGTATGGTTTCCAGTTGGCCGGCGCGCGGCGGTCCGGTCGTCGCTGACGGGGTCGTCTACTTCACGGCCAGCCTGTGGCCCTTCATGGGCATCTTCATTCATGCGGTCGACGCCGACACCGGCCAGATTGTGTGGACCAACAGCGAGCTAGGGTCGCAATACACCAGGCACCCACACAACGCCGATTCGTTCGGTTCAGTCGTCCCGCAAGGCTACCTGGCCGTCGATGGCGACAAGCTGCTGGTACCGGGCGGCCGTTCGCTACCGGCCATCTTCGATCGCAAAACCGGCAAGCTCGAGCACTTCGAGTTCGGCGACAAATCGAGCGGCGGCTATGGAGTGATGGTGGCCGGCGACAAGTATTTTGTCCGCTCGCAGTTTTTCCAGCTCGAAGACGGCCTGAAGTTGGGAATGGCCTATGCGTCGGTGACCAACGGAAACATCGTGCTCGGCACGCGCCAAGGCAAAGAGCCGATCCGTTTGCAGACCGTCTCGGGAACCGTCGAAAGCAAAATCACCAAAGATCGAAAGGGACGCAAACGGAGGGTCACGACCTTCGAACCCGACGAGCAGTGGGAGATCCCTCTCGAGAAGGGGACCCAGGCCGACGTGTTTTTCCTGGCCGGCAAGCAGGTCTACACCGGCACCAAGAACAGTGTGGCCCGCTTCAAGTTGTTGACCGCCGATGAACAGAAAGACCTGCCGAAAGACGAGAGACAGACACCGGCATGGCAGGCCGACGTCGACGGCGAAGTTTCCACGATGCTGGCCGGCGACGACAAACTGTTCGCGGTTACCAAGGAGGGTCGCATTTACTGCTTCGGTCCATCGCCGAACGAACCGACGCATCACAATCCTTCCGACGCAGCGCTACCGGCAGTCGCCGATGAATGGAGTGAGACGGCCCGGCACATTCTCGGCGCCAGCGGCGCCAGTACCGGCTATGCCGTGTCGATCGGCGTCGGATCGGGCCGTCTGATCGACGAGGTACTCCGACAATCCCAGCTGCACGTTGTCGTTGTGGATCCGGATGCCGAAGCTGTCGCCGCCTTTCGGCAGCGAATGGATGCCGCCGGTTTGTACGGGACGCGCGTGGCCGCGGTTGTGCGTAGCGCGGAAAACTCGGCATTGCCGCCGTACATGGCCAACCTGATCGTCTCTGAACAGCCTGCCGAACTAGAAACGCGATTCGTCGAGACGATCTTCCAGGCGCTGCGGCCTTACGGTGGTGTGGCATGGTTCCCCACTTCCAATGAGACGCACCGCGAATTCGCACAGACGGCCGGTACCGCCGATCTCGAGAACGCCGCAGTGACCCGCTCGGGCGATTGGACGCTGCTCAAACGCGTCGGTCCGCTTCCCGACGCGGCGAATTGGACCCATCAATACGCGGACTCGGCCAACAGCGTCGTCTCCAAAGACAAGCGGGTCAAGCTGCCGCTGGGCTTGCTGTGGTTCGGCGGACCGCCCAACGACAAGGTGCTGCCGCGTCATGGACACGGCCCTTCTCCGCAGGTGGCCGGCGGGCGCTTGATTATCGAAGGCCCCGACATGCTGCGGGCCGTTGACGTCTACACCGGCCGGGTACTGTGGGAACGCGAGCTGAAAGACGTCGGTAAGTACTACGACGTCACCCGTCACTTTCCCGGTGCCGGCGAGATTGGCACCAACTACGTTTCGCTTCCCGATCGGGTGTACGTCGTTTACGGCAGCCAGATCCTCGCACTCGATGCCGCAACCGGAAAAACCACACGAGAGTTCGCCTTGGAAGACGGCGAAGATTCAGATGCCGTCTGGGGCTTCGCCACCGTCTGGAACGACCTGTTGGTCGCTACATCCAGTCCTGTCGAACTCAAGCAAAAGAAGAAATCGAAGAAGTCAGACAAGGAGAAGGGCGATGAGGAAAATCTGCCGGCCAACAAAATTACCGACGTGCTGACACCCGCCTCTTACGCTTCGGCGAGCCGGCGGCTGCTGGTCTTTAACCGCCACACTGGCGAACTGCTTTGGAGTCGTGACGCCGAGTTCAACTTTCGGCACAACGCCATCGCAGTCGAAGCGGGCAAGCTGTTTTGCATCGACGGCGTCAGTCCCAAGAAGCTGCAAGCGCTCAAACGCCGTGGAATCGACGCGTCCGGCCAGGCGAAACTGCTCGCTCTCGACGCCGGCAGCGGTGAGGAAGTCTGGAGCGTCGCCGAGGACGTATTCGGCACTTTCATGAACTACTCAGTCGAACACGACGTGTTGCTGCAAGGGGGCAGCGCCTATCGAGACCGTGCGACTGATGAGGTTTCCAAAGGACTCGCCGCCTACCGCGGCAGCACGGGCGAGCTGCTGTGGAAAGACCTCGAACTGAAGTACGGCGGCCCTTGCCTGTTGTGGCACGACAAGGTTATCACCAACGGCGGCGGGGGCTTCCAAATGGAACTGCTCACCGGCAAACGCACCGATTGGGGTTACACCCGCATGTACGGCTGCAACACGGCGGTCGGCAGCGAGCACTTGCTCACGTTCCGCTCCGGTGCCGCCGGGTTCTGCGACCTGACGGGCAAAAGCGGCACAGGCAATATCGGCGGCTTTCGCTCCAGCTGCACTGCCAACCTGATCGCAGCCGACGGCGTCCTCAACGCCCCCGACTACACGCGAACCTGCATCTGCGCCTATCAAAACCAGGCCTCACTGGCATTGATCCACATGCCGGAAGCCGAGATGTGGACGTTCAGCCAACCCGCGCAAGTCAAGACATCGTCGGAACGCGTCGGCATCAACCTCGGCGCCCCCGGCGATCGCCGCGGACCCGACGACACGCTGTGGCGCGACTTCCCCTCAACCGGCGGCCCGTCGCCCAAGCTGCAGGTTAAAGTCAGCCCGAGTGAGGTGACCTGGTTCCGCAAGCACTCTTCGCTCGTTGAAGGCGGAGAAGGCCAGGATTGGATCGTCGCTTCAGGCGTGGAGGGCATCGAATCGCTGACGCTCACGCTCAGCGAGGAAGAGCAGGCCAAACTTGGGATCCGCGCGTATAAGGTACGGCTACACTTCGCCGAGCCGGAACCGCTGGAGCCGGGAGAGCGTGTGTTCTCCGTCAAGGTTGGGGACACACCATTCCTCGATGATTTCGACGTTGTCAAAGAGGCCAACGGACCGAATCGTGGTTTGGTGCGCACCTTCGACTCAACAATCGCAAGCGAGAAGATCGAGATCACACTGAGGGCGCGTGAGGGTTCTCGCAAACCGATTCTGTGCGGTGTGGAGATCATCGCCGGACCAAGAGCAGTCGCCATTTCTCCTGTCCAGTGATTGAACTCGGGGGTCATCGCCTCGAACTTCGCGCTCCGTGCGGGAGCAGTGCAATGAGGTCTTCCCCAACAGCATCGACCGCCAGTCGACGCGGTGTGACTCGCGTCGAATTCGTGGTCTTCGGCAGCCTGATCTGCCTTTGGGCCGCACTGGTCGTGCCGTTCGTATGGGAGGGGCGCGAGTTCTCACGAAACAAGCAGTGCAGCGCAAATCTCAGGCGCATCGGGATGGCACTGCATAACTACCACGATGCTAACGGAATGTTTCCAGCCGGGGCGCAATCGTGGTCGAAATTCCCCAATCTTCAGGTGAGCGCCAACGTCACGCTCATTTATTTCTTTGATTTTGGCATGGTTTGGCGTCCTCCAATTCGGGAATGGCACCAAGACGACCCCAGCCGCGTTTCGCGATTCGATCCCGTCCACTCATGCCCGAGCAATGGTGTGCAAACGACGACAGACCCGTTCCTCGGCTCAATGCGGAAGCCGCCGGGAGGAGTGTTCGGGGTTGGCAGCTATCTCTATTGCAAAGGCGCCGGCGACGCTTGGTGCAACGATCCGACGTCGATCCCAGCACACCTACGCGGGGCCTTCGACGTCGATGTCTGGAATACCCTCGACGACATGACGGACGGCACCAGCCAGACGATCTTTGTGGGCGAGGGGGCGACCGGCAGCTCGTGGGGAATCTGCTCGGCCGTTGGTTGCACCGAGCCATTGCGCAATCCGGCGACCGGAAGTTGGAGCGTGCGGCATCAACCTTGGGCGGTTCCCTTCATCAACACCGACGGAGATCTGAAAAGAGCCGGACCCCGAGCCAGCCAGTTCGGTTCAACGCTGGAACCGCTCAACAAGGACCCCGTCACCGACACCATGATCGACTGCACCGCATTGACCGATTGCCGCAGCAGCACCGATGGCGGGCCGCATCGCACGAGCAACTTCCGCAGTAATCATAAGGGAGGCGCCAACTTTCTATTCGCCGACGGTGCCGTTCGGTTCGTCAGTGAAGACATCGAGATGCCACTGTATCGCGGTCTTTCAACGATCGGCGGTGGCGAGAACGTTGTTGCCGACACTCCGCCGGCGACAAATCCGTTCTAAAGGTTCCATAGCTGCTGGCGATCCATACCCGTGCTTCGATTCATTCGTACGAACCAACTGCTGGTATTCTTCGCGCTGACGTTCGTCGTCATCGGGACGGCTGCCTTTTTGGGACACCGCACACAAAACGAAATGCTCGTGTTGCCGGGTGTGCTGGGCCCCACGATTGTTGCGGCGCTGCTCGTCGCGTGCCTTGAAGGGACCGCGGGGCTGAAGAGTCTATTCGTCGATCAGATGAGATTCGGCTTCAGCCCGTTCTGGTATCTGATCACGCTGCTGATGATTCCCGCCGTCGTCGTTGTCGCCATCACGCTTGGCTCTATTCTGCTGAACCAAGAGGTCGTGTTGGGACAACCGAGCGTCTTCCCGCAGATTATCTTCGTGATCATCATCTCCTTGGGAGAAGAGTTCGGCTGGCGGGGCTATGCTTTGCCACGCCTGCAACAGCGGTACAGCGCCCTGGATTCGAGCCTGATCTTGGGCCTGTTGTGGAGCTTTTGGCACTTCCCCGGTTACCTGATCGGGACGGGAGTGCCGCTGGACATGCCGTTTTACTTGTTCATGCTGTGGGTCATACCGGCGACGATTCTGATGACCTGGGTCTACAACAACACGTCGAGTGTATTTGCCGCGATCCTGTTTCACTCCAGCGCCAACATGTCATTCGGCCTGCGGCTGCTGCCCGAGCAGACTGGGGAACGTACGACGTTCGCGGTCTTTGTCGCGCTGGTTTGGCTGTGCGCAATCGTCGTGACTGTTGTGTATGGGCCGCGACATCTGCGAAAGAGGTAGCGTCCGCAAGGCGCTATCCTGAAGTTCCGAAGACCCTCACCCGGGCCCCAGGGCCCGACCCTCCCGCAAGCGGGAGAGGTGGCTGACCAGTGGAAAAGACCACTTGGTCAACCGGCAACTTTGGCCGTCATGCGGCTGATGCGGACGTGGCGGTCGTGGTGGACTGTGGCGACCTGCAGGTGATCGGGGTGCAGGTCCATGTCGCGGGCCGTGTTGGGGAGCTTGAGGCGGAAGAAGTCTTTGTCGGCGTCCGGCTTCCAGAACAACAAGAAGCCACCGCCGCTGCCACCCGATGCGCCAATCAATGTGCCGTCGGGATGCCACAGCGCCTGCCAGGCGACGCCCTTCACACCTTCGGCAATGTGGGAACGCACTACTTCTTGGGATTCCCAATCGAAGAGGACGACCAGCGGCTCGTTCACGGCGCCCAGCGGATTGGTGGCCTTGTGCAGGCCGGCGCAGGCGAGGTGTTTTCCATCGGGGCTCAAAGCGATGGCCCGCACGCCGCCGTAATCCACCCGTTGGCCGCCGTTGTAGGTGTGCAGGGCCTTGGCGTTGAATTGCCGGATAAGTTTACCCGTGGCGACTTCCCATTGCCTGACGTCGCCGGCCAAATCGCCTGAAAGCAGAAACTCGCCGCCGGGGTGGAAATAGACGCTGTAGACGTGCTTCTCGTGACCGGATAGTTCACGCACCAGAGTGCCGTCGGCCGGGTTCCAGAGTTTGACGAGCCGATCGTTGCCGGCGGTGGCCAACAGCTTGCCATCAGGGCTGACGGCCGCAAAGCGGACCCAGCCGTCGTGGGCGTCGATCGTCCGCATTGGTTCGGGTGCCTCGGCGGATGTGGGCCACCAGACGAGGCGGCCGTCGTATCCGCCGGTGACCGTCGTCTCACCGCCATCGAGGAACGCTAGCCCCCTCGCCCAACTGTCGTGCGCCGCGAAGGCGATCTTCTCGCCGCTTTCCACATCCCAGCGCTGGATCTGGAAGTCTTCGGCAGTGGTGAAGAGGAACCGGCCGGTGGGATCGAAGCGGCACGAGATCAGCGGACTCTCGTGCTTCCACTGTTTGGCGACGTGAGTCTGCTTCGGGTCGGCTTGCATTGGAGGCCTCACTTGAAAGTATTCCGACGACCCACTGATGGAATCGCACTCGCTGACTGATCGCAGCGCCCGATTCCGGGTTTCCGGATACTTCTATGCCAACAGTTCGTCGATTGGTTCTGAAGCGGGGTCGGCCAGCGGCATTGGGCGTCCGCCGACGTCGATCGTGTCCGTCGAATCAAGCCCAACCGCCTGCAGGTACGTGTGAAATAGGTGGGCGTGATCGACTTCGCGATCGGTGACGGCGGTGCCGTTCTCGTTCGTCTTGCCGATGATCGCACCGCGCTGGATGCCCGCACCGCCTAAGACGACGCTCCAGGCCGTGCCCCAATGATCGCGGCCGTAGTACTGATTGATCCGCGGCGTGCGGCCGAATTCGGACATCACCACAATCAGCGTGCTCTCGAGCATGCCGCGATCGGCCAGATCGCCGACGAGAGCCGCGAACGCGCGGTCGAACTCGCCCACCTGCTCCAGGTGAAAGTTGAAGTTCTCGTTGTGGGTGTCGTAGTTGGAATGCGTGACTTGCACGAACGTAATGTCGTGTTCGAGCAGTCGCCGGGCCAGCAGACAATGCCGGCCAAAGTCGTAGGTGCCGTACCGCTGTCGGTCGGCTTCTGATTCCTGCGCGACATCGAAGATCTGCCGGCGCTGCATTAGTTGTTGGGCCTGCTCGTAGTTATATGTGTAGGCGTCGGTTTCAGCGGTGCGGCGGCGCTGGGCGAAGCGATCGTTGATCTGCCGCCGGAAGTCGTTTCGTAACGCGTCAGACTCGACGGTGATCGAATCTGGCCGCGCCGAGTTTTGCGGCGGGTTGCCGTTGCCCAGCACGATGGCCGAGTACTTTGGCCCCAGATAGGCGGCGTCGTTGCTGCGGCCGCCGCTGCCACCGGGTGAAATGCGAATGTGGCCCGGCAGCGGCGAGTCAACAGGCGCGAGTGACTTGGCGGCGACTGCGCCCAGATGCGGATAGACGGCGGCCGGCGTTTGCAGGCGGCCGGTCTGCATCATGACGTTGCCCTTGCCATGGTCGTTGTTCTTGGTGTTCAGGCTCCGCACGATGGCCAAGTGGTGCATCAGCTTGGCGGTGTCGGGCAGCAGTTCAGAGATGTGCATGCCGGGAACCGAAGTGGGGATGGCCCGAAACGGACCTCCGGTGTCGGTACCCGGTTTGGGGTCCCAGCTTTCCAATTGGCTCAAACCACCCGCCATGTAGAACACGAGGATCCGCTTTTGCTTTGAGGAGAGTTCCTTGGCGGCTGCAGGGCGGGTCATTGCTCCCAGACCGCCGACCAGAGGCGCGGCGACGCCGGCGGCAAGGCCTCCCAAGAAACTGCGACGGGCGAGCAAGTGTTCTTCGGATCCGCACGAGTACGCACACTGCATGGTGGGTCCTCCGACAGGTTGATGCCTTGTCAGGCTTTTGCGTTGACTGTTCCCTAGTGTCTGAAGCGGAACTCGGTTGATGTGAGCAGCGCCCACGCCAACTCCTGAATGGCCTCTGATCGTTGTTCCGGCCGCTTGCCGATGTAAGTGGCAACTGCCGCTCTTTCCTCCGCCGAGGGTCGGCGGGTGAGCAGGCTGAGATACAGTTCCTCGGCCAAGGCCGCGGGGTCTTCGAGCTTGATGAGCCGGGCTGTCAGGTTCTCGCCGGACGGAGAGAGCCAACTCTTGAGCGTTCCGGCATTGGCCATAAACAGCGCCTGATCGACCGTGGCAAAGAAATCGGTTTGCGGTTGACCAGCACCTGCGCCGAACAGCCGCACGAATACCTTGAGCGGACCCTTGAGTCTTTGCTGCAGCGCGCGTTCGATCTCGGCCGGACCGATGGGAGGCGGCTCGACAGGCTGGGCAGCAGCGGCGTTCTCACCGTCTGCCTCCGCCTGCTTGGCTTTCTCCTCCTGCTCCTTCTTGATCTTCTCTGCTTGTGCTTTTTTGAGTTCAGCTTCGGCGGCAGCCCGTTGGCGGCCAATAGTGCCCGTGGCCCGCATCGTGCTCCAGGCCAACTGCTCGGGTGTGAGCGGACTGAGCGATGCGATCGCAAATTGTCGGCTCCATATCTCAGCCAGTTCAGCAGATGAGACGTCCGCAGCCGCACGCGCCGCAGCCACGTCGGCCATCGCGGCCTGTAGTTGACCATCAATTTCGACGAGAATCTGCTGGGCGACGCTCAGTTCGGACGTGGCCGTTGCCAACAACGATTCTGCATTGGCGACATTCTGCTGCGCCGCTTCTGCATTAGCCTGTGCCGGTTTGAGTGTGGTCTTCTCGAATTCAGCAGCTTCGGTGGTCAAGCCGTTCAGTCGCGACTTCAACGACTCGTCGGCTTTTACGAGTTGTGCATCGCCCGGCAGCTTTTCAAGCGCGAGCCCGGTTTTTTCGACGGCATCGGCCACTGCGGCGGCCGTCTCCTGGCTGGTCTGTAATTGTTGCTGAACGGCCGCGAGCGCTTGCGCCGCGCCTGCTTGTGCGTTTCTGGCTTCGGCGAGGGCCGACTCCGGTTGCGACATTGCCGCCTGCCGCTCTGCAACGTCCTGCTCAGCCGAATGACGCGAGGCTTTCATCGCAGCCACGGCCCGCCCGCCATTGTCGATACTCGAGAGCAACTCGCAGTGCTCCATGAGTTTTTCGGCCGCAGCGACGGCCCGTTCCGTGGCAGTGGCCAGGGTCTGATCGTCTTTTCTACGCTGGTCGAGGTCGGCAAACTTTGCGTGTGCTGCGCGGGCGGGTTGCCTGGTTTCTTCGAGACGGAGGGCGACCTGCTCGACGGTTTGATCGGCTGCAGCGAGCGTCTCGTTTGCTTGAGTGGCCGCGGCTGACTTCTCGTTTACTTGCTTCTGGAGAGCGGGGAGTTCGCCATTTAAGTTGCCGGCACGGGCCTCGAACAGGACCGCCGCCTGAACGATTTCCTGATCGTCGGCCAGACGTTCGGCTGCAGCTTTGGCGCCGGCCAGCGCCTCACCCAACAGTCGCGCGAGCTCCTGTTTGGCGTCGAGTTCGCCCTGCGACTTGGCTAGTGCGGCCTTGGCTTCGCCTGCTGGCTTGATTGCGGCGTTGACGGCAGTCTTGGCCTGGGCGAGTTCTTCGCTGAGAGGTGCAAACGTTTCTTTGGCGGTCTCCCACACGTCGCGGCTCGCACTGGCGGCTGTGTCCGAATCTGCGGCGGTTGCCGTAATTTGCTCGTATCTTTTTTTCCGTTCGGTCAGCGCTGTTGCGGCGGCAGCGGCGAGTTGATCGATCGATGCTGGCGGTTCGAACGATCTTTGGTACGTGCGGGTCAACGCTAATTCGCGCAGGAACGCCTTGATGTCGAAGTTCATCACCGCGAACTTGTCGGCCAAAACAGCCATCAGCTCGGGATGGGAAGGCGGATTGTCGGGATGGTGTAAGTCGCGCGGCTCGACGAGTCCGCGGCCCATCATGTGCGCCCACAGCCGATTGGCAATGTTGCGATTGAAGGCAATGTTGGTGCCCGAGGTGGCGAGTTCGGCCAGGCGAGCGCGGCGGCTGTACTTGGGCACGGGCCGCACGTTCTTCGCGGGCGCTACGGCGTACTCTTCCCCGCGTTTGAAATGCGGCTCTTGCAGTTCGGCCTCGCCCGGCAGTGCGGGAGCCGTCTCGCCGTTCGCATCGGGATCGAACACTGACTGAAACTTGACGACGCTATCAGGCTTCTCAGCGACGAAGACCTTCTTGTCCTTATCGGTGAACAGGTAGCTGCGGTCGACGAATGCGTAGATGCCGTAATAGTCCGACTGCAAGTAATCGTCGATCAGCGGGTGGTCGTGGCATTGGGCGCACTGAAAGTCGCGACCGAAGAAGATGCGGCCGATGTCGCGCGTCATCAAGTTGGGTTCCACGGTGCGATCGAGGAAAAAGCGTGCGGCAGGCCGCGGTTTTTCGTCGGTCCCGTCGGCCGACAGAATCTCTCGCGCCAACGCGTTGTAGGGTTTGTTCTGCTCGAACGATTCGCGGAGGAATTGCCGCCAAGGATCGGTCTTGATGTGAGTTTCCCCGCGGCGTTCCATGAGCATTACGTCGAACACCTCGCTCATGTGCCGCGCGTAGTCGGGAGACTCGATGAGTCGGTCGATCCAGGCGGCGCGCTTGGTTTCGGAAGCATCGTCCAGGAACTCTCGGGCCTCTGCGGCGGTGGGAATGGTGCCGCGCAGGTCGAGCGAGAGCCGCCGCAGGTACTCTGCATCAGTCGCCATGGCGGCCGGCGGACCGACATGGGAGGCATCGATCATTTCGTCGATGCGCGCGTGCAGGAGATCATCGGTGGAGAATGCGGGTGAGGTGACGAGCAGCAGGCTGATCGCCGCCAGAACGAATTGGCCATCCCTGACCACGCGAGGCATCTCACGCGACACGTGCCGCCCCCTTAATCGTGTTGTTCGGCAGGACCGCGACGGGAAATCGTGCTGATCCCTCGACGTCGCGGCAAGTCTTGGTGGGAGTGCACCGCCGCAATAGCGACACATGCACATTGGTTGATAGGTTATCCGAGCGATACAGGGTCGTCAAGCAATTCCGGCCGCAGGACAGTCCCCAGTAAACACTTCCACGGCGGGCCCGGTCATATAAACCTCGCCGGATTCGGACCACTGGCACGACAAATCGCCCCCGGGAAGGTGGACGGTCACCTTGCGGTCGCAGACCCCTGCGAGAGCGCCGGCGACCGTTGCGGCACACGCCCCGGTTCCACAAGCCAGCGTTTCACCGGTGCCGCGTTCCCAGACGCGGAGTTCAAGTTCCTCGCGGGACAGGGCATGGGCAAATCCGACGTTGACCCGATTCGGAAACGCCGGGTGGCGTTCGATGATGGGTCCGGCGGCAAGCACTAGCTCGTCGGTCAGCTCTTCGACGAACAGCACGCAGTGGGGGTTGCCCATCGACACGCACGTCACCTGCAGATTCTTCAATGCGGCCGGGTGGAACGATTCGGTCAGGCTCAAGTCGACCCGAACGGGTGGATTCCCAGGGAGCGTGGTGGGAATTGCGTCGGCTTCCAGAATGGGACGGCCCATGTTGATACGGACGCGGTCGACACGGTTTGCTTGGGCTTCGACCCACACGCTCAAATTGCCCACGTCGGTTTCGATCGTCATTGAATCGGTGCGGCAGATGCCCCGGTCGTAAATGTATTTGGCGACGCAACGAATGCCGTTGCCACACATCTCGGCCCGCGATCCGTCGGCGTTCCACATCTGCATTCGTGCGTCGGCCGTGTCCGACGGACCGATAAGAATCACGCCATCGCCACCGATCCCGGTATGTCGGTCGCTGGCGACCCGAGCGAACGCGGGAATATCGGCCGGTGCGCGTTCTCGAAAACAGTCGATGTAGATGTAATCGTTCCCGGCCCCGTGCATTTTTGTGAATTGCATGGCAACTCCATTTGCTCGGTATTCAGGGAAACGGTAGCCAAATCTTAGAGCTGCGTCGATCCGCAATCGGCATGGCTGACACGCCGGTAGAGCGGCCTACGAACCGGCATCGACGACATTGTGTTCGATCAGGCTATCGCCCATGGCGACAACCATTTCGTCCAGCGGGCGCGGTTTCCAGCCCAGCACGTCCTTGATGCGAGCGTTGGAAATGTCCTGCCGCTTTCCAAGATCGCCGACGGCGAGTTTGGCCGCCTTGTCGAAGATGGCCACGAGTCGCATGACGAAATTGGGAACGCGGCGGGTCGGAATCCGATAGCCGCGATCCGAGAAATTCTTGTCAAGAATCTCAGCGATGTCGCTCATCCAGGCGTGGTCGATCGCGCAGCAGAACCGCTTGCCGGCGGCTTCCGGTGTCGTCATGGCGGCTAGATGCGCGGCGGCGACGTCGCGCACATCGACCGGCGCCCAGCCGACCTGAGGACAGCCCGGAAGTTCGCGGGCCATCAGTTTTCGCACCAATTCACCCGACGTGCCGTAGTCGTCATCCAAAATGGGCCCCAGGACGATGCCCGGGTTGATCACCGCCAACTCCATCTTCTTGTCGTCGGGCAGGTTGTTGGCGAAATCCCAGGCGGCGCGCTCGGCGATGGTCTTGCTCTTCTCGTAGGCGCCAATGGCCTCTTCGGTCTTGCTCCAATCGTTCTCGTCGAACGTCTTGGACCCGTCGCGAACGTGGCCGTACAACACGGCTGCCAGCGAAGACGTCATCACCACCCGTTCCACACCCGCATCGGCAGCCGCTTTCAGCACGCGCAAAGCCCCGTCGCGGGCCGGGACAATCAAGTCGTTCTCGTCCTTCGGTACCTCACGCGGAAACGGTGATGCCACGTGTAGCACGTAGCGGCATCCTTCGACCGCCTCCGGCCAGCCCGCGTCGTCGCTCAGGTCGGCCGTTACAAACTCCAAACGGTCGCCTACCTCGGTGCGTCCTTCGACTGTCTTCCGCAGACCATCGGCGCGAGACGGCGTCCGTAGCGTGCCGCGCACACGGTAGCCATTCTGCAGCAGTTGCAACACACAGTGCAGGGCGATAAAGCCCGACGCCCCGGTGACCAGGACTTTCGCTTCAGCGGTCGACATGGCAGGAGACTCCGGCGGCTCGGATGCGAGAATGGATTGTAGCGCGATCTGTGGGGAATCCCAACGCACCAGTGTCGAATGTCGCAGACGCGATGCTACACTGTCGGCGAAACGCTCGAGTCGAACGTTCTTACCGGTGCCGAAAGTACATGAGTTTGATCTCCCCGCAGTTGCAGGAAAAGCTGGTTAACTTTGCTCTCGCACTGGTCGACCAGCAGCAGGCGCGGGTCGTCGTTCCACCGATGCAGAGCGCACCAGGTTACTGGTTCGGTGGTGGCAATCTGATCGAGGATGAGGATAGAACTCTCCTTTTGGTCGGTCGCTACCGCAACGCCGGAGATTCTCGGACCGGGCTAGCGGCGGGTGCGCGCGGTTGGGAGTTGGCGATCTTCCGCTCGTCCGATCGCGGCCAATCATTCGAGAAGATGCTGCGGTTCGACAAATCGGACCTGGATGTCGGACAATGCAGCGTTCTGTCGATCGAAGGATCGGCGTTACACCGCACGGCCGACGGATACGAACTGTTCGTCTCAACCGAGAAGGACCAGATTGGCTATCCGACTGGATTCGAGCAGCACCTCAAGCCCGACACCGGCGTGTGGACCATCGAGCGCCTGCGATCCGGGTCGCTCGATGGATTGAACCAGGCGCCGCGCGAAACCATTCTCTCGTCGAGCGATCCGCGCTGGATCCACGTCAAGGATCCGTTTCTGTACCACACCGCAGGCGGCGACCTCGTGCTGCTGTTTTGCAGCCACCCGTACTGCTGGACTTCGTCGAACGCTGGATACGCAGTCCAGAGAAGCGGCGAGTCGGGCTTCGAACAGCCGGTCTTCGATTTCTTCCCGCGAGGCTTTACCTGGGACGTGGCAATGACCCGCGGAACCTGCGTCCTCGACGTCCCTCGTGTCGGCGCGTTTCGTGACTTGTCGGTTGCGCTGGTTTTCTACGATGGAGGCGAATGCATCCGCAACCACGCTGAACACGCAGCCGCCGTTTCGCGATCACGCGGTTACTCGTGCGAAGAGTTGGGCGGTGCGGCGTTTGTCGTGGACGGCGATTTCGACAGTATCGAGAAGTTGTCCATCCACCGACCGTTGTTCGTCAGCCCGCACGGCACCGGCTGCAGTCGGTATGTCGACGTGCTGGCGACCGCCGAGGGCTATTACGCCGCCTGGCAGCAATCACAAGCGGACGGCTCCCAACCTCTGGTTCTGCACTTTCTATCGAACTCGGCCGCCGCCGAGTTACTCGAGTAGCCGCGCGTCACCCAAGTAGTGCTCAAAGAACGCATAAATCACGGCGTTCGACTCAGGGTTGGGAGCATGCTCGGCTCGGTTGGTCATGCCGATGCGGTGTTCGTAGCCGAGCATGGCGTTAACACCGACGAGATGATTCAAAGCCCGCCATCGTGACGGCGGGTCGACTGCGCCGCCTGATACGAGAAACGGCCGAGGTGCCAGCAAGGCGTGCAGTTCGTGCAGGTCGCGTCGCTGCTGCATCAACCTCGGGTAGAGTCCACGGGCCGGGTTTTCAGGGGTCACCAGTCCCCGCTTGCGCCATGGACGAGGATGCCACCCGAGATACCACGGTTCCCAGTAGTTCACGCTGGGATGAGTGTCGAACATGATGCCGGGGTCGGAGACCGCCACCGCCGCGAACCGGTCGAACAAGCAGCCAGCAAACATCGCCCACTTCCCGCCGAACGAATGCCCGACGATGCCAATCCGATTCGGATCGACTTCTTTCTGGCTGGCCAGAACGTGCCAGGCGTTAGCCGCCGCATAGGCCAGCATCGAGAGCGGCTGCACATCGGCATTGTCGATGTCGGGATAATATAGGGCATAGGTCTTGGCAGTCGTTGCTTCGGTCGTGCCGATTGAAAGTGCGACGAATCCGCGTCGCGCCAACTGGTAGGCGAAGTCGCGATTCTCACCCTTGAGTCCGACGGCTGTTTCCGGCTCGTAGAAGACCGACAACACCGCTGGCCTACGGCCGGTGCCATCAGGGATCAACAAGTATCCTTCGGTGAGCTGATGCGGAGTCCAGCGAAATCGGATGCGGTGCTGCGTGAAACTCTCGCGGTGCGCTGATTCAAGTAACTCGACCTTTGGCTCTTCGATCAATGCCGGCCATTTGCCAAGCAGGCCGGTCCACTCTTCGAGAATCTCGGCCCGACGACGCTGCCAGTCCTCGGCTGTGTTCACCATGCTTCCATTGGCAAACTGCAAAGGCGTGCGGAACTCTCCCATGTCGCCGGCGAATTTTGCCGGCGGAGCAAAGTAGGCCGAAATCTGCTGCCAAGCGTCTTTGCGCTCGTCGGAGGCAGAAGCCGTCAGGCAAAGCAGCAGCCCCGCCAGGCAGACCGTTGTGCGAACTATTGTTGAGGACATGTTGTGCCTCTTGGCGAACCGGAAGACCAACGTGCGGGCGCGGCTGTTGAAGGGTGCAATCGACCGTGCCAGTCTACCGAGGGCCCCGAGAGGGTGCACCCGCTCGCCTTGCGTCGATGCTTCGGGAATGTATACTTATGTATATTGCAGGAGGATCGATGGCGTTTCAGTCCCCAGACAATGAAAAGGGCCGCGGAGCGCAGATCGATCCACCCAATCGATTCGAGCGGTTTCACGCCGAGCCCGACTTTGAGCACTTCTGTGGCGAGGACGAATTTCAGCGATCGCTGCGAACCACGTTCGTTTCCGATCAAACACGAAGCATCATCAGCGAGAACGACAGCCCCGACCTCAACTTCCGCTATAGTTTGAATCCCTATCGCGGCTGCGAGCACGGTTGCGCCTATTGCTATGCCCGCCCGACGCACGAATACCTCGGCTTGAGCGCGGGCCGTGATTTCGAGTCGAAGATTCTGATCAAAGAGCGGGCCCCAGAGCTGTTTCGCGAGTGGCTTTCGCGGCAGAAGCACGAGCCGACGACGGTTGTCTTCTCGGGAGTCACCGATTGCTATCAGCCGGCCGAACGCAACTTGAAGCTGACGCGCGGCTGTCTTCAGGTGGCGCTGGAGGCGAGGCATCCAGTGGGAATCGTGACGAAGAACGCTCTGATCACGCGCGATCTGGATTTGTTGCAGGCGATGGCCGAACTGAAGATCGTTAGCGTCGCCATTAGCATCACCACGCTGGACGCTGAACTCTGCCGGACGATGGAACCACGCACCAGCCCACCCGATTCGAGGCTGGAGGCCATTTCGAAACTTGCCGCCGCCGGTGTGCCGACGCTGGTGATGGCAGCACCCATTATTCCGGGTCTCAACGACAGCGAGATTCCGGAGATCCTCAAGCGCGCCGACGAGGCCGGCGCGGCGTCGGCAAGCTGGACTCTGTTGCGGCTGCCGCTGAGTGTTCGACCGGTGTTTTTGGACTGGCTGCACCGTACTCAACCGACCAAAGCGTCGCGGGTGGAATCCTTGATCCGCGCATCGCGAGACGGGGCGCTCAACGATTCGAAGTTCGGCAGCCGGATGCGCGGGGGTGGGCAGTTGGCGGAACAAATCCAACGCGCATTTCGCGTTTTTGCTCGCAAGTACGGTCTCGACCGGCCCCTGCCGCCCCTGGAGACGAGTCTGTTTCGTCCTCCGCCAGAGGCAGGCCAGCTACGGTTGTTCTAATGGCACGGCAACGGCCAAGCACGCGGCGCGGCGTTCACTCGGCGAGTGCGCCGACGAATGGGTTAGACCGCCGTTCTTCGCCGATGGTGGTTGGGGGGCCGTGTCCCGGCAAGACGAGTGCGTCGTCTGGCAGTGTGAACAGTTTATTCTGGATGCTGTCATTGAGCTGTTCGAAGCTGCAGCCCGGGAAGTCGGTTCGGCCGATTGAGCCCCGAAAGATGACGTCGCCACCAAACACGTACGGGTGCTTGCCGGCACTCCAGATAAACACCACGTGATCGGGACAATGACCGGGGGTCTCTCGAACTTCCAGTTCGAAGCCGGCCGCCGAGTACGTTTCGCCGTCGCCAAGTTCGAGGTCCGGCGGGGGGCTTTGCGCAGCGTCGCCGAGCATGGATCCCATGATCGCAGCGGCCCGTTGCATGAAGGCGGCGGCGCCCTTGCCAAACACCAATGGGCACTCAGGCCAGCGCGCCTTCAGCGCCGCATTGCCGCCGACGTGGTCAGGGTGCCCGTGAGTGCACAAGATGGCTGCGGGCACGAGGCCATCTGCATCGAGCGTCTGCAGGATCTTGTCGGGTTCGAGTCCAGGGTCGACGACGATACAGTCGTCACGCCCGTCCAGGCTGGCGACATAGGTGTTCTCTGCATAGGGCAGAGAAACAATCGTCTTGAGGTTGAGCCTGATGGGATTCACCTTGAACTTCGAGAGGCCTCATCGGCCGGTGTATCCGCGTCTCACTATTGCTCGCGCGGAGCTTCCAGCGGTTCCCGGCTATCGGCGTTTGCGGGATCTTCGGAACTCGCTCCGTCCCGGCTCTTCAACTCGGCCTCATACGCATCCAACGTTTCGGCCAATTCGGGATACTCGGCTCCAACGGCGACCGCCTTTTTCTGCCACGTGATCGCGTCTTCGAGATTTCCCTGCTCGTAACACACGCGCGCCAACGTGTCGAGGATGGATGCATCGCCCTCCTCAGACAGTTCGTTCGCACGTTTGGCTGCCCTCAGCGCCAGATCGAGATCGCGAGGCTCATCGCGTTCCGAAATGCTCCAGGCAATTTGATTCAAGAGCCGTGCGTGGTCAAAATTCTGATCGACGATCTCTGCCTCCAATGCGGCGACATCTTCGCTGCGGCCTTCGCTTTGCAGGATCGAGAGTTTCGTCATTGACATCTGCAGCGACGGTCCGGACTCGGCAACCAGCGCGTCGATGAGCTGCAGCGCCTCATCAGATCGGCCGGCAGCTTGCAGGATCTGCACTTTGAATCCGGAAAGCTGCGCCTGCATCTGGTCGGCAAGTCCCTCTTGGCCGAGCAATCGATCGACAGTTTTCAGCGCCTCGTCCCAATCGCCGCGCCGAGCGGCTGCGTTGATTGCCGTCATCGCCAGCTGCATGCGCTGCTTGGCTTCGAATTCGGCGATAGCCGCGTCGCGGTCCCACTCGTTGGCCACGATCTGCGCTAGTGGTTCGTCCATCTGCATGGGGTGGCCGATCCATTCGACAACTCCATCTCGCCCCACGACGAATGCCGTTGGAATTCCACCCTGGCCGGCAGCCTCCATGTATGCCGCGTTGGTGCTGCGGCCCTCGTCGGTGGCGATGGCGTATTGAATGGTGTCTCGCCAGGTGTTTCCTGGTGATTGCTCTTCGTCGAGGAAGTTGGTCACCACGTTTTCCGGCTCATCGCTGATGCCGATCATCCGCACCTTTTCGCCGTAGTCTTGTTGCAGTTGGCTGAGGTGCGGCATGCTCGTCTTGCAGGGGCCGCACCAAGTTGCCCAGAATTCGACAACGTAGACCTGTCCTGCCTGGAAGCCTTCGACGGCATCACCCATCACCCACGATGCAAGTGTGAGCGGAGGAGCGGGGCTGCCAATTCCCAGCGTCTCCGCCTCGACTTGGCCCTCGTTGTACGTCACACCGTCGGCTTCTGGCTGAGCCGGTACGGTTTCAGGATTTGCCTCCGGCGTCTCGATCGGATCTGAAGCGACGACATCGGTATCGGAGGAAAGTGGGTCCGCAGCGTGCTGGGTCACCTCTGTACCATTGGCCGTTGTATCGGTGAGTGCCGGCGGCGTCTCGCCGGTGGCAGTCGCTGAATTGTCTGCGGTCGTCGTTTGGGTATCGCTGCATCCGGCCAAAAGCAGCATCGCCGCACAACACAACAACGACGGTACAATTAGACAACGCATCGCCAGACCTCCAGGATTCAGTGACTATTGGGACGCTCGAACGCCAATGTTAGTACTCTCGCCAACCCCGGATGCTGGTGTGCAAGATACCGTCAGTTTGACCACGTTGGCTGTAACGCATCGTACATTGGGGATGGCGAACGGGGCAATGGGACCGGCGTCGGAATCATATCGATCTGTGCGGCCTAACTTACCACAAAGCGGCAGGTTATCATTGCAGTAGCCGGTAACGGAGCCACGCCGACGAAGTCGATCTTGTCGCCGATAGCCGCAGACCAACTCTCAGCATCGCCCTGAGGTGGACCTGTTGAACGTCAGACGAATGCGTCAAACCTGGTGTCGTGCAACTCTGCTGATCGGCGCGGTTTGTTCGCTCGTGGCTTCGGCAGAATCGCAGGACGGAGTGACCGTTCGATTGCCTGTGCAGTCGGACGCTTGGATCGAACCGAGGGGCATTGCCGGTGCCTTGATGCTCGACGGCGGTGAGGGGACCCCCGACGTCATTCTCAACCGTTTTGTGAAACTTGCCGGCGACGACAAGGCGCGGGTCGTCATCGTCGATCCGCAAGCTGGCGCCCGCACATCAAGTGGCCGGCTGCGAAAACGCAAGATAGAGTCGGTCGCGATCTTCAAGGAGGGTGTGCAAGGCGAGTTTCTCGATGCCGTGCAGCATGCCACCGGTGTTTGGTTTGATGGAAGTGTTTCAAAGCCAACGATCGACTCGGATAAAAGCCGTAAAATCTGGCAGGCTGTGAATCAACTTCTCCGGCGCGGTGGAGTTGTCAGACTCCACGCAGAGGCGACCGCAGCCGCCGGTGTCCGGACCCTCGGCAACACGCGTGGAGGGGCGCAGCTGGGTCTGTTGCCCGATGCGATTGTGGTACCGAAGTTCGAAGAATCTACCAGCAAGCCGGCGCTTCTCGAAGCCTTGAGCGGGAATCCGGGACTCGTTGGATTCGGGATCGATGAGGAAACGGCGCTCGTCGTTAACGGCCGGTTGATGCAAGTTGTTGGAAACGGCAATGTGAACGTCTTCCTGTCGGGGTCGTCCGATCGGCCGGTTTACGAACATGCCGTGGAGCACCTCGGTTTCGCCGACTTGACGGCACTTCGACGAGCCGCCCGCGCCAGAACTCTTCCAACATTCCCGCCCAACAAGCCTGGGGCGCCGAACGTGCCGGCGGGCACGCTTGTAGTCGTCGGCGGAGGCGCTCTGCCTGACGTCGTCACCGAGCGATTCCTGCATCTTGCCGGGGGACGTGGTGCACTGATTGTGGTTTTGCCCACTGCCATCCCAGAACTGATGTCTTCGCAGATTCGAGTACCACAGTTCTTGTCGGACGCAGGAGCGACGAACGTGCGCGTGTTGAAAGCCCGACGCCGCGAAGACGTGGAATCCGATGAATTCCTGGACGTGCTTAACATGGCGGATGCCATCTGGTTTACCGGAGGACGCCAATGGCGGATCGTGGATGCTTATGAAGGTACAAAGGCTTTCCCCGCAATTCGCGGTGTGCTCGAACGTGGGGGCGTTATCGGAGGCTCGTCGGCAGGGGCGTCGATTCAAGCCGAGTACCTCGCCCGCGGGAACCCGCTGGGTAACGCAGACATCATGGCCGAGGGCTACGAACGCGGGTTCGCTTTTCTGCCCGGCACGGCCGTCGATCAGCACTTCAGCCAACGCAATCGTTTTGCGGACATGTTGATGTTGGTTAAGAGGTTTCCGCAATTGCTGGGCATCGGCATCGACGAATCGACGGCGCTCATCGTGCGGCAGCACCATGGTGAAGTGCTGGGCGCAGGCAGCGTCTACTTCTACGACAGCGGTGCCGCTTCGCAGACCGGCGAGCCAGCGGTCCTTCAGGTCGAGGGTGGTGGCGTGTACGATCTGATCGAACGTCGGGCGGTCGAGCCGTTGGCGACTGCCGAATGAGAACTTGCTGCAGCAGCGCTGATTGAAACAAACGGGAGGATTCGAAATGGGACGTCTCGACGGACGTTGTGCGGCGGTTAGCGGAGCTGGAAATGGAATTGGGCGGGCCGTCGCCCAGCGATTCGCCGCCGAGGGCGCCCGGGTCGCGGCCATGGACGTCGATACCGACGGTTTGGCGGAGACCGAGCGATTGATCGGTGAGAACTGTCTGGCCATTCGCGCCGACATATCGGATGACGATTCGCTGCGGCATGCCGTCGAAGCAGTTCGAACTACTTTCGGGGCGCTGCACGTTTTGCACGCCAATGCGGGAGTCGCGTTTCGCACACTGGCCAGCGCCGCTAGCGCCGATCTGTGGGACAAGACGATCGCCGTCAATCTGACCGGGACATATCGCACGATACAGAGCTTTTTGCCGTTGATCCGTGAAAGTGACGGACACCGGGCGATTGTGGCGACGGCGTCGGTGCAGGCGTTGCGGGGAAGCGCCTGGAATGTCGCTTACGACACGTCGAAGGCGGGGGTAACGGGGATGGTGCGTTCGTGCGCACATGAATTCGCGGCTTATGGAATCACTGTCAACGCCATCGCACCGGGGCCCATCGATACCAATATGCTGGGCGTGGGAGACGATCGTGACCGCCGGGATCGATTGGCATCGCGAGTTCCGCTGCGCCGGCTCGGCAGCCCGGAAGACATTGCGGGGGCAGTGATGTTCTTCGCGACGGAAGATTCCGGCTTCGTGACGGGACAGGTATTGCCGGTTGATGGCGGCCTGATTATGAATGCCGCTGGCCGAGCGTTTTTGACGCCCGAAGAGCGCGGGAAAGACGGCTGATTCTCATCAATGGATCGGTCGCGTGTGACCGGAAGATGTCTCACAGTACTGACCAACCCACTCCCGACACGAGCGTCCCCGCACTGTTGATGCCGGACGGTTCCCGGTACGCAGGCGAACCGCTGGATGCGAGCCGCCGCCGATCGATCGCGATTCAAGACCACAGTGAGCAAGCCAAACGGCTCGAGGCTGACCAGGATCATGCGCGGCTCGATTTCTTCTATCACCAGGGTCGATTCTGGAGAGCGATCGTGCCGCTGGCCGGCATCGATCAGGTGTTTGGCCAGGCGTTCAACTTTTCGAGAGCCCGGCGGACCGGAAAGTCCCAGAAGATCCTGTACGACCGGCATGGGCTGCCGAAACGGACAAATCCAGTCCTGAACCATCTGCAAGCCCGTTTCACGCTACAAGGGGACCATGCCATCGAACTCTTCCCCCTCGACTGTACTGATCAATCGGCGCCGGTCCACCGGCTGCACGACTTCATCTACTCGTTGGAAGCGGTGGGGCCGCCAGGCGTCTCTTTCAATTTGCGCGACGCGCTGTCTGGAAACCTGATCGGCGCCCATCGATTTCTGTCGACACAGGAGATGGTGTTCGAGCGAATCGTCGTTGAGAATCAGTACGTCACAGAAACGCCGCCGCTTCCGCTGCAAGAGCAACACAAGCGGGCTCTGTTGGAGAAGGCGCTGCTCCGCAGCCATACAGCCGGCATGTCGGAGCCCTACTACCTGTATCGTTTCTTGCGCACCAACAATTGCACTTCGAACCCGTTTCAGATGCTCGACACCGTCGTCGATTACCAACTCGCACAGCGGTTGGGATCGTTGCTGTATCGGTTCCCGATCAGTCCCAGGCTGTATTTGCGGATACGCGGCCTGGATTCCGATCCGTCGGTCCGCAAGCTGGTCAGGCAAGAGTTCGCCGATTACGTCGGGCATCCCGAAACTCAACAGAGAAAGCGTGAATTCGTACGGGCTAAGACGAAGGCCATTCGCGCTGCACGCAAGACGCGCGAGTCTGAGAATGCTTGACCAGCACATTCCCGACTGCCGTTCTGACACGCGGCCGCATCGCGTCCACCGCCGGGGTTGATTCCTCGGGGTTGATCGAGAAAGATCGTACCGCCATGTCTCCCCTGATCCCCTTCTTGTACTCCTACGTCGGCGGCGGCGCAGTGTTCGGCGCCGGTATGTTCTTCGCCTGGCGGCAAGGCTACATCGACGGCTCGACGCGCGGCTTGAGGAACCTGCTGGTCTGCCTGTTCGTCGTCATGTTCTTTTTTGTGCTGCAAGGTTACTTGCAGTTTGCGCCCATGGCCGAGGCGCCGGCAGTTACCTATAGCGGCGGCGCGGAACATGTACTCGACAGGACCCATGCCACACGCGGCCAGCCCGTCGACTACGCCATTATGGTTACTTACTTTCTGGCGATTCTGGCGGTCGGCACGTGGTTCTCTCGCCAACAAAAGACGACGAAAGACTTTTTCTTCGCTGGGCAGCGGTTTTCGTGGTGGCTGATCGCCTTCAGTTTGATCGCCACGACGGTCGGCTCCTACAGCTTCGTCAAGTACTCGGATAAGGGATTCGAATATGGACTCTCCAGCAGCCAGAGTTATCTCAACGATTGGATCTGGTTCCCTTTGCTGATCTTTGGCTGGCTGCCGATTCTGTACTTCTCGCGTGTGACCTCGATCCCGGAATACTTCGGGCGCCGGTTCGACTCTCGAATTCGGTTGCTGGCGACGCTGTGCGTGCTGATGTATCTCGTGGGCTACGTTGGCGTCAATTTGTTCACGATGGGCAAAGTGCTCAATGCGCTGTTGGGGTGGCAGGTCCCGGTGGCCGCTGCGCTTGTCGCCGTCATTTCCTGCACCTATGTGACGGCAGGCGGGCAGACGAGTGTGGTGATGACCGATCTGCTGCAAGGGGTCATGCTGCTGGTGACCGGCGCTGTGATTCTGGTGCTGGGAATCAACTACGTGGGCGGCGTCGATCTGTTCTGGACGCATCTGCCGCGCGACGCGCGCCTGGCCTTCCCCAACTTCAACGAGCCGGCCGACTTTCCCAGCGTGGGCATTTTCTGGCAGGACGCCATCGGCAACAGCGCCATGTTCTACTTTCTGAATCAAGGCATCATCATGCGGTTCCTGGCGGCCAAGAGCGTCAACGAGAGCCGCAAAGCCGCATTGGCGATGGTGGTGGTGCTCATGACCGTGGGGGCCTGCGTGGTGGGTTGCGGCGGTTGGGTGGCCCGCGTGTTGGTGCATTCTGGACACCTGCCTGCCGACATTTCGTCCGGAGACGCGTTCTACATCGCGACGGAGTTCCTCAGCCGCCCGGGGATGTTCGGTTTGATACTGGCGGCGCTGACGGCCGCTTTGATGTCGACCGTCGATACGTTGATTACGGCCGTCTCGGCGGTGGTTGTTAACGATCTGTATCAACCCTACGTTCGCCCGGCCGCCACAGATCGCCAGCTCTTGCGCGTGGCCCGCATCACCGCCGTCTCCGTCACCGTGTTGGGCGTGGCGCTGGTGCCGATCTTCAACCAATTCCGGTCGATTTACGATGCTCACGGTGCCTTTACCGCGGCAGTCACACCCCCGCTGGTGGTGACACTGCTGATGAGCGTGTTTTGGCGGCGGTTCACGGCGGCGGCCGCGTTTTGGACACTTGCTGGTGGACTGGCGGCGATTGGCTTCTCGCTGTTTGTGCCCGAGGTTATCCGGCCGTTCGCGCACGGCGTGCCGATGCAGGAAGTCGAAGATGGGTTCCTGTCCGGCATGCGGCAGTACAAGTTCATGCGGGCCTGTTTTGGCGTGTGCGTGTGTACGACAATCGGTGTCGTCGTCACGCTCATCACGCGGCCCGATCCGCTCGACAAACAACGCGGACTGGTGTGGGGCACGATCGCCGACGCGCTGGAACGGTTCAAAGGCTCGCCCGGCAAAGAAGGCGATAGTCGCAAGGCGACCGGATTCGTATCGCAGGCCGACGAAGATCGGACCAACGATCGAGAACCACGTTTGCCCTTGGCGCGAATTTCCGCGCCGCTTGGCGAGGCCCTGGAGTGCCGGCCGGGCGATCTGCTGTATGTTTCCGATTCGCGGTGGTGGTTTGGCGGGTTGAAATCGGCCCACGTTCTCGTGGAATCGATTGGCCAAAACGGAGACGAACGCCCGAGCATCGAGCTGGGTCCGGAGACGTTCTCGCGTGTCGTTGTGCCGCGTCGGTCGGGAGAGATGTTCACGATCGAACGGTTGTATTGACACGGCTCGTGAGTGCCGGATTGGTCGCGAGGCGTTGGGGAATGCGATGAGATCCGCGATCCCAATTACGCGCGTGCGTTTCGCGTTGCTTCACCCCCTATCACCCCGATCTGCAGGCCTTGACACCAATCCAGTCGACGATGAGTTGTCCCAACTGTTTCCCTCCTTCAGCAATCGGCTTTTCGCCGAACTCTTGCATGAGAAGACCCACCCAATTCTCGTACGGTGACTTGTCGAACCGTTGATTGACATACCCTCCGAAGTCGCTGAGGAATTCGCCGCGACCCACGTCGATGCCGTAACCGATTCCACAAACGAACGTGATGATGTCGCGCGTCGTTGCGATCGGATCGAAATACATCCGCGGACGAAGGCAGACGTACAACATGAATTGGTCGCCTCGGTCAGGGGCGGCGGGCTCCTCTTGGAGCTTTCCGTCTGCATCCTTGTAGACGAGAAAGACATATCCTGACGGTGAATGGTCGGGAGGCGTGTGGATAATACTGCCGACGCTTGAAAGTTCCTTCAGGTCGTCCTCGCTTTCGCCGATGGCTTGAGATGTCTCGTCCGCTGTTTTGACGTGCTGCGAGACGATCTCGACCTGCCGATCGTGGGGGTAGAAATAGAATCTTGACAATGCTTACCGTTCGTCTCGATTTAGGGAGGTCGCCGCCACGCACGACTCCTACTTCGGGGAGCGCGCAACAAAGGCGCCCAGTCACTGGAATTGGCGGCCCGCCGGCTTTTGTGGCTCGACCTGCGGGCGTGGCGGAACGTGCGCAGTCTTCAGCAAACGGCCTAATCGCGTGACGACTGCCGGGTTCTCGGCCGCGACGTTGCGAGTTTCGCCAATGTCCTCTTCGAGGTTGTAGAGTTTGACCTTGGAGTCGGCTCCCCTGGACAAGATGGCTTTCCAGCGACCGCTGCGAAGGGCACGAGCGCCGGCGTGCTCCCAGTACAGGTAGTCTCGCGTGGACGGTCTTTCGATGGTCGCTGCATCGCCCAGCAGCACAGGGGCAATCGATTCACCGTCGATTCCGCTGGGTGTGCGCGCCGCCGCCAGATCGGCCAGCGTGGGCAGCACGTCGGCGAACGACCAGACGCAATTGCTGACCTTGCCAGCTACGATGCTGCCCGGCCAGCGGACGATCATCGGCACGCGGAGCCCGCCTTCATAAAGTGTGCCCTTGGTTCCGCGCAGCGGGCCGCATGCGCCGAAGAAATCCGGATCGCTGGCACCCGGCGTGGCCCCGTTGTCGCTGGTGAAGAAGACAATCGTGTTCTCGTCGAGGCCTTGTTCCTTCAACAACGACAAGATCTTGCCGACGCTACGATCCATGTGCGTGATGATTGCGGCGGTGGCGGCCTTCGGCGTCGCTTGCTGGGCATAGTCGTGCGGATAGCCGGTCCTGCGTCCGCGGCCCGTGTAGGGCGTTTCCGGAAATCGGCCCGCGTACTCCTGTAATGAGTCATCGGGAACCAATAGTTCGTAGTGCGGAACAGCGAAGGGGACGTACAAGAAGAACGACTGATTCCCTTGCCGCCGAATGAAGTCGAGTGCCTTCACAACGATTTCATCGTGCGTGTACTGACCTCGCCCGCCGTCGCGATTGGCGGGCAGGTCGTAGCGCTGCTCGCCGTGCCACAGGTAGTCGGGATAGTAGAAATGAGCGTGAATTTGGTGCAGGTAGCCGAAGAACTCGTCGAAGCCCTGTCGATACGGCACACCGGTGGTGCCGTGTTCGCCCAGGCCCCATTTGCCGAACAAGCCGGTCGCATAGCCGGCCTGTTTGAGAACCTCGGCCACCGTTATGTCGTCGTGTGCCAGCGCAATTCCGCCACTGTTGCCGCGGACCGGGGTGTGGCCGCCGTGCAGGCCGGTCATCAACACGCTTCGCGACGGAGCACAAACGCCGCAGCCGGCATAAACGTCGGTGAACCTCAAACCCTCGGCAGCCATGCGGTCGAGGTGCGGCGTGCGGATTTTCTGTTGCCCGTAGCAGCCCAAATGCGCGTATCCCAGATCGTCTGCCATGATGAAGACGATGTTGGGCGGCGCCGGAGTCGCGGCCTGGCTGCTGCATTCAAATGACAGGCAGAGGAGAACCGTGGCGACGAGCAGGAGTGACGGACGAATGATGTCGTGGAAGTTGCCTCCCTCGACGCATGAACTTTGCGGCAAGGTCGCGGTCGTGGCGTTCTCGCGGGGCATATACTGCACACGGATGGCTTGGCTTGTCAATTCTGACCCTCGGATTAATAGGGTGTGGCATCGTCTGCAACGTGTGGCGGCGCGCTAGGGAACGCGATTCGACCGCAAGCGGTTGCGAACGCACTCAACGCGTTCTGGCAAGACGCTCCCACTCTTCAGTGAACGAATTGCCGATACCGACCTGTGTATAGCGGTCGCCATCGACGGAGATCTTGAATTTCAGCTTTGTGTCGATCATATGCTTCGTGTTTTCATTGGCGAAGGTAACCGTCTCTTCATACTCGTCACCATCGAGCGTGTACGTGCCGCCATGGTGGAAAAACACCACGCCGGTTTCGGGATCAGCCTGGGTGATCAGCCAGTAGCCGTCCCCCAGAACTTCATCCGAGCGTCGACGTCGGGCCGATTGTCTGCACCTGGTTCTCCGAGAAGGATCCACGATCCCAGCAGCGACTGCCGCAGTTTGGCTTCAGTCTGTTGGGCCGATGGTTCATCGACTGCGGCGAGGCGGGCGAACATCAGCAACCCAAGCAGCGGGGTCATGCAGAGCGTGAGGACGTACTTCTTCGACATGGTCAAGATTCTCCTTGCTGATGCTGGTGCCTGCGTGGACCGGCGGTTTCATGGCCGAACTTCCACTGCGACTCGTTCAGAATGGTGATCGTACCATCAGTTTCGCGTGGTTGCACCGATTTCTGACGTGTGCCGCAGGTTGTGGAATTTCATGTTCGCATTGCAGCTTCATGACAGGACAGTGCTAGTGGAATCCGGGTACGATAGTCACCAAGCAATCGAAGTCTGAGACCCAACGAACCCTTGAGAGGTTGTCATGCAGTTTCCGTACATTTGCCGAGTTGGCCGGCTGTGCACCCTAATCGTGCTTCTGACGACGGTGCAGACCGTCGGCGCCGCCGAGCGGACTACGATCGACGTCGCCCGGTTTGCTGGATTCCTCGGGAAAGAGCAGCGGATCGAGAATTTTCGGCGTACCGACCTGACCTTCCCGCAAGCGGTGATTCGCAGCCCGCAGAACAAGTCGCCCTTCGCAGAGCAACAGCGCGACCTCAACGAAGACTACAAGTGGCGGGGCAAGCAGCAAGACCTTGCCGCGTTTCTTGATCGTTCCGTCACGACAAGTCTGCTTGTCGTCCATGATGACGCGCTGGTCTCCGAAAACTACTTTCGTGGCTACGACAATGACTCGCTCTGCACATCGATGTCGGTGGCCAAGTCCTTCATTTCTGGATTGATCGGCACCACGGTCGCTGACGGGTCGATCAAAAGCATCGATGATCCTGTGACAGACTACGTGGCGGCGCTGAAGGGGTCCGGCTACGACGGCGTGCCCATCAAACATGTGCTGCAGATGTCGTCCGGCATCGACTTCTCGGAGGAGTACGATGATCTGGAGTCGGACATCAATCTGGTGATGGCACATCTCGCGGGTGGCGGCTCAATCGTTGATTACGTCCGCAATCTCAAGTCAAAGGGACCGTCAGGAAAAACATACTACTACGCCAGTGTCGACACTCAAGTGCTGGCGATGTTGTTGGAGCAAGTGACGGGCAAGAGTGTGGCGACGCTCATCGAAGAGCGGATCTGGCAGCCGTTGGGAATGGAGTCTGACGCGACCTGGTGTCTCGACAATCACGGCGACGAGATTGCATTTGCATTCTTGAACGCCGCGCCCCGCGACTACGCCAAGTTCGGCCGACTTTTCCTCAACAGAGGCCACTCGAACGGCCACCGCATCTTGCCGCAAAGCTGGGTCAAAGACTCCATCACTCCCGACAAAGACTACCTGCGTCTGAAGGACCTGTACGTGCCTGGTTGGGACATCGGCTACCAGTATCAGTGGTGGGTCCCCGCCGGCGACTCCGGTGAGTTTACCGGCATCGGCGTGTGGGGCCAGTATTTGTACGTCAACCCGCGGCACCGAACGATCATCGTCAAAACCAGCGTCGACCCCGAATTTCACACGCGCGACATGGAGACGATCGCCGTATTCCGATCAATCGTCTCGCATTACAGTGGTCAATGAGAACAGAACTCGGGCGGCTGTGAGTCGGCGGCGTCCTCATTCTCGGCCGAAAAAAGGCGGGGCCAATGGGACTCCTTGCTGCAGGAAGTTTTTAATCGTCGCGACCACGTCGGGCAGCATGTCCTCGCCGCCCGGAACAGCTTCGACGATCTCGATTCGACCGGCAGAGTGTGAAGCACACAGTTCATTCAGCCGCCGGGCCGTACGTTCACGAAATGTGGCCAACTCATCGGCCGTCAAATCAGTTCTCGCCAGCGTCGTCTCGTGCTGTGATCGGATCCTCTGCAAGCGAGCCAACGTACGACCTGTCGAGCGGTAGAGAAATCCTGTTGCGAAGGCGCGCTTCAGGCGGCCGACCGCATCGAAGTGGTAAACCGGATCGGAGCCGAAATATAGCGACAAGCTGCCATCCTGGCGGAATCCGCACACGATGGGTTCATCATCGTCGGGTACCAGCAATTGCACGCGCCGCTGCAGCGCCGTGGCTTCGCGCATCAGATCTTCACGGTCGGATTCTTGACGTGCCATCTCGCAACCGAATCTGCGTTGTGCCCGCACAACCCGGACGTTTGTACCGGTTCCACGCACCAGAAACCTCGCGGGGATTCACAAATTCTAGGAACAGCCCTTCCAATTTGGTATATTGCCTGCAGGCCTTGATAATCGTTTACCGCATCTGCCGAGTTATTCTTCGGCGCCTTTATTCTCCTCATCGACATTCAAGGCTGATCGTCAACTTCCTCCCACTCCAGACATTGCAAGCATCTCTTGCAGCGGTAAAACGATTCAGCACAACTTGAGACGATGGAGTTGCGCATGTCGACGGCGGCTCGGCACCTGATCGATCCGAAGTCCTCCGGTGAGATTCACACCGCAGACCCGCAACGGCTGATAGACATCGAGTACAAGCAGCGGGCCGTTGCTGAGTTTTTGGAATCGCGCCAGTACGACGGACTGCTATTGCAGGACCCTCGCAATTTCGCGTGGTTCACTTCGGGGGCTGACAATTCTCGGGGCGGATCGTCGGAAACGACCGCAGCGCTGTTTATTACGCCTGAAGCCCGCGTGCTGATGACCGGCAATGCGGATTCCGGACAGATCTTCGATCAATCTGTGCCAGGCCTGGGCTTTCAACTCAAGGAACGGCCTTGGCACGAACCACGGAGTTCGCTGATCGAGGATGTGTGCCGCGGTCGCTCGGTCGCCAGCGATCTCAATGTCCCCGGCGCGCACGACGTCGCGTCGCAATTGGTGGGCCTCCGCAATCCGCTGTCTGCGGTTGAGTGCGAGCGGATGCGGGAACTCGGCCGGATCGTCGCCCACTCGGTCGAGGCAACTGCCCGGCACTGCGAGGCCGGGCAAACCGAAGCCGAGATCGCGGGTGAGGTCGCACACCGCTTGACGAAGCATCAAGTGTTGCCCGAACGCATTCAAGTCTGCGCCGACACGCAACGGTGGCGGTACCCGCACTGGAGTTTCGGTGATGCCGAAGTCGATCTCCACTGCAGCATCGCCGTCATGGGAAGGCGGTGGGGTCTGTGCGCGGGTGCGGCGCGAACGGTCTGCTTCGGCAAGCCGCCGGTCGAACTTCGCGGTGCCTACCATCGCAGCATGCTGCTGCAGGCGACCGGCATGTACTTCTCGCAGCCCAACTGGGAGCTGTTCGAAATCTGGAATCGCGTGCAGCGGATCTACGAAAAGTACGGCTATCCCGACGAGTGGCAAAACGCCGATCAGGCTGAAATCATCGGGTTTTTCGCCAACGAAGTGCCGATTGTGCCCAACAGCGAGTTTCGTGCCGCGTCGCGGATGGCGATTTACTGGCATCCGTCGATTGGAGCCGCCGTCAGCGGCGACACGGTACTCATCGGAGACGATGGTTTCGAACTGATCACGCCGATGGAGGGCTGGCCCAAGCTGAGCATTGAGGTCAAAGGGCAGCGGATCTTCAGACCAGAGATCTTGTGCCGCGAAAAGTGATCGCGCCGCCGTTACGACAAGCGGGTATCGGAGAGGGCGCGGTACCGCCGGCTCAGCCGACGGCCGGTCTGATTGGAATCGACGGCTGTTCCTCATCCTCGGCCGACTCGGAGCATTCGATTCCCCCTAGCTCGGCCAGTTGGCGCATCAACACAGCCGTCACCTCCTGCAGCAGGGCATGTGTTGGCTTGCATCCGTCGTAAGCGGAGAGGTCAATCGCGTCGCCGTAGATTAGCCGCATTCGAGTGGGCAGCAGAAACGGGGCCAGCATGGTGTTGCCGCGGGGCACGTTGTGAATAAACACCGGGAAGACGGGAACCTTCGCCCGCAAAGCCAGCCAAGCGATGCCAGGGCTTCCCGGCAGCAGCACATCGTGGGACTCGAGGTTCAGACGCCCTTCGGGGAAGACGGCAACCATTTCTCCCTGCTGCAAGACCCGCAGCGCATGTTTAAGCGCCGCGATGTCTCGCCCGTCGCGTTCTACGGGAATCGACCGCAGGGCCGTAAAGGCCCAATTCAAGGACGGCATGTCGTAGTACTCGCGGGCCATCAAAAAGCTGATCGGGCGAAAACGATGAGTGCGACTGCCGAGATGGTGGTTTGTCCAGATGTAGACGGGATCGACCGAACTGCGATGGTTGGCGATGATGATGGCCGGCCCATCGGAGGGAAACGGGCAGCGACGGTCGGACCGCCAGTGGTGATAGGCCCGCGCGTGCGTCCGCGCAATGACGTACAGCAGCCACGCCACTGGCGAGTATTTCGTGCCAAGGGCTTGTCGCAGGACGAGCGCTGCAGCAATCAGACCGTAGCCGGCCAGGACAAGCTGGGCCCACGCTTCTGAACTCATGCGTTCCATTGTTGACAGTGTAGCCGCACCTCGGCAATCGCGCCTTGGGTGATCCCGCAAAAAGGGCGCGACACAGCCTTGTTGCGAACCGCAGGGCCGACCCAATCGGTGTTTGGCACGGGGGACAAGCCTGTCGCCTGTGTGAGGATCGCTAGTATCGGCACAATCCGAAGTTCCGATCTACATTTGGCCGCCCTGTGTGTTGATGCCTCGCGACATGATGCCGAATTGCAACCTAGGCTTTCAAACCAGCGGCCCCAAGACCCTGGGGATCGATTCGGCAACAACAGTCCTTCTCCACTGGCGACTTCCGGAGTTCTGACCATGTGCACCGCACTCGAATTGATGTCGCCTCCACCCGCGACGGCGCGCAATACGGCGGGACTCGAAGAGGTGCTGGCATGGATGATCGATGACGCGATAAGCGAGGTCTACGTCGTGGACGACGCCGACCGATTGCTAGGTATCGTCACAGACTACGACCTGCTGAAAGCCCAATTCACACAAGTGGACCGGGCCACGCCCATCACCCGGCTGATGTGCCGAAATGTCGCGACCACCTCGCCGCACTGCGACCTTTCGGAGATCTTCCCCGCTTTTCGGGACTGCAGCCACCGGCAGATGACGGTTGTACGAGAGGGCCGTCTGATCGGCGTGATCAATCGCCATGACGTGCTGCGCGCGATCGTCGCATGTGCCGCGACGGACGATGCCGAGAATCGGGGTGAAGCAAGAGACGATGTGCGAGCCCCTAAGTTCGTCGAGACGACCCGTTTGGACGCCCAAACAGCCACCGCTGTTGGCAGTCGTTGACGGGCCGGGAGTGGTTCCGTAGAGTGTGGGCTGTTCAGTCACGGATGCAGGAATAGAGGCATGTCTATGAGCTTCGGCGGCCGGTCCGCCTCCGATCCATCGACGCTTCGCGGCCGGGACTGGCCCTGTTTGCGTCAATTCGGAGTCTTCCTCGAAAACCGCGTCGGTCTGCTCAACGATTTGTTGCGCCACCTGGAACGCGACGATCTGCGGGTCATCGCGTTGAGCATCGTCGACACCGTCGACTCGGCCATCGCGCGGCTGATCCTCAGCAACTACGATCACGGCAAAGAGCTGTTCGAGTTGTCGAGTTTCTCTTACTTCGAGACCGATGTCGTCGGAGTCGAACTTCCCGATGAGCCGCAGCCCTACGTGCAGATATGCACGGCGCTGATGCAGGCTGAGGTCAACATTCACTACAGCTATCCCTTGCTGTATCGACGCCGAGGACGCGGCGCGATCGCAATGTATGTCGACGACGTCGACACGGCGATTCGGACCTTAAACGAAAAAGAGCTGACCGTCGTCACCGAAGGCGATCTGCTGCAGGACGACGAGCAGTTGTAGGTCCCCGTCTGCGTCGTATCCGGACGACGCGACGTCCCGCGGCCGATGGTTACAGCATTCACCGCGGCTCAGCCAGACGCGCGTTCACACCTGCAATATCCGCGGCGCGTCTTCGCCTGCAGTTTCAGTCCTTGACTTCTGGATGCAGCCTCTATACCATACCCCCGTAGGGTATATGGAGCAATCGCCAATGCTGACGTCTGATGAAAAGAAGAAGGTCGCCGCCCGGCTGCGGAAGATTGAAGGCCAAGTTGCCGGTATTGGGCGGATGATCGAAGGGGACAAGTACTGCGTCGATGTGCTGCTCCAACTCTCGGCCGCTCAGGGAGCGCTCGGGCGGGTGGCCAACATTGTGCTTGGCAGCCACATCGACACGTGCGTGACCGATGCCATCCGCACTGGAAACGACGGCCAACGTGCAAAAAAGATTGATGAGTTGATGGAAGTCTTCTCGCAATACGCGCGAATTGGCTCACGATAGCAGCCTGTTGAAATCGTGAAGGCACATCGCTGCCTTGGTACTGCTAACAGAGCAGTGCCGGGTTTCATCGACAACGTTGGGGATTGGCCGCATCGCCCCGAAGAGCATTAGTCATGACGAAGGACCCAATTTGCGGCATGCAGGTCGAAGAATCGACGTCTCTGCGCGCCGACCGCGACGGTCGGTCGTATTACTTCTGCAGCGAGCATTGTCGTACGGAGTTCTTGGAAAAGGGCGAGGTCGCGGTGAGGGTGCTGCCAGTCGTACCGCTTGCTGATCCGAACGACCAGGCCGTCGATCCCATCTGCGGGATGAACGTCGATCCATCGACGGCTCTTTCCGCCCAACGAGACGGTGCAACCTATTACTTCTGCTGCGAACACTGTCGGGCAAAGTTTTTGAGCGGCGATGATTCGCCTGCTTCGAATCTTCCGGCAGATCCATCACTCTCAGGCTCGACCTCGGCCGCGCCATACTTCTGCCCAATGTGCCCAGGCGTCGAGAGCCAACAGCCGGGCGAGTGTCCCAAATGCGGCATGGCCTTAGAACGGGCCCACACGGTAGCGGCGTCTACCCGGCAGACATACGTCTGCCCGATGCATCCTGAGATCGAGCAAGACGAGCCCGGCAGTTGCCCCATTTGCGGGATGGATCTGGAACCGACTGTCGTCACTCTCGAAGAAGAGGATGACCCGGAGCTGCGCAACATGACCCGGCGGCTGTGGGCGGCCGTCGCCTTGGGGCTGCCGGTTCTGTTGCTGGCGATGGGGCCGATGGTCGGCGTGCCGCTTGGTCGATGGATCTCTGAGGGCAACTCACAGTGGATTCAACTGGTCCTGAGTGTTCCGGTCGTCTTTTGGGCCGGCTGGCCGTTCTTCGTGCGTGCCGGTCGATCGTTGGTCGGCTGGAACTTCAACATGTTCACGTTGATCGCGCTGGGTACCGGTGCGGCATTCTCGTACAGCGTGGTTGCAGTTCTCGCGCCGGGTCTGATTCCCGATTCGTTCCGCGAGCACGGCGGAGAGATTGCCGTCTACTTCGAGGCCGCCGCCGTTATCACGGCCCTTGTACTCTTGGGACAGGTGTTGGAGCTTCGAGCACGGAGACGGACGGGGGGCGCGATTCGAGAGTTGATGTCGTTGGCCCCACCCACCGCGCGGCTCGTCCGCGATGGGGAAGAACGGGAAGTGCCGTTGGATGAGGTTCGCGAGGGAGACCTGCTCCGCGTGAAGCCCGGCGACAAGATCGCCGTCGACGGTGTAATCGACGAGGGCTCCAGCTCTGTCGACGAGTCGATGCTGACCGGCGAGCCGATCCCCGTCGACAAGCGGCCGGGCGAGGAGGTGTTCGGCGGCACCGTCAACCAGACCGGTTCGTTCCTGATGCAAGCCCGTCGCGTCGGCGGCGACACGGTTCTGTCCCGCATCGTCGAGATGGTGGCCAGCGCCCAACGCAGCCGGGCCCCGATTCAACGCGTCGCCGACACGGTCGCCTCGTACTTTGTTCCAGCAGTTGTCGGAGCAGCGGTGCTGACATTCATCGTTTGGTCGATCCTCGGCACCGAGCAGCGACTGGCGTATGCGCTGGTCAACTCTGTAGCCGTGTTGATCATTGCCTGCCCCTGCGCGCTGGGGTTGGCCACACCAATGTCGATCATGGTGGGCGTGGGCCGCGGTGCCAGAGAAGGCGTCTTGATTAAGGATGCCGCGGCCCTGGAAGTCTTGGAGAAGGCCGAGGTCCTGGTCGTCGACAAAACCGGCACGCTGACCGAAGGTCGGCCCCAGCTGACGGAGGTCATCTCTGTCGAAGGCGTCGACGAAGACGAACTCCTGGCGATCGCAGCCGCCGTTGAGCGACAGAGCGAACATCCCTTGGCGCGTGCGGTCGTCGAGGAGGCGAACAGTCGCAGCCTGAGTCTGCCCGCCGTCGCAGACTTCGGTTCGGTCACCGGCGGCGGTGTGATTGCCATGGTCGACGGTCGCCGCGTGCGTATCGGCAAGTCCGACTTCCTGCGCGATGAGGGCGTGACCCACGTGGACGCACTCGAGCAGGCGACGTCGCTGCAGGACCAAGGCCAGACCGTTGTGTTCGTGGCCTTCGAAGATCACCTTGCCGGCATCCTGGCCATCTCCGACCCAATCAAAGCATCAGCGCCACAGGCTATCGAAGAGCTCCACGCTCTGGGTTTGGAGATCGTCATGCTCACCGGCGACAACGAACGAACGGCTCGCTTTGTCGCCGAGCAGTTGGGCATCGATCGAGTCGAATCCGGGCTGAGCCCGGCGGACAAACAACAGCGGATCACGAATCTCCGAAAAGTGGGCCATGTGGTGGCGATGGCCGGCGACGGCATCAACGACGCCCCGGCTCTGGCAGAATCGGACATCGGCATCGCGATGGGGACCGGCACCGACGTCGCCATCGAAAGCGCCGGCATCACGCTTGTCAAGGGCGACCTGCGCGGCATCGTCCGAGCCGTCCACCTGAGCCGCGCCGTGATGCGCAATATCCGCCAAAACCTGTTCTTCGCCTTCGTCTACAACACGCTCGGCGTGCCGGTAGCAGCGGGAGTGCTGTATCCACTCATCGGCGTGCTACTAAACCCGATGTTCGCCGCCGCGGCGATGAGCTTCAGCTCGGTGTCGGTGATCGCGAACGCGCTGCGGCTTAGGACGGGGAAACTGTGAGCGTCTACCAATTCGATTGGACGCGCAGAGCCCAGGGGGCCGCTGGCAAGACTGTGATGGCGCGGTCTCGCGAGCACGGCACGCGTTCGACCGTCGGTCTCAGCTACATCTCAGAGGCCGAAGTCTGCCCTCGGACCGATGTAGCGTTGGGCGACAATCACTACGCAATAGTTTTATTTCGGGCAATGGTTGCTGGACCGTCTTCTGGATTGCTCCCCGCTTTGATTCCCGTCCTTTTGTAGACAGGGCCGTGCTGCGCAGCCTATTGATGCTGCAACCAAACAATATCTGACGGTGATTCGTCCTTGTAGCACGCCAGTTTTCCCGGGATAAACGAGACGACGATGCCAAAGCTTGCTGACGAAACGGCATCCGCGGCTTCCGATGCCGTTACCAGAGTTCCATCGTATTGGGTTTCATCGGCAAGAATGTAGCACCTGTGATCGTCATTGGGCCACGGCCGTGTACCGTGGACGACAAATCGGTCGTCCAAATCTTTGTGGAACTGATGATTTAAGCGGTCGAGAAACGATCGCCGACTCTTACGCGACGAGAGTTTGGTCAGGTAGCGTGCACGGCGCTCGGGAATGATGAACGATTTGAAGAACGCCGTTTCGTGCTCAATGGCATGTTCTTCTCTTGGCATTAGGAGAACTTGTTTCATCCAACGGATCGAATGGCGCCGCCGCATATGTGGGGTAGATTGTCTTCGCCGATTGTACTTGCATCAAGGCGATCGCGTCAGGAGAAGGCGTCCGCCGCTGGCGGCTTTGCGGCCATGTCCTGTTGGCTGCGATGCGCCTAAACGTTCGCGAGCAGTTGTTGATAGTCGTTGAACTCGTTCTTCCAGTCTCCGTAGCAACCGGTGAGCGAGCAGGCCGGGCATCGGCATCCCACATAGAGCCAACGAACGTCATGGGAGTCGACGTAAAGCGACACGCCAACGGTGATCTCAAATCGGTCGCCACCACACATGCATTCGGCGATGCAGAGGTCGGCTTCATCGGCGTAGTCGTCCGAGTCACCCATCCCGTGTTCTTCGCCACAAGATGGACAGAGTCGCACCGCCACACCGGCGTCCTCGTCCATGACGAGTTCGAACTGCGTCGAGCCGCACTTGCACTTGGCGTCTGCGAAATGCTCGGCAACGTATCCATTAAGCTTGCTGTAACGGATCAGCTCGTCGCGAATATCTGCCTGAGTCTCGCCGAAGTACTGATTGTTGTCGCGTCGAAGAGCCATTCAGGCCGTCCACCGGAAGCGGTGGGTACGCCGATTCAGCGTCGCAACTGACACTCTGATCGCCCCGTAGGGACCTTGTGGATGTCTATTGTAGGCTGTGGGCCCGCCACTCTATCTGGTCGTCAACGACACGGCACACTTCAGTGGCGTCTTCGTCAAAGCTGGACATGATCGAAATGCGAAACGTGCGAGTAGCTACAGCCGAACTGAATTCAGGCGACATAAGTTGAAGATTCTCAAAGACGGATCGCGCGTGATCCGCCAAATCACGCGCCGCTTGATCATCGAAATCCTGTTGTGCCGCTGAAATGGCGATCGCGCTCGCGATTTCATTGTCCGGGCGGACTACGAAACAAACGCCGTCATACATTAGCGTGGCACCGTTCGCGAACCGCTCAATAGCATCACGGTATGCGACGTCTTTGCTTGCCAGCATCCGAGAGTCAACGACAACAAAATCCTCCGGTTGTAGTCGCGCGAGTTTCGGGAAGAGGTACGAGCCAAACACGGCAACGCAAGCGATTCCGAAGCCGACCCACCCGACCCGTGGCGTCACAACGTTCAGCCAACTGAGGACGATCAGGGCGGTGCCGACCCACCATGCGGGCTGGTACAGGCGATAGAAAAGCACGTACCACGCGGGCGCCGCCGTGGTCTCTCGCGATGCGTTTTGTGGGGGCTCGTAGGGATTTGCCATCAACTCAGAGCGGCCGACGGAAGGGATGGCCGACGCCCGAAATGCGGTGTCGGGTAAACTGCCTCGGCTGATTGTACTCACGATACAGTGACGGCGTCATCGCCGCGTTGAGGCGTCCGCAGGCGGTCTTGCGTCATTTGTCCAGTTTGCGGCTCGTCGCGTCGTTCAATGTGCCAACACGATCCGGAGTGCCGCGCTTGAACGGCTAGGCGCTCGCTCACATCTTGATCTTCGCGAACAGGTGATACGATTCTTCGATGTAGTCTGACATCTGCTTGAAGAGTGTCTTCTTGAACTTGGGCGTGAAGAAGTATTTCTGGATTGTCTTGGCTGTCGTCAGTTCCTGATAGCCCTCGGCAAAAGCCTGCCATTGCTTCTCCGAATTGAGGTTCTTGTCGTCGAACCGTTTTCGCAGGTCCGACAGCGAGCGGGCCTTTCCCATGAATTCCTCAAGCGTGGCCTGATAATCCCGCGCCAAATTCTTCGCTCCAATTTCGTTCATCGCCTCCAGGGCCGCCAGCGAAAACTCGGGGGAGTTGAACAGAAATTGCCACACGCCCCCGTTATCGGTTTCGCCGTTGAAGTCGAGCAGCACGTAGAAGACTTTCTGGACGCGATTCAGTTTGTCCCACAATGCGCGGTGGCTCAACTTCGTCTTCGCGCGCAGGGGATCGATGAGAGCATACATATACTCCCACATCCGGTTGTCATATTCATTGAAAGCGTCGGACCACTTGTAGGTGGCGACAATTTCAACCAATTTGTCCAATTTGACCGCCGGCGCAAGCAGTCGCTCGTGCTGGTTGCCGTCATCCAGACTCAGCAAGAAGCTTCGTTTCGAAGCGGCTTTTCGGTTGACCGTTGTTTTCGTTTGCTTTGCCAGCCTTTCTTCCGCTTGTGCAATTTGGGCGGCCAGTTGCTTGCGGACTGCCGGTTTCCGCTTCTCCCACTTCTCTTTCTCTCGCTGCCAGTACTTGCGCGCGGCCTCCCGTTCCTTCTTTCGCGACTCGGATAGTTTCTTGCGGTTCTGCTGATAGCTCGACTCTCCTTGCTCTGCTATCTTGGGCTTCTTGCCCTTCACTGCGGCCGCTTGTTTGCGAATCTGAGCTGCAGTCGCACCGCGTCGATTCTTCCACACAACGGTGAAGTCGCTGGCATGCAGCCCCTTATCTTGGGGCGTGATCAGTATCGTGAACGGGCGATTTTCCGGGTTGTACTTGGTGTAGGATTTCTGGGCCGCTTTGCGTTCGAATCCCTTGACGATTGCATTCTGCATCCGCTGCATTAGTTCGCTCTCAAGCGCCTGTAGCTGCTCTTCGATCGTTGACGCATCGAGGTTCTTCTGTCTCTGAACCTTTCTTCTCTCGTGCTTGTAGCCCTTGACGTCAAAGTATATTGGGAGGGGCCGAACGAAGGAGCGGTGCGATTCATCCAGCGCCGGGCAGGCGGGACGCACGAGCACCGTCGGACCAATCTCCCACACAGCCACATCAACCCAGGGGTCTTGAACTCGAATATGCAAGAACAACCTGTTTAGTACATAGTGGCAATGATCGGCCATGTCCCGGGCGTCGCGGAACAGACAGTGATGCATGTTTATCCGACGCGTGAGATCATTCAGTGCGATGCCCGTATCGGCGGAATCACCTGAAGACTGCGTTCGCTTCTTGCTGGAAGTCGCCGAGAGGGTTGATTTCTTCTTCGCTTTGGTTGCGGGACGTTTTTTCGCCGCACGCTTTTTCTTCGGCGAGGCGTCTCCGTAACCCTTCCTAAGCTTGGCGGCAATCAAACTCTCGTAAGACGCTTTGGCCTCGGACGACGTGTCAAACGACTTCGAGAGTGTGCGCCCGACCGTACCGATGCGGCCATAGACGACGGTGTGAGTGTCACCTTTCAACGTAATCGTCCACAACTTCTCGGACTTGCCGTTGGTGAATTGAAGCTCACGTTTCGCCATCGTGGTTCCTCATTGTGTGCGGTCTCTACAGCCCATGGCCCAGCGATTGTACTACGCACATGAGTCTGCCGCTTGTCGCCCATCAAACGGTCTATATCCAGACTGAGCGCAAAGTCAGGCTCATTCGTCTGAGATGGACCGATACGGTTGGCGGTCTCCTGCCCGCTCATCTGTTCGACCACATGTCTGAGCTGCACCGGGCGCAATACCAGAGGTGGGAGAACCGCGCACACGAGAACGGATCGAGCGTTCAAGCCCCAGACTGCGGTTGGTCTTCTATAGCAGCCGATTCGGAATGCTCTCGCGACAGACTCACCAGAATCCCCAGCGTGGCGATGCTGATCACCAGGTTGCTACCGCCGTAGCTGATCAAAGGGTGGGGGATTCCTTTGGGTGGCACGAGCGCAGTGACGACGGCCATGTTGAGGGTGGCCTGCAAGGCGAGTTGCGTCAGCAGTGTGAAGCCCGCCAGCCAGGCGAAAGTCGTGCGGTCCAGGTGCCGCAGCAGCCGCAGGCCGGCAAAGTAGAAGCCGGTCCACAGCACCAGCAGGCCCAGTGTGCCGATCAGGCCTAGCTCTTCGCCGACGACGGCGAATACGAAATCGGTGTTGGCTTCAGGCAGAAAGCTGAGCTTTTGCCAGCCTTTGCCCAGACCGACACCAGTCGGACCGCCTGCGCCGAGTGAAATCAACGACTGCTGCAGCTGGTACGGGGCTTGGCTGAAATTGCTCCAGGCGTCAAGAAGCCCCGTCACTCGACGCAGTTGGTAAGGCTGGATGGTGACCAAGGCGGCGAAAGCGGTCATGGAGAGTACGCCTGACAGGATGAAGTATCGCCAGGGCCAGCCGCCGGCGAATAAGGCAATGCCACATCCGGCGGCGAGAAAGATCGATGTTCCCAAATCAGGCTCGAGAAGAACCAGAGGCACGGCCACCAGCGCGGGTGCGATCAACGGCAATGTGCCACGTAGCCAGTGATTGAGGCCGTCTCGATGGCTGCTGAGCAGTCGACAGACCAGCAGAGGTATTGCAATCTTGGCGACGTCGGAGGGTTGCAGCGATATCGGGCCGTAGCGCAGCCACCGTTGGGCGCCGTTGACTCTGGTTCCTATTCCCGGGATCAGTACCAGGGCAAGCAGCACGATCGTGACGGCAAACAGAAGCGGCGCGGCGCGGAACCAGAATCGAGCCGGTAGCGCGGCACAGATGGCCGCCGCAACCACGCCGAGTGATAATCGCATCAGGTGCCGCGACAGATAGATCTGTTCGAAATCGGTCGGCCAGGACGTGATGCTGGCACTGTGCACCATCAACAGCCCGACGCCCACCAAGGCGGCCGCCAGCGAGGCGAACAGACCGAGATCGTCCGGCATGCGCCGGTCTGCGGCAGCCAGCGTAGGATTCTCGATCACGGCGACATCGTGGAGGGGTTGCAGGAACGTCGGCATTCTGGCCTAGCCAGCACGCTTGTGTTCTCACTCATCCTTCCGCCTTCATCCTTCAGCATTCGTAAAAGGGTGAGAGCCGATCCGACTGATCCAATCAGCCGAATCGGCTCCCCAATCCCTCTCTCCCTAACGTCGCCTCAATAGGCTCAGTGACTGCTTAGCAGGGTCTCTTTTGGGAGAAGAGGGGCTTGTTGTGTTGTGATGGCTATTGGATCTTCAAGCTGGCGACGGCCACCAAGGCCAACAGGGCCGATCCGATCCAGAAGCGTACGACGATTTTGAGTTCGTGCTGTCCTTTAAACAGGAAGTGATTGTGCAGCGGACTGCAGGCAATCAAACGCTGACCTGTGAGCCGAAACCACCCGACTTGGAAGATAACGCTCAATGTTTCGATGACAAAGATCCCCCCGACCACTGCCAGCAAGACCTCTTGGCGGGTGATCAGGGCGGCCAGTGCCAACAGTGCTCCAATGGAGAGCGCGCCGGTGTCGCCCATGAAGACTTGTGCCGGGTAACAGTTGAACCATAGAAACCCCAAGACGGCTCCGACCAGGGCGCCCATCATCACGCTGAATTCGCCCGCACCCGCCATGTAGGGAATGCTCAGGTAGTCGGCCATGATCTTGTGGCCGGCCAGGTACGTCAGCGCTACGAAAGCCGAGCCCGCAAAGACGGTGCAGCCGCTGGCCAGCCCGTCGAGCCCGTCTGTCAGATTCACGGCGTTGGAACTGCCGGCCATGACGAACGTGCTCCAGGCAATGAAACCGGCTCCCAACCAGATACCGGCACTGCCCAATGGCCAGATGACGTCCAAGCCGTGCGGCTTGTGGAGATGTTCGAAGTACAGCACACAGCCCGCTGTCGCTGCCAGGACGAGTTGCACTGCGAATTTCTGTTTCGCGCCCAGTCCATTGCGAGTCGTATTGAGTTTGATCCAATCGTCGACGGCTCCCAGGGCGGCAAACGCGATGCCCACGCCGAGCCCCAACTGGACATAACGGCTGCTCAGGTCGCCGAACAACAACGTCGCCAGAACGACTGCCGCCATGACGAACAAGCCGCCCATGGTCGGAGTTTGGCTCTTGTCCGACTGCAGTTCGTTGAGCGTGTGAGAGGCGCTGTCGATGCGTTCGCGAAACCGGGATTTGAGCCAGCGAATGGCCAGCGGCCCCAGAACGATCGCCAACAAAAACGAAGTCACGCTGGCCAGTGCGATGCGGGCGGTGAGAAACACCCGGGAGTCGCCCGATGAGTGCGATTCCAACTGCTCCAAAAGTGGAGTGAACCGGTTGAACAGCCAAACGAGCATGCGTCGGTATAGTCAATGAATGTGTAGCGGTGCAGCTTGACTCTGGTCGAGTGGTGGCGCGTGGTCGAAGATCGTGAAACATCGCCGAGCAGGTCTCATCCGTGTTGTCGTGTTCCTGAACTTCAAACATCCGTCACAATCCGTCAGGTGTATCCCCGGGTGCCGGAGCATTCGCCCCGGCACCCGGTCGTTGGTTTTGCCACAAAGCGGCGCTTGGAGTGATCGACCCAGAAATCACTTGTTCCAATTGCCTTGAGTGCTCCTGCCCGGCAGAACCGGACCGCACGTCGGATCCCCGCAAACCCTAACGCGCGTGGCAAAACCGACTCGCTAATTTCGTTGTATCGTTCTTCCTTCCAACGTGTTTACCGTGGCTAGCAGCGTTGATTCAGACGTCCGACGTCGATCTACGCTGCCGCAACCAATCCCTTTGTCTGATGTTCTCCGGTGCTTTGAGAGCGCAGCCACTGGATGACCCGCTCCATGTGCAGTGCCCGCGAGCCTTTGACGAGCACGACGTCCCCTTCATCGAGGCAGCAGTCGAGCACGGCCAGCAAGGCGTCGAAGTCTTCACATTCTGCGAGGCAATGTGCCGGCAATCCGGCCTCCAGTGCCCCACCCATGACGTGTCTGCCATGATCGCCATAGACCAACAACCGGTCGATCTGGGCTTCGGCGGCCCAGCGGCCGAATTGACGGTGGCACGCAGCGGTTGAATCGCCAAGTTCCAGCATGTCGCCGGCGACCAGAATTCTCTTTCCGAATCCATCCCAATCGGCGAGCACGCGGCAGGCAGCCTGCATCGAACTCGGATTGGCGTTGTACGTGTCATCGATAACGGTCCAGGGCCCGATCTCTTCCAGCTGGCAGCGTCCCGGTACCGGAATGTAGTTGTGCAATCCATCGGCCACGTCCGAGTCGTTGGCTCCGACTTCGCGGCCAATCGCGATGGCAGACAATGCCGCGACGACGTGATGCCGGCCGGTGGCAGGCATCGCATACCGCCGTCCCTCGACGCGAAAACTCAGTTGATTCCGTGTCACTTCGATATCGCAGGCCTGCAAATCGTTGTCGCCGCCTTCGCCGACAAACAGAACCCGGCACGCAGCAGCCGCGGCCATTGAACGGACTCGAGGATCGTCACCGGCAAGCACGGCAAAACCGCCGGCCGGCAGGGCCTCGATGAGTTCTCTTTTCGCGGCGGTAATCTGCTCAAGACTGCCGAAACTTGATACGTGGGCCAGCCCGACCGAAGTGACGACTCCGATTTCCGGTTGGGCGATGGCGGCCAGGTCGCGAATTTCCCCAGTTTGCGAAGCCCCGAGTTCCAGGACGGCGAACTCGTCACCTTCTGTAATGTCCAGAACACTCAACGGCAAACCGACGTGGTTGTTGTAGTTCTTGGGGCTTTGCATGCCGGTAAAGCTCGACTCAAGCGCCGTGTGAATCGTGGCTCGTGTGGTTGTCTTACCGGTGCTGCCCGTTACGCCGATCACGAGTGCATCGTGCTGGTGTCGCCACCAGCCGGCGACATCCCACAGGGCATGCAGCGTGTTGGAAACCTCAATCGTGGGACCGTCTGCGTTGGGAGCGGCCGATTCGATCACGCAAGCAGCCGCGCCCCGCGACCAGGCATCGCGTACGAAGCTGTGACCATCATGATTCTCGCCACGCAGCGCCCAAAACAGCTCGCCTGGCCGAACCGCACGCGAGTCGGTGGCGACGCCGGCAATCTGCGCGCAACTCGGATCGAACCCTGCGGCTCTCCCGCCGGTGGCTGCGATCAGTTGTTGGGCTGAGATGGGAAACGTCATGAGAATGCTGATTAGTGCCAGTGCGAACGAGCAGGATAGGATCTTGATGCTCATTCGGTTCGTCTGTCTGTCCGCCGTTTTGGTTGAACGCTGCCGTGAACGAGTTGTAGTCAATGGATGCCTGAGTAGCCGCTAGGCGGGCACGCGATACGGCTCGCTTTGGACCGGCTGCATGGATTCGGCCAGCAGGCGACGCGTTACCACGCGGTCGTCGAACTCCACGCGATCGGATCCCATAATCTGTACGGCCTCGTGGCCCTTGCCGGCGATAAGCACACAGTCGCCAGGTTCGGCTTCTTGCAAAGCCCAGCGAATAGCCTGCGCGCGGTCGGCTTCCACGTAAGTTTCTGTCGTGGTCGAAAATCCGGCCAGGACGTCTTCGATGATTTGTTCGGGGTCTTCGTTGCGAGGGTTGTCGCTGGTGACAACTGCGATATCGGCATTGGCTGCAGCCTGAGCCATCAGTGGTCGCTTCGAGCGATCTCGGTCGCCGCCGGCGCCAAATACGCAAATCACTCGGCCGGATGTCAAATGTCGAAGCGATGCAATCGCGCGTCGCAACGCGTCGTCTGTATGCGCGTAGTCAACATAAACGTGAAACGGTTGGCCAAGTTGTATGGTTTCGAGTCGTCCCGGTACCGATTTGAGTGAAGCGAGGCCTGCGGCAATCTCTGAGTTGTCGAGTCCGAAGTGCCGAGCCACTGTCGCGGCTGCAATGCAGTTAGAGATGTTGTGCCGGCCAACCAGGCTGCTTGAAACCTCGACCCGTTCTCCCATGAGATCGAGCACAAAGCGGTTTCCGGTACGAGACTCCTCGACGACCTCGGCCGAGACGTCGGCTGGAGCGTCGATTCCGTAGGTGACGAGTCGGCCCGTGCCCTGACAGTGTGATTTCAATTCCCGGCAGCCTGCGTCGTCGGTGTTGATGGCAATCAGTCCGTCGGTGCGGCAACGCTCGAAGATCTTCGCCTTGCTGGCTCGATAAGATTCCGGCGACGAGTGATAGTCGAGATGGTCCTGTGTGACGTTGGTGACGACAGCCGCATCAAGGAAAACGCCGGAGGCCCGGCTTTGATCGAGGGCGTGGCTGGAAAGTTCGATGGCAGCGTGTGTCGTTCCTCGTTCGACCATTGCACGCAGCCAGCTGGAGCAAGTCTTTGAATCGGGTGTCGTCAGGTGCGATGCTTTGGCGGTTTCGCCGTCGTCGTATTCAATGGTGCCGAGCAGTCCGGTACGCTTTCCGGCGGCCTGCAAGATTGAGCGAATGAGCCAGGTGGTTGTCGTTTTGCCGTTGGTTCCGGTGACTCCGGCCACTCGAATTCGTTGCGACGGGTTGCCCGCCAATGCTTCACAAAGAACTGCAAACGCGCGACGGGCATCAGGCACCACGCACTGAGGCACAGTCACCGTGGCAATCGGTTGCTGCACAAGCAATGCGTTTGCACCGCGCTGAATGGCCTCGTTCGCGAAATTGGATCCGTCGTTCTTGTTGCCTTGCAGTGCCGCGAACAGGCTGGATGGCCCGCAGTGGCTACTATGCTCAGTTGCATCACTAACGAGGATGTCCGCGCATCCGACGAAGCTGCAGTTCGGAAGTAGTCCTCGCAAGCTGACAGGCGTGCGAATTTCCGGCAACCTCAGTGGCATGCAGACAATCTCCGTGTGTCGCAGTCACGCTGGATCTGCGATTGAACGGTGCCCTGCTCCTTGCAAGCGACTGAGCGAATAAGCTCGACGCGAACTTGACTGGCGGAACAATGTTCCGTCAGGTGCAGCTTGAAGCGGGGAGTTATTAGAGACAGAAGTGGAGCTGTAGAGTTGATTCTTGAAGCACGAACAGGTCGTTCATGCGGGCGGCATTCTCGCCATTCTCCAGAAACGGTCAAGCCGACTTTGGACAAAATTCAGAGATGCTGTAAAGGTTACAAATCGCGGCCATTTGACGCTGCGTTTGCCTTTGCCGCCCGGCAGGGAATAATGCTGAAACAGGCACGCGACGTGCATTGCGCCATCGGCTCAACCAAAGGATTTCGAGTACCGGCGCAACACTCACGGCCGCAGTCGAATTGAATTAACCACAGAGACACCGAGATCACGGAGAAGAATTGAGCTGCGCGGGCGATGCGAGCACCCGTGCTTCGCGGACACTTGTGGTTCAAGATTCCTTGCTGGTCATTCTCCGTGTCTCTGTGGTTCATTACTCTTCGTTAACGTGACCGAGTCGCAAAAGAGATGGGTGCAATAAAGTGCAATCAACGTACGATGCAATTCTGATCGTTGGGTTTGGCGGCCCTGAGAAACGCGAAGACGTCATTCCGTTCTTGGAGAACGTGCTCCGCGGGCGCAACGTTCCGCGCGAGCGGATGCTCGAAGTCGCCGAGCACTACTACGCGTTTGGCGGCGCCAGTCCGATTAACGACCAGGTCCGCGAACTGATCGCGACCCTGCAACCGACTCTGGTAGCACGCGGGATCACGTTGCCCGTCTATTGGGGTAACCGCAATTGGCACCCAATGCTGGCGGACACGCTAGAGGAAATGAGTCGCGACGGAATCGGCCGCGTGCTGGCGTTGGTGCTGGCGGCCTACAGTTCTTATTCCAGCTGCCGTCAATACCGAGAGGATATTGAGCGGGCACAAGCGAGTGTGGGCGAACGGGCTCCCCAGTGCGACAAGGTCCGTGTGTTCTACAACCATCCTGATTTCGTCGCGGCCAGTGCAGAACGATTGGCCGCGGCGCTGGAGCGAGTGCCCGCCGAGCGTCGGGAACAGGCACGGGTCGCCTTTACGGCTCACAGCGTACCCAACTCGATGGCCGACACCTGCGACTATGCACGGCAGCTGGAAGAAACCTGCCGTCTCGTTGCCGAACATGTCAGCGTCACAGACGCGCGCTGGAGACTGGTGTACCAGAGCCGAAGCGGCCGGCCTCAAGATCCGTGGTTGGAGCCGGACATCTGCGATTACCTTCCGGAACTGAAGAACGAGGGAGCAGCAGACGTCGTCGTGATGCCGATCGGCTTTTTGTCCGACCACATGGAGGTGGTCTACGATCTCGACGACGAAGCCCAGAAAGTCTGTGGCGAGATTGGGTTGAACATGGTGCGGGCCGCAACAGTGGGAACTCACCCGCGATTCATCGGGATGCTCTGCGAACTGATTGAGGAACGCTTGGCTGGCGCCACCGAGCGTCGCGCGATCGGACAATACGGCCCCAACCACGACGAGTGTCCGCTGGACTGCTGTCCGGCACCCGCTCGGCCCGGCCGGCCGAGCAGTTCTTAACGCGTTCGCCCAACCAAGACTGCACCGTCTGCCGTAAGTTCTCAGTGGCAAAGACTTTCGTCTGCTATTGCCGCAGCCAAGCCAGCGGCGATATCATGCCGCCGCCGCGCGGAGTCGCCGCTGGGCCGAGACGAGTCAGGGAAGATGCGTCGAGCAGAACACGCTGCCAACTTGCTGGAAGTCGATGCGCGCAGGATTTGCATCATCAAACCCAGTGCTTTAGGCGACGTGGTCCAGACCCTGCCGCTGTTGGCAGCCTTTCGCGAGCGGTTTCCAGGCGCGAAGCTGTCGTGGGTCATCAACGGGGCGCTTGCCGAGTTGCTGGAAGGACATCCGCACCTCGACCAGGTGATTCACTTCGACCGCCGCGGCGCTTGGGCTGGCTGGATGCGGCTATTGGGCGACCTGCGACTTCAGCAATTTGACCTGGTCTTCGATCTGCAGGGTTTGCTGAGAACAGCCGTGATGAACTGGTCCACTCGCGCGGCGCTGCGTGTGGGACTGGAGTCGTCGCGCGAAGGCGCCCACCTCGCCTGTCACACGGTCATCCCCGACACCGGCCGATTAGTCCCTGCGCACTTGAGGTACTGGAGGGTCGCAGAAGCGATCGGCATGGGCCACTTGCGCCGCCAGCCGGTCGTAGCGCTCGGCGATGAGCATCGCAGCTGGGTGGCAACGCAGTTACACGGTGCCACGGGAGCCACATTGGCGGTCCATCCCGGTGCCGGTTGGTTGACCAAGCGATGGCCTGTGGAAAAATTTGCAGTCGTAGCCGCGAAGGCAGCGCGGAGATTCGGCTTGTCAATCGTACTGGTTGGCAGCCCCGGCGAGCGTGCGCTGTCGCTCCAACTCGAAAACCTGATCCGGCGCTTCGCCCCGCCCGCTCAGATTGTCAACCTTGCCGGGCAAACGTCGCTGAAACAATTGGCAGCGTTGTTGCAACGTTCCGACGCGATACTGACAAACGACTCCGGGCCCATGCACATGGCAGCGGCCATGGGAACGCCCGTTGTCGGTGTGTTCACGAGCACCGACCCGATCCGCTCCGGCCCACCCGGAAGCGAGCATCATTTGATTCCCACACGTATCTCCTGTGGCGGCTGCTACAAGAAGCGGTGCCCCTACTCAGGGCTGAAGCACTTGGGGTGCCTCGAAGAGCTTACGATCGAACGTGTGTGGTACGCTCTGGCGAACCTGCTCGATCGCCAGTTGAGTTCGCGACCGGCGGCTTGAACTCCGACACGGATGACTCGCTATTCTGCCGGGGGCCGCAGAATAAACAGTTCTTCATCCAATTCGACGTTCACCTCGACCCTCTCGACTTCGAGTATGGTTTGACCCGTTTGCTCGTTGGACTCGATTGATCGATAGGGAAGGCGCATGCCATGCACATCGCGGAAGTCTTCATTGATGGTGGTAGCACGTAGTCCACCGATCTCGGGCAACACGATTGTGTTTTCGACTTTGAGCACGTCCCCCGTATCAGCGTCAACACTCAGCTTCGTCACGGGGAGCTCGCCTGTCTTGAGTCTGACGAGGTAGATCTTGCGCCCTTGCAACTCGCCAGCCCGTAGCACGCTGGCTGAATCGAAGAACTCGCGCCAATCGCCGTAGAGCGCCGAGGGGTGGCTCAGCCGCGTTTGGGCGAGCAGCTTTCCTCTCAGCTGACGGAATGGTTCAAGCTCGAAGGTCGTGTCGCGCCAGGCGCGGTCGCCGTCGAGTGCCACGCGAATCTTGCCGAAGCGGCCGACGTCGATGTCGAATCGCCAGCGGTCGTCGCCCGCGATCGTCATCTCAAACGTACCCTCGACAGCCGCGTTCGGAAAACGGACGGAGCCAGACGTCCGGTAGTTCTTGATGGTTGATGACTCGGGGGCCTTGCGGCGGAGGGCGACGAGTTCTTCGATGGTCGGCAGCGAAGTCTCGTCTTCGCCGGCTTTGCGTTTGAAGAGCAGTGGCTTACTTACAGGCCTCGTCAGCTCCAACCCGACGATCGCGCCGTCCTCCGCCACGTCGAAAGCGATCGAAAGCTTCGAGTTTGCACGGCCCACCCAACGCCCCTCGTCGTCCGGGGGATGGAGATCAAAACGCGCGCCGTTGATTTCAAAACCCAGCCGTTGGTTGTGAACGAGCACGGTCATCTGGAGATCTCGCTCTTCGGCTTTGTACGATCCGAGATACTTGTGCAGTTCATCGAGATCGATCTCCGGCTCGATCTCCACACCCTCACGCAGCGCTTCGAATTCCATCCCAGCCTGATACACCTTGATCGCTATGACGTCTCCGGCGTCGTCCCGCTCGAACGAAACGGCAACTTGGTCGGTGAGGGCGAACTGCCATCGTCCCCGTTCGTCGGGGGGCTTCAGCTCGAAGACCATCTGTGAAGGGATGTCGAGGGCGAGCTGACCGTTACGCTCGAGAACGGTAAACACCTCGTTCGAAAAGGTGGCGAAGTTGGCGGTGTATTTGCCGAGATAGGGGCGGAAGTCGCCGACTTCACTGGCAACGTCGTCCTCCTTCCACTTGCCAAGTAAAGTCGTCGGAACAAGATTGGCCGACACGCTCGTCATCAGCGTCGGAAAAGAATTGGCAAGCAGCACAAATCCCAGATCGGCCTCGGGCAGGATTGCGATCTGGGCCATGAACCCTCCCGGGATGGCGCCGCCGTGTTCGAAGAGCGGCTGTCCCTGCCACTCGCGGATCATCCAGCCCATGCCGTAGCCAATTCCTCCGCCGATCTTGATCTGCTCGTTCCACGTTTCGGTGAGGGCTTCCTCGCTGATCAGCCGACTCCCATCCACAACACCCTTGTCCAATAGAAACCGGAGCCACTTTGCCATGTCGGTGACCGTGGAACTGATCGAGCCGGCCGGTGCGACCGGGTCGACGGACACGTCGTCCGGGCCGGGCACATGGAGTTTGAACTCTTCGAGGTGTTCGTCCCACGCATAGCCCCGCGCCACGCGCGAGCCGCCGCGGGCATCGCGAATGGACGTCTGGGAATCCGTCATCCCCAACGGCTTGAAGATGCGAGCACCGATCAGCTCATGCCAGTCTTCACCCGCCGCTGCCGCACCGGCCCATCCTGCCGCCAGGTACATGACGTTGCTGTAGTAGAAGCGTTTCCGAAAGGGCGCAAAGGGCTCAGCCTGGGGCGCGCGTCGGAGAATCTCTTCGGACGACAGCGCCCCTTCGGCAAAGAGCATGCTCATCCTGGGAAATCCCGTGCGGTGGCTCAATATGTCGCGAATTGTGGCTTGGGCTTCCTCGTCGTCGCTGTCGATCGCCAGCTTGAAATAAGGGAGGTGGCGCTCGACCGGATCGTCCCAACTGATCAATCCGTCATCGACAAGCATGCCAAGCAGCGTCGCCGTAAACGACTTTGTCACCGATCCGATGAAGAACCGTGTTTCCGACGTTGCCGGTACTTCGTTTTCGATATCGGCCAGTCCAAACCCCTGGGCAAAGATCACCTCATCGCCCTTCACTACCGCGATCGCGCAACCCGGCACATGGTGCGCGACTCGGTTGCGTTCGATTTCCTCTGCGAGCCGTTCCAGTCGCTCGTCAAGAGTCGGCTCGTCGGCGAGAGCCGATCCGGTCGAGATTCCAACGATCAGCCACCCAATCAGCGCGGCGTGAGTGCGTGCCATCTATGCTCCTCGATCTTTGTTTGGGTGGACGAGCCCTAATTCTTAAGTGCCGATTGCCAGATCATGACCGGCAGCTTGGCCAGATCCGACGCGGAAATTCAAGGCAAGATCCTCTCAGATCATCCGTCGGTCAGGCGTTCATTGAACGAGTCGCTGAGCCGAGCGGATCAAACAATCTCAAACGGAACGCTGAATGTGTCGGATCGACCGAGCCGCCACGATTCTCCCGGATGGGATCTCGGTCGACCGTGCGCCGTCCAGCTGCCCGCTCAGACGTCGTCTGAGTGAGCAGAGTTCGAGTTGCAGTCGCTCTACGGCAGGTTCCGGTGCTCGTAGTAGCGGCTGAGCGCGCGGACGCGTTGCACCTGATAGGACACGACGTATCCCAATACGGCCAGACAGCCGGCGAAGATCATCGCGTACTGTGGAGGTTCCGTCTCGACGGCCCCCAAGAAAACGAGAAATGCGAATGAAATTAGACAGGCCACTGTTGTGAATCGCACCAGCGTCGCGTGAAAGAATAAGCCTGAGGCGGCGATCAACAGCGGATAGCCGATCAGCAGCAAGCTGCGCGGCGGAAAGGCTCGATAGAAGAACGTCGTGACCAGCAGAACGTCGCAAGCCGCCCATGCCAGGCGCATCAGGCCGAAGTGCGATTCTCGCTTGACGAACTGCTGGAAGACGATGGACATCACCGCCCATCCTGCAAAGAGGCTCATGATTTCCACGTGATATGGGAAATCGGTGCCGTTATACATGTACTTGACCTGCACGATGGCCGCTGCCAGGCATACGCCCCCCAGGTGCGAGGCGAGCGCGGGCTCCCGCCGCGCCCAACGTTTGACTCGTTCGCGGAAGCTGACCGGATCGGCTTCGACCGGCTCTCCTTTCAAGTGCCGATCGAGATCGTCGGCAAGATCGGCAGCCGAGGCGTAGCGCTTCTGCGGGTCCTTCTCCAAGCAACGCAGGCAGATGAGCTCCAGGTCGCCGGGTATCTGGGGATTCAGCGTGCGCGGCAGTTCCGCCTCACGCTCGATGACCGAGACCAGCGTGTCGAGCGGGTTTGCGTGCCTGAAGGGAGCCCGGCCGGTGAGCAGTTCATACAGAATAGAGCCCAGGCTGTAGACGTCGCTGCGCGGTGAGATGTCGTGCAACCGGCCCGACGCCTGCTCGGGCGACATGTATGCAGGAGTTCCGACGATTGCTCCCGATTGCGTGCGATCGTCACCGGCGGCAAACACCTTCGCGAGTCCGAAGTCGGTGACGTAGGGGGTTTGTCCGCCGTCCAGCAGAATGTTAGACGGTTTGAGATCGCGGTGCACGATGTTATTTGCGTGCAGATAATCGACGGCGCGGGCCACTGTACTGATGCAGTTGGCGGCGGCGGCGTGCTCCATGCGACCTTGCTCCATCGCATCAGCCAGACTCGGTCCGTCGATGAAGTCCATGGCGAAGTAGTGCTGCCCGCGAAATTCGCCGGCTTCATGGATTCCGACGATGTTGGGGTGTTGCAGGCTGCCGGCAGCCTTGGCTTCAGCCTCAAACCGATGGACATCGTCTGCCGAGGCGAGACAACTCGAAAGAATCATCTTGACCGCCACCGCCCGATCCAGATCGGTCTGCCGCGCCTTGTAGACGACGCCCATTCCGCCTCGACCAATTTCTTCAAGCAGCTCGAACTTGCCGAACGACTCGGGGCGACCATCGTTGGAATCCGTCTGCCAGCTTGTGGCATTTGGTGGGCCATTGGACGGCGCGAGGCTCTCTAGTGTGTCGAGACACTCCATCAACTCTCGGAGATCGGGATGATCGATAAGATGTTGCGTTCGCGACTGATCGTCGTTGGTCTGGATGGCCTCGAGATAGCCGTCGAGCGAGTCCAGGAGTCGTTCGTCGGCTGCAGAGCTGTCGTTATCGGAATCGCGGAACTCGTCGGTCATAGCGTTTGCTCGCTGAGCACCTCGTGGAGTTTCTTGAGCGAACGCATCCAGAGCATTTGCACCGCCGGGCGTGATCGACCCATGCGGTCGGCCACATCGTTAAAGGACAGCCGCTGAAGATTGCGGAGAATGATCACTTCCTGATAGTCGGGCGGCAGCTTGGTGAGGGCTTCTGCTACTTCGATTTCCCGCTCGCGCTGCTGCACGACCTGGCTGGGGCTGGGGCCGGGATCGCTGGGGTCGATGTCGAATTCAGACGCATCGGTGCCGCGGCCTTGTAGCCGCACTTCGCGGCGCACGGCCCGCTTGCCGCCCCGGTATTGGCGAATGAAGTCGGCAGCGTTGTGAGACAGAATGCGCCGCAACCAGGCCAGCCACTCGCCCTCGGTCTGGCCACGAAAGTTCGGCAGCCCCCGGTGCGCTTCGAGCAACGTTTGTTGAACGAGATCAGACGCGTCGACTTTGGTCCGCATCCAGCTTTCGACCTGCGCACGGGCCACAACGTTCACGTATGATCGGCATTTCTCGAATAGTCGATCTCGCGCCGCCTCATCGCCCTCCCGAGCGGCATTTAGCAGGTCGACAAGCGTTGGATTGGGTTCGTCGGACATGAGGTGCAGCTCAATGAGTGATCGCGTTGCGTTCTGTGATTGTATCGGCAACCCACAGCGATGCGGAGCGCTCACGGTCGCTCACTGGCGTCTACTTGCCGATGCAGAACTTGCTGAAGATGCGATCGAGGATGTCGTCGGTGAAGACCGCGCCCAGGATGTGCCCCAGGTGCTCCAATGCCTCGCGGAGTTCGATGGCGAGCAATTCTTCGCCGCGGCCTTGCTCCGCGGCACAAATTGCCCGTTCGAGCGAAGAAACGGCCCCCAATAGACTGCCTCGCGATCGCGCAGCGGTCGATCCCACGAATTGCCGCTGTCCTGTGTGGGGTCTGTGCAGCCGATCTGCAACCGCGACTTGCAATTCGTCGAGCCCGGCTCCCGACTGAGCACTCAACCAGATTCCCGGCCGTGTCGGTTGTTTTCGAGCCAGATCGGCCTTTGTTACGACTCGAAGGACCGGCCGCTTCGGGAGTTCGCCGAGGAATGTGTCGTCCTGTTGCCAAGCGACTTGATCGGCCGCACTGCACCACAAGATCAGGTCGGCCCGATCGAGTTGTTCAGCGAGATGCGACTGAGCATGCTGCATGATGCCAGCGTCGGTCTGCTCACGTCCGGCCGTGTCGATCAGTTCCACCTGCAGTCCGCTCCAGTCGAGTCGGGCGCTCACATAGTCGCGCGTCGTTCCCGCAACGTGTGAGACCAGCGCCGCTTCGCGCCTGGTGATGGCATTGAATAGGGTGCTCTTGCCCGCATTGGGAAGTCCCGCCAGCACGACGCGCCAAGTATCGGCGGCCGTCATCCGTTGGTCCGCTTGGGCCAACAGTTCTCGCAACTCGTCGGCGGCAGCTGACAGGCAGGCCAGCAACTCGGATTGCTCGACGAATTCAATGTCTTCCTCTACGAAGTCCAGACCGGCCTCCAGGTCGGCCAATAGTTCCAGAAGATCCGCACGGACAACTCCGATTCGTCCAGAGATCGCTCCGGCCAACTGCTTCAGTGCCGTTTCCAGTTCGACGTGGTCGTGCGCGTCAATCACACCGAGTACGGCTTCCGCCTGCACGAGATCGACGCGACCAGCCAAAAAAGCTCGCAACGTGAATTCGCCAGGCCTGGCGGGCCGGGCTCCATGGGAGTGGAGTGCCGATAACACCGCCTCCAACAGCGGGGGTGAGCCGACGAGATGCAGCTCTGCGGCGATCTGACCGGTGTAGCTGCGGCCACTCGGCCAGAGATAGACCTCGACCGGAATTGGCACGCGTAATTTCGCGATCGACAAGTTACCGGCGTGGCATCTCGGCCGAGTTGAGCCGTTCCAATGAACAGAGTCTGCCGGATGGAAAATGCATTCGACGGCGGTACGCGCTTCCGGCCCGCTAACCCGAATGATGCCGCGTCGCGCAGGCCCATGGGGCGAAGCGAGCGCTGCGATCGTGTCGTCGAGGTCGAGTTTCACTGCATTTAGCGGCGGGAGCGCGTTTTCTTGCGCTTGCCTTTGGCGCCGTTGACCTGCTTGGCGATTTTGCCTTGACCCGCTGCGCCGGCATTGTTGGCCGCTGCATCAGCCGATTCAAGAAGGCGGCCCCACCAGCCCGTCGCCGCCTCTTTCTCAGGCTTGGCCTTATCGGATTTTTTTTCGGCAGTGTCCCCTTCGTCTGGTTTCTCCGGCGGCTTGCTTCCACCAAAGGGAACCAGATCGATCATCTTCCTTTCGCCGAGACCCCATAGGCTCGAGGCAATGAAATACACGCACAAACCAGCGGGGAAATGCCAGAACAGGAACCCCATGAAGATGCTCATATACATCATCATCTTCTGCTGCATCTCTTGCTGTTCGTCGGCTGGCGGCGGCATGAACATCTTCTGCTGCACAACGAACAGCACCACGGTCACCAACGGCAGCAGGTTGAAGTCCGATCCCAGGAAGGGCAGTGCGGGCATCTTAAACAGAGCATCGGGGGCGGCCAGATTGTCGAACCACAAGAACGGTGCCAGCCGCAGGTCGACCGCCGCGTTGAGCGCGGTGTACAGGCCGATGAAGATCGGGAGCTGCAGGAAAATCGGCAGGCAGCCCGCCAGCGGGTTGTAGCCCTCCTTGCTGAACAGCTCCATTTGTGCCCGGGCGAACTTCTCCTTGTCCTTCTCGTACTTTTTCTTGAGCTCAGCGATCTTCGGCTGCAGTTCCTTCATCTTCTTCGCGCCGCGGGCCTGCTTGAGCGACAGCGGCACCATGCACCCGCGGACCATGACCGTCATCAAGATAATGGCGATGCCGTACGGGATGCCCGCGTTGTCATGCATGGTCGTCAACAGTCCCAGCATGACTTTCGCAACCGGGCCGAAGAACCCGTAGTCGAGCACGGCTTCGGCGCCCAACGGCTCTAACAACGCCTGCCGTTTGGGGCCCGCGTACAGGGCATAGGAGTGCGTCAGCTTGCCTGCTGGGTCGAGTCCCAGCTCCTTCGAAGTCAGTATTACGCTGATGTCAGAATGGCTCTTTTCATTGGCGTCAGCTGTGACCAAAACTTGTCCGATGGCCTCGATCCAAGGATCGTCGAGTTGTTCGGCAACCGGCCGGCCGTCCAGCGGGATCAACAGCGCGGCGAAAAACTGCACATCGACGCCGACGTACCGAATCGCCTGCTTCCAGATTTCGAGGTCTTCATCGGCGACGGTCGAGGCGGACATCGACTCTTCGTTGACGCCGCCGTCCTCCTGCAGAAAGCCCACCTTGATGTCACGGAGTTTCCGTGTGTGCTCGGCGTTTTCGAGCGGCACCCGCACCGGGCCCTGCAGAGTGTATTGGACGAGTCGCGGCGAGTTGCCAAGATTCGTCAACGTCAGGTCGAGGTGGACCTGATAGCCGGCTGGCGACGTATCGCGCGTTTCGCGGGGGTTCGACTCGCTCAACGCAACCTTTTCGAGCCAGAACTTCTTCTCAACCGCGAGTGATTTGTCGGGGGCGACGTATCGAAACGTGGCCGATGTGTTGACCGCAGGCAGGGCCGGATCGGTCTCGACTTCGGTGAGTTGCCAATGGACGTCTGCAAGGCTGGTCAGGAATCGTTCCAACTGCTCATCGATGACGTCGACCGAGCTAGCCAGCGTCGCCAAATCGCCGGCCGGGGGGCCAACCACCTCTACGGGCGACTGGGGATCCTTCAATTCCTTGTAACGCGGATCGTTGAGTTCGACACTCGACACGCTGGCGCCGCGCGAGTCCACCTCGACATTCAAAAAGAAACCGCTGTCAGGATCCGGCGAGCCCAACCGAACCGTCTGGGGTTCGTGGGTCTCTGGTTTGGCGTCGTCGTTCTGCAGCGGCTCGGCAGGGTCGCCATCGGCAACCTCAACGGGTGCGTCTGTACCGGCTTGCTCGTCGCGGCTGGCTTGTTCATCGTCGGCGTCTCCACCCTCGGCCTCGGCCAGCTGTTCGGCTGGGTCATCGGCAAGGGGCGCCTCGGCTTGGTTGGCCGGTTGAGGCTTTTTGGGCGGCGCGAACCGAGGAACGACTAACGTCGTCCATACAAACAGTATGCCGAACGAGAGGGCGATGAAGAGGATGAATCGTCGCTGTTCCATGCCGAGTTGAGGTTCCTACTCTAATAGACGGACCGAAGCGTCCATCTCGCAGTTATTCGCCCACGCCAGCCGAAGTTTGGGATTTTCGGGAAGCGTTCTTCCCGGAGTGCTGTCCCATCAAAGTTGCGGCTCGCACGAGCGGCGGTTGCTTCAAACAGCGCACAGTCAACGAGCCTTCATAAGGCCTCAGCGCCCGTCCCGCAGCCGATCGCCCAAGAAGTTGTCGAGGTCGGGGATGTCGTAAATCTTCCCCGCAGTCTTGTCGAAGTCATAGTCGACGCGCCGAAAATTGACGGTGCGATCGTCGAGTATGACATAGCAGGAACGATTGTCGGCGTCGCGAGGCTGTCCGACAGATCCGACGTTGATCAATACTTTCTGGTCGCCCAACTCGTACTTATAGTCGATTTCCGACGGCGCCAGGAAGTTCAAGTCTTCGGTAAACACGCCGGGAATGTGGGTGTGTCCCTGAAAACAGTATTGCTCCACCAACCCGAAGATCCGCTCCATTTTGCGCTGGTTGTAGATGTCCTCGGGAAATACGTACTCGTTCAGCGGGTTCCGGGCCGATCCGTGCACGAACAGGAAACTGTCCTCACGTCGCATGCGGGGCAGCTCCCCCAAAAACTCCCAGCGACGCTCGTTGCCGGCTTTGTCGCCCGTTTCAAGCATCTTGCGGGTCCAGAAAATCGCCCGTTCGGCGCCGGCGTTGAAGCCTTCGGGGTCGAACAAGGCTCCCTGGTCGTGGTTGCCCAGCAGGCAGACTTTGCAAGACATCACCCTGTCGATGCACTCGCGCGGATTGGGCCCATACCCGACGATATCGCCCAGGCAATAGATTTCCTCAATCCCCTGCGCGTCGATGTCCGCGAGGACGGCCTCCAGCCCCTCGTAATTGGCGTGAATGTCGCTAATTATGGCTCTCAAGGCCGCACCCGATCTTACCTCCGGCCGACCTGAGAGGCTGTGGCCGCCGGGTCGACGTAACTCAAAACCGCAGTCTATTTTAGGAACAGCATTGGGGTCAAGCGCGCCGCCGGACACGGTTCAGAGGGGTTGGCCCGATTGACGGGAGTTCAGTTTCCTCTCCCCCGAGTCTTAAGAACGCGGAAGTTTCCCAGATTCAACATCGTTCGACACGAACTTGTTGACCAAGGGCAACCTGCGACCTATGTTTTGGTGTCCTCTCCTCAACATGTCTCCCAGCCTCCACAACTTGGGTTGCGGTCCTGTAACGGCACAGCGGGTGTCTCAGTTGTCTCAGGCCGCACAATTGGAACCACATGGTGGCCGCGCTGCGCGCCGAGATGATCGGGCACGAGAGAGAACGCATGAAATCCCACACTGGATCACTGCTGGTTGTCGACGACGACAAGAACATCTGTAATGCCATGGCCGACTATTTGCGGTCCCTGGGTCATCGAACCGAAACGGCTGGAAATTGCCAAGAGGCTCTCGACCGCCTCGCCGAAACCTCCTTCGACGTGGTCGTCTGCGACGTCCACCTGCCCGATCTGGATGGGTTCCACCTGCTGGAATGGGCCGTCGAACACGCGCCGGAAACGGCCGTGCTGATGCTCACCGGCTACGGCACCATCGAAAGCGCCGTGGAGGCAATTCGGGTCGGCGCCTTCGACTATCTCACCAAACCGGTCATCGACGAAGAGCTGCACCTCTCCATCCAACGGGCGTTGGGACAACAGCAGATCGTCGAGGAAAACAAGAGTCTCAAGCAACAGCTGACCGAGCGCTATGGCCTGTCGAGCATCATCGGCGGCGACTACAAGATGACTCGTCTGTACGATCTGATCGAGAGCGTTGCCGACACGCGGGCCACCGTGCTGGTGTTGGGCGAAAACGGCACGGGTAAGACCATTACCGCCCGGGCAATCCATCAGCTCAGCGGCCGACGCGACAAGCCCTTTGTCGAGGTTTCCTGCGGTTCGCTGCCCGACACGCTGCTCGAAAGTGAGTTGTTCGGACACGTGGCGGGGGCGTTTACAGGGGCCACACACGACAAACCGGGCAAGTTTCTGCAGGCCGACGGCGGCACCATCTTCCTCGACGAAATCGCAACCGCCTCCCCCAGTCTGCAGGTTCGGCTGCTCCGCGTTTTGCAGGATCGCGAATTCGAACCGGTCGGCGGGACCCACACGCACAAAGTCGACGTGCGGCTCGTCCTGGCGACCAATTCCGATCTCGAACAGTTGGTCCAAAGCGGCGAGTTTCGGCAGGATCTATTCTACCGCATCAACGTCATCACGCTCACACAACCGCCGCTCAGAGAACGACTCGGCGACATTCCGCTGTTGGTCGAGCACTATCTGCAGTCGTTCAACGAGCAGAACGGCAAACAGATTGGCCGTTTCGACTCGAACGCCATGGACGCCCTGCTCCGTTACCGCTGGCCGGGGAACGTCCGCGAACTCGTCAACGTCGTCGAGCGGGCGGTGGTCCTCAGTAAGGGCGACACGATTGGCCTTGCCGATTTGCCCGAGGCATTCAGGCAGCATGACGCGCATTTGGGCCCTGTCGCGGTGCCGACCGGCCAGGGCGGATTGAAGGCGGCGATGGTGGCCCCCGAGCGGCAGATCATTATCGACGCACTGGAAGCCAACGACTGGAATCGCCAGAGCACGGCCAGCATGCTCGGCATCAATCGCACCACGCTTTACAAGAAAATGAAGCGGTACGAGATCGAGTTCGACAAGCAGTACGCCGCTTCTTGAGCCCTGATGGCCTCAAGCGCCATTGCACCAAGTGACAGCGACACCGAGTCGACACACGATGCGAGCACGCCGGCCCCGCCGGCCCCCGCGCCGTTGAGCAATGTGCGTCAGGACGGTCGGAACCTTGCTCTAACTCGTTGGCGATTCGGGCAACTCTAGATCCCATCCGGGATGATTGGGGCGGCTACCCGACGCTGTTCGGCGTTTGTACGTCGTATCTACGCCGCCGGAACCCGCTACGATTATGTCAGATGCGCTCTGGCATTCTCGCGATGGCTGCGCGAATTCCCCTACGGCAGTTGCGTGCACTGCCTGGCGGCTTCCCAAGGTTGCCGCATGGCAAAGAGGGAACTAGTGGAGCTTGGGAAGATCGGTCCGGTGCCAACGAGACCCTTGGCACCAGACTTCTGGGTGCGGTATCCTGCAGGCAGCCGATGCGCGATTTCGGCCGGTCATGAGCATCGCCGCTCTTCGAGCGGACCCTGCGACCGGTCGGCCACTCGATGCCGAAGGATGCCCTATGTCGGAGCGGATTACTGTCCGATGCCCCAAGTGCAAGGCACAGCTGAAGCTCAAGAACCGCAAGGCAGTCGGCAAGAAGGTCCCCTGCCCCAAATGCAGCCGCCCGTTCGTCGTCACTCCACTCGATGATTTCGACGACGCTGAAACCGAATCCACCTCAAGTGACCAGGACAGCGGCAGCGACCTGTCCCCAACAAGTCGCCGTGGCGCTTCCGAATCCGGCAACTCCAAAAAGTCTCTGGTCGTGTTCTCGCTTGTGATGGGTGGGGTGCTGTTGCTCGGGTTGGCGTCGATGGCGCTGCAATCGGGTATCGATTCTGCGGCCCCGCCCGGCGGCGCGTATGCTGGCAACGGCTCGGTTCCCCCCAACTATCAGCCTCCTCAAGCAGAGAACGTCCCGTCGACTCCACCCGCTGCCGATTCGCCGCCGACCGAAGACACGCCCGCCGGTGAATCAAGCGCTGGAGACGGCGCCGGCAACGGCCCGGCGGAACCGACGCCGCCTCCGATTGCAGTCGTCAGTGTCGAAGAATCCCCACAGCCCATCACTCCCGTTGACGAGCCGGCCGAAACCGCCGCGCCGGTTGAGTCCGAATCAACCACAGCAGAACCGGTTGAAGTGGCGCAGTCGCATACGCCTGCCGCCCCGGTCGAACACATCGGCCGGCAGATTCCGCCCTTCTCCGGCGTCGCGGTCGATAACACGACGTATACGTGGGACGAGAACAGCGAGCAGATCCGCGTCGTTGCATTCATGGGGGTCGAGTGCCCGCTGGCCAATCTGTATTTTCCACGAATGGCCGAGTTGCACGGGCAGTTTATTGCAGACGAGTCGGTCGAGTTTCTCGCAATCAATTCCAACGCCCAGGACGTGCTACAAGACGTTCAACGTCAGGCTCAGGAGTTTCGCCTGCCGTTTCCTGTGCTGAAGGATGCCAGCGGAGAAATTGCCGCACTGTTTGGTGCAACGCGAACGCCGGAAGTTTTCGTCGTTGATGCGGCAGGCGCGGTTCAATATCACGGCATGTTCGACGATCAATACGGCTACTTGCACCGCCGTGCCGAGCCTTCGCAGCCGTTGGTCTCTCAAGCCGTGACGTCGCTATTGGCCGGTAGGGCGCCCGACATCCAAGAGTATCCGATTCAAGGCTGCCACATCGGTCGTAGCCGCCAGCCAAACGACGGCGCGACGACCAGCTTTTACCGGGATGTATTGCCGATCTTGCAGCAGAACTGCCAGCGGTGCCACCGCGAGGGCAACATCGGTCCCTTCGTGCTGTCCGAGTATGAGGACGTCGCCAATTGGGCAGAGACGATCAGAGAGGCGGTTGTCGAACATCGGATGCCCCCCTGGAAAGCCGACCCGGCGCACGGTGAGTTCGCCAACGACATGAGTCTGTCCGAAGCCCAATACCAGACACTCGTCACATGGGTCGACGAAGGCAGCCCGGAAGGCAATCCTGCCGAGGCCCCCGCTCCTGTCGAATGGGATGAGAGTTGGAGTATCGGCGAGCCGGATGAAGTGTTCAACATGCCCAAGGCGGAAAAGATTCCGGCGTCCGGCGTGGTCCCCTACAAATACGTTTTCATCAGTCCGCCCTTCAAACGGGACCGCTGGGTATCGGCGATGGAATGCCGGATGGGCAATCCGTCGGTGGTGCATCACATCTTGGCGCTGCTGAAATTCCCAAAGGATGGGAGCCGGGATCAGGATGGGTTGACGAAAGGCTTTTTCGCAGGCGCCGTGCCCGGGAACGCCCACACAGTTCTGCGCCCAGGTTTTGCCAAACTCATCCCCAAGGGTGCGCGCATCGTGTTTCAGATGCATTACACGCCCAATGGAACGCCGACCAGCGACAAGTCGAGCCTGGGGCTGATCTACACCGAAGAACCCGAATTCGTGGTCGACACCTATGCGTTGGGCGATCACAAAATTCGGCTCAAGGCAGGTGACGCGAACTACAAGTTGAACTCGACGCTGACGATGCAGGGCGACGTCGCCATCAGTTCGTTGATGCCGCACCTGCACGTGCGGGGCACGTCTTTCAAATACCGAGCCCGATTCCCGGGCGACAAACAGGATACGACGCTGTTGTCGATTCCGAAATGGGACTTCAATTGGCAGCACGAATACAAGCTGACCGAGCCGGTCATGCTCAAGAAGGGAACCAAGCTGACCGTCGAAGCCACATGGGACAACTCTGAAAACAACCCCAACAACTTTCTGCCGCTGGTGGACGTGACGTTCGGCGAGCAGACGTTCGACGAGATGTTCATCGGCTACGTCAACTACATTGTGCCCATCCGTCAGTTCCGGGAAATGAACCCCGGAACAAAGCGCAAAAAATCGAGATACTAGGCATGTCGGAAATCACCAATGAGCCAGACGCAACGCTTCCGAAGAGTGAGGCCGATTGGAAGCAAGCCCTGACCCCCGAGCAGTATCACGTCACGCGTGAAAAGGGGACCGAGCGCGCTTTCACCGGTGAGTACTGGGACTCCAAACAATCGGGCACATATCGCTGCGTCTGCTGCGGCCAGGTTCTGTTTGATTCAGACACAAAGTATGATTCCGGCACAGGCTGGCCTAGCTTTTTTAAGCCGTCTGCGGATGAATACGTCACGACCGAAGCTGACGACAGCCTGTTGATGCGCCGAACCGAAGTCCTCTGCAGCCGCTGCAACGCGCATCTGGGCCATGTCTTCGAAGACGGCCCGCAGCCGACCGGATTACGATACTGTATCAACTCGGCTGCGCTGAAACTCGACGATAAGTAGATGGCCAAAACTGCTGGCACCATTCTCGACCGCGCCGTGCGGCTGTGGGAAAAGTCATCGTGGGCCTACATCCGCACCGTCTTGGGGTCGGTGGAGGAATACGAAATCGGTCGAAGGATTGCCCAAGAGTATCCCGGCTACTTCGACGACGAACTAGTCGCCCTGTTGTCATCGCCAAATCCGGTCGTCGTGGCCCACGCGCTCACGACCCTAAGTTGGATGAAAAGCCCAGCACTGGCTGACCTGCCCGACGGCCTGCTCTCAGACGAGCGAAGCGTCACGATTGGATGCCACTTCGTGCATACACGAACATTGGGTGAAATCGCTCAGCAGTGTATGAATGATGCCCAAGAGCATTAGATCCGCAGCTGGCAACGCCCACCGACCATAACGTGCAACAATTGCGTGGTGGGCGATGCCAAGCCGACTGCCATCAAGCACTCCGTGTTGGTTGACCATTCCCCGGCTGCTGTTCGATGGCGCCCTGGTGGCCAATCTCCATCGGATGGGATAACTTGAGGCGCGTCGTTGACTCGCGGCAACTCCCGATCGAGGACCCTCGCCGATGCTTGTTGAACAGGCCACCGCGCACCAGACGCACAAAGTCGAAAACCAGCCGCCGCCGCTAGAGAACTACAACGCGTTCAAGCAGGATGCGGGGCTATGCGAAGCACTCCACCGCGAAGGCGCCGACTGGGCCGAAGAGCGGGTTTGTGCCTTCGGTGCGCTGACCGGCAGCGAGCACGTGATTGCCCTCGGCCATCAAGCCAATAAGAACCCGCCGTTGCTCAAGACGCACGACCGATTTGGTCATCGCGTCGACGAGGTGGAATTCCATCCCGCCTGGCACGAACTGATGAGGATCGGCATCGGGGCGGGCGTGCATGCCCTGCCTTGGAGCGAACCCCGACGCGGTGCTCACGTGGCACGCGCGGCGCTTGGGTATTTGCTCTCGCAGGCCGAGAGCGGCGTCGGCTGCCCGTTGACCATGACGTTCGCCGGCGTGCCGGCACTGCGGCAGCAGCCCGAAATCGCGGACGAATGGGTGCCGCGGCTGATTACGGCAAACTACGATCCGCGGTTCATTCCTGCGGCGGAGAAGAACGGCGCGCTGATCGGCATGGCGATGACCGAGAAGCAGGGCGGCTCCGACGTGCGGGCCAATTCGACCCGCGCACGGGCTGTTTCGTCCGGCGGACCGGGTGAAGAATATGCGCTGGTGGGACACAAATGGTTCTGCAGCGCACCGATGTGCGACGCCTTTCTGACCCTGGCCCAGACCGACGCCGGCGTTTCGTGTTTCATCGTCCCCCGCTGGTTGCCCGACGGCACCCGCAACCCGTTTCGCATTCAACGACTCAAGGACAAACTCGGCAACTGCTCTAATGCATCTAGTGAAATCGAATACGTCGACACTCAGGCGCGGATGGTCGGTGAGGACGGACGCGGGGTGCCGACAATCATCGAGATGGTCAATCACACGCGCCTCGATTGCGTGATGGGTTCAGCCGCCCTGATGCGGCAAGCCTTCGCCCAAGCCGCTCACCATGCGACATACCGCTCGGCTTTCGGGCGTCGTTTGCTTTCGCAGCCGCTGATGCAAAACGTGCTGGCCGATCTGGCGATCGAATCTGAAGCCGCCACCCAATTGATGATGCGCCTGGCGCGGACATACGACGAAGCCGCCAGCGATCCTTCCCGCCGCCCGTTCGCTCGCATCGCCACTGCCGTCTCGAAGTACTGGGTCTGCAAACGGACTCCGGGACTTGTCGGCGAGGCCCTCGAATGCCACGGCGGCAACGGCTACGTCGAAGAATCGATCCTGCCGCGTCTGTTTCGCGAAGCGCCGCTCAATTCGATCTGGGAAGGCTCCGGCAATGTCATGTGTCTCGACGTGTTGCGGGCCATGACCCGCGAGCCGGACTCGCTTGATGCGTTTCTGGCCCATTTGGATTCGACTGTCGGCAAAGACCCGCGCGTGGATCGCCACATCGCGCAACTGAAGAACGATCTGGCTGATCCACAAAACGCCGAGTACCGTGCGCGGCGAGTGGTCGAACAGATGGCTCTGGCCTTGCAAGCATCGATCCTCGTCGAAACCGCCGACGCATCGCTCGTCGACGCGTTCTGCGCGTCCCGCTTGGAAGGCGCCGGTGGCCACGTTTACGGTACGCTCCCAGCAGGAACCCCCTTCGAAAAGATCATCGAACGCGCCCGGCCCAAGCTAGACGGTGAACCGTAAGGGCAACTACTAATACGGACGCGCGAGGCCGCTTCTGGTCGCATCGGGAAGGCCGTATTCAACAACCAACCCTGCCAGCGTCGGATGCGCGAGTGCTCTCTTTGCGGCATCGCCGGATGTCAAGCCTGTCGTGCTGCATCCTGACTTCTCGCGATTCTTTTGGCATCTCGCGTTCGAAGCCGCTATGTTGGCGGCAGTCGATTCGAGATTAGTCGATTTGACGCGCTCAGTGTCTCGCGCTTCGCGTAACTGGGTGAGATTTCTGTCGAAAGTTTCATCCGAAGTCGCGGAGTTTTCGTATTGAGTTGTGAAAAACCAGTTCGCCCTGCGGTTTTTTGACAAGCGACATGAAATCCGTACTCCTTTCGACAACCGCCCGGCCTGCCGCGATCGCCCTGGTTCAGGCGCTGATTGTGTTGATGCCAGCGGGCGCAGCGCGAGGTGTGGATGTCGACGAGGTCCGCTGGGGCTTCGACGGGCGGAGCGTCCAGAACCAATTCAATCTGCTGTCGGTTCTCGTCAGCAATCCTGAGCCCGAGCCGTTCGACGGGGCGTTGCGGCTCACCAAATCGCTGTCATCACGCGTCGGTGCGAGAATCGAGGAACGGCTGTTCTTAGCGCCCTTGACCAGTCGCTGGATTCAATTCTTTCCATACCTCGACAGCGCGTCTTATGAATGGACGTTGTCATGGGGCCGCGGTCCCAGCCAACGGATCGAATTCCGACAGGCGCCCTTCGGAGAGACGGCTCGAGTCTTCCTCGATTTTGACGACACGCTCGGCGGGGCCGGCCTGTTGAAACGGTTCCCCGCTGCGCTGTTTCCAGCGGTCTCGACAGGCACGGATGGTCTGCAAGCTGTTTTTCTCGACCACGCGCCAAAGTGGGACAAACCCCGCCGAGAGGCGTTTCTTGCCTGGCTGCGCCGCGGCGGCGTCGTGCATTTGTTCGTTGAAGCCGGTGGACGACATCCGGTGTTGGAAGCCGAGCTTGCCCATTTGAATGCTCCGCTCGATCGGCAGCGAATCGGCGCCGGGCTTGTGTTTCGGCATGCCCGCGACCGTCAGCAACTCGACCGCACATTCCTGAAGCGTCTACGGCAGCAAGAGCGTGCCGGCCACCAGTTCCGTACCGACGACGCAGCCGATCAAGCGGATGGAGAAGCGTCGGAAGAGGACCGGGAGACGATCTCCGAGGAGGCACAAGAACAGATCGACACTGACGAACTCGAACGGGCAACACCGGTATACGGGGGCGGTTACAATCCCGATGCCTGGGATCCCACGAGCGCAATGTTCGGCCAGTTATCACGAGTGATCGAGCCCAATCACAACTGGTCTCTGATCTACGGATTAACAGCCAGCTACACGCTGTTGATCTTTCCGGGCGGCTATCTGTTTGCACGTCGGCTGCGCGACTTTCGGCTCTCACTCTTGGCACTGGGAGTGACGATCGCCCTGTTCAGTGTCGCATTGGCAGCGATCGGACGACGGGGATACGGCGAATCAACCACCGTTCATACAGCGGCCATCGCGAAACATCTGCACGACGGTTCGTACGACGTGACGCAGTGGTCGAACCTGTTCGTGACCGGTGGCGACGATTACCTGGTCGAGCACAAGGGGCGCGACCGCTTGTATTCAACCGCTCAAGCCTTCGAAGCTGTCAACGGCGTGATCGACAACGGAGTCGAGGGTCGATTTTTGGTCGACATTCCCCCTTATTCGTCGCGCCGTGTGCTGCACCGATCGCTTGCACAGGCCCCGCCGGTCGAACTTGAAGTGCAACAGTGGCAGGTTGAGGAGCGGCTACAAACATTCTCGGCAAAAGTGGGAGAAGCATTCGGAAGCATGCTGGCAGAATCTAGGCTGCCGCCGCGGATCGCCTTGCTGCATGGCAGGCGCATCTATTCCATCCAACGCGAGGGGACGCATCTTTCACTAAAAAAGGGAAGTGTCCCGCTCGCCAACCAGCTGAACGTCGATCAGCTGCGGGCCATGGAGCGAACCGTCTTTGGCGGGGACTTTGAAGAATTGTCGCCTGACCAACGTTTCCGCAACCTCTTTCCCGCGGTGGTCGGTGCGAGTCTTGATTTACGCTCACGCTCGGTCATCAAGAACTTTCGGCTGCCGGAAGGTCGGGCGAAGTTGCTTATCTACACCGGCATGCCGTCCGAGTTTTCTCTGGCGAACGACAGTTTAGGTCAACAAGCTGGAGTCGTGCTGTTTTCCATCGATGTTTTCGCCCCGGATCCAACATGACCGACGCGCAACCCGTTGAAAGTCCGGCCGTTCCACCACCGGCAAAACGACAACCGGAGCCTGTGATCGACATCGTGCGCCTGTCGCATTCATTCAAGTCGCTGCGCGCGTTAAACAAAGTGAGCTTTCGAGTCTTGCAGGGGCAGCTGCACGGTTTCGTCGGCCCCAATGGGGCGGGAAAGACGACGACGCTTAAGATCGTCTGCACGCTGCTGGCCCCGCAGTCCGGAAACGTCAGGGTGTTCGGACATGACGTCGTCGATCAGCGAAAGAAAGTCCGCTCCCGGATGGGCTTCATGCCTGATGAATTCAGTACGTACCGCCAAATGACGGTCTACGAGTACCTCGATTTCTTCGGTGCCGCATACGGACTGGGACTGTCCGACCGCAACCGCATTTTGAAAGACGTGCTGTCGCTGACCGATATGGATGGCAGAAAAGACGATTACATCGACGGTCTCTCGCGAGGCATGCAGCAACGCGTGAGCCTCGCGCGCGTTCTGGTCAACGACCCCGACCTGCTGCTGCTCGACGAGCCGGCGTCGGGGCTCGATCCCCGGGCCCGTATCGAGCTGATGGAAATCCTGCGTGAACTGCGGATGATGGGAAAAACCATCTTCATCAGCTCGCACATCCTCAGTGAACTGGCCGACTTGTGCGATAGCGTTACCATCATCGACCGTGGGCAAATCCGGTATTCGGGTTCGATGCGGGGCCTGCTGTCCCAAGACAAAGAACATCCGACCTTCCGAGTCACGCCCGCGAACGAAGACCCCGACATCGAAGAAATCGTCGGCGCGTTCACTGGAGTACTTGGGGTCGAACAGATCGACGCCCAAGATGAGTATCGTGTCACGGTTGATCCCCAGCAACTCGATGCCGACGGGCTACTGCAAGCGCTGCTCGATGCCGGAATCTCGATCGACTCCTTCGGGAAGGAGCGCAGGCACCTCAACCAGGCGTTCCTCGACCTGACCCAACGAGGCATTCCATCGTGATTCGCGGCGCATTCACGCTCATGCTCCGGTCCTTGCGCGTCGATGATCGCATGCTGCGCACGCATCTGTTTCGGCTGATGTTCGTTGGCTTGATGTTGGTGATGCTGAGCAGCGCCCAACTGACGGCCAGCTTTATGGGTGCACCTGGTCTGCAGTTCTTCCGCATGATTGTCTATCTCAATGCCGTCTTCATTTCACTGGCCGGCATCAGCCATTTTTCGACTCCAATTACCGAGGAGAAGGAAGAACGAACGCTGGGGTTATTGCAGATGGCCGACCTGGGGCCCGCGTCGATTTTGCTCGGCAAATCGGTGCCCCGAATCGTCACCGCGGTCGTTTTTCTGTCGGCCCAATTCCCGTTTACATTACTCGCCATCACGCTGGGTGGCGTGACGATCTCTCAGGTTTTGGCGGCCTATTGGTCGCTGCTGGCGCATCTGCTGCTGGTGGCCGGTCTGGGCCTGTTCTGCTCAGTCGTGTGCCGCCGATCGGCCTCGGCTGCCGCCGCGACGACCGTCGTCTTGATCGTGTTCCTGATGATCGTGCCTCCGCTGTATTTCACATTGGGTGGTTTTGGAACGCCGACCGGAATCCAGCCGTGGGTCCTAGCGCTGTGCGATTGGTTGTATCACGCGTCGGTGTTTATGCACCTGGGAACGACGCTCACTACTGGCTTTGCTGAGTCGGCGTTCAGCTATCAGGTGAAATCCAACATCGGCGCCGCTCTGTTTTTCTTTGCCGTGTCCTGGCTGGTCTTCGAACGATTCAACGGTCAGGAGCGATCGACGTCACCAACCCGCGGCCTGCTATTGCGAAGGAACTTTCGAATTCGACTCTTAAGGACGCCGCGGGCCTGGTCCAACGCGCTGATCTGGAAGGACTTTCACTTCATTGCCGGTGGACCCTCGATGTCGATTCTCAAGTTTTTGCTCTACGGATCGGTCGTCGCATTCTGCGGATACTCGTTCTTCTTCGATCTCCGCGGAAATTTCACTGCAGACGACTTTCGAGGTTTCGTCGTCGTAACTTCGTTCATGGCCTGTCTGGTCGAGTTGAGCCTCTTTGCATCGCGCGTCTTTCACGTGGAGTACCGATGGCAAACGCTGCCGAATCTGATGGGGTTGCCGCGTTCGGCCGCGTACATCGGTTATTCGAAAGTCGTCGGCTGCATGCTGGGCGTAGTTCCGGCGGCCACTATTCTGCTGATTGGCCTAGCGGTGCTTCCCGGTCATCAAGAGATATTTGAGGGTAGTCTTGGTTTTTGGGTGACGATGGCTTGGTTCGGCGTCTTTCTGCATTTGATTTCATTCCTCTCGCTGTACGTCAAGTGGGGCGCGTTGCCGCTGGCGATCGCGATCATGTTCCTTGGGTATTTTGGATTCCTGATGTTCAGCGGGATCATGATGCTCGTATTTCAGGGACCGATGGGTGCGCTCTCTGACGGGACAATCGAGGTTGTTCTGATCATGATCGCGATCGCTCTAGTGGCGGTGATCCAGTTGGCGACACGCGATCGTTTGACTCGGTTGGCCGCTCGCTGAGTGTACCCGGCACACGTGATCGACGGCCATCACGAAGAGCACGGGCAACGCCATCGGAACGCGTGTCAGAATACGAGGTTTTCGGCATCACAAGTCCTACTGAACGGTCGCGGGAGAAGAGTGTGTGTGCGGAATCAGGCGGGGACTTCAAGAGAGCTTGTCAGTTTCGGCGCGATCTTCGCGTGCCTTTTCTCGCGAGTGAACTTACCTCTTAAGAAGTGTACCAACTGCCGCCAGAGGCCGGATTGTTCAGTCACCAGGGTCGCCGGAACCCTTCTCGTTTCGGAATAGACGGCGAGTCGGCTCGGCCACTCCGTACTTGATCAGCAAAGCCATGCGGGCCCTGATGCGGACCGACGTTCCGAAGCTGCCGGATTTATCGAGCATGGAGGCAAAGAACGGTTGGCGTTCCAATCGGAGTGCGCGAATAGCGTTCCGGTACATGATGTCGTCCAGCGACCCTCGACGCCAGAACGCCGCCAGATAGAGCTGGATCATGTCGCGGACAGGACCGAAAGGATAGCCGCTCCCGAAGATCAGCTGTCTGTGAGGATACCGCGTGCAGGCAGCAAGATTCGTGATCGTATAGCAGTCCGGTGACGCGTAGACATTGGGTCTACGCCACAGCACGCACTCAAGCTCCCTCATGAACGGAACGCACCCGTGAGCGCAGATGATATTCAGGTCTGGAAAATCGTGCGCAACCTGATCGATCCATCGCGGATGAGCGTAGTCGAAGGTGACGCCCCCCTTGAGGCCCGAAGTCTGGATGATGACCGGCACTTCGAGCTCCTCCGCGAGCGAATAGAAATCGTAAAGCCTCCGGTCCGCGGGGTTCGGTGCCAGCAAGGGCTTCCGTCCCGGCTCGATCGTGGCCACCCGCAGCCCCAACTCCTTCACGCAGCGTTCCAACTCCGGCAATCCCTGGTGGACTGCGTTGCCTGGATCGATTCCCGCTACGCCGACGAACCGCCGAGGATAATTGCGCTGCAATTCAGCCTGTTCATCGTTGTTGACGATCCTGGGGGGCAGATCCCAACGACCCAACTTCAAGCCGAGGCTGGCCGCCGTCGGAGACAGAGAAACTTGCACGCCGCACTTCTCCAACCATTCAAAATAAGACTCCGGTGACGCATGGGTCTCAATGTTGGTCGAATGTGCGAAGTACTTGGCTGCATCCTGCGTGACATATCGACATCGAACGTCAATGATCACTCCAGCCTCCGGCGAAGACGCCTTGTCGAAAGCAACAAGAAGAATAGTGTAAATGCAGAGTATAGGTAATATATTGTATATCCACCATTCAGGGGTTGTGGGACACAAAGGTGTGTTGGACAATAAGTTGTCTCTCATGCTCCCGCATTCGGCGGATTCTGGATTCGCTTCTTTTCCCTTCGCACGACTCGGAGTCGGGAACGAGATTCGAAAAGGTCGATCCGACACTTCTTGCCGACTGGCATCTGCGGCATGTCGATCAGCCCGGCCAAACAATCTACTCGACTGGCAAGATCGGAAGTCGACCAGAGCTTGCTGCACCGCTTTGCTGTGCAGGTTGCGGCCCACCGCAATCGCTCGGCTGTTCTGGATGGCTCGACCTGTTTGACCTATGGCGAGTTGGATGAACGCGTTGACCGGTTGGCGCGTGTGATTATCGCCGCCGACGCGCCAATGGACATCCCGACCGCAATCTACCTCGATCAGGGCGCTGCGTTCATCGTCGCCGTACTAGCCGTCATGAGAGCCGGTCGTTTCTGGACGCCGCTCGACCCTCGGATCCCCGCGGCCCGCAACCGTTACCTTCTGAATGATTCAGAGTCGTGCCTGCTACTGAGCAATGCTCAGCACATCGAGGATGCAAAGGCACTTGGTTGCGGTGTTCGTGTGCTCGATGTCGATACCTGCGCCGCTGGGATCGATGGCCCGCGAGTGCCCCATGCTCCGTCGCCCGATGACCTTGCCTACGTCCTGTATACATCTGGCTCGACCGGCGGGCCCAAGGGCGTGATGCACTCTCACCGCAGCACGCTGCACAACGTGATGCGGCACGTCAACAGGTTTGATCTCGGCCCCGAAGATCGGGTGAGTTTGCTCTATCCCTGCACGGTGTACGGCGGCATCCGTGACATTTTTAACGCTCTCATGAGCGGGGCCTGCATTTGTCGCTATCCGCTCCAGTCGGATGGAATCGGACCGCTAGCGTCCTGGCTGATTACCAACAGGATTACGGTCTACTGTTCAGTCGCCACGGTGTTCCGCCAATTCGTGCGCACTCTCGGCGGCGAATCGTTTCCCGACTTGCGGCTCATCAAATTGGGAGGTGAAGTGGTCTATCGAACCGATCATGAGTCGTATCGACAGCACTTCTCCGACGATTGCCTGCTGTCGTGCGGATTGGCAACCACCGAAGTAGGCGGCGTGCGTCAGTTCTTTTTGGACAAGGCAACGCCGTTGGCCTCCAGTCGCGTGTCGTGCGGATACGCAGTCGAAGACATGGAGATTCTGATCCTTGACGAGGAACAGCGGCCGCAGCCACCGGGCCGATCCGGCGAGATTGCCGTCTGCAGCCGGTATCTCGCAAAAGGGTACTGGCGCCGGCCGGAGTTGACGGCTGAGGTTTTTCTTCCGGCGGACGACGAAAGACGCGTCTATCGCACTGGTGATCTGGGGCGAATCGAGCCGGACGGCCAGCTGATTCACCTGGGAAGACGCGACCGCCAAGTGAAAATTCGGGGCAACCGCGTGGAGATTCCTGAGGTGGAAGTTTCGCTGCTCGATTGCCCGGGTGTTGAAGAAGCTGCCGTCACGGCCGTGCAGAACGCGTCAGGAGAGACAGTGTTGGCTGCGTACGTGGTCGGCAATAACGACGATCACCGGCCCGACGCCGCCGAGCTCCGCAACTCGCTGGTGAGCCGTCTGCCCGCCTTCATGACGCCCAGCTACTTTGTGACGTTGGACCGCCTGCCGTTGCTGCCGAACGGAAAAGTCGATCGCGATGCCCTCCCCTCACCTGAGATGACGGTGGGCCGGGGCCAGTCAGAACCGCCGGTGGAACCCACGACCGACACCGAGCGACAGGTACTGGAATTGTGGAGCAACGTGCTCGACCGCGATGACGTCGGCACCGCAGACGATTTTTTTGGACTGGGCGGCGATTCACTGAAGTTGTTGGAGTTAATGGCTTCCGCTGATCGTCGGTTCAAACGGCACTTTCCGCTGGACCTGATCCTGCAAGCTCCCACCGTGGCCGAGATGGCGCGCCACATTGATGCGGGCCTATCGACGGCAACCCTCGGCGAGACATTCAAAGCCACCTCCGCGTCCGGAGAACTCGAAGTTTCGATCTTGCCGTTTCGAACGTCTGGCTCTCGTCCGCCTCTATTTTTCGTATCTCCCGCCGGCGGCAGCGTGTTGACCTTTTATGCGCTGGCTCACAAGCTGGGGCCCGATCAACCGTTTTACGCCGTGTCGATCTCGATCCACCGCACGTTGAAACGGCCGGAGACCGCGATTCACGAGATGACGGATCTGTTGATGCCCGGCATCGACGGGATTCGTCCCGAGGGTGACTGCCTGCTTGGGGGTTGGTCGTTCGGCGGGTTCGTGGCGTACGAACTTGCCCAGCGACTGACCAACCGCGGACAACTCGTGTTGAGCTTGTTCGTAGTCGATTCTGACGGCACGCTGCCCGGCCGGCCGGTCACCCTGAAGTCTCTGGGCATTGGACTCTGGAGATTCTTCCAAATGGTGTATCACAGTCCGGCGTTCCTGCGCGACGAAATGTACGTACAGTTGGCGGCGTCGATGCAGGGCGATGGTCCGGCAAATGGATGGCGCGGCTGGTGGCCGAGATTGTTGTGGCGGATGGGGGTCAAAGATGCCGAGATCGCGCAGTACTTAGATAACGATCCAAGGTTTGCCGACTTGGCCGATACACCTCTAGAAACGGCCAGCAATATGTGGGAGTACGTCAGCTCGATTCGAAATTACGACATTCAGCCCTCCCGACTGACGATCGCCTTGTTCCGTCCTCTGGATGAAAGACGAATCGGCAAAGAGCCGACGATCGGCTGGGCAAAGTTGACCGGGGCGCCAATCCACATTCATTGGGTCAGTGGGAATCACTTTACGATTCTCACCGCGCCGCACGTCGACGATCTGGCCGGAAAAATGGCTTCATGCCTGGATGAGGCAACACAATCCCGTTTGGCAGCGGCGCAGTCTTGAATCTGCCTTTACTCAGCTCGCCTTCAATCGCTGTTGGTAGGCTTGCTGGCGCTCGTCCTGGCGTTTGCGGATGCCCTCGATAGAGTCCTGCGGGATCGCCTCGATGAGCCGCTGCGTGTAGTCTTCGGCAGGGTTGGCATAGATGTTTTCGGACGGGCCGAATTCCACGAAGACGCCCTCGTTCATGACGGCCATCATGTCTGACATGAACTTGACCACGCTCAGGTCGTGGCTGATGAAAACGTAGGTCAACCCATGCTGCTCCTGCAGGTCTTTGAGCAGGTTCAACACCTGTGCTTGAACGGAGACATCCAGGGCCGAGACCGACTCGTCGCAGATAATGAACTCGGGTTCGACGGCCAGTGCCCGGGCGATGCCGATCCGCTGGCGTTGCCCGCCGGAGAACTCGTGCGGATACCGCCGCAGATAAGCTGATTCGAGCCCCACCTCTTCGAGCAGGTGCGCAGCGCGGTCGCGACGGTCGCGCCGCGACGTGCCGATGCCGTGCACGCGCATGCCTTCCATCACCATCGACTCGACGGTCATACGGGGATTCAGCGAGCTGTACGGGTCTTGGAAGATGATCTGGATCCGCCGCCGCGTGGCGCGCAGAGCCTCACCTTGCAGATGGGCCAAGTCCTCGCCGTGAAACAACACGCGGCCGGAGGTGATGTCCACGAGCCGCAGGAGTGCGCGTCCGGTGGTGGTCTTACCGCAGCCGGATTCGCCGACCAACCCCAGCGTCTGCCCTGCGTAGACATTGAAACTAATGCCGTCGACTGCGCGGACGTGGTCGACAACCTGCGACAACACTCCCTTGCGGATCGGAAAGTAGACCTTGAGTTCTTGCACACTCAGAATCGGGTCTTGGCCCTCGGGGATCATTGTCGTGTCCGGCGCATGGTGTCCTTCCTCCCAGGGATGTCCGATTTGTTCGAGTTCACTCTTGGGGTGTAGCAATCGACCTCGCCCATGGTTGATGAGTTCCGCGAGTCGGTCGCCGTCCAAGTCTTTCTCGACAATGACAGGCTCGCCCGATTCGTCCTCATGGGTCGTCATGAAGTCCGAGACCGTGGGCAGCCGCTTGTAGTCGGTCTCCAGCTGCGGCCGGCACGCAAGCAGGCCTCGTGTGTAGGGGTGCTGTGGTTGTGTGAAGATGTCGATGATGTTGCCGTACTCGACCAATTTCCCACGGAACATGACGGCCACGTCGTCGGCGATGTCGGCGATCACACCCAAATCGTGGGTGATAAACAAGATCGACATGCCGCGCTCGTCGCGCAGCTTGCGAATCAGATCGAGGATTTGTGCTTGGATCGTGACGTCCAGGGCGGTCGTCGGTTCGTCGGCAATGAGCAGCTTGGGGTTGCAGCTCAGAGCCATGGCGATCATCACACGCTGCTTTTGTCCGCCGGACATCTCATGCGGGAAGCTGTCGATTCGGCGGTGTGGATCGGGAATGCCCACTTCTTCGAACAGTGCGATGGCCTGTTGCCGCGCTTCGGCTCTTGAGAGGTCTTGGTGCAGCCGGATCGCTTCGACAACCTGCCGGCCAACGCGAAACACCGGGTTGAGCGAGGTGCCCGGCTCCTGAAAGATCATGCTAATTTCACTGCCCCGGATGTCGCGCATTTGGGGATCGGGCAGCATGACGAGATCTCGCCCCAAAAACGAGATACTTCCCGCTTCAATGCTGGCCGAGACTTCCGGCAGCAATCGCATGACCGACAGCGACGTGACCGACTTGCCCGATCCTGACTCGCCGACGAGTCCCAACGTCATGCCTTCGTGCAGGCTAATCGTGAGATCGTCGACGGCCTTGACGACGCCAGCTTCGGTGTGGAAGTAAGTCTTCAGGCCATCGATCTTCAGCAACAGATCCGGCTCGGTCATGGTGTGTTATTTGTTCGACTCTCAAGACGAGGGTTTGGTTGTTAGGGTCGCTTCGCGGTGGCTGACATGCCGCCAGTCGCCCGACATCCTCAGACGCCGCAAGGTGGTGCTGTGAGGAATCTTAGTGATTCCCAACAGAATCGCTACACCAGTTGTGCCTTAGCGGTTCACCTTGCATCAGTGGCTTGATGCGCGCAGACTGAATTGGGCCGTGCAATCACAGTCCTTCAACAAGTCGCAAAAGGCTGATGCGGATGATTCGGGCGCAGACCTGTCCGATCTGTGGAAACGAGCTACCGGCAGATTCAACTGATTCCGGGCTGTTTCCGTTTTGCAGTGGCCGCTGCCGCGATGTCGATCTGTATCGCTGGAGTGAAGGCAAATACGCGATCATCGAGCCGCTCGATCCACATCAGCACGATCTGGATGCCGACGACGAGTACGAAGAGTGAGGCGGCCGGAGATCGGAGTGCCGCCTCACCGGCTCGCCACTACTCACCCGCGCCGCCTTGAAGCCAGGCATTGCGTTCGGCTCTGAGACGGCGGAGTGTGCCTTCTCGAAACGCGTTGTCGAAGTCCCCCTTGGGGCGGTGGTCGAATTTCTCCGGGGCGATGATCCGGGAAATCTGCTTGCCAAATCCGACGGACGGGTTCAGGTAGAATGACGTGGTGGCATAGCGAACCTCCTCTTCGCGATTGCCTTTTGACGCCCGGGCCAGCTGGAAGTAGGCTTGCCCCAGCAAACGCGATTTCTCGCGGTTCGAAGCCCGAGCGACCTGTTTCGGTTCGTAGTCGCGCACCGCTGCCTGCAGCACCTGCCGAGCTTCGCTATGCAGGTCGAGATCGAGATACCTCGAAGCCAGTTCGATGGCAGTTGACAGGTTGGCGGGATTTGCCAGATGCGCTTCAACCAGCCTCGCGATTTGTTCCGGTGCCAGCCGTCTTCCCGGCTGTGACCACCGATCGCGGATTTCATCAGTGACGAGAGCGAGTTCCGTCGCCGGCTTGAGCTTTTGCTCCCAGTCCTTCTTGTCCTGGACGACGCCGTGTTCGTTGACAAAGAATGTCTTGGGCACCGCGGTCAACCCCGTGGCATAGTTGGGGTCGACCAGCGCCGGGAACGTCACGTTGTATTTTTCGTAGTACAGCTTCGCCGGTTCGATGCCTTCGGAGTCGAGGGCGATGCCCACGACGGTGAAACCCATGTCGCGATACTTCTCGAACTCGCGCTGCCGCACGGGCAGTTCATAGCGGCAGAATCACCAACTGGCCCAGCAGTAGATGATGTACTGTTTGCCCAGGAACTGTGAAAAGCGAACCTCGCGGCCTTGCAGATCATAGAGGGGAATGTCGGGGAGCGTCTGGCCGACCCGCAGACCCCGGCCTGCGCCCCACTCGGCGTTATAGGCAGGGAGGTCGTCTTCATCGTCATCGGACGGCGCTGCCGGTTCGAGTTGAATCCGTCCCGAGTCTTCGGCAATCCGAAAGCGCAATGCCTTGGCCAGCGCCGCGGCTTCGACGAACAATCCGTCGTCGGTCGATGCTGTCGTCAACTTGTCGATCCGCAGCGGGATACAAATGCCGTCGTCCCCATCGCGGCAGATGACGAGCAGCTTGCCAGGCTGTTCTACTTTGGCCTCCCAGCCGAACGCCAGCGCCGCCTGCCCTGCATGCAACAGCAATGTATCCTCGACACGTCTGGTTTCGACCGTCGCGTCTGAATTGGAGACCGCAGCTGTGTCGGCGGCGGTGGCTTGGGTCGAAACGACAGACAGGGTGAGAGCGAGCAGAGCTGGCAAGGTATTCATACGGTATCTTCCGGCATCGTGATGCGATGGCTTGGAGTCGATGATAACAGGTTTTCATTCGATGTTTGACTTATAAATCGAGCTTCGCGTCTGCGAAGTGAAGTATCTCACGTTCGGGCGAAACATCAGACACCCGTGACGTGCGCGATGCATTAGAATTGGTTGTTCAACCCTGGTGGCGCCTCACGAGTCCGCTCCTGTCGCGGATTGGGCCATTCCCCTGCCCACCCGGCAGACGATGCCGTATACTGACTGCGGTTGCCAAGCGCGCGTGGTGAAGTGTTCGATCGCTCCCGCGAACGCGAAAACGAGCGGCTCGCTAACCTCTGGATACGACGGAGAAGATGCATGCGACGTTTCAATTCCATCCATCGCCGACGGTTCCTGCAGCACTCGGCATTTGCGACGGCCGCTTTCGCGACGCCTGGGTTGTTTGCCGAAGAGCTGACCCGCACGCCGCGCCAGACGGAAGGGCCTTTCTATCCCAACAAGCTGCCGCGAGACACCGACAATGATCTGCTGATCCTAAACGACTCCATCACACCCGCCGTCGGCCAAATCACGCACCTCACCGGCCGCGTGCTGAGCGCGGCCGGCGAGCCGGTTCGCAATGCCGTCGTCGAGATCTGGCAGACCGACAACCATGGCATCTACATTCACACCCGCGGCGGCAGTCGGCAGCAGCTCGACTCCAACTTTCAGGGGTTCGGGCGGTTTTTGACCGATTCGACCGGCCAGTACTACTTCCGCACAATCAAGCCGGTGATGTACCAGCCGCGGACTCCGCACATCCACGTGGCCATCAACCAGAACGGCCACCGCATGCTCACCACGCAGCTCTACGTCAAGGGCGAGCCGCTCAACAAGAAAGACTTCATCCTCCGAGAAGTCACCGACGCGCAGGCACGCGCCTCGATCATCGTCGAATTCAAACCGGTTGCCGGATCGAAGCACAACGAACTGGCGGCGAACTTTGACGTCGTGATCGGCCAGACGCCTGAAGACCCGGACTCCAACCCCAGCGGCGCCGGCCGCCGCGCGGGAGCAGCAGGTTCATAGCCGCACCCCTCAAGCGGATCTGCCACCGGCGATTAGCCGCAATGCCGCAACACCTCGTTCAGCCTGCGCATTAGATATTGTCGTTCGACCGGGTTCGAACAGTTCTCGATTCCCTCCCGGTAGGCGTCTCGCGCTTCTTCAAATCGACCGGAGCGGCGCAGCAAGTCGGCGCGGGCTGCATGGAACAGATGGTAGCCGGCGAGATCTCCCGTTTCGGCGATTTCGTTCAGCAGTGCCAGGCCGGCATCGGGGCCCTCGGCCATGGCAATGGCCACAGCGCGGTTCAGCTCGATGACGGCAGAGGGTTCCATTTGATACAGGCCTTCGTACAGACTGGCGATCTGCGGCCAATCGGTCTGCTCAGGTGTGGCCGCCTCGGCGTGCAAGGCGGCAATCGCCGCTTGAATCTGATACGGCCCCGGACGACTCATGGCAATGGCCCGCGCCAACAGCAGCTTCCCGGCGTCGATCTGCTTGTGGTCCCATTGCGACCGGTCCTGATGTTCCAACGTCACCAATTCGCCCTTGGGTCCGGTGCGGGCCGTTCGTCGTGAATCGTGCAGCAACATCAGCGCGAGCAGTCCCAACGACTCGGGCGAATCGGGCATCAAGTCGCACAAAACGCCTCCGAGCCGAATCGCCTCCCCACAAAGTTCGATGCGGACCAACTCCTCACCGGCGGTTGCGGAGTAGCCTTCGTTGAAGATCAGGTAGACCACGGCAAGCACGCTCAACAGCCGCGAGTCCAACTCGTCCTCGCCCGGGATGCGATACGGAATTGTGGCATCACGGATTTTGCGCTTGGCCCGCACGAGCCGCTGCGCCATCGTCGTTTCGGCGACGAGAAAAGCCCGGGCGATTTCGTCGGTCCGCAATCCGCCGACCGTTTGCAGGGTCAAGGCCACTTGCGCGTCTGGTGCGATAGCCGGGTGGCAGCAGGTGAAGATCAGCCGCAGCTGGTCGTCGCGAAGCTGGTCTGAGTCCATCGCTTCATCCCCCTGCTGCTTTTCGGCGGCGAGGTTTTCCAGCACATCCTGTTTGCGTCGGAACCGGGCGTTGCGGCGCATGATGTCGATCGCACGTCGACGCGCGGCTGTCAGAATCCAAGCCGCAGGCCGGTCAGGCGCAGCGTCTCCCCACTGTTGCAGCGCGCTGGCGAACGCCTCTTGTAACGCGTCTTCGGCCAGTTCGAAATCGCCGCCGCACAGACGAATCAAGGTGGCGATGATCTGCGCATACTCTTCACGGAAGACGCCTTCGACCAACCGAGAAGCATCGGCGTTATCAAGCGGCAAAGTGGCAGCCCTGTCGTTCATGCAATGGCGCGCCTCATCCCATTTCCATCACAGGCCGGACCTCGATTGCCCCGTTCGAAGCGGCGGGAATGTCCGCGGCAATCTTGATCGCTTCATCGAGGTTTTCGCAGTCGATCAGATAGAACCCGCCCAACTGCTCCTTGGTTTCGACGTAAGGCCCGTCGGTCGTCACGGTCTGGCCGGCCTGCACTCGCACTGTGGTCGCCGTCGAAGTCGGCTGCAGCGGCAGACCGTCTTTAATCTGGTTCGCATAAGTCTCGCCAAACTTCGCCCACGGCTGCATCGCTTCGGGTGAAAAATCGTTCTGGGTTTCATCAGAGTGAATGAGGCACATGTAGCGCATGCTCGGGACTCCTGTGGCAGGTCACGTGATTGAATTGAAATCGTCCAACACACACACGTCGAACCAGGCACGAGCAAATCGACAGCCGTCTGCCAGAAAACCAGAATGTTGGAAAGTTGTTGTGTTTGATTGCCGCGACTCTCGAACAACCCAATTGGAGCTGACGCTCGCCGGCTGTCTTGACGCGTAGCCAACCAACCGCCTCAGTCGCGCGACTGAGCGCTAGCGATCCACTGGAAAATCGCGAATCCGACCACGACCATCGCAGCGACAAACACGACGGCGAAGAGCGGAATTCCGCCAAACGTCAGCTTAAAGATCTCCGCTTCACGTCCCCAGCCAAGATTCATCCCCAACAGAATGGCAGCCAAGATCATCAGCAGCGCGGCGACGGCGAGCGTCTTGACTGGAACGTCACCCGCTTCCGCCTCAGCCATTCTGGCGCGTTCTAGAACCCGCTCCTCCAGAGAATTTCCCAAGCCGGCAGGCACTGGTGCAGACACCGGCTCAGGTTCAGGCATCCGCAGTTTCTTGGGTACAGGCGCCGGTGACGGGCCGGCATCGGCAAACTCGTCGAGATCGACATTGTGCAGTTCGCCTTCATCGCGCGCCGCAACACGTTTTTTCTTCGGCCTGCGTGCCGAATCACGCGGCGCGGGCGGCACGTTGGGAACGGCAACCGACTCGCCACAGCGTTTGCACTTAAAGAGCTTGCCCGCCAAAGAGTCGGGCGTCCTGTGCGTGCGCCCGCAGTGCTGGCAACGAACTGGAATAGACATACCGCCGGCCCCGGAATTGGCTCAATTCCTCACGATAGGCTTCGTAAACAATACGCCGGATGACTGGATAAGTAGTCGATCCGCTGCTGTACCAAGCTACACAACTGGTTAGTTCGAGTCCAACAAAACTGCAGTGGCGATTCGAAGCCGTCCGACGCGAGTTCTTACTGCAGTATACGAGATTTCGCGACTCGTACCGGCCCACCGGAACTTGGGATCGTAGCACCAGACGGCATCCTTTGGGGCACGAGACAGCGTAAATCGCTCTACCTTGCCTGGTTCCCAACGCAGATCTGCCGGGCTTGGAGAACGGCGACGACTGACGGTCCGCAACGGAATCTCTCAAGGCGATCGTCGCGCTGGGTTACCGGATCGAGCGATGAGCCACATCGAAAAGACAGGCGGCTCTCGGGTCGTTCCAGCCTGTGTGCGCGAGATGGTTTCTAACGCACACCGGCAATGTTTCACCCTGGGAGCCGCCTGCTACGACAGAGCATATTCAATGATCGCCGGCCGCAACAGATAAGACCCACGCACTTTCGAAAGCTCTCAAATGAAAACCACCCCAGCCGCAGAACATACTGCGACCGGGGCGTAACCATCTCGGACACACCACGTGTCGTCAGAACTCTACGCGAAGTTCGCCTTCGTGCTCCAGCGGCCACATATGCAAGGAGAACAAATGGCCGTGCGTAGGTTCACCCCATCGTTCAGGCGATGCGCAAACAACTGAAGAAGATCAACCACCCGAGGCTGACAAGACAGACATACCAGGAGAACTCGCGTACTTGGCCATCCTTTTCGAAGTCCTCGTCGACAAAACCATCGGTCCACGATGACAACATGTGAACGACGCCGATCAACAACACAAGTACCATGCCCAGAGCGCCGAGTGCACGTGCCATCAATTCAATGAAAGAAGAGGACGCTCCGTTATCGGTTACGAAACTCGCAACAAAGAGGGCCGCTCCTATGACGAGTTGTGCTACCGGGTGCTTGACAATTGCGAGAAACGCCTTGATGGCATCCTCCCGGCGGCTGTCGCGCAGCTGGCGTTGATTCCATTGTTCCTCAGACATGACTCAGTTCCAAACCTCGGAAGACCCTCAGAACTCGTAACGGACAGTACGCACAGACGGCTCACACGTGTCGGCAGCTCTGACGGAAGATTTACTGCGCATTTTCACACATTCTTCGCGATTCGTTGACAAAGAGACCGTTTCCGGGCACTCTATTAGGTGTACTGTTCTCGCCTACCAGTCCGGGACCTGGGCCGATGAGAACCTTCGCGACGGTTTCGTTTCTCGTTGTGGCAATTGCCGTTTCGATTCCAGCCGACGGAGCAATGCTCGTCGGTGCCGACGCTGATGCCCGCATTCGCGGGGGTTCCAGTTCCGGAACGAACTTCGGCGCGGGCAACCTGTTTGCCAAGGCGAACGCCAGCCTCTCGGTCAGCCGCAAGTTCTACATCGCCTTCGACGTATCCAGCCTGGTTGGGATGCCTCTGGGGTTGGTTGAGCTGCTCCTCACCAAGCAGAACACAGACGCGGGGGCGCCGGCCAGCAAAGTGCACAACGTGTTCGGCATCATCGACAACGCCGATTGGGACACCGGAACGCTGGCCGAGTCGAGCATCAATTGGGACAACGCGCCCAAGAACAGCACGTCGAGCGCCACTGGATTTGTGGGACAGGGCAGCACGTCGTCCGATGCGTCGCGGTTGTTGGACTCCGTCACCGTGTTCAAAACCGACCCCACCGGAACCGAGTACCGGTTCGACGTGACCGAGTACGTGCGCTGGGCGCTGGGTAACAATGCGTCGTTCAGCACATTCGCTTCTTCCGACAGCGACCAGTCGATCACGTTCATGATTGCGTGGGACAGTGTCGTGGCGGGCGACACCTACACGTTCTTCTCCAAGGAGAACGACCCGCTGTTGGGGCCGCAACTCGCAGCCGTCGCACCTGAGCCATCCAGCCTCGCCCTGTTGCTGATGGGCGCCGCGGGTCTTGTCGCTCATCGTCGCCGGCGCACCCGCTGACGTTCGGCGACTTTCGCTGCTGCGGACACCGCTTCGGCACGGACTTGCATCGGCGATGAGGCTAAGGATCTTCCTGCCATCCCCGGGAGACGATTCGTAGCGACAGGCCGATTAGAGCCGACGTCACCACGAAGAAGAACAGGAAGACCGGCAACCCGCCGTTCTGCGACGCTTCGGCGTGGCGAGGATAGAGCCCAGCGAAATCGAGAGCGGCAATCCGTAGACATTCTCGGACCACCGCAACTCCCGCGTGCGCACCGACCACGCCCAGCGACGCCAGAGTGAGCCAGCCTGCACTCAGCCGGCCCCTTGAGAGCTGCGCGATCCAACTTGTGGCCTGTAGCGCGAGGGCGAACGCGGCAAGCAGTAGATAGGGCCAGGCAGCCGGTTGTCCGAAAACTTGACGTTCAGCCGGAGGCAACACCCAACCATAGATGCCGGCTGCAAAGACAAACAGCACCAATCCCGCCAAGGCAACAATCCCAACGCGCCGGGTGTTGGAAGTCGTAGCCGCAGCGTTCCCGCGAGCGGCGTACCACAGCTGCCAGCCGACGATGGTCGCCATCGGAGCAACAGCCATCGAGCACCACATGGCCAATCGTGGCACCACCAGTTTCGAGCGGTAAATGATGCGGTTGGACCCATACAAATCGGTCCACACGCTCTCGTTGAGACTGAGCAGGTGGTTTTCCGTCCAAGACCAGGCCACGAACACGAAGCATGCACAGGCGCCAATTGCGATCGGCATGCGTGTGACCGGCGGCCAACCTGAGAATCGCGCGCTCCGCACGACATACAGTAGGTAGAATCCTGCGATCAGTGTGGGCACGATGGCCATCCAACGATGGAACAGCAACAGGTTGGCCGAGTAGAACTCGTACTGATACAGGATCTGCAGGAACAGCAGCGGCGCAATGCCAGCGGTGATCGCCCCGCTGAGCATGAACGGCAACCACTCCCGCAAGATTCCGGCGATCGGGTCGGGACGATCCGTGTTTGTGGGAAACAATCCCACGACAACAACGTAGCCGCTACCCGCCAGCACGTAGTTCATGAACACCCAATGCAGGACCAGCGTGGCAACGTACAGGAACAAGTAGAACGCGGTCGGACCGGGGAATCCGAAGGGAAACAGGCTGCTCATCGTTGACCCCGCCCTTCTTGCGGCAGACTTGCGACCCCGGGACCGGCACCCGCATCGGCGAGCATTTCGCCAATCGAATCGAACAACTCCGAGTCGCCGGTCTGTGGCCACGCCTCAGGCTGGCCTGAATTGTGCCAGGACAGGTGCTGCACCAGCGCTTCAAGCTCTTGCGGCGTGCCGGCAAACGGGGGCATGAAGGTCTTAGTGTGCTGAAGCCGAGCAATCATGATGCGCTTCTGGTCGTCGGACCACGCCGCCGTCAGATGCCTGAGACCGTTGGCACCGTCGAGCGTGTGGCAAATGCTGCATTGAAAGCGGAAGACCTTGGCGCCCAGGCGGATTTGCTCGTTGGGCAACTCATTGGCGCCGAGTAGTGGATAGAGGTCGGCGGTCGTACTACCGACTTCGCGCAGATAGGCAACTTCGCCGGTCAGAATCGCGTTCGAATACAGCGTATCGCGAACGGTGAACGGCTTGCGGACGCCTTCGCGAACGAACTCACCGCCGGCGGTCGCCAACAGCGCCAGCGAGCACAACAACATTCCCGTGGCGGCATTGACGTACAGACGTTGTCGCAGCAATCCAAACAGGGCATAGCCTCCGATCAACGCCGAGGCCCCGACGCCCAGGTTCAGAAACAGCGTCATGGCCACGCTGCCTCCCAGCACCCACTCGCGGCTCTCCGGCGGGATGCTTCCGAAGTACCACAAACCCAGCAACGGCATCAGCACCATGGGTGCCATGAAGTGCGACGCCTTGGTGATGAGTTCCGCACGTTCATCGCGCGTCAGCTCGGGAATCAAATTGGCGACCACGCACGCCACCAGTGCCGCTATCGTCATGCAAGTGATGCTGCGAAAGATGAGCGATGGCCAGAAGCTGGGATTAAAGAACCCCTCCCAGATCGAACCGGTGCCGATCCATCCGCCGGGCGTCAACTGCCAGGAGAGAATACCGTTGATCCAGAACAGGCTGAACCAGGCCGCCAAAGCGTACAACCCGAGCAAAGCCAGACGGGAGCGGTCGTCGACACGGGTCCCGTATCGATAGAAGCAATAACCGGCCACGATTTCCAAACAGAAAAACGTCCACTCCGTGGCCCACAGCCAATGGAACTCGTCGACCATCAACCCGATGGTGCGGGGGCTGATTTGAATCGACGTGAACCACATTCCCACGCCGGTCACGGCCCCCACGACGAAGCTGATCAACACCAGCAGTTTGAAGAAGCCGTCGACGAACCGCCGCGCGACCCGGCAGCGACCCGATTGCGAGAGCCACTCGTAGTAGCACAACAAGAAGCCACCCCCGATGGCGAACTGCGCCAGGAACACGTGAAAGATTCCCAGGGCGCCGATGACCAGGCCCTTCATCAGCGGCCCGAAATCGTTGATCGGGTAGTAGGGGATCTCCATCTCGCACTCCGGCGCCGTCCGCGCGCAATGTGGTAACGCATTTCAGGGAATTCTGAACGAAGATACCCCAGAATTCGAGTCCGCTGGTTGTTCTGTTTCCATCGAGTGTAGTCGTTGGCCGAAAGAACACCTGAGATTTCGACCAGAGCGCGGCGGGTGGTGTCTGTCTGCCCTGGTGCCCGTGCGCGTCGATTGCTTCAATAGGCGATCAATCCTTGTGGCGGAGGTCGACGAGTTGAGTCCTGCCAAACCAAAATCACTATTGTTGGGACCACTCTTGGGCTATGTCGGCCGCCTCCGATTTCCCTGGCTATTCCTGCTGACAGCCGGGCTGTTCGTCGTTGACGTGGTGATTCCCGACTTCGTACCCTTCGCGGACGAGTTGCTGCTCGGCTTATTCACAATCACCTTGGGCGCATGGCGCAAGCGGAAGCAGCCGAGAATCGACGGTGCGCCCGAGTAAGCACTTGGAATCGAGACGGTCACTGTGTGGGCCCGTCAGCGCGAAGGTCGTCGCGCAACGCGTGCCACGCAATCGCGGAAAGCTGTGCTGGACGTCGTGCCAGCAGCGGCTCCGAACCATGTGAGCCCGACGGCGCTCATAGCGTGTCGGAGTCCGGCCGGCCACCTTCAGGCGGCACGACGGAGGGGCTGATGGGTCTTGCTGTTGAGCCGCCGCAATCGATCGAGGCTGACTGAGATGTGCAGCCGCAGGTTGTAGAACTCTTCCATGTACGACAAGGGCACAGAGACCTCGGAAAGCTCGTTCTCGACGCTCTCGAGACGGGCGATCTCGTCGTGGTAGTCGGCCTGCGCGCCGGTTTGCTTCACCTTCTGATCAACCTCGCGCAATACGCGGTACCAGCGGTAGATTTTCGACCGGATCCGCCAACGATAGACGGGGGGAGCCGCTTTCAACAACGGCAGCGCCAATGTGCACAACGGCAGCAGCACCAGTTTCACCTGATTGAGCCAGGCCGCCAGCCAGAACGGCAGATACTTGTAGAACATGGTTGGCCCGGACGTCAGATACTGCTTCGCGCCGCGATTCAGTGGAAACTCCACGTGGGCCGCCGACGGGAAGTCTCCGGCGTGTTCCAGAAAGCCGCCATCGGCATGCACCTCGTAAGTTGCCTTCATCAATAGCGGCACCAAAGCAGGATGCAGGTCGCTCCGCGCCACAAGATTCGCGGTCGGAGCCAGCAGCACGATGTTTTGTGCAGGAATGTTCTTGTCGAGATCGAGCATACCTTCCGCCAACGTGACGCTGGACAGGAACGGGAACAGACGCTCGTAAGCGGTTGCCCGGCCAAAGTTCATCAACGAAATGTCTTCAGCCGCGAGCAGTTCCGGTACTAGTTTCGAGTTGGGTGAGACGACGAAGAACGCCGCATCGATCTCACCGCTCTTCAGGGCGTCGACCGAATCACGGCTTCCCAGCGAGACGAGCTGCGTCCCGTGCGCATCTGCGTCGGAGATCTCGTTGCGCTGGAGCAACGTCTGGGCGACTGCGCGCGTGCCGCTGCCTTGGGGGCCAATCGATATTCGTTTGCCGCGTAGATCGGTCAATTGCGCGGCTGTCTGTTCACCCCGTACGAAGACCCAGATCGGTTCCAGGTACAGGGTGGCCAACGAATCGACGTGTCCCTGCGCCTCGGCCGAACCGGTGCCGCCCTGCATGAAGGCCAGCGACACGCCGGAACCGTCGTCCAGCAGCAGACCGCTGTTCTCGATCGAACCGGCCGTGTTGCGAATCTCCAGGGTAATCCCGTCGCGGGCGAGAACGTCGCGATACTTTTCTGCGAACGCGTAGTAGGCGCCTTCACTGCTTCCCGTGGCAATCACCACGTGTTTGGGGCAGGCCGGCCCGACCAACCAAGGGCTAGCGGCGGCGGCAACCGCGATTGCCAGCACGGCTGGGCCCCAAGTCTTTAGGTGGAGAGATCGATTCGTTTGTTTGTTGAGAACCTCATCCATTGCGACACCTATCGATTCGGGGGAATGCGGCGAGGCGGAGTCATAGCCAAGAATGGCAATCTCGGCAACAGCGGATTCTGTCGCGATGGCCACCCGTAGAAATTGGCTCAAGCGCGGCGGTATCATGCAATACGGCATCCAATTCCGGGGAATTCTGCAGCCATGAGCAAAGTTCGCAAGCGCAAGAGGTCTAAGACTGCCGAATCGGGCGGTCGGGCCAACGCGCCGGCGGACATCACCAGCGACGTCGAACTGGACTTGATGAAGCGGCTGTGGAGCTTTGCCGCGCAGTTCCGAAACGGCCACGACGCCGACAAGATCCTGCGCTCGGCGCTGCGTTTAGGGCTCGACTTTTTCGACGCGGAAGAGGGCTGCGTGGTTTCGATCCCTCCCGGCCGCGACGAGCCGAGTCTGCTGTATGTGGAACCCAAGGGCGGCAGGTGGGACACCGATTTTCTGATCGGCTTTCTGCGGGGATCCAAGGTCGGCATTCCGCCCAACGTGATGCTGGCCCGCATTCGCCGGCACGGGCGGATGTGGGGCGCCATGGCACTGCGCGCCGATGACGCCCGTGAATACCATTGGGACGCGCGACAGGCGTTCTCGTCCATCGGTGCCGTCGCCGGCCAGTTGGCCGAAGACATCGACAGCCAGCGCGTGCGCCAGGTGCGGATGCGGATCGACCAGAAGCTGTTCGAGCAGGAACGGCCCAAGAACCTTTTCTACGAGATCCTGCACAGTATCCGCTCGCTGGCAGGCTACGACCATTCAGCCGCGTTGTTGATCTGCGACACGGATCAATCCACACTCGAAATCGTTGCCGAGCAAATTGCCTGGCGAAAAGCCAAGAGCCACAACGTCGGACAAAAATTCGCCCTGACCGATGAACTCCGGCAGGCGCTGGCCGACGAGTCAATTCTGTGTTTCGACCGACGGGGCCGCAGTTGGCAATCGACCAACGGGTCCGACGGTACGCTGCTGGCCAACTTGCTGGACTACAACGCCGCCGATCCCACAGATCCGAGCTGCGTTGTCGAACATGGCTTGCTGTGCGCGCCGCTGGTGACCAAGGACAGGCTGCTGGGCATTCTCAAAGTGGCGGCTGTGCACCACGGCACGTTCGGCCAATACGAAACCGACCTGATCGCGCAGTTCTTGCCGCAGGTTTCACTGGCGCTACAAGGGTTGAATCGCACGCAGTCGTTAGAGCGGCAAATACTGGAGGCCGAACGCAAGCACGCCATGGCCGACTTGGCCCGCGGTGTGTCGCACGACATCAACAACGCACTGGGCGCGGTGCTGCCGCTGGTACAACAACTGCAGGAAGACGCGCAACAAGACGAACTCGACCCGGCCTTGCTCGCCGAAGATCTCAAGGAAATCGAACGTTCGTTGCAAGTCTGTCGCCGCATCTTTGGCGGCATGCTGGGCTTCGCGCGGAGCATGGCCCGCAATCCCAGCGAAGTACTCTTGCACCACGAAGTCGAGTGTACGCTCGCCATCCTCAAGGACGGTCTGAAGCGGCGCGGTATATCGGTGCACGTCGACGTGCCGGCGTCATTGGCCCCTGTCAAAGCCGTGCAGGCCGACATCGAACAGCTGTTGCTCAACCTAGTCGGCAATGCTCGCGACGCCATGGGGGCCGGCGATCGTTTGACGATTCAAGCCCGGCAGAACGACGACAAGATTGAATTGTTCGTCGAAGACACAGGCTCCGGCATACCCGCGGCGCAGATTTCGCAGATCCAGCAGCCGTTCTTTACCACCAAACCGGAAGGGAGTGGTCTGGGCCTGGCCATTTGCCGTTCGATCCTCTCGCAGATGCGCGGCCGATTCCTGATTGAAAGCCGCATGGGCGAAGGGACCCGCGTGACCGTCACCATCCCGGCAGCCCAGGATTAGTCGCCATGTCCGGCTCGAAACCGAGAATTCTAGTCGTCGACGACGATGCTGGTATGACGCGGACCGTCGCCCGCGTCTTGGGCCGCCATTACGAGGTGGCTTGCGTCAATTCGCCCAGCGAGGCACTCGAGACGGCCGGTGAACTCTCGCCAGACATTGCCGTCGTCGATATTCGCATGCCGGAGATGAACGGCTTCGAGTTGATGCGGCGGCTGCGCGAAAGTCTGCGCGACGTCGACATCATCATGATGACCGGAAATCTCGAAGAGCCCGACGCCAACCTGATTCGGGCCATCGACGAAGGCGCCTACTATTTCATCCAAAAGCCGTTCGATCGCCGCGTGCTGCTCACGCTGGTGGCGCGGTGCCTCGAGCTGCGACGGCTGCGGCGCGAGACGAATCGCTACACGCGGCTGTTGGAGCGCGAACTGGAAGAAGCCCGGCAGTTTCAGGAGAGCCTGTTGCCCCCCTCTGAAAAAGAGCTCCTCGGCGTTTCGATCAGCGCGCGATTTCGAGCGTGCAAAGAACTGGCCGGCGACTTCTACGACTACACCGCCGTCGGAGACTCCGCGGTTGCAGTTCTGGTCGCCGACGTGGTCGGCCACGGTGCGTCGGCGGCGATGCTGACCGGTATCGTGAAATCGGCCTTTCGCTCGGCCCACGCCGAGGCGTTTGAGCCTCTCGCGGTGGTCGAGCGCGTCAAAGAAGGTATTCGCGCATTCGAAGCCAGCCGATTTGTCACACTATTCGCCGCCCGATTGGGAATCAGCGATCGCAGGCTGGAGTATGTCAACGCAGGCCACCCCGCTCCGATTGTGCGGCGAGCCGACGGCGAGCCTCTGTTTTTAGAGACCACAGGCCCGTTGATCTCATCGGCCCTGGCCGACGTCGCCCCGGTTCAAAACATCGTCTCGCTCGACGCCGACGATCTGATTGTGCTCTATACCGACGGTCTCATTGAGGCCCGCGGGACCGAAGGCTTCTTCGGCAAGGAACGCCTCGTGTCTTTGGTAACCCGCGACTGTGCACCGGGTGGCGAGCTGTTGGAACAGATCCTCGGCGCCCTGGCAGAATTCTCGGGCTCACGCCCTTATCAAGACGACGTCACGCTGGTCGGTGTTCAGCTAGGCGAGTGACCGGGCCGAGTTTCAATCAGTCCGGCAAGAATTGAGTGCGCAGGTCGACCGGATGGAGTTGACCGACGACCGTGCGATCGAAAGCGAGTTGGAATCGCTTAAGGACGTATCCCGCGAGCCGGTAACCGCAGCCGCCGCAAACTTGGTTGATCGACTTCCAGCCGCGAGATCCGCCGCTTCACGAATGGCGAGCACTTTCGTCTTCAACCCTTGGTTTGGTCCAGCCGAATCGGCATGATGGACCGATGTCCGACAGCTTCATGTCGTGCACTCCAGCGTTTCATGGCCCGCAGTTGAGAATCGCTCCGATGTTTCGAATCCGTTTCGGTGCCGCCTGTGTACTCGTGATGCTAACCGCCTGTTCGCACGATCTGCTGGCGGCTGTGGATCGTATCGAGATTCTTGAGCGATTGCCGTACGCCGAGGGTCGTGAATTTGCGGGGATCGGCCCGTACGAGCGTCTACTCGGTCGCGTCCACTTTTCTGTCGATCCGCGAGCACGCGCAAATAGTCGGATTGTCGATTTGGGTCTGGCGCCGAAAAACGATCGCGGGCGGGTCGTATATCGGGCCGACTTCGAGATTTTGGCTCCGGTCGACCTTTCCAAGGCGAACGGGGCATTGCTGTACGACGTCAACAATCGCGGTCGCCGGGCCTGTCTGAACTACTTCAACACCGGAGCCGACCAGTTTCTGATGCGGAAAGGCTACGTGGTCGTGTGGAGCGGGTGGATCGGCGAACTCTTGCCCGGCGGCGACCGGTTGAGACTCGACGCGCCCGTTGCCCGAAACGGCGATCACATCACCGGTACCGTCCGTGCCGAACTCGTCACGGACAAGCCCGACACACGAATGCTCATCAATGGCGCCGCTCACGGGGCTTACCCGCCGACGCCGGCAGGACTGTCCTCGGCGACTCTCACCTGGCGGTTGCGCGAGAGTGATCCGCGGCGGCCGATCCCCCGCGAGCAGTGGCATATCGAAACGCAGCCGGTCGACGTCGACGGCGAACTGCCCAGCCTGCCAAAGGTCGAACTTGTCATGCCGGGTGGTTTCATCCCCGGCTACATCTACGAACTGATTTATGAGGCACAACAACCGATCGTCCAAGGACTGGGCCTGGCGGGCATCCGCGACTTGGTCGCCTTTCTCAAGTACGATTCGACCCACGGCAATCCGCTTCGCCGCGCAGACGGCAATCCAGTCGCACAGCTGGCCATGGGCTGGGGCATTTCCCAGAGCGGTCGGTGCTTGCGGATGTTGCTGTATGACGGGCTCAACGCTGACGAAAAAGGTCGTATTGTCTTTGACGGCATGATGCCGCACGTGGCCGGCGGCGGTTTGGGGTTCTTCAACCACCGCTTCGCCTCGCCGACCCGCTTTAGCACGCAGCACGGCGATCATCTCTATCCAACGGACGTGTTTCCATTCACATACGGTGTCGAGGACGATCCGTTCACCAATCGCCGCGAAGGCATTCTGGATCGCTGCCGGGCTTCGGGAACGGTGCCCAAGATCATGCACACCCAGACGTCGGCTGAGTATTGGAACCGCGCCGGTTCACTGGTGCATACCGATCCCGGCGGAACACGCGATTCGCAGCTCCCGCGGGAAGTGCGGATCTACGCGTTCGGCGGAGCACAGCATGGAGCCGGGAGTGGAGGACCCGGTTCGGTCGTTTCGGGTCAACTCCCCGCCAACCCGACCGATTACCGTCCTTTGCTGCGCGGACTGTTGATCGCGCTCGATCAGTGGATTCGCGACGACATCGAACCGCCGCCCAGCCGGTTTCCCCGCATCAGTGAACGCACCCTTCTCAGTTGGGAGCAAGGGCCCAGCGGATGGCACCCGCTGCCGGGTGTGCGCTATCCAGACGTGATCCACGAACCGTCGTTCCTCGACTACGGGGACGGCTTTTCGACGACACGCCAGATTACGCAGCATCCTCCGCAGATTCGCGATCAGTATCGCGTGCTGGTTCCCGGCTACGACGCTGACAACAACGAGCGGGGCATGCTAAGACTTCCGTCCATTGAAGTTCCCGTCGCCACGTTCACAGGTTGGAACCATCGCAATCCCAAGACAGGCGCCGAGGCCGAGCTGACACGCCTTAACGGGAGTTACATTCCGTTTCCGCGGACCATGTCGGAACGCAGCGAATCCGGCGACCCTCGCCCTGCGGTGCAGGAACGCTATCGCGACTATGCCGACTACCTCGCGCGAATTCGCGCCGCCACCGAGGAACTGATTGCAGAGCGGTATCTGCTGGAAGAGGCCCTGCCACGGCTACTCGAACTTGCCGAAAGCAATCGGGCGCTGTTTGAACGCTGAGCGGCTACCGAATAGGTTACGTCGGAGGGCAACCGTTGGTCGGGTTCTGTTACGGAATCCCGGCAAGCGGCATGCGCCATCTCCAATCACCAGGAAAACGATATTCCGCGTGGGCTGGGCAACTCACTACATTTCGAAGCTGCAAGCCGGCGAAACGGTCCAGTTCCGGCCGCGCGGTCACTCGATGGCCGGCAAGATTGAGTCCGGACAGCTCTGCTCGGTCGAGCCCATTGAGGATCCCAAATCGATCAGAGTGGGCGACATCGTCCTGTGTAAGGTCAACGGTGCCCAGTATCTCCACCTGGTCAAAGCAATTCAGGGCAAACGCTTTCAGATCGGCAACAACCGGGGACGCATCAACGGCTGGGTCGGTGCCACTGCTATCTTCGGCAGACTCGTCTCCGTTGAAGACTAGCGAAGTTCCCGCAAGACTGGCTCTCAACGCAGCAAGAACGCCAAGGGTGATTCGATAATATGCACAATGAAGGACCAACGGAGAAACGTGCCGACGTCAACGGCGTCGAGCTAACGTACTTCGAATGGGCCGGCGAACCAAACGATGGTGAGCCAACGATTCTGCTCGCCCACGCCACCGGTTTCCATGCCCGCTGCTGGGATCAAGTCATTTCGCGTCTAGCAGCGATTGAGGGAAACGCCCCCCACGTCATCGCCCTCGATCAGCGGGGCCACGGCCGCAGCTCGAGAGTGAAGATCGCCAATTGGCAGGTCATGGGCGAGGACCTGGCAGCGTTTGCCGATGCGCTCGATCTGCGGGACGCAATCGGCGTCGGCCACTCGATGGGTGGTCACGCGCTGGTCGACGCTGCCGCCGCCTGTCCAAGTCGATTCGCTCGCCTGGTGCTCATCGACCCGATCATCAACTCGCCCGCGTATTTTTCGAGCATTGATTCCCAGCCAGACGAGATGCACCCCGCAGCCAAACGCAAGCGCTACTTCGATTCGCCCGAGGCGATGTTCGAACGCTTCAAAGACCGTCCGCCCTTCTCGTCGTTCGATCCTGCCGTGTTGCACGACTACTGCCGGTTTGGCCTACTGCAACTCTCAAACGGCGACAGATTCGAATTGGCGTGTCCACCAGAGATTGAAGCCGGCATCTACATGGCGATGGGCAAGAATACCGGCATTTACGACAGCGTCCGCTCCCTCGCCATCCCGGTGCGGATCCTGCGTCCTCACAACCCGGCGCGCGGTCCAAATCGTTCGTCACCCACTTGGCACGAGCTGGTCCACGAATTCAAGCACGCCCACGAAATTCGCCTGGAGGGGCACACCCATTTTCTCCCCATGGAAGCCCCGGAACTTGTCGCAAAGCTGATCCTGCAGGAGCGCGACGATTGACGGCTGGGAGGACGCCGGTATGTTGCGAACGACCAGCGGCCGAACTTCCCGATGTTCGAAGCTGACGACCATTGAGATCGAGTCGCTACGCCAACTTTTACTCGGTGCCGACATCTCCTCTGGTGTTGAACCTGAGCCGCACGATGTCGAAACCGGTCTCGTCATGCACTTTTTCTTGAATCGGCTCGAAGCCATACTTTGCATAGAATGCGCGGCCGATGGTGTTGGCTTTGAATACTTCGACTTCGAGGTGTTCGTGCAATCCGCGCACATGATCCATGAGCGTTCGACCGATGCCCAGCCGTTGCGACTTCGGATCAACGAAAAAACCGCCGACTTCGTTGCCCATCAATGAGATGAAGCCAACCACGCGGCTATCGGCTTCCCAAACCCAGGTCTCTGTAATGGGAAGGTATACGTTCGCAATCTCGTGGCGTGCGGCAGCCTGGAACTCGTCGCTTAGAAACGGATGGGCGACTGCGGATGCGGCCGCCCATGCCGAAAGCACGTCTTCGAGATCCTCGGGTCGATATTTTCTAAGCATCAATGCTTCCGAAGTTGCGCAAGGCCGGTGCCAAGGCTCGTTGCCAGTTCACAAAACGGGATTCGTCCAGGCAGCTGGTTCATGCCTATCGCGGACGCATGGCTGAGGCAATGGTTCGCCTGAATCTCGCTCAATCTTATTCGGCGCTGTGTAAAGTCTTGGACGGCGATGACCCCGACCAGCGGGCCGTGTTGATGGCAAAATACTTGTTGACGAAGGGCGGCTGCTTGCGGCTGGCGTACCAGATGCGAAAACTCCCATCGTCGAAACGCATGACCGATTGGCTGGTCGTGTAGTGCGATTCCCACGATCGGTCTGGGTCGGGACGCAGAACGGGGTTGTTTGGATGCTTGTGCCAAGTGATCCCGTCAGAGCTGACGGCAAAGCCAAGTGCCGTCTTGTTGCGTTCGGCCGACCAATAGCTGCCGTACCACATCAAATACACGCCGTCGGCCTTGAGCACCGCGGGGTAGAACAGCCGATCTCGCTCCCATGCCTGATCGACTGAGAGCACCGGTTCCGGGTGGACGTTCCAGTCACGGCCATTGCGACTCGTTGCGGCCCGAATGATCCACGGTTCGGCGGCGACGTCGACGTACCACATTCGGTAGACGTCTCGCTCCTTGAGGATCGTCGGGGCATACACATGCTCTAACGACGGCGTTGAGGGTGCAGTCCACGAGACGCCATCGTGGCTGGTTGTTTCATGAAGTGTGTGTCGTCCCGTGCCGCCCGCAAAATGGGTCGCACTGAACCACATTCGCAGGCGGCCATCTTCGCGCAGCACGCGTCCGTCAGCCGATCGGCACAATGCTGGCGTGAGCACCGAGTGCTTCGCGTCACCAAATGAAAAGACCGGATTATCGGCGCGTTTCTGAAACGTGCGGCCATCAGGACTGGTTGCCAGGCCAAGACGAAACACCCGCTCTGCGACAGTGTCGGTTGAGCCGCAGTACCAGAGCAGGTAGCCGCCATCGAGTTGAGCGACGCACGGTGCGAAGACGTGCCGGTCGTCGAACCGTCCGGAGTTCCCCAATTCGATAACCGGACCGTCTGTGTCCCGCTGCCAGTCTTGAGTTCCGAACCAACGCGAGACAACTGTTGGCGGATCGGCTTGTTGGGCCCGCTCATCTTGTGCGCGCGAGAACGTCAGCAGAGCCGCTGACACGCACAACGCCGTTGCAACAGCGGCTACGACCGAGATTTGAGTTGGTGTACTGGACAACGGCATCTCGCTCTCGCCGAACTCAGAGTCAGATGGCTCGGCAGGGGATCAGGGTGTTGCATTTGCAGCTGCAGTGCGATCGGGTCGATCCGGTAGGACCCGGAGCAGCGCCAGCGTCGCCCAGCTACTGCCCGCGATCGAGATAAACTGGTCTTCGCCATGGGGAAAACCGGATTCGAAATACGTCTGAAAGGGTTCGGCCCGTGTGACCACATGCCAGGATCCGTCCTGCAGTTGCGTGTCGAGCAGATACCGAATGCCGCGGCGAATCGGCGCCGCATCGGCTGGAATTTCGCCAGCATCGAGAAGTGCGACCAGCGCGCTACCGGTTGCGTAGGCATCGCTGGTCATCTGCGATGTCTGCGCCCAACCGCCGTCATCGCGTTGGGTGTCCAGTAACTCCCGGGCGGCAAGTTTGGTCAAGTCGGCGGCATCAATGTATGCCAGCGAATTGAGCCTAAAGACGCGGTCTTCAGTATCGGCGGGGCTGGTCTCCCTCAGCCAACTGGTAACGGCGCGGGTCCGTTCCCCGAATTCGGGTTGTTGGTCCTGCGTGCCGAATGCCGACAATCCGCGGAGTGCCACGTAGGTCGCGGTGAAGTCGCTCCCCTGCGAGGGAGGCCGGTTGCCGCGATGTCGCCAATGGGGGAGGTCCTGCTGGTATTCCAAGAGATAACTGGTGACGGCAGCGGTCGTTTCGTCAGGCTGCCAGCCGCCGGCTTCAAGCGTCCAAAGCGCGTAGCCTGCTGTAGAGACCTGTCCTCCTTGGCCGCGGCCTTGAAGATACTTGGCACGTCCGCGCTGCAAGTGTGCCGCCGTGTGTTCGAGTTGCCGCTTTAGATTCTGTTCATCGATCGCAAAGCCTCGATCTCGGGCTTCGACCATCGCCAATACAGGCAATGCCTGGTTGTGGCACGTGAAGCATTGCCGCTGCTCGGCCGAACCAATGGCGCCTTTTTCGAGCAAAGGCACGGATCGGGAGATCGCCGCTCGAATTGCGTCTTCAACTGGCAGCTTCGAATCCGCCGCACCAAGTTCGGAGCCAATGAGCATGCTTGCAAAGACAACCGTGGCGAACCGTAGCGCGAGCATGGTTAGCCTCCCTTGACAGAATGGTACAGTGGTCGACCACAAGGTTGAACGCGAGCTTAGCGGGCCTCCGGCATCATGCAGCTGTCAGCTCGTCTCGTCGAATCGGGCCAGGACACGCAATGCTGTCGTTTCATCCGTAATGATCCCCGTCACAAAGGGTGCTTCTCGACTTCCAAACGCGTGAACGATGGCTTCCACCTTGTTGCAACAGATTGCGACCACCTCCTTACCATTCGATACCATCGATCGCAGGCGGTCAATTCCGAACGAGAACACGGCGGCGGTCGGCTCCATCTTGATCGGAGTGCCCCCCTCGCCGAACAGGTCGTAGAGTACATCGCCAATTGCTCCTTGTTCGGCAAAGTACTCGCGCTCGGTTTCGTCGAGAATCCAGCACGTTTCGATTGCTCCAATGCCTGTCACCACCATGTCGACCTCCCTCATCGCCTTGTCATAATAATCGTCGGCGGCCATGGCCAGGCTCGCGATCTCGTTACCCCCGGAGGGCAGGCGAAGCGCATTTCCTTCGACTGCGGGGATTCGATGTCGCCGCCCTTTGAGATGGAGGCTCTGAGCGGCGCGCCTTTGGAACTCGGATGTGAGTAGTGCTGTTGCTGTAGACGTGACGGATGTTGCACACACCGCGAACGGCTCGCGGCTTGAGACTCCCAGCGCATGAAGTCGTAGACTGACCATCGGCGAGTGATTGGGTAGATGTCGAGCAAACGAAGCAACGCCAGTCCCACCACCCAGTCCGAGTCCCATGTTTCCCTTGAGTTTGGGACCGAGGAACTTCGCCGCCGCCCGTCCGAGTTCTTCGTTCTGCAAGACCCGAACTTCTTCCCACGAAGTTTCTGGTTCAGTCGATGCCGCACTGCCTATCGGAAGCGATGGAACGACCTGAGCACTTCTCAATCCGAACGCATGCCGCAGTCGAATCTCCAACTCGTTCAACCCGGGGGCTTCGACGGAGGTCTTTACGATTCCGTGGGCAACGGCCTGAGACAGCCAGCGCGAGACCGTCGCCTTGTTCACATCAAATCGCTCCGCGATCTGCTTTTGTGAGTAATTACCGCAGTAGTGCAGCCAGGCGGCTTCGTAAAGTCGGGCGTCACGAGCGATGGACGTTTGATCAGTCACGAGAGGTCTTCCGTTTCGAGTTTGCGACGGGCTTCGCACGCTAGCCGCGGTATGCCAATTGTACACAAACTCGCAACTACGGAACACGTTTATAGAACAAGCAACAACTTTCGTTGCGAGCAACAAAGGCCAAATACGCATATTGTTGCACCATCTTAGAAAATATAATCGACCTGTTGCGTATAATCGGCTGCGATGTGGCCCTCGACGCTGGCCACGAAGTCCTGAGAATCCTCCGTGACAGGAGCCGAACATGATGACGCGCGACGCAGACGTGACCTTCTCGGACGAATGGAGCGAATGCATCTATTCAGAAGAACACGTCAAACGAGAGGTTGAACAAGATCCAGCCGAAGCACAACGCTACCACGTGTCATGCACAAACATAACGTACGCACAGTTTGTTGAAGACCAGCGGCAACGCAACTCGCAATGAGCGACCTGTGTCGGGTGATTCGAGGTTGTGAGGTCGGCTTCGCAAACACCCGAAGATTCTGAGTTGGATCGGTTTAACTCTATGGCCAAGAAAATAGAACCCAAGGCCGTCCTCAATCGCGTCGTCGATCGAATGTCGGAAATCGAGTCTGTCGACGAAGCGTATGAAGCTGCGGTCTCCATCTGCCAAAAAGAATTCCAGGCTGAGGCATCAGCCCTCTTCTTGGAGAACGAATCTGGAGACTTGTTATCGGTCGTGGCGGCCCATGGTTACGGACGGAATCTGTTACGCGGGACAGTTCAATACTCCAAAGGTGAAGGGCTCACCGGCACGGTGTGGGAAACCGGTGAGACGATTGTTTGCAACAACAGAAGAGAGCTTCGAAAACACGCGAAACTTGCAGCCAAATATGACAAGCAGCAATGGACGGACGCCAAACAGTGCCACAATCTCGTGATTGCCGCGCTCTCGCGCGGTCCGCACGTCTTCGGGGTCTTGAAGGTTGAGAACAAGCGACGGGGCAGCCGATACGCGCCCTTCAGCACTGCCGAGATCGCTTTGCTGGAAGAGATCGCTGCCGCCCTCTCATTGGGCGTTCAATACGCAATGCTCGCGGAGCGGCGCATCACACGTTCAAATCAGAACGAGTTTGTCACGAGCGTGCTGCAATACCCTACCGAAGAAGTCGAGGTGTTTCTGAACGTTGATCGGCGGCACTTTGATGGTCCGATCATCGTTCGCGATGGGCGCTCGGCGCCGCGAATGCAAGTTGCTGACTGGTACCGCCGGCACCCATCCGCCTGGCGGACGGTTCCGGGCGCCGTCAAACAGAGGTACAGAACACTCGCACGTTTCCTGCAACATCTCGACTCACTGGGCGGATTCACAACTGATCCGGAAGAGTGGCCACGGGGTCTGTCGGTTAAAGAACACGAAAGAGATCTGCAGGCGAGGTGGCCGGGGTTGCGAATTCTGGCGATGCAGGGCGCCGGCGACCTGACCATGAACCTCAACAACATTGCCATTCTCGACGGCGAGTTCGTAGCTCCGCCCGAAGAGCGAGACCGCGCGGCAAAGTGGCAGGAAGAGCATTCGAACCGACTGCCCACGTACAGCTGTTTGGTCAAGACCCATCGCGGCATGTCGCGACTTTCCATTCGCGACGTCGTCGTCGATTTCGGTCGAAACCACGCCACCTGCCTGAACAGCGGCGGCAGCCCTTCGGGACTAACTTTCGACGATATCGAATTTGCGCTATACGGCCAGCAGCTGATCAAGAGCGGACGCGTGGTCCCTCTGGATGACATTGTCGATGAATTCACCGACAGGCGCCACATTTTCTCACTCGTCGAGTTGGAGGGCAAATTCTTCGGCCGGGATGAACAGGAGAAGTACTATTTCGGCGAAGCAGAGCTCGTGGATCATCCCCAGATGTGCAGAGACGCGCTCACCAGTCCTGTCGAATTCGACACGCAGTACCGGCCCGAAGGGGAAGAGCACCCGCTGGGGGCCGACGTGGCACAGATTATCGATCGGCTGCTGCTCGCCGGCTACGAGGAAGTCGTCGAACAGCCCGCACGCCTGGGTGAGTTTGTGCGTCCCGGCCCGGGGCGCACCAAGTTCCGCATTTTCTTGAAGGAGGCCTACTATCCACTGACGATGGTCGGTCTCGACGCGAAGCGCGAGACATTGTTCCTAATGGCTATCAGCGGCCAGTCCGGTCGCTTTGCGCTCACGGTCGGCAATGCAGCACGTTTGTTTCGCGATCGATTCCGCGTCACCGATGCACTCTTGATCGACGAGGGTGCAGACGTCTTTCAGCAGGTAGGCTCGCAGCAGCCCGTGCAAATGCATCGGCGGCAGGTCCGCGCCGTTCTAGCCGTCGGCCTGCGAACTCGTTCTCAACGCTCTTAAGTAGAGGCAACTCGGCCTAGTCTACGCTTGGCATGTAGGCGATGGATGGGTAGTCTCACGTGTATATGGCATACGTGTGAACATGCCATCATAACTTTGCAGAGTCATTGAGGTTACATAATAGGCATCCGGTTTCGGCAGGAGTGATGTTGTTCGAAGAGATCCGAATCGAGAATGGTCAGTGCAGCGCGACGGTCATCCCACAGCGTGGTGGCTTGATTTCCGAGCTGGAAATAGGCGCGAGACCGTTATTGTATCTGGACCGGAGTACCGTTGAGGATCGATCGAAGAGCGTGCGCGGCGGCATCCCTGTCCTGTTTCCTTTTGCCGGCAAGCTGGATGATGACCGCTTGGCCCTCACCGACACGGTGATCCCTCAGCATGGATTCGCGAGGAACAAGCCTTGGTCAATCATCGAGCAGTCCGCAAGTGCCGTGAAGATTGCTCTCGAAGGGGACGAAGACGCGCAGCGTCAGTATCCGTTCGACTTCGTTGTCGAGCAAACGGTAACGGCCGAGCCGGACGGATTACGGGTTGAATTGCAGGTAGTGAACCGGGACAGCCGGCCGATGCCGATCTCACCCGGCTGGCACCCGTACTTTTTGTGTCCGGCGTCCGGCAAGTCAACCGTTGAAACCGACTTGCAGGCGCGTCCTGAGGATCGTTTTTCGAACGACAGAGAGTTCGACTTCGGTATTCCGGCCCCCGCCAACGGACTTGTGAATTTAGAGATTCCCGGCAGCGGTCTGATAACGCTTGGTTTCTCTCCGGAGATGCGGCACCTGCAATTCTGGTCGCAGCCAGGCAAGAACTTCATTTGCGTCGAGCCCTTTTGGGGGCCGGCTAATTCAATCAATACGGAACAGCGCGGCAGCGTGCAAAGCCAAACAGATGGCGATCGGCTGGTGTGGATGAATTTGCGCGTCGGCTCGGGATAGACCAAAGTGCCGTGCAATCTGGCATGCTTACGTACTTAACGCTGCTCATTCAGGGGACTATGTATGGTTTCTCGCTCAAGCGACAGAATTGTATTCGTTGACGGATGGGGTGATGTTATAGGGAAGGCGGCCCCGGCTTTTGAACAATTGCGAACGGCAGGCTACAAGCTCATCGCCCGCGATATTGTTGAGGATCCACGAGCACTTCGCACCATCCAGCCAGACGATCTGCTCATTCGCGGGCGAGAGTCGCACGAGCGGCAGTTTGACAAGCTGGCACTGAGTCGCCGCGGGTTTGAAGCCGCGTACATTGCGAACCCAGGTGATCAGCACATCGGCTCCGCACTTGAGCTGCAAAGGTTCTCGAAACGGATCCTGGTGTCGAAACCGCTGGACACGAATCTGAATTTCCTGACGATGATTCACAGCAACCAGCTGCGTTTCGAGTCGTTTACAGAACTCTTGGCAAAGCTCTACATACACGACCACTATCTTAACAAGCCCGGCGTCGAGTTTTTGACAGGCCTGATGCCAACTCTTCATGCTCGGCACAATTTCCTGCGCCGGATCAAGATGTTCCTGGTGGAGCGCAACTCAATCGAATTCGACGAGGCGGGCAGACGAGAAGGGCTGAGGTGTGGACTACTGTTTGACCTCGGTGTTCACTTGCTGAGCATGCTCGACAGGCTCGTTCCAAACTTGATGAGATGGACGGATGTGACATCGAGATCATATGAACGGCTTGGGCGCAAGATCTTTGTCAAGGCATGCTCAACCGCGACCGACTATGGCTCGACCCTCGGCAAGAGCACTGTCGTCTTCGGCCGTGAGGCCGAAACGTTTGGAATGCTCGAACTTGAGGTTCAAGAAGAATTCATGATGCACGGGTCGGAGGTCAAGGACGTGAGTACGTTCCCGGTTCTGATCACTGTTGGGAAAGGGGTGCCTATTCACAAGGGGGCAGCGAGAGACTTGAAGTCGATCGTTCTTGAATTCAAAGACGGCGCCGAGATCACGTTGGACTTGGATACGCATCAGTTCAGCGGAATCGACGCTGGCACGCTCTCCGAGCGCGCTTATGACCAACTCGACCTGACGCAACGGGGAATCAACAAGCCGCTACTAGAACTGGCCACCAGTGGATTCGGTGACCAATTTCCGCAACAAGCGTTTCAAAATTGGTCACCTGCACTGAGCTGCGTCGAGCACCTATTCAGAGCGCTGCACCAACACTCAGGAGAACCGGTCGGTTACGGACCGACTGACTGCCAGGGATTGATGAACCAGTTGTTCCAGCAGAACCCTAACTTTAGCCGGTGGAACCTGCCGAATGACTTCGAGACGTTGATCTTCGGCATGCCGCCGAGTGGATGCATCGCTTGACGAGCCGGAAGACCTCGCTCGCACTACGCAACCAGCGCCGCTACTAGTTCTGCAATGTTGTGCTTTGCCAAGTCTCGACTTGCCGCAGTCGCGCTTCAGGTGAGAGCCGACGAAAATAGAACTCGAAGTCGCGCTGGCTCATCACATGAGAGATGCGAGGATCGGAATACCAGCCGTTGGCAGAGGCGTGTCCATTTCGATCTGAAAGTCGCTCCGTTTCGAAATTCACGTAGAGGTTGAATAGATGGGCAAACGTGATTTGTTGAGGAGCTGTCATCCCTGACTTTCTAACCAATCGGCCGCATAACATGTCCTAAGGCGCGCGGCATCGTACCTGAAGTGCATTCTGAAATCAATAACACCCCGAACCCGCGAATGAGAAGGATCGGTTAACAGAACGTCACATCCCACGCGTTCGTAGTTTCGAACAGCGCGCAACGATCACCCGCGCTGGGCAAGCGATTTGAAGGGGCGCCTTTCTGGGCCGGAGTATTTGGAGCGGGGGCGGATCAGGCGGTTGTTTTCGGACTGTTCGATCACGTGGGCCGACCAGCCCAGCACGCGGCTGGCAACGAACAGCGGCGTGTAGAGTTCCACTTCCAGCCCCAGGTAGTTGTACAACCGGGCGCTGGGCCAATCGAGGTTGGGCGGCAATCCCTTCTCGCTGCTGACGATTTCCTCAATCGTGTCGGCGATCCGCTCAAGCGCAGTTCCGCCGGTTTGCCCTGACAGCTGCTGGCAGTATTCGCGGAGGATCTTGGCGCGGGGATCGCCGGTCTTGTAGACGCGGTGGCCAAAGCCCATGATGCGCCGTTTTTCGGCAAACGCCTCGCGGACCCAGGCTTCGGCGCGATCGGGCGTGCCGACTTCTTCCAGCACTTCCATGACGCGTTCGTTGGCGCCGCCGTGCAGCGGGCCCTTCAGTGCACCAATTGCCGCGGTAATGGCAGAATACAAGTCGGACATAGTCGACGTCACCACCCGCGACGTGAACGTCGAAGCGTTGAATTCATGTTCTGCATACAGAATCAGCGACACTTCCATCGCCCGTTCTTGTGCCGAGGATGGCTCGCGGCCCGTGATCATGTGCAGGATGTTCGCCGAGAAGCTGAGCTCCGGATTGGGCTCAATCAACGGCAAACCTTTGGTCTGCCGATAGCGCGTGGCGATCAAGATTGGAATCTGGGCCAGCAGGCGGGTGGCCTTGGCGACGTTGGCTTCGCGTGTGTTTTCATCGGCTTGGGGATCGAAATGAGCCAGTGCGCTGACTCCGGTCCGCAACACATCCATAGCTCCTGCGTGGACCGGAATGTCGCCCAACAGAGTGACGATGGGCGCCGGCACTTCGGCCGACTCGGCCAGCACCGATTGGAAGTCGGCCAACCGCTCCTGCGTGGGAAGCTCTCCGTGCAGGAGCAGATAGGCAACCTCCAGGAATGACGCATCGGCGGCCAGGTCTTCAATCGGGTAGCCCCGATACAGCAGTCCGCCGTCGACTGTCGAAACCGCTGTCTCACCGGCGATCACGCCTTCCAAGCCTGGATAGTACTTATCGTTGCTCATTTCCACTCGCTCGACGAGCCGCTGCAGCCCGAGAACCAGGAAGTGAGGCCTGGGCATGCGACTCATAAGAATTCGTTTGTTGCGGGCTTCCATTCCATAGCGTTTACCGACACGGGTCCTTGCTTCCATAGGCCGTCTCGTCGGACTCGAATATTCTAACGGATTGGAGCGCTGCTGAGAATTGTGTGGCCGCCGAAACCGGATTACCGTCGAGGGGTGCTTCAAATCGGGCGTTGTGTCGGCAGCCCGGCAGTGGAAGTTGTTCTACGGGCCTGTTTTCGGTCGATCTGGCGATTGCAGCCGAATTGCGAAGGCCGGCGCGAAGTTCGACGACCTGCGTCGCGCGTCGACACTGATCAAGAAAAGTCTGGGGATACAAACACACGAAATGTCGATTTCCGCCGACTCTGCTCGTCGGGACTCCAGAAAACCGCCGTTCGACGGCTTTGATCACTTCAATTTCGCAGGAGAATCCCCATGCTGCACATGTTTCTGCTGTATCACGATCCGAACGAAGAACCCTCGCCCGAAATACTGGAAGGTCACTTTGCTTTTGCTCGCGAAGTGCGGCAGCGCAACGCTTATGTGACGTCTGAAGCCTTAGCCGGAGTGGAAACCGCGAAGACGCTTCGCGTCCGCGGCGGCAAACCGCTCTCCACTGACGGCCCGTTCGCCGAAACCAAGGAAGTGTTGGGCGGCTACTACGTGCTAGATTGCCGCGACTTTGACGAGGCGCTGGAATACGCCGCCAAGATCCCGACGGCAGATACCGGCTCGGTCGAGATTCGACCAGTCCTGAACGTCCCCGGTTGGGAATACTCCTTACCCGGTGAACGCTTCTCCTAATCGATGCCGGCAACCAGGTTTCAGATCGACCCGGAGTCGAACGACAACAGTCGGAGTTTCGGACAGACCTGCTTGATGGAGAGAAGCCATGAAGTTCTTGTTGCTGATCGTGAATGCGAATGAAGATTGGGAGTGTCTCTCGGCCGAGGAACAACAGCGAGTCGTCGGCGAGATGAACGCATTCGGCGACGAACTCAAGTCTTCGGGGAGCTTCGTCTCTTGCGGTGGGCTGGCACCGGGCAGCGACGCCAAGACCGTTCAGCTGCGTAATGGCGATCGGGTCGTCGTCGACGGCTTGGCGCGACCACTGACCGAAAAGAGAGAATTGGTCACCGGGTTTTTTGTCGTCGACGTCGATTCCAAGGACGAAGCCGTCGAGTGCGCGAAAAAGCTGCCGATCATCGCCGGTGGAGTCGAGGTTCGCCACATAGCGGCCGAGTAGCGAATTCCCTCTCAAGTAATTCGGCAGGCCGTGTCCATGATGACCGCCACGCTGTCGCCCTCGGACACGCGGGGAAACGTGCGCAGCGCCAGGACGATGCCGGCGTACCCAGCTCTGATCTCCGTCTGTTCCTCGCCCGAGACGTCGACGACAACGCCGATCAATCCGTCGGCCTCAATCGATTGTCCCAGCTCAACGGCCGGCTCAAAGAAGCCCGTTTTGGGCGAACTGTTCTGGACCTGCATGTGGCCCGATTCAGGGGTGTTGTCTTCGACGACCAGCTCGACCTGCGACGCCGGCGGCGCTCGATCGAGCATCCCAAGTTGCGCCATCACGCCCAGCGAGCCGGTCACATAAGCTTCCACACCCTGTGCGTCGCAGACGCCTGAGCCGAGATACTCGGCGTAGATCGCCGGTACACACGCATCACGAGCGACGGACAGGCTGCGACCGTCAAGCGTCGGCGTGGTCCCCCAAATCACCGGCAGGTTGAATGCCCGCGCCATCTGTCGCTGCAGGGCGAGAACCGTCTCGTCGGCGTGCAGCATGTAGCCTGTCATCGGTAGCACGTCGAGCGTCGCCGATCCGGTATGCAAGTCGATGTAATAGTCGGCCTCGCCGATCAGCTTGCTCAGCGCATGCGCGATCCGCAGTGTCACCGATCCATTTGAGTCGCCCGGACAGACACGGGCCAGGTCGAGTTCGTCCTCGGCGGTCCGCTCGCCCCTCAGATAGGCGGCCTCGTTAACGACCGGAACCAATCGCAAAGTTCCCCGAAGCGCACCCGGCTCGACCAGCCGCGCCAACTTTCGCACGGCAGCCATCGGTGTAAACTCGTCGCCGTGAACACCCGCAGTAATCAACAGCTTGGGCCCGGAACCCGACCCTTCGATCACCTGAGGCTGCAGTTGGAGTGGTTCGGCCATGTCCAATCTGGACTGTTGTCGTTCTATGCTGGCGGTCGATCACCAGTCGAATAGTGCCAGACCAATCAGTCGTTCGCGACCGCCGGCGACGGAACGGGGCGATTTTTGCCCCCTTGCAGTAATCATCCAAAGATCGGCAAGATGGAATACGCAATAGCAATCGAATCGTAAGCTATCGGCGGGACCGCTAATGAAGAGACCCTACGACGAGATTCTCAACGATTGTGTTGAAAACTTCGGTCCGGTACCCCGTCCTCATTCGCTGTGGACCCGATACAGGTATCTTCGCATCCCGGATCCGCCATGGCTACGACAGCACCCTCACGACAAAATGGCGCTTCTGTTTCAAAACGTGCAGGCACTTTTTACCCATGGCGTTGTCGTCTGGGGGCACGTCATTCAGGCCAATATGCTCCTGTTTGAGGAGGGCAACGACGACTGCCCGGGAGAAGTTGTGTTTTCATTTGCGCGGTCCGTTCAACGCAATCCCATTAACTTGCAGGCGGTTTCGTCATCGCTGTATGCCCTCAAAGGGACCAATTCTGATGATCCGGAACTGGATCCGATCGCAGACTATCTCGCCGCTGAAACCGTGCGCGTGTTCGGTCTGCCGGTGCCACCAGCCATAAGCCCTGCGACTCGTTGTCACATTTCGACCACTTTCTTCGCGCGCAAGCACCTGCCGGATCGTCGTCTATGCGCAATGCTGCTGCCGATGGTCGTCCAGCGGGACGAACCACATTTGGCTCTACCGCTGCCCGAGCGATACTGGCCGGACGACTTTCGAGACCGTTGGACGCAATTCTCGTAGTCGTCGCGTCAGAGCGTCACCTGAGGGGCACGGATTCGTCCGAGTCTTTTTTCCCGGCGTCCTTTTTCTCCGGGCTGCCGTTCGTGCGCACGATATGTGGTTCGTTCAGCGGGGGTTTAGACTCGCCTGCGCCGTCGTACGTGAGCGTCGCCTGTTGCCGTTGGCCGGCGTTTTTGATCAACCTAGCAACCAGCCGGGAGCTGACGCTTCGCAATTGTAACACCGTCATCGAGCGAGGCCGCAGCAGATAGCGCTCTCCCTTGGAATACCGTTTTCGGGGACCGGTGCCCGCGGTGTCGATGAACACGCGCCACATCTCGTGGGGCAAATGGCCCGGCAGCGTGAAGTGCACGGCCTGTGGCATCGAGTTGAGTAGCAGAAGCATCGTCCGGCCGCGAATGGGCTGCCCGCGCTCGTCGGTTTCGTTGATCATCTGGCCTTCGAGCCGTACGCCCAAGCACCGCGCGTGTCGGGAGTGCCAGCGTTCGTCGTCGATTTCGTCGCCGTCAGGCCCCAGCCAGTAGATGTCTTGACGTTCGTCTCCGCCCCGAATGTTGCGACCTTGGAAGAAGTCGCGGCGCTGAAAGACCGGGTTGGTTCGCCAGAGCTGCACCACCTCTTGCACGAACTCGAGGAACTGCTGTTGTTCGGTATTGAGATTCCAATTGAGCCAACTGATGTGGTTGTCCTGGCAGTATCCGTTGTTGTTGCCGTGCTGTGTGTGGCTCAACTCGTCTCCGCCGCGAATCATGGGCACGCCCTGCGACGAGAGCAACGTGGCCATGAAATTGCGTTTCTGCCGCTCGCGGAGCGCGTTGACTTGCGCGTCGTCGGTCTTTCCTTCGTGTCCACAATTCCAACTCAGGTTATGCGAGTCGCCGTCGCGGTTGTCGTCGCCGTTGGCTTCGTTGTGTTTATCGTTGTAGGAGACGAGGTCGTGCAGGGAAAACCCGTCGTGCGACGTGACGAAGTTGATGCTGGCGTAAGGCCGGCGGCCGTTGTGTTCATACAAGTCGCTGCTGCCGGTCAGCCGCGTGGCGAATTCGCTGACCGCATCTCCGTCGCCCAGCCAGAAGCGGCGAATGCAATCGCGGTACTTGCCGTTCCACTCGGTCCAGCCGACCGGGAAGTTGCCGACCTGATAGCCTCCGTCGCCCAGGTCCCATGGTTCGGCAATTAGCTTGACCTGCGACAGAATCGGATCCTGGTGGATGATGTCGAAAAAGGCGCCCAGCCGATCGACGTCGTGCAGTTCGCGGGCCAGGGCGCTGGCCAAGTCGAAGCGGAACCCGTCGACGTGCATCTCGGTGACCCAGTATCGCAAGCTGTCCATGATGAGCTGCAGGACACGGGGACAGAGCATGTTGAGAGTATTGCCGCAGCCGGTGTAGTCGGTGTAGTGCCGGGCGTTAGCGGCCAGCCGGTAATACGAGGCGTTGTCGATGCCGCGCAAGGACAGCGTGGGCCCAAACTCGTTTCCCTCGCCGGTATGGTTGTAGACGACGTCGAGAATGACTTCGATGCCTGCACGGTGGAGCCGCTTGACCATCTTTTTGAATTCGATGATCGCCCCTTGCGGAGTCTTGCGCGACGAATACCGCGTGTCGGGCGCAAAAAAAGACAGCGTGTTGTAGCCCCAGTAGTTCGACAGGTTGCGTTCTACAAGATGCCGGTCGTCGACCTTGTGATGAATGGGCATCAGTTCGATGGCGGTAATGCCGAGCTTTTTCAAGTGCTTGATGATCGGGCGGCTGGCGACTCCCGCGTAGGTGCCCCGCAAACGCCGAGGCACGTCCGGATGCAGACGCGTCAGCCCGCGGACGTGCGCTTCGTAGATGATCGTCTTGTGCCAACGGGTCTTCGGGGCGCGATCACTGCCCCAACGGAATTCGGGATTGGCGACGACCGCCAGCGGCGCGCAGTGCGCGTTGTCGCGATTGTCAAACGACAGGTCCCGATCGCCGTGTCCGATGCGATAGCCGAACATCGCATCGCTCCAGCGAATGTCGCGGCCAATCGCCTTCGCATACGGGTCCAGCACAATCTTGTGCGGATTGAACCGGTGGCCGTGCTGCGGCTCATACGGTCCGTGCACGCGATAGCCATACAGTTGGCCGGGTCGAACGCGCGGCACGTAGCAGTGCCACACGAAATCGGTGCGGTTCTTGAGAGGAATACAGGCCGACTCGTAGCGGGCATCGACCTGATCGAACAGGCACAACTCGACGCGCGTGGCGTGCTCGGAAAACAGGGCGAAGTTGACGCCCTTACCGTCCCAAGTCGCGCCTAACGGCGACGGCCTTCCTGACCAGACATCCATCCGTGTAGTGCTCATGTTCCCTCGGCTGCTGCAGCACGAAATCGGGCGCGTGAGCGGCGGCCCTCTCTCCGTACAAAAAACGGCTCCCCTAGAATTTAGCGTCCCCTGCGTGAGGCTCAAGTCTCTTTTCTGGCAGCGGCCCCGGCTACCTTCAAACGTCGCTTTTAGACAATTTTGGCCAATTTCCCGTATTTCCGCGGAAAAAGACCGTGCCTCAGAAATACGTCCTTACTGCCCCGGCGTGTCGGCGCGCCCCGCCAACTTGGCTTCCGATCAGATTTCGACCAGCGTACCACGCTTGACGGCCTCAAGCCGAGCGTCGAAATAGTGGTCGACTAGCTCCAGGTATCGCCGGTGGTCGAGTCCAAACGGATAGGGCTCGGGACGGTGCGTAAAGGCCTGGTCGATCCCTTGACAGGCGCGTGGCTTGAGCAGATGCATCTCCTCCTCGAAGACCTCAATCAGCGATGGGTCTTCAGCCAGCAGACGCTGCAACAGATAGATGCCAAAGGCCACGTGACGCGATTCGTCCCGCTTGATGAGCGTGATGCCCTGCCGCAGTGCCGGCAAGACGGACTTCGAGTCAATCATGTCGTAGAACAAGTGGTAGCCCACCTCGGCAGCCACGCCTTCGACAATCATGTGGTACACCACAACGGCGCGGACCTGGTTCTCAGGCGATGGGTCTGTAAACAGAGAATGAAATCTCTTGGTCATCTGCGTGTTGAGCAGATCGTCCAGCGTCAATCCGTCTTGCAGCATGTTGGGAAAAGGGATGTCGGTTCCGAACTCGCCGGGCAGCGTTTCGTCGAGCCACATCTGGAAGAACTCGATGTGCCGCGACTCCTCGTACAACTGAGCCGTCAGGTACATCTCCTCTCCCATGCGGCCCCGCTGTTGCCGCAAGCATTGCTGTAAAGCGCCCAGGTCGTGGGTCACCGCGCGCTCGCCGATGTAAAAGCCGTCGACCTGCCGCAGCAGCATATCCTGTTCGTCGGACGTCAACTGTGCCCAATCGTCCCGGTCGCGCGAGAAGTCGATGTCGAGCGGGTCCCAGTCGAGTTCTCGGGATTTGCGAAACGCGCGGAGCGGGAACGATTCAAAATCAAGCGGCATAGCGATGACAGCTTCAACAAAAGAACAGTGTGGGTGACAATCGGATGTGAATCAGCGATTCGTCAGTTGAGACTTCGTTACGGCAAGCTTCCGTCGACCTTATCGAGGCTTGTTGGGATAGTGTCCCATGACGGCCGCTTCTCGGGAAGCGTAGTTTGGGAACCGCTCGCCCAACCGCATCATTTGCAGGGTCTCGAGATTGTGGTCGGCGAGTGCGCACAGTCGGACGGTCCCGCCTTCCATGTGGGCGCGCTTGTGCAGCACAATGAGCTGGCCGATCAGGTAGCTGTTCAGCAACACGCCATCGGCCAACTCGACCACAATCCGATTGGTCGCACTTTCGGTCGCGGTGGCCCAGAGCGTCCTGGACAACGCGGCCTTTGGTTCATCAAGTCCGGCGCTCACAACCCGAAAGAACAGCCACTCGGGGCCGCGGTCGACCTCAATCCGCCAATCGGTTGCCAACTCCAACATGGTTCCTCCTCCCTCCACTCGCGTTGCCGGCGACTCAGATGTGATGGCGCATACCACAGTGCCAGCGACCAGTATCCATAGAGTCGAAGCGACAAGCAATCGAATTGCGTCACAAGCTGCGCAAGAACGCGATCAGGTCGGACCAGTCTTGGTTCGAAAGCTGACCGGTCTTATCACGATTGTGGGCCAGTACCGCCATTTTTAGGCTCGTGGCGCTTCCGTCGTGGAGAAACGCATCGCGATGGACCCCTCCCAGCAACGAGGGCGGATTAAACCGACCGCGCCCTGATTCATCGGCCAGATCGACGTCAAATAGCTCGGTTGAGGTGTACGTCGGCGGCGTGTGGCATCGATCGCACTGCAACTGCGTAAATCGCTTCCCACCGCGTTCGATCGAACCTCTGGCTTGCGATTTCGCCTTCGCCGCCCGCTTTGGCGGGGCAAGGGAGCGAAGATACGCAGCCAGTGCCGCGATTTGTTCGTCCGAGCCGCTTTCGCCGTGCATCGTCGAATTGATCGACTGTTGCAACTGCTCTTCGAGCGACGACATGCTGCCGTTCCAGGCCCAGGGCCCGGTTCGACCGACACCCAACAACGAGAGCACGCGTTTGGGTGCGCCAAAGTTACCGTCACTCAGCGTATCGGCCAGTTGATTGTTGGTGTGCCCGTCGCTGTGGCAACTGTGACAGCTCATCCACCCGTCGTGCGAAAGCGTGGCGTCAAAGAACAGTCTCTCGCCTTGATCGACAGGCGTCATTTCGGGCTGCGGTCCCAGCGAGATTTCCGTCACAGCCTGTTTGGATTCCAGATCTATCACAGACACCGTGTCGGAGTGGGCGTTGGCGACAAACGCACGCTGCGTGTCAGTGTCGACGACGATCGCCCCAGGGCGCCTGCCGACGGTTATTCTGTCGAACCCGAAGCTCTCCGATTTTGAAATCGCCAACTCGCGTACGCCGGAAAGCGAGACGAGCAGCTGTCCCTTGCCGGCGATTGCGACATCTGTCGGGTCGCCCGCGCCGCGGGTAGCTTCTCCGACGTGAACCAATCGGCTGCCTGTCAACAAATCGGCCTGTGGATCTAACAAGGCGTTCACGTCGAGTTCGCGCAGGTTGTTCGTGAGCAGCGTTCCCCAGTGGATGTCGTCGAAGTCGGCCCTGGCCAGCCGATTGAGCGTCTGATGCGAAATCCAGACGCGCTGGTTTTCGCGATCCAACGCCATGCCGCGAATGTTATGTGCCGGTAACGATCGCACTGATTCGACGGTGCTGCTGTCGATATCGACGACGGCCACCCGTCCACCGAACGCTTCGGCTGCCAGTAGCTTTTCGTTGCCCAACATCAGTAGTTTGAGCGGCGCGAACGGCAGTTGGATGATTGAGCTCACCCTTAAATGGCCGGAGTCGGCTGCTGCTGGTGTGGCGGAGACATCGACGACCGAGACCTGTCGCGACCAAAGCGACGCAACGCAACACCGTGCGCCGTCGGCTGTCAGCGTCAGACCGACGGGATCGGGCCCGACAGATACCCGATCGACGACCGTCAACCTCGCGTCGATTGTCTCCGCGAGCAGGACTGCGTGCCGGCGCTCATCGGCGACAAGTAGGTAGCGGGTCTCGGGCAGCCGCTTCAAATCGGACAAGCCTTCGCCGATGGCGAACTCAGCGATTGTGGTCAACGTCTCAGTGTCGACCAAAGAGACTCCACCGCCCCGCCGTTGAGCAACGTAGAGTCGATTGGTTTCGCGGAAATGCACCAAGGCTGCCGGTCGGCGAATTCGCTTGGGCAAATCGGCAGTCGTTTCTGCGAGTGCGTTGTGAAGCGTCGCAAGTCGCATGCCGAGCAGCGCCGCCACGAACCACAACGCGATATGGGCTGTGCTGCGGAAGGCTGGCTGACGGCTCGCCGTCATCACTCTGTCTCCTGTAGCGATGTTCGCAGGTCCTCGAGCGCTCGCTGCACCGCACGATCCTCAGCAGCCTTCCCCCGAGACGACTGAGTGACGATCCTATCTGGCACGACGTGCCAGCGCTGTGATTTCCGCATCGCATCGACGTACTGGACTCCAGTCAGCGAATGGAACAGCTTCTCGAAGGAGCCAACTGGGTCATTGGTGCGCGACCTCCTCGCGAACCTGACTTGACTGACGGGGCGCGGCGGGTGCGCTGGCTGGGCTGACTGTTGGGTCGGCTTGACGAGGCTGGTGCCGTCGGCGCGCTGCAACACGCCTGTCAGCAGTCGAATCGACTCATCGCGTCCGGGGATTGCAATGGGGGACCAGACACGCCCCCCTCCAGCGCTCGCCTGGCCAAAGATCGTTGCGCGTCCGTTGTCCTGCAATGCGGCTGCAACCCACTCTGCCCCTCCCGATGTTGACTCGTCGACCAGGACTGCGAGCGGCCACCCGTTGAACAGGCTATCTGTTTGCGCCTGGTACTCCCGCGTTCCATCTGCCGAAAGAACTCGGCCGACGTCGCCTCCATCGAGCAGAGCGTCGGCCAGCAGCAGGCTGTCGTGTTGCCGGCCGCCCTGCACGCGGCGAAAGTCGAGCACGACCGCGCGGGCCCCTTCGGCGTGCATGCTGCGTTCGATTTGCCGCAGCTCGTGAACCGTACTCGAGCGAATCGATTCGATGCGGACGAATCCCACCGGCAACTCGCCTAGTGTAGCGTGCCTCGCTTCCACGGAAGCAATCGGCACAACTCCGCGGGTCATTTCCAATGTGCGGGTTTCATCGGAGTCGGGCTGCTGCACGACGATTGTAACGCTGGTTCCCTCTGGACCCCGCAGGAGATCGACAACGTCGTTCAGCGGCATTCTGTGGGTGTCTGCTCCGTCGACTTCGAGGATCAGGTCGCGATCCTGTGCTTCGGCGTTGGCGGCGGGGCCACCCGGGAAGACGCGATTGATCATCGGCAGCTGACGGTCCTGGTCGGTCGCCAACGCGATGCCAATGCCCACGTAACGGTTGCTCTGCAATTGTTCCGCCACCTTGACTTCGTTCATGGGCAGTATTGAGGCGTTCCCCGGCACGGTAGACAGCATCCCTGTGAGGAATTCGGCTTCGAACTCCGGGGCCGACAGCGCGCTTTTTGTCACGGCGTCGCCGATGAACTCCACCAACTGCTTTCGTGCCAGCGAAGAGACAGTACGACTGAGGCCGTGCGGTTGTGGAAGTTCTTCCTTGTTCAACGCGGCCTTAATGCCCATCAACAGCATCTGCTGCCGAGTGGGCGGATCGATGTGATGCTGCAAGACTACGTCGCTGATGGCCAACAAGCCTTGAGCGATCGAATCGCCGCTCTGTGTCTCGGCCGGCTTACGAGCTTCACCGGCAAATCCAAAGTGAGTCGAGACAAGAATCGCCGCAAGGACGAGCAGCAAGCCCCGGGGGCAGGTTCGTTGAGTTGAGAACTGCACGGCTCATCCTCCGTTTGGAAGCAGCGGTCCCAGTCGTCGGCCCTCGAGTGGGTCGTGTACACAAGGACGGTACCCAGATTGTAAGCCGAGCGTCTAGACCGCTTCCACAGCCAATTGCAGTTCCAGAGCCACTTCAGTTGTCGCCGTAGTCGGCAACGACTACGTTCTGGCAATCGCGCACGCACCCGCATCCTCTGGATTCGAAGGATCTACGATGAACACGGACACCGATTTGTTGAACCAGAATCTCCTGACGAGCGCCCGCGAGCGCGTTCCTTCGCTGCGCGAGCGAAGCGACGAGATCGAACGCGCCCGCCAGCTGCCTCAGGACATTGCCGAGTCGTTCGCCCGCTCGGGCTACTATGCCGCACTAGTCCCGAAGTGCTACGGCGGACTGGAAGTCGATCCGCTCACATACAGCGAACTGATCCGTACGCTGGCCGAAGGTGATGCCGCTGCCGCGTGGTGCGCCATGATCGGCTCAACGACGGGACTATCGGCGGCCTACATGTCGGAGTCGGCGGCGCGGGAGATTCTTACCCCCATCGATACGGCCATCACGGCCGGCGTCTTCGCCCCGCGCGGCAAGGCCGTGCCCGAAGGAAACGGTTATCGCGTTTCCGGCCGCTGGCAGTGGGGGTCCGGCAGCCCGAACGCGCAATGGATCGCCGGTGGATGCGCCATCATCCGCGACGGTCAGCCGGAGTTGATGCCCAACAAGGTTCCCATCAGCCGCATGATGTTTGTGCCTGCCGACGAGGTCGAACTGCTCGACACGTGGGACGTGTCGGGGCTGTGCGGCACGGGAAGCACCGATTTTGCGATCCATGAGAAGTTTGTCCCTACCGAGCGGGCCGTTGCCCCGGCCACCGACAAGCCGCTCGAGCGACCCTTGTATCTGTTTCCGATCTTCGCCCTGCTGGGCATCGGCGTCAGCAGTGTGTGTCTGGGAATTGCACGGTGCGCGATCGATGAACTCATCAGCTTCGCATCGGCCAAGACACCGGAGGGATCTCTCAAGCCGCTCGCCCGCCGGCAGGATACGCAAATGACGATTGCCCGCGCCGAAGCGCGGCTCCGCTCGGGTCATGCCTGGCTCAAAGAGACGATCGCAGCAGCCTGGGACAGCGCTTGCAGCCGAGGTGAGATCCCCATCGAGCTCCGCCGCGATGTGCACCTCGCCAACTATCATGCCACAGAAAGTTCGGCAGCCGCGGTCGACATGGCCTACCATCTCGGCGGCGGGACGTCCGTGTATCGCCGGTCGCCGCTGCAGCGCTACTTCCGCGACGTGCACGTCGCCACACAGCACATTCTGGTGGGGCCGTCGCGGTTAGAAATGGCGGGACAGCACTTGCTGGGATTGGACGCGGATCGGTTGTTGTTCTAACGCTACCACCAAGGCGGCTCGAGCGGCTCGTTGCCGTCTCTCGTCAACAGGGCGCGAAACAGCGCAGCATCCACGTCTGGGGCAAACGTGTTAACCCCGCCGTCGGCCCGCAGAGCATGGAATCCCGGATAATATTTTGGATTCCTTGGCTGCCGAGGGATGGGGGTGTGCATCGGGGGGACGCCCAAGTCTTGCAGGCCTTTGATTGATGCGATATCGAGATCGCGTGGCTCCATCCAATGAATACCGGAGTCTTGGACCTCGATCAGTTGAATCGTTTGTGAACGGCCGTCGCTAAAGTCGGCGTATGTTGTGCAGCACGCGCCCGGCCAGGCCAAATGCGGGCCAACCACGGCCAGATAGTCTGCCTCCATGTCAGACGCACCGGGGCACTGGTAGATGTGGTGAGCATAAATTCGCCCAGAATGAGAGAGGAATACCGGTTTCTCGGAGTGAAGCCATCGATTGTTCGGTCCGTCCCACGGCTCGTCGAAGCGGTACCGGTCGTACAATTCTTGTTCCTCCATGAACGGCAGAATCAACACTCGCCAACTGTGCATGGGGCGACCGTCGGCATCAGCGACATACGCCGGCGGAAAGCAACCGTAGGCGTCGTGATAATTGTGCAGCGCGAGTCCAATCTGTTTGAGATTGTTCTTGCAGCTAGCCGAATGTCCCGGGTTCACCGCCAATCGGTCGTGACGCCATTGGAACCACATCACGATCACGAGCAGCACGGAGGCCACGATGACGACCTCAACCGTTGGTAGACCCGGTCGGATAGAGGTCTCTTCAGACATGGCCCTGCCTCGATGCACCCCTTCGAGTTTAGCTTCTTCGCGGCAACGCTGCACGGCTTGTCAGTTAAAGCGAACGCACCTTCGCGCAAGATTGCCGCGCGCCACCTCCGCAGCGTTGGCTGCATAAGACCGATACACGGCGCGGCATCGTGTGCCGCCAGAATCCAACCATCGAACCGGTTCCCAAATCGAAGCGCAGCCGCGACAATAAACGCCCGATGTCGTCAATCAATTCGCCAGGAGCCCACTAATGTCTCCCAAAGAACTCTTGCCCGGCCTGTTCACGCTGTATTGCCGCAAGACGGTCAATCTGTTTCTCATCGTCGACGATGAGTCGGTGACGCTGATTGATACGGGCTTCCCCGGAAGTGCCGATGACATTCTCAATGCCGTGACCACATGCGGCCGTCGGCCGGAAGACGTCGCCGACATTCTGGTGACTCACTGTCATAGCGATCACGCCGGCAGTCTGGCAGAACTTAAGGAGCGAACCGGCGCGACCAGCTATATGCATCCGACCGACGCGGAGTTTGTGCGGCGAGGCAAGACCATGCGGCCCGTCGTCCCGTCTCCGACCGTTTTGAGCCACGTCTTCTATCGCGTGAACCTGAAAGGGAAGCCGCCGGAAGCCTTTGACATTCCTCCGGCCGAGGTCGACCGTGACATCGTCGACGGCGAAGAACTTGCCATTGCGGGTGGAATGACGGCCATCCATGTGCCGGGCCACTGCGCCGGACAGCTGGCGTTTCTGTGGCATCGGCATGACGGCGTATTGTTTGCCGCCGACACCGCCGCCAACGCGTTCGGCCTCACTTTGAGCCCGGTCTATGAAGACTTGGACGATGGCCGCCGCAGCTTGGCGAAACTGTCGGCCTACGACTTTGAGAATGCGTGCTTCGGGCACGGGAAACCAATCATCGGCGGAGCCGACGAGAAGTTTCGCAATAAGTGGCCGGCGGCCCGCGAGCCTGCACACTGATGTTTCACATTCCGTTGGATCGGTCACAATGCCCCGGATCTCTTGTCTTGCAACGTTGCGTGCGCCCCGCAGGCCAACGCCAACAGGCCGGGCAGGAAGTGCAGCGCGAAAATCGGACCACCGGGGAGTCGGCCGCTGGCGACGAAATTGATCAAGTAGAACGCCGCCACTGCGGCCACAACCAGTGCTCCGCCGAGGAATTCCCAACACCACAGAGCCAGCATTCCGATCAAAGCCACCAACCAGGCTCCCATCATGGCCAATTCCGTACCAGTCAAAGTGGTTGGATCAAGGCGATGGGCGACAGCGAACACCGAAACGAACCCGACCAGCGACAAACCCACGATTCTTGCGACCCACCGTGCAGCTAACATCTGAATTCTCCGAATCGAGCTGAAGAAAAGGACGTCCTCAACGGCAGGCGAGATTCGGGTTCGGATATAACACGGTCGCCAGGGGAAGTCGGATAATCGGCCGGCCAACCTTTGATTGCACGGCTCACAGAGCCGTGGCACGCGACTCCCGAAACTCACGGCTGCCAGAACCACAAAAGGCCCGCTTGGAAGATGTTCAATTGGCTGAAGGATCGCACACGACGGCGGGTGCTAGCCAAGTCGTTTCCGGACGAGTGGCACGAGATCCTTGCCCGCAACGTGAAGCATTACGCTCAATTGAGCGACGGCAGGCAGGCCAAGTTGAGAGACGATCTGCGCATTCTGGTCGCCGAGAAAAACTGGGAAGGCTGCGGGTCGATGCAAATCGACGACGAGGTGCGCGTCACAATCGCGGCTCAAGCTGGCCTGCTGCTGCTGGGACTGCAGGACCAGTATTTCGACACCGTCCGATCGATCCTGGTTTACCCCGACGTTTACGTGGCTCCCGACCGCAAGGTGACCGGCGCGGGGGTTGTGGTTGAAGGGCGGTCGAGTCGAGCCGGCGAGGCCTGGTATCGCGGGCCGGTTGTCCTCTCCTGGCCGGGTGTTTTGGCTGGGGGCCGGTGGCAGACGGGCGGGAACAATCTCGTATTGCACGAGTTCGCACACCAACTCGACATGCTCAACGGCGACATCGTGGATGGCACGCCCCCTTTGGAAACCCGCGAGCAGTTCGAACGCTGGCAGCAGGTCATCCACTTCGAGCACGAGCGGCTCATCCGCGATTGCCGCTCCGCCCGTCCGACGGTGCTCGATTGCTACGGCACGATGGACATCGGCGAGTTTTTCGCAGTCGCCACCGAAAGCTTCTTCCAGCAGCCGCAGCCGGTGGCCGAACAGCACCCGGATCTGTACGAAATTCTGTCCGACTTCTATCGCCAGGACCCGGCCTCAGGCTGGTGATTCTGAGCAGTGGTTCGTCCACATCGGACGGTTTCCTGCCCGGCCCCCGCATTGCCACAGGGCGGTCGATTAGTCACCATAGAGGAAAGGAAGACCTTAACTTCTTCTCTGGGAGAGACGCTGTAATGACGACGACGCGACGTGAGTTCCTCAAGCAGTCGGCAGCCGCCGGCACGTTGATTTCCGCTCCGCTCATCTGGAACCGCCGTTCTTACGGGCAGGATGCCAACAGTAAGCGAACCATTGCAGCCATCGGCGTGGGCGGGAGCCGGGGACGATACAACCAAGGGGGACACGTTGCACGCAAGGCCGCCAAGTTCGGCCAGATGATCGCCTGTTGCGATGTTGACGACCGGCACTCGGCCGAATTCAACGCCGATTTCGACGGACAGCTCAATCTGTATCGCGATTATCGGGAGTTGTTCGACAAGGAAACGCCCGACGTTGTCACCATTGGCACGCCGGACCACTGGCACGTGCCGATTGCCATTACGGCCCTGCGCGCCGGCTGCGACGTCTACTGCGAGAAGCCGTTGACGTTGACGATTCAAGAAGGCATCGACATCCGCCGCGTCGTTGAAGAAACGGGTCGCGTGTTTCAAGTCGGTACGCAGCAGCGCAGCGAAAACGAGCGCCGGTTCCTCAAAGCTATCGCCATCGTGCAGAGCGGCCGGCTCGGTAAGAACGTCAACGCCCACGTGGCCATTGGCGGCGCACCGACGGAAGGCCCGTTCGAATCGTCAACCCCGCCGGACGACCTTGATTGGGAAATGTGGGTTGGTCCCGCACCCATGGCTGGATACTCCGAAGAACGCCGCCGCATGTTCCGCTGGTGGTTCGAATACTCCGGCGGCAAGATGACCGATTGGGGGGCCCACCACATCGATATCGCCCAATGGGGACTGGGCTTCGACCATTCCGGACCGGTCAAAGCCAGCGGCACCTGCAAATTTCCGCCGGCCGTGCCTGACGATCTCAATTGGGAAGCATTCCTCAACGGCGAAGTGTCGCTGCCCAACGGCTACAACACAGCGGCTTCGTTCAATATCGAACTCGCGTTCGCCACAGGCGCCGTGATGAGCGTCAATGATCACTACAAGCGCGAAGGCGACAACATCGATTTTGGCAACGGTGTGTTGTTCGAGGGAGACGAAGGCCGCATCTTCGTCAACCGCGGCAAGCTGGAAGGCAAACCGGTCGATGAACTGACCGAGGCCGACAACCGCGAACTCGACGAGAGGATCGCCGAGCTTTACAAAGGCAAGACGCCCGGCAACCACATGGCGAACTTTTTCGACTGTCTGGAAGACCGGCAACAGCCGGTTTCGGACGTGGCCACGCACCATCGCACGATGACATCCTGCCATCTGTGCAACATCGCACTGATGTTGGGCCGCGACCTGAACTGGGATCCCGACAAGGAACAATTCGTCGGCGACGAACAGGCAGGCGCGCTGATGTCCCGCAAGGGCCGGTCGGAATACGTGGTCAAGGCCTGAGACGTTTCCCAAGCTGGAATGGCATTCGCGGCCACGTTGGTTACCTGCTCTTCTTCAGTCTCACTCAGCGGCTGGCCGAGTCTCGCCAACACGTTTCAAATGCGCCCGGCGCGAAGAGCGTAGAACACTGGGTCGGCGAGGCTCATGTGCCCACAGCGGGTCGCTTTGGCACTCGTCATCGCGTGGTGCATGTGGTTCGTTTTCTGCACCCGTTCTGGTAGTCCAATCGAGGCATCGCACGTCCACCGATCTGGAATCTGCGAAGTCGCAGCCTGTGCGAAACCCTAAACAGCAAACCTGGACGAGGCGGCATCGAGAGTGTTACGCTGCACTTGGTGAGAGATCGTAGGGAACGTTCGCGCCAGCACATCAAAGTTGAGACGACACCCAACCAACTGCGCGGTCTCGCTTCCTTCTGACAACAAAGAGAACTCATGAGCCTGCCTACCTGCCCGGCCTGCGGTCAGTCGGTTCTTGACGAAGATCCCCTCGAGTGCCCGTTTTGCGGAAGCTCGATGAAGGGTGGTGGAAAGTCAAAGCCGTCGACAGCCGCACCGAAGGCCAAGCCGGCGGCCCCTCCGGCCAAGGCGAAGGCTGCAGCCAGCGAATCAAAATCGGAAGAGCCGGACGACGATCCGTTTGCCGTGAACAAGGTTGCCGCACAGAAGGCGATTGCCGTTCGGGCGAAGCCTTCGCAGTCGCATCGATTCAAGATCGTCTGTCCGATGTGCGACACCGTCGGCTTTGTGCCGGCAAGCGCCGCAGGCCAGGAAGTTCGCTGCACCAATTCCAAGTGCGCGCTGCCGGTCTTCACGGCCCCAGAGATCAAGCCGAAGAAAAAGCCGGCGCCCGAGCCTGAGACTGAGCCTGCCAAATCGGGAATCTCCTGGACGGCGTGGGCTGTGGTGGGGCTGGTCGGCGTCGGTGTGGCCGGTTTCTCGGTGTGGGAATTCGTCTTGAGAGACACCGACTTTAGCGACGCCCCGATCGACACGCGCGAACGCGATCGGCCACGCGTTGCCGACACAAAACAGGATCCCGAACCAGTCGAGCCGGAACCTGATGTGGTCGAGCAACCGGTTGAAACCGGGCCGACGCTTGCCGACATGCAGCGGGAGATTCTTCCAATGATGGCCGATCTGTCGGTCCGATCGGAGAACAATCGCAGCAAGCCGTATTGTCACCGATTGACGGCAGAGGCCTATGCCGTCGCCGATGAGACAACCGCCGCTCAAGGTGAATTGGAGAAACTGCAGCAGGTCGGCGACCAGGTGCCTTACTACCAGGTGAGCCCACTGGTTGAGATCGCGCAGAGTGAACTGCGTGGAAACCAGACCGATGCCGCCAATCGAGCGCTGGACGCTGCCCTGCAGGCGGCCGATCAGTTTCCAACAGTGGGGCGTTACCGTCTCGACGCCGGGACGGCGCTGGCCGCCGCGCTCATTGCCGCCGACCGCACCGACGAAGCCGCACAATTGGCGGCGCGGATCGAAGATGACGGAGCATTCGGCCGGCTTTCAGGGCTGTGGCAAATCGTGCGCGACCGCGGAACGTTCGACCTCGACGCGGCGCTTGACAACGAGTTTTGGGATTCCTGGGAGGCTCCCCAGTGGACGGCGATCGCGCTCATCCTAGGCGCGCAGGGAAAATGGGAACAGGCGCTCGATTGGTGCAACAGGCACTCTGAGCCGGAACAGAGAATCGGTTGCCTGGTGGTGTGGGCCGAAGAGTATGTCACCGATGCACTCGCGCGCCAAGCCGGCGACGTCGGACTGATTGAAACAGCGGCGACGGAATTGACCGCAGCACAGAAGGCGCGGTTGTATGCGCGGGCTGCGGCGCGCCAGGCCGCCGCTGGAGCGCGCGAGCCGGGCGAAGCGTCTCTGCAACAGGCCACCAGTGCGCTGGATGAACTCGAGACGCCCCAGCCGATCGAATTGGGCGACATGAAAGCCGTGTACGAACTCGAACTTCCCGCTGCTGCTCCGCTCCGCATCGCGGCCAGAGCGGCTACGGAAATCGCGTATGCACAATCTGTGCTGGGACAGAATGACGAAGCCTGGAACTCCCTGCTAAAGGCGCTCGATTTCTTGCGTGGCTGGGCACCCAGCCCAGCGGCAACTCAGGATCGGTTGGACGAATTGGATCGGCTGAGCACGAGGGCGGCCAGCGATCGATTGAAGTCGGTCCTGGAACTCGAGACTGACGACGCCGCGTTTCGGGCGCTTCAAACGTATCGCAACCGTTGTGCCAAACTTCACCGCGCTGCGGGCGAGCGGTTCGAGTTCCAGGTTTCTTTGTTGTCCCACGCCTGCGACTGGGAACTCCGCGATCAGCTTTGGAACGAGATCGACAGCCGCTCGGGCGACTCTGATTCGAACCGTCAGGAACCTTATCTGGCGTCGTCGCTTCCCTGGTTGCTGGCCGAAGCGTATCGTGCCGCTTCGAATGACGAAGAGGCCGAGCGCATCGAGACGCTCATAAAAGATGCGCGGCACGGCCGCGACCCCAAACTGGAACTCATGCAGATTTCACTGGAACTGATTCAAGAACAAGACATGTTGCATGCAGCTCGGGTGATCGGCAACTCGCGCTTGGAGAAGGGCTGGCGGGAGCAGTGGTTCCTACGCACGATCTCTCGGCTGGCCAATCACGACGAGTTCGAGGCCGCCTATGAGTTGGCCCGCCGTGCGACTGATCCCATTTGGGGAGAAGACGCCATGCAGCTGATCAGCGCCCGCGCGGTGGTTTCTGACAGGGCCGAGCAATTCTGGGAAACAGTGAAACAGCGTCAACTCAACCCCACCGACAAAATCGCTCTTTGTCGCGGTTTGGTGGCCGGTATCTCTGCTGTAGACGAAGATGGGAACTAGCGGGCGCCGGCGCCGATGCTGCGGAGATACAGCCGCCTTGGTTCCAAGCCGTGTAACGCACCATCCTTCCCTAATCGTCCCTGCCACTATAGAATACCGGCGGCAACTGGAATGCTTGCAACGCACTCAGCGCAAGTCTTTCCCGCGCACCCTGATGGGGACCGGCTCTGCTACTCGCCGAAGTAATTCCCAACGGGTGTCGGCGAAATAGCCCGACGACCAACACCGAGTGCCGAAGGTCCATGCGGACGCCACCTGTGACGGATGCCTTGAGCCAACCGCAGTCCGGGGAAACTCGCGAACGGCAATGCGCACCAATGCATGGCGCCCGGTTCTCTCGAATTCAACCAGCAGCAAGGAGTGGGCTGTGACCCGAATCCTGATTTCCCTGACCGTTGCGTTTACTGCTGTACCCGACACAACCGCACAGGATGCGCCGGGGCGTTTGACCGTCATGCAGTCCGGCGCCAACGAGCTGCTGCGGGATCTCGAGCACATTCTCAAGCTCACCGACGGAGAAGAACAAAAGCAGTGGAAAGTCATCAAGGAGTACTTCGACGAAGTCTTCCTGATGGGGGTCGATCCAACCAAGCCCATCCGCATGGATCTCATTTTCGAACCCGGTGCCTATCGCTATCTGCCCAGCTTCCCGGTGAAAAAGAACATCGGAGAGTTCCGCAGAAACCTCGACTCATTCAACGTCATGAATCGGCGGATCAGAGTCAAAGGCGCTCCCAAGGGGAGGCTCTACTACAGGCTTTCCAATGACTTCGAAGGCTACATGATGGCCATGGCGCTCGATGCCGACACGCGATACGCCTCGATTGCCGAGAAGAAAACCGACCTGCCGTTCAAGTTCGAAGACCCCCGCAACGATCTCAAGCTGCTGCTAGACCGCAAATACGACGCGGCCATCGAATTGGTCAATCCGCCCGACAACCCGGGCGGAGACGTGCAGCTGCGTCGCGATGCCTTCATGCACTTCCGCGAAGACAAGCTGAAGAACATGAAGAAGTTGGAGGAGGAAACCGAGGAAGACTTCGAAATCCGCACGCTGTTCACCAAGCATCAAATGGACGAAGCCGAGCGTTTCTACGCCGAATCGGCGCACGCGGTGCTCGGCTGGAAAGGGCTGTTTGGCAAAGATGAAACAAAGAACGGGCGAATTGAGTTGGAGCTTTCGGCCCTCGAAGGAACCGAACTTGATGAGGGCATCCGCGAACTGGCGACCACACCGAGTCGGTTCGCGAACGTCCCCAAGAGTGAAAAGCCGATCTTGAGCGGCCGCCTGCAGTTCCCGCTGGACGAGTTGCGGCAGACCAACTTCCTGGAAATGGCCACGCTGCTGCGCTCGCGGGCCGAGAAAGAAATCGACGCTAGCGAAAACCGAACCGACGAGCAGAAGGCCGCCGGCAAGCAGATCTCGGCACTGGTCTTTGAGATCATCCAGCAGGGGATCAAGACCGGCATGCTCGACGGCTTTATCGAAGCGCATGCCAACGAGTCGGGTCACAAGACCCTCGTCGGCGGTGTTCGGGCGGCAGACGGTGAAGCGGCGCGAGCCGTCCTGGAACTCTTGCCTCAAACGAAAGCCGGCCGCACGGTCGAAATGGACGCCGACGAAAAAGGCGACGTCAAGATCCACAAGGTGACCTTCGCCGAAGGTGATCTCGACGACTACAAAGCATTCTTCGGAGACGACCTGACGGTGTTCGTCGGCACGTCACCTGACACGATGTGGTTGGCCGGCGGCGAAAACGCCTTATCGGAATTGAAAACTGCGATCGAGCAGGCATCCACGCCAGGCGAGCCCTCCGCTGATGGGACCTTCGCCGACTTGTACGCCCAAATCGGCCCTTGGATCGAGCTTTGGAGCAAACGCCGCGGCGACAAAGGCCACGTCAAGATTCGCCAATTCGCGCTCGACGCGTTCAAGCTCGGCGAAGACGTGTTGACGGTCAACCTGCGGCAGTCCGACGGCAAAGTGACCGGCGAAATGGTCGTGCAACCGGGTATCCTCCGCTTCGCAGGCAAGCTCATTGCCGACTTCTCCAAGGAGAACCTCGAATAGTAATCGTGTGTCAACAGCTAAGCCCGGCAGCAAAACGGGCACACGACCGCCCAGGGTCAGCGTAGTTCGCGAAGCGCGACCCTGGGCCAGGGTTCCCCGGGATGAGGCCAAGGTTGGAAGCTCCACGACCAACGTGCGTTCGAGACGAACAGTCCGAAGACGAGGCGGCGATTCGTATCGTCCATGAGCGGGCGTTCGGTCAGCCGGACGAGGCGGATCTCGTCGACGCGCTGCGTCTCGGCGGATACGTCAAAGTTTCGTTGGTGGCCGAGGCTGACGGGCAGGTCGTGGGACACATCCTGTTCACCGACCTGCCAATACAGACCGATGCGGTGGTGATCCCTGCCCTCGCATTGGCCCCGATGGGAGTCTTGCCGGAATACCAGCGTCAAGGCCTTGGCTCCGCGTTGATCGGGTCCGGACTAGAGTCCTGCCACGATCGGGGATATCAGGCCGTCGTCGTGCTGGGGCACCCGAACTACTATCCCCGATTCGGGTTCTCTGCGGAATTAGCGCGCCAGATCGAATCGCCTTACGCGGGTGAAGCATTCATGGCCACCGAGTTGGTACCCGGCTGTCTAGACGGTGTGAAAGGCCGCGTTACCTATGCGGCTCCATTCCAAGAATTGTAGGGCGTGTGAAACACGCAGATGACCGGCTGAGTTCCAACTCGCGTCGGTACATTCAACGATAATCCGGATTCGGGAAATCACTGCGACAGCCGGCATCCCATTCGGAACGCTGGTTGCCGTGTGCCGGAATCCCGCCGGCGTCTTTGAGCAGCCGCGCCAGGTGCAACAGGTTCCAGGTCATGAACGTGGTGTTGCGGTTGGTGAAGTCGTTTTCCGGTCCGCCCGAACCGGGATCGAGATAAGAGGGACCGGGACCGGCCTCGCCCAGCCATCCGGCATCGGCCTGCGGCGGAATGACGTAGCCCAAGTGCTGCAGCGAGTACAGGATGTTCATCGAGCAATGCTTCGCACCGTCTTCATTGCCCGTAATCAGGCAGCCGCCGACACGGCCGTAGTAGGCGTATTGGCCGTGCTCGTTGAGATGGCCGCTGGTTGCGTAGAGCCGCTCGATCGCCTTCGTGCAGACAGACGTCTTCTCGCCCAACCAAATTGACGAACCAATCACGAGAATATCGGCGGCCATCACTTTTTCGGAAATCTGCGGCCAGTCGTCGGTGTCCCAGCCGTGTTCGGACATGTCGGGCCACACTCCATTTGCAACTTGATAGTCGACCGGTCGCAGGCACTCGGTGGTTACGCCGTTCTTTTCCATGATGGCCGTAGAGATGTCGATCAAGCCTTGAGTGTGCGACACCTCGGGCGATTTCTTCAGCGTGCAATTTAAAAACAGTGCCTTGAGATCCGAGAAGTCCCACTTGCTCTCGCTACACATCCGCTCTTGTTGTTCGTTGAGTGCCATTTCCCGTCTCCTCAGCTGATGTTCGCAGTGGAATGCATTCGCGCCGCCGTGTGAACTGTAGACCGGCGCGGTTGCAGATTCCACGGTATTGCGAGAACCGTTTCGATTCCGGTCGCAGCGAGTGAGGTAGTTCACCGACGCAAGTGGAAGCATTCGGTTGCAGAGCCCGGTCGCGAGTGGTAACAGAAACGTTCACTCCTATGTACCGGGCCGAATCAAACTGCCATGCCAACCCTCGCCGACGACACCGCGCTCCCCACAACCAACAACGGGCCGAGCATTTGGCTACTGCCGGTTGCCGTCGTCTTGACCGCGATGGCTGCCGGCATGGGCTGGGGAATCCGCGGGCAATACGGCCATGAAACCGGCGCGATGATTGCCGGAGTGCTGGCGGGATTCACGCTAGTCATGCTATTTGGAAGCAAACTCACCTCTCTCGGCGCCGCCCGAGCGGTCGCGCTGATGGCGCTGGGTGTATCATTCGGTGGATCGATGACCTATGGCCAGACGGTCGGGCTGACACACGACGGACCGTTGATCGGCAACACCGCGGCGCTACGGTGGGGATTGTTCGGCCTGTTCGTCAAGGGCGGTGTTTGGATCGGATTTGCCGGCGCTTTTCTGGGGATGGGCCTCAGTGGAAAGCGATATCGTCCGCTGGAAATGGCAATTGTGATTCCCGCGCTTGTCGGTCTGTTCTTTGTCGGGGTCTGGGCCCTGAATCGGCCTTACGATCCTGCCCATCGAGTCTTACCGACGCTCTACTTTTCGGACGACTGGTTCTGGGAGCCCGGATCAGAGCTCAAGCCTCGCCCAGAATGTTGGGGCGGATTGCTGGTCGCGCTGGCGGCGTTGATCGGATATCTCACGCTGGTGCGCCGCGACGCACTGGCCCGCAACATGGCATTGATCGGGTTTCTAGCCGGAGGCATCGGTTTCGCATCCGGCCAATCGGTGCAGGCGTTTCATGCCTGGAATCGCGAACTGGTCGATTCAACGCTTCCCGAGTTTTTGTCTCCACACGTCAATTGGTGGAACATGATGGAGATCACCTTCGGCATGGTCTTCGGAGGCATCCTGGCTGCAGGGTTGTGGTTCAATCGGCATCTGATCGCCCGATCCGACGACTGCGACAAAGTCGAACTCACGGCTCCCTGGGAACTCGCGCTCCTTGCTGCCCACTTGACAGTACTGGTCGACTCAGGGTTTCTGGGGTTAGGCAACCTGCGGATGTTTGCGGAGTTCGGTTTGATGGCCGCCTTCTATCCCATCATTGGCATTCTGGCGGGTCGCTACTGGCCCTACCTGTTTGCGCTGCCGGTCGTCATGGTGCCGATTGCCGGCAAGACGCTGCGCGAATTGTCATTCCAGAACACGGAAGTTTCCGAGCCGGTCGGCTGGGTGACGTTGGTTGCGCTGCCGCTCGCCATCGCGACGGTATCGGCAATTGCGCTGGCCCGTCGAGGACGACGCGGTCAATCCCCAGTAATTTTCGCCGCCACCGGTCTACTGCTCTCGACGTGGCTATACTTCGGGTTGAATTTCGCATTCTTCCGCGTTCCTTGGCCGTGGGAAACGTGGACCGGCCGCACGCCGTCAGGCATCATCTTCATGGTGTGTTCGATTTGCTTGTCCGTTGCTGCCGTCGTCTGCTTGTTTCGAACCAGCAGGAAGCACGCCGCGGACTCGGAAGCCATCGCCAGCGGGAACTAACGCCGCGATCATGTCCGGCCAGACGCGTCTGCTGCGTCGCCCAAACTGACACGAGCGCTCGGCCGTTCGCTATAATTTGTACTGTTCATTCCAACTTCTGTCCGCGAACTTGTTGACCGCCGAGACGAGACCCAGTGCATTCAAATCATCACAACTCTTGACCCTCAGCTGAAAGGTTCCACCATGTTGAGTCGACGCCGACGAGAAATGATGGCCTGGAGTGTGGCCGGTTGTTCGCTGATTGCCGCCGTCGCTGCCATTGCCGCCGACGATGAGCCAAAGGCCGAGTACGCGGTTTCCGGACGCGGCTCGCGTTGGCTGGACAGCGGTAGCGGCATCAAGGTCAAAATGCTCGTGGAGCAATCGAACCTGGCGGGCAGCGAAGTTGAATTCGGAGAGATCACCTTCCCGGCCGACTATGCCAACAGCCCGCCGCATCGCCACCAAAGCGTCGAGATCTTCTACGTGCTGTCCGGCAAGCTCGGGCACACCGTCAACAACGAGAAACACGTCATCGAGCCGGGAATGGTCGGCATCGTTCGCCCGGGCGACGTGATCGTACACAGCGTGGAATCGGACGAACCGGTCAAAGCGATCGTGATTTGGACGCCGGCGGGCGAAGCCGACCGACTGACAAAGCTGGGCGTATTCAAGCCGCGCGCGATCGAGGAGGAATGACAATCGTTCTACCGGCCAGTCGATAGATATGATCTCAGGATTCCCGATACCGAGCGTCAATCGATCTCCAGCACGCGCTCCACTTGCGGCCGGCCGTATTCGGCGCCTGCGGTACGCACCACGAGATTCGAAAGGATCTCACACTCGCCGCGTCCGTGTGTGTGACCGCAGAGCACGATAAAGTTGCACCCACTGTTTTCTGATGCCGCCCGATGGAGCACTTCGCCGACCGCGTGGCAGGTGAAGTGGGGCAGCCAATCGTCGTCGGAGATCTTGCCATCGTGCACGCACGCCTCGCGGAAGGGGGGTACGTGGGTCAGCACGATGACCTCTGACACGGCGGCCGAAACGTTGCTCAGCTGCTCTTCAAGCGATCGTGCCGCCTCGTCGCCCAGTTCGTTGAGCTTTTGTAGGAGGACTTCGTCATTGGCCTCACTGCTGAGATCTGAGATCAGTTTGTAGTCGTTGAGCCTGACGGGTGAACCGAGGAAGTCGCCCAATCGCGCATCTCCCCAGCCTCCGTGGCCGACGAGAACTGTCGCGTCGCCGAGCGACACGGGGCCGGCGTGCGGAAGCCAAAACAGATCGGACGCCACGTCGGACAACTGCCGCGAAATTCCACGCACCTCGGCAACGGAAGCACCGTAGTAGTCGTGGTTACCCAAAACGAAATAGATCGGCAGTTGCAGCCGCGTCGTCAACTCGGTTAGATACCCGGCGAACGATCTGGCTTCGGCGATATCGCCGCCGATCAGCAGCAGATCGACGTCGGCAGCCCGAATCTCGTCGACCAGCCGGTCGATCTTGCGGACGAAGTTCAAATGAATGTCGGAAAGCCAGGCGATGCGCTTCAAGTCAATCCTCGACAAAAGGTTCCCGTTGGTGGAACGTCTATCGCCGCTTCAAGGATCAATTTGGTTGCCCATGTGATGCTTCCAACACTTTTGCCAATAGTTGCATCACCCGCTGTAGCTTGTCGGCCTCCTGTTCCATACGTTGCACGTGGAGCCTGATGTCAGCGTTTCTGATCTCGCGGACCACGTCGGCCAACTCTCCCCGGTCTAGCCACAGCCCGTGCGTCTCGCAGACGTCGATCAACACGCCATGTTGCCGAGTGGACAGCATCGTTTCGCCACAGATTGGGCATTTGCGCTGCCCCTCGGGGACGAGTTCGCTGTTGCAGACCGTTGTCGTACCCGGCTGTTTGCCTGCTTGATCGCTCTGCCCCACCCACGAAAGGAACTCCCAACTCTGTCGCTCGCCGCCAGCCGCCATGACAAAGCTCCTCGCTTGTACCGGTGAAAAAGCGAATCGTACCTTGCTACGGTGTCGACCGCGAACAACCCCAACCAGCCCGAAGAAGACGCGCTGGCCAGCCTTGATTGCCGGCCGGTCTCTTTAGCGGCACCACACGCCACGATAGAATCGCCCGCGTCTCATTTGGCGAGGCTCCGCTTTCACCAGGCAGGCTATGCCCTCAGACACAACGCTGTCCATATTGCTGCAGGCCACGGCGATGTTGTTGCTGCCGACGACGATGGGTGCGTCGATGGCTCTGTGCCTGATGGTCGCCCCCAGCGGCTTCTCGATCGTCGCCATCGACAGCTATCTCACGCGCACACGTGCCGTTTACGGACTCTGGATATTGATTGCGGCCGGATGGATTGCATTGGCGATTGCCGAAGAAGGGGGGAGCGCCGACTGGCTAACGCTGTGTTGCGGAGGCGCGGTCTTAGCTTCGATGGCCGCCCTCATCTGGGAGCGGACCGTTCTTGCCAAAGCCGTGGCGATTGCCGCTGCCCAGGTGCGATCGGTCGGGGAAGGGGGAGACGTTCTCAGCATCAACGAAAAGGGGGCTTTCATCGGACTCCAACGCAGCCCCGGCGAGAGTCCGGCCGTCAGATCGACCGGGGTCTTCTGGGGCTTTGCCGTGCTGACCGCCGTTGTATTGACCTTGTTCATCGCAGCAGCGGTGCGGCTGGGTGCCCATCAGAGTGCAGAGCGGTTGGTGCAATGCTTGCTGATCGCTGCGGTCTACTTCTCGGCGGGAATCATCAGCGTCGATCTGTCTCAGGACGTGTGGCCCGGTTTCGTTTCGCAGGTTGCTTTGCGCAGAAGCTTTTTGTGGTACGTGCTGGTCTTTGAACAATGGCGGAACTGGATCATTGTCGCAGCGCTGATGGCGGTCGTCGCCGTCGCTCCAGCGGCCTACGGGTTGAATTACGTTTCGTCTGGTTTCCTGGCCTTTCCCATTTGGTTCTTAGCCTGCGTCGTCGTCGCCAACATCCACAACCAGATCCTGCGCCCCATGGGCAAGGTAACCCGACGGCTGCCACTGCCTGTGATGAAGAACGAGTACAGCGCGAAAGACCCGGTTTGGGCACTGTTTTTGACGGTCGTGCATGTCGTCATGCTGCTCGGCCTCGTCGCAGCCATTGTCTCATTCAATACCGCCACCATCGCAGTGTAATGCATGCGTGTCCGCTCTTGAACGCGCGCCAGCTTGGCGACGCTACTTGACGCATCTCGCACGATCAGCTCCGCTGATGGCCGTCGCCGCGCGACTGCGAAATCGCAAATTGACGATTGATTTCCAAGATCGATCGGTGTAGACAGGGCATTCACATCTGCCCCGCATTGTTCGATTGATGCGGTTTAGTGGGTGGAATGACACATAGAAGGTTTGCGTCTCATTGCCACGGAGATTGACTGCGGAAGACCAACTGGGCCAAGACTGTCGAATCGAAGCGTTCCCGCAAGAGGAGTTTCTGGAATGAAGAGTTCGCTGAACGTGACCAACTGGTTTCTCGGCCCTCAAGTTCGCACGCGACGCAGCAGGCACCGAATCGCTCCCGCACTGGTCGAGCGTCTGGAAGACCGCACACTGCTGTCGGCCACAGTCTTGGACACCAGCGAAGCCACGCCAAGCGTTCAGGCCATCGAAGGTCAGACGACCGGCCTGTTTCACAACCTCGAAGGCACCTCCGACGGCTACACTCTGTTTTCTCCCAACACCACTACCAGCACCTATCTGCTCGACAAAGATGGCAACGTCATCAACGAATGGGTGTCGGATTACCCGCCCGGCCTTCACGCCTACCTGCTCGAGGACGGCAGCCTCGTCCGTGCGGCGGTGGTCGACAACACCCAGATCGACGCAGCCGGTGGCGGAGGCTTGATCGAACGCTTCGACTGGGAAGGCAACAAGGTCTGGGAGTTCAGCTACAACGATGAATCCACCTTTGAAGACGCCGTCTGGCAGCACCACGACATTGAGATTCTTCCGAACGGCAACATTCTGCTGATCGCTTGGGAAGTGAAGACCGAGGCGGAGGCAACTCAAGCCGGTCGCGATCCCGATCTGCCCGGCGCCGGGCACCTGTTTCCGGACCACATCGTCGAGATTCAGCCTGACCTCGAGTCGGGCGTTGGCGGAGAAGTCGTCTGGGAGTGGCACGTCTGGGACCACCTTGTGCAGGAGTTCGACGACACCAAAGACAACTACTACACTGCCACCGGCGTCGAAGATCATCCGGAGTTGATCGACCTCAACTATGTCTCGACCTTCGACGAGGGAGGTGGGCAGGCCGAGGATTGGACCCACGCCAACGGCATCGACTACAACCCCGAACTCGATCAGATCGTCTTGTCGGTCCGCGAGTTCAGCGAATTCTGGGTGATCGATCACAGCACGACCACCGAAGAGGCAGCCAGTCACACCGGCGGAGACTCCGGTAAGGGGGGCGACCTGCTCTACCGTTGGGGCAATCCGCAGGCCTATGACACTGGGGACGCCAGCGACCGCATTCTCTATTACCAGCACGATGCCAAATGGATCCTCGAAGGCCGTCCCGGTGAGGGCAACATCACCGTGTTTAACAACGGGCTCGGTCAACCCGGCGACGATTTGACCAGCGTCCTCGAGATCGAACCGCCCGTCGACGAGCTCGGCAATTACGACCTGACGCCGGGTTCGGCATACGGGCCCGAGTCGGCCGTCTGGACATACACGGCCGCACCGGAAGACTTCTCGTCGATCATCTCCGGTACCCAGCGGCTGGCCAACGGCAACACGCTGATCACATACGGTCCCGGCGGCACGTTTGTCGAGGTGACGCCAGAAGGCGAAGAGGTCTGGAGATACGTCAATCCTTACACGCAATCGGGCATGCTCGGCCCGACCGACCCCATTCCGCCATTCCCCTTCGGTGACTTGCTCGAAAACTTCACGTTCCGGGCGACCGACTACGCTGCCGACTTTTTTGTGGGCGACAATCCGGCGCAATTGGAAACCGGCGTACTCGAAAACGTGACCGACGAGTGGCAAACCGTCGAAGTCGGCCCACCGTATGCTTCCATGGTCGTCGTGGCGACGGTCGTCACCCAAGCTGGCGATCCGCCGGTGGTGACCCGCATCCGAAGCGCCGAAGACGACTCGTTCGAAATCCGCGTGCAGCGAGCCGACGGTACGGACGATCCGGTCACCGGCGTCACCGTGCAGTATTTGGTCGTCGAAGAGGGCGTCTACACGGAAGCCGAACACGGCTTCACGATGGAAGCCGTCAAAGTCGATTCCACCGTCACCGATCGTCGGGGCTCCTGGGTGGGCGCCCAGCAGACCTACGCCAACACGTACGCCAACCCGGTCGTGTTGGGCCAGGTGATGTCGTCCAACGACGATCGGTTCTCGACTTTCTGGTCGCGGGGCGCTACGCGGCAGTCGGCGCCGGATGCCAGCAACCTCTACATCGGCAAACATGTCGGCGAAGACCCTGAGCAAGACCGCGCCGACGAAACCATTGGCTACATCGTGGTCGAAGAGGGCGTCGGACAAATCGGCGATTGGACGTACTCGGCCGGTGTCGGCCCCGACACCGTCAAGGGGACTGGTGACGCTCCTCCTTATCAGTACTCCGTAGACGGCATCGATGAAATCTTCACAGCCGTCGCCAGTCAAACAGCCATGGACGGCGGCAACGGTGGCTGGGGCGTCTTTTCGGGTGCCGATCCGTTCGCTGCGAACATGCTGAATCTGGCGATCCAGGAAGACACTGCTGCCGATGCCGAGACCAGGCATACCACCGAGCAGGTCGCCTACATCGCCTTCGCGGTACCGGTCGCCTCACCCGACGATCCCCAGCTGCATACCGCGGAACTGGAGGACGTGACCGACCAATGGCAGACCGTGACGCTCGATGACACCTACGACTCGATGGTCGTCGTCGCTACGGTCGTGGCCCAAGACGGCGATCCGCCCGTGGTGGCCCGCATTCGCAATGCCGACGGCAACTCGTTCGAAATCAGCGTGCAGCGCGCCGACGGTCTGCCCGATCCCGTCCCCGGCGTCCGCGTGCAGTATTTGGTCCTCGAAGAAGGCGTCTACACGCAGGAACAGCACGGCTTCACGGCGGAGGCCATCAAGTACACATCGACGACCACCGACCATAAGGGTTCGTGGATTGGCACAGAGCGCGAGTATCGCAACGAGTACGACACGCCAGTGGTACTGGGGCAGGTCATGTCGGCTAACGACGACGATGCGTCGGCATTCTGGTCCCGCGGTGCGAACAGGCAGTCCGCACCTGATGCGAACAACCTGTACGTCGGCAAGCACGTGGCCGAAGACCCGGATCAGGAGCGCCTCGATGAAGTGGTCGGCTACGTCGTGATCGAAGCCGGCACAGGACAGATCGGCAGCCTCAAGTACTCCGCAGGCGTCGGCGGCGATACGGTCCGCGGTGTCGACAACGCGCCTCCGTATCCAAATAGTGTGACCGGCCTGGATGAAATCACCAATGCCGTGGCCAGCCAAACGGCTATGGATGGCAACGACGGCGGCTGGGGAGTGTTCTACGGCCCGAGCCCGTTCGACGGACTCGAATTAGACACGGCCATCAGCGAAGACACGCTTGGTGACGCCGAGCGCCGACACACGACCGAGCAGGTCGCATTCATTGCGTTCGAAGAAACGCTGACGGCGCTGGACGTCTATGTTGCCACCCCCGACCCGTCTTACGGCTATTCCGAGCATTCGACAATTGTCGGTCCCGGATTCACGGCCCACGTTTTGGACATGACGTCGCAAACCTGGCAGTCATCCGAAGTCGTGCAGGAGCCGGTCTGGCAACATTGGGTAACGGTCATCGTTCCCGACGGCGTGTCCTCGAACACCGCCATTCTGTTTGTGGACGGCGGATCGACCGGCGCAGCACCCACCGCACCCGACGACGTGGCACTGGCCATCGCGCTGCAGTCGGGCATGACCGTGATCCACCTGCCAACCGTGCCCAATCAGCCACAAGTCTTTCTTGAGGACGGCGTTTCTCGCACCGAAGACTCGATCATTGCGTTTACCTTCGACAAATACATGGACACGGGCGATGAGACCTATCCGCTCTTGTTGCCGATGGTCAAAAGCGCCGTCGCCGCCATGGATACCGCCCAAGACTACGGCGCGAGCGAAGGCCTGGTCATCGATGAATTCATCGTGACCGGCGCTTCGAAGCGCGGCTGGACGACCTGGCTGACAGCCGCCGTCGATTCGCGCGTAACAGCCATCGCACCCTTGGTGATCGACGTGCTCAACATGGATGAGCAGATTCCGCATCACAAGGACAACTATGAGGGCGTCACCGTAGGCACCATTGAAGGTTACTCAGTGGCCATCGGCGACTACGTGGAGCAGGACATTCTGGAACGCCTCGATACACCAGAAGGGCAGGAACTGCTCGAGATCGTCGATCCCTTTGAGTATCGCGATCGATTGACCCTACCGAAATACCTCGTCAACGCCACCGGCGACGAGTTCTTTGTGCCCGATTCGGGCCAGTTCTACCTCGGCGAGTTGGAAGGCCCCACCTACGTCCGGTATGTTCCCAACGTCGGTCACGGCCTCAACGAAGACGCCATCATCGGCGCCATCAACTTCTTCGCAGCCATCGACGCCGGCTCCACGCTACCCACCTACGATTGGACCGTCGAAAACGACGGCGCGGTCATTCGCGTCAACACCGTCGAGGCGCCGGTACAAGTCCGCATGTGGCAGGCCACTAATCCCGACTCGCTCGACTTTCGTCTGCCGACCTTCGGTCCCAATTGGACCAGTACGGTTTTGACCGACCAAGGTGGCGGCGAATTCGTCGCTCAGGTCACACCGCCGGTAACAGGCGGCACGGCCATCTTCGCCGAGATGACCTACATCGTCAACGGGGCGCCTCTCATCTTCACCACGGAGATCAGTATCGTCACCCCTGTTGCCGCGCCCCTGACGCTCGGCCAATCGGCGATTGTTCCAACGCAAGCTGGGCAAGAAGTCTCGCCGTCAGAGCTGGCAGCCATCCGCTCAGCAGCCATCGATGCCTGGGCAGCCGCGGGCGCAACCCCCGCCCAACTCGCAGCACTGGCTACCACGTCTCTCAAGGTTGCCGACCTTCCCGGCACCGACCTCGGCCAGGCGGCCGGTCAAACCGTGACGATCGACGTCGATGCAGCCGGGCAAGGCTGGTTCATCGATTCCACACCCGGCGACAACGCCGAGTTCTCGACACAAGTCGGAACGGATCAGTTGCGGGCGCAACAGGGATCCGAAGCCGCCGGCGGTGTGGATCTGCTCTCAACCGTGATCCACGAATTCGGCCACGTGCTGGGAGTCGGACACCTCGATTCGACCCAGCCGGCCGACGTGATGTCCGAGTCACTGCTTCCAGGCATTCGCCGCCTGCCGGACGCCGCCGATTTGGTGGATTCTGGGAACGCAAACTCTCATCCGCAATCGCTATCTCTGGAAACGGTCCGGAGTCTCGGATCACTCAACGAGTTGCTAGACTTCGCCGATGGCCGAATCGACAACCTCGACGAGCTGTTTTCCAACCTGTGCGACTTGGACGTGGAGTGCCCCTGGGATTGATTCGTGTCTAGATACCGATCTCACTGATTGCAGAAGCCTTACGGCCCCAGGCCGCGGAGTGGATGCCTGTGATCGCGTGGAAGCCGTCTGATTGATGTCGGCCAGGTATTGGTCGAGTTCTTGGGCGCTGACGTTGCCGCATTTCAGCTACGTAGGAGTGCGTGCTCACACGCACCGCTGATGAATGTGATGAAGCGCTCAAAATGAGTGGTCGACTCGTTGTGGCGCGTGCTGGCACGCGCCATAACGGCTGACCCAGCAGAACCAATGTGAACGGAACTCAACCGCGCGTTCGTTAGCTCAATACTACTTCAGCAATGCTCATCCATCCTTCTTCTCGATCGGGTGCAAACTTTGCAACGCATTGCTCAAACTCCGGCATGCCTTCAGCCGGGTCATCCGCATCTGCGAATTTGTCTCTCACGAAATTAAGATTGCCTGCGAGCAGCAGGAATTGCTCATAAGAGTCGCCCAACACTTCAGCTTCGTCCATTGGGTTACCCGTATCGTATTTCAGAACCTGACCGCGCTCGTATTGGCCGCTTTGGTACACAACTGCGATCGGATCTCCCTCCCAAAACGCGACCAGATAACCACAATCATCTTCAAAATGACGGTCGCCCGCAGTCGAGTTGCTGTCCAGAAGTTGTTCGCAAAGGCCTAGCCCGATCGGTGCGTTTGGAGCCAACGCGAAGGCACCAATTGAGATCCCCACGAGTCGAACTTGCTTTGCGATCGCCAAGTAGCTTTCTGGAATGTTCGGAAACGCTTCGGCAATATTGTCGATCTCGTCTTGAGAACAACCGGGTCGTTCAATCACGATGCGCTTCCGACGCGCAGGCAGTTTTTCACCCAATCGATTTGTGAATGCGATCAGATCGTCTAAGTTGGAAATCATTTGGACGTCCCGATTCATGCTGTTGATGGATTTACTACCGGTCCTGAGATGGCACGGGCTTATGCGCCCAGGCGGCAAAGTGGATGCCCGTGATCGCGTGGAAGTCGTCCGATTGAATGTCGGCCAGGTATTGGTCGAGTTCTTCAGCACTGACGTTGCCGCGTTCCAGGATTCGGTCGCGGAGCCTGACGGTCGTTTTGAGGTAGATGGCGCCACCGGGGTGGTTTCCGGCAGCCGTCCACTCGGTGGTTCGGCCGTGAACTTCAACCCGTTCGCAGCCGAGTCTTCGCAATTCATCGCCCAGGCGGCGGCCGAGTTTGGGATTGAATCCGGCCGATGCCATCGCCGAGATGAACTCAGCATACACGCGTTCGAATAACTCGGGGTCACGGGCGGTGACGTGATTCATCGCCACCAGATCCGAGTCCTCGATCAACAACGCGCCCCCCGGTCGCAGTGCCCGAAACATGCGGTTGAGCGCCAGTCTTGGGTCGGCAAAGTGTTCGAGCACTTTGCGGGAATAGACCAAATCGTACGCATTCGCGTCCAGGTCGTCGGTGGAAATGTCGTGTTGACGGACTTCCAGGTTGGGCAGCTCAAGAGCTTCTAGAAACTTTGTTTGCAGGTCGGTGGCTACAACCCGGCCGTTGGTACCGACTCGCCGACAGAGCCAGGCCGCCATTGATCCGCCACCGGCACCGACTTCCAGGCATCGCCAACCCTGTTGCACGCCGATCTGTTCCAGAAAGCCGATCGTGTGCGGATCAAGCGCGGCCTCGATGCTGGCCAGCCGGTCGCGTTCCGTCTGTTCGTCGTGCGTGAAGATGTAAGCCACGATTGCCCCCCTCGCCAGGCTGAGAGCAGCGCACCAGGTCATTCGCCGTCACGACCGCGGTGGCAGGTGATAACCGTTCCGGTTGAGGCGGATGCGGTACAGGCTTTTGCCGGCTGTGATGTAGAGCAGGTTGCTGTCGTCGTCGCGGCCGAATCCGACGTTGGTCGGCACTTCGGTCTGGATGAAAGCCTGTTCTGCTCCTTGCGGTGAATAGACGACGATTCCGGGCCGGTTCTCGGCGCGAACTGCGACGTACAGGTTGCCCTCGCTGTCGCAGACCAGGCCGTCGGGGCCGTCGAAGGGAGCATAGTCGACCAGCACCTTGCGAAACTCCGCCGAACCATCCGCCTGCAGATCGTACGCCAGTAGCTTCATGTGGCCCTTTCGCACCGGAACCGTCCCTTTGTCGGGTTGCGAGCTAGCGCCGGGTAGTGCGATGCGGTCGATCGACGTCGAACCGTTTTCGTTGCTGACCACGTACAGCGTGCGCTGGTCGGGCGAAATGCAGACTCCGTTCGCCTTGCCCGCATCGGTGATGATCCGCTCCAGCGTGCCGTCGGGGTCGATGCGATAGACCCCGACCAACGGCTGATCGATCGGCTCGTGGCCCATGTATCGGGGATCGCTGAAGTAGATGCGGCCTTTTTCGTCGATCGTGATGTCGTTGGGAGAGTTCAGCGGCCGGCCTTCGAACAGACCCGCAATGATGTAGCTCATGCCGGTCTGCATGTCGGTTCGAATCACGCTGCGCCCACCGTAGTCGGCGCCGAGCGCCGCAATCATGTCGCCGTTGGCGTCGAACTTGATGCCGTTCGACATGCCGCTGGGGGAACGAAAGATCTTCGTCTTGCTGGTCTGTGGATCAAACATCCAGATGTGACCGGCATGAATGGCCCCACCGGCAACCTGCGAGATGTGCGAAAACGTGATGTCGCTGAAATAGACCATGCCGTCGGGAGCCACCGCCACACCTTCGGTGAGCGTGATTCCGTCGAAGACCTTTTCGAGCTTCGCGTCGGGAGGCACGATGGGAGATTCCGCCCGAGCGGCGGCAAGTTGCGTGGCGATGACGATCGCCCACAGCAGGCTGGCTTTTCTCAGCGCGTCAAAACTCTGGATGTGCTTCATAGGTGGCTCTCAGCTGCGTCATCGGGGATTCGGCCGGGGCGCGAGCTCGCGCTCTGATTCGCTTCTTCATACTCTACGGTTTTCTTGCGACGACCGCGAACTCATGCTTATCGGGTGCGTACGTCGTACCCGCCACGTCGGCGTAGATCTCTTCGAGCGAAAATCCACAATCCGCGAACTCCTTCGTCAGCGATTGCGGTGTGAAGTACTGCAGCCAGTTGTAGACAGTCCGTGCGCGCGCTGCGTCAACGATCGTGTACTTGTCGAGCGTCACCTTGTCGTTTGCGTATTTGAAACTCCGCAAGAATCCGAAGTACTTCGAGGCAGACCAGAATCCATCGAGTAAGTTCTCTTCGAATCGCGTGGTCTCGGTGAACGCGTCAAACGCGGCCATCGAGTAAACATCCAGCAGGACCGCTCCGCCTGGCTCCAAATGCTCATAGAATGTCGTCAGAATACGGTCCCGCTGCCGCGGGCTCAGTGCGCAGAAGTCGCACATGATCATCAAGATCAAATGAGACCGCTCGTCATTCTGGAACTCCAGATAGTCGCAATGCACGTACCGAATCGGCAGGCCTTCCGCCCAACGCCGCTGACTGCGCGTGCTGAATGGACCTCTTCGAGAAATCCACTCTGGTCACATCAGCCTGCGTGCGGGCCAATCGCGACGGGTACAACCCCGGATCAGACGGACCAAAGCCAATGCCGTCCTGGAAGAATTGGACGCCCAGTAGTCGTCGTGCGTTGCGTGCGCGCAGTATGAGCCAGATTCCCGTACCAACGAGAATCACGATCAACACGCTGGCGGCGATCCCACCACTGCGGTCGCGAGCGTTGGTCAGCATCGGCACCGCGACAATGGAGAAGCTCAGCCCCAATAGCGTGAAGATGCCGCCGACTAGATACAGCACCGGCGCTGGGACCGAGGGCACAACCGGCGACTCCCAGATCAGATCGCCCAACTTCGCAGGCCGGCTGTCGCCCATAAACACGTCCTCGACCAACTTGCCGCGAACGCATAGGCGTGTACTCGGCTTTTGGTGGCTGCCTCGAATATAATCGATTACTACGTCGGATGGGACGTCTGGGCCGTGACGGGAACGGTGTTGGCGTCGACGATTCCAGCCTCTGCCGATTCTCCGCTCTCAAGCTGTCTCCAGACTATGAATCCACGAAGGCCCCTCTCGACCTGTTGGCTTTTCCTGCTGCTGGTGGTCGCGCTGCATCTCACGCTGCAAGCGGATGAACGGCCCACAGAACTGGCTGATACCGGAGCAAATCCGCCAATTGCCGAGACCGTCGACTTCGCACGCGAGGTCCTGCCGGTCTTGTCGAACAAGTGTTTCGTCTGCCACGGTCCCGATGGCGAGGCGAGCGACGTGCTGCGGCTGGATTCGGCCGCGGAGGCAACACGCGACTTGGGTGGGCACAAGGCGATCGATCCGGATGATCCGACCAGCAGCGAGATACTTGTCCGTCTTCTCTCTGCCGAGGAGCCGATGCCCCCTGCCGATGCTGAGAAGCAGCTCACACAGGCCGAACGGGAGATTCTCACCCAGTGGATCAACGCGGGAGGCAAGTACGCGAGTCATTGGGCGTTCGTGGCTCCCCAGAAAACGACGCCGCAAGTTGGCGACGCCGCCCGGCCTCGCGATGTGATCGACTCGCTTGTGGCGCAAAAGTTGAAGGCCGAGCAAGTCACTTTCGCACCAGCCGCCGATCGTCGCACCCTCGCTCGTCGGGCCGCTCTCATGTTGACCGGGCTGCCGCCAACGCTCGAGCAGTTGGAACGGTTCATTGCGGACGAAAGTGACGAGGCATACGAACTGTACGTCGAAGAGTTGCTGGCCGGCCCCAAGTTCGGCGAACACCAGGCCCGGTATTGGCTGGATGTTGTGCGGTACGGGGACACGCATGGATTGCATCTCGACAATCGCCGCGGCATTTACCCTTACCGTGACTGGGTCGTCCATGCCCTGAACCAGAACCTGCCGCTCGATCAGTTCATCACCTGGCAGCTGGCGGGCGACTTGTTGCCGCAGCCGAAGTTGGAACAACTGGTGGCGACCGGATTCGTGAGGATGAATCCTACGACCGGCGAAGGCGGGGCGATCGCCGACGAGTTTCAAGCCAAGAACAACTTCGATCGCGTCGAGAACTTCGGCACCGTCTTTCTGGGCATGTCGCTCACCTGCGCCCGTTGTCACACACACAAGTACGATCCGGTGCCGCAGGTCGAGTACTACCGCTTGCTGGCTTTCTTCAACAATACCTCGGAGAGGTCGCTGGACGGCAACAAGTACGACTACGCTCCCGCCGTCGAAGCTCCCTCGCGCGTCGCCGATTGGGCCGCATGGGGCGAGCTTGAAGCCAAGCGCGACGCACTGTTGCAACAGGCCAACGAGCTACTAAACGGCCGCCAGGATCTCGATTCTGAAACTCGCCGACAGTGGTCGGTGGCGACGAAGCAACAGCGTCTGGCGATCGTGGCCGATCCCATCGGGCTGTTTGCGGGCCACGGATTGTTGGGACAGGCAGCGGACCTCTCCGATTCCATAGCGGCTCTCGAGTCCGGATTCACGACGACGCTAGTCGCGGCGGAACTTCCGTCTCCCCGCGTCACACGGCTGCTCGAGCGCGGGGAGTACGACCTGCCCCAGGGTGATCCGCTGGGGCCCGACGTGCTGTCTGCTTTGGGCGGCTTGCCCGCGGGGGCGCCGCGCAATCGGCTGGGACTCGCCGCGTGGCTGACGTCGCGTGATCACCCGCTGGCCTCGCGCGTGTTAGTCAATCGCATCTGGCAGCGGACATTCGGACATGGTCTGGTCCGCACTCCAGAAGAATTCGGGCTGCAGGGCCAGCAGCCGACACATCCGGAGCTGCTCGACTGGCTGGCCGTCGAACTTCAGGACAGCGGCTGGGACTTGAAACACATGCTGCGGGAAATGGTGACCAGCCGCACATTCCGCCAGTCTTCCGCCTGGCGCAAAGGCATCGACGATCCCGCAAACGAGTTGTTGGCGCGCGGTCCCGGACACCGGCTCGATGCCGAGGTGATTCGCGATGTCGGTTTGTGGGCCAGCGGATTGCTCGACGAGCACATGGGGGGCGAGGGGATCAAACCCTACCAACCGGCCGGGTTGTGGTCGGCTCTGATGCACCCAGCGAGTAACACGAAGAACTACGTCCGCGACGAGGGTTCCGAGCGTTTTCGCCGCAGCGTGTACGTGTATTGGAAGCGGACGAGCCCACATCCCATGATGACGCTGTTCGATGCTCCCAGTCGCGAATCGAGTTGCGTGCGACGATCGAGAACCAACACGCCGCTGCAGTCGCTGGGGCTGTTCAACGAGAACCAGCGGGTCGAGATGGCACGCGTGTTGGCCGGACGCTTGCTAACGGGCGCTGACGACGACAATGCCCGACTCGATCGGTTGTTCCTGCTGCTCGCGTCACGCACGCCGACCGACACCGAACGGGCGGTCTGCCTGAATCTGCTGCAATCGCAGCACGAGCGATACAGTCACGCCCCAGACGACGCCAAGGCACTGCTCACGACGGGCGATCTCTCCCGCGATGAATCTCTGCCGCTCGCCGATCACGCCGCGTGGACGCAAGTCACAACCGCCGTGTTGGCCAGCGACGTTGCCATCTTGTTGTACTGAAGCCACCGCGACGATGAGCCGACAAGCCTCGCAAACGCATTTGGACTCTTACTCTGGACCGAAGATGCCTGATCCACTTTGCGACTACGATCTCCTGATGACGCGTCGGCAGTTGTTCGGACGCACTGCGCTAGGTTTGGGAACGGCCGCCATGGCCTCACTGTTGGGGAGCGACGCCGCGTTCTCGGCAACGCCCGGCGAGACTGCATTGCCGGGCGGTTCTGCGACGCGCACCGGGCTGCATCACCCGGCGCGAGCCAAGCGGGTGATCTATTTGTTCATGAGCGGCGGGCCGAGTCATCACGATCTGTGGGACTACAAGCCCAAGATGCGAGACATGTTCGGCGAGCCATTGCCCGAAGACATACGCGACGGCCAGCGAATCACCGGCATGACCGCTGGCCAGAAAACGCTGCCGGTCTGCCCCTCAAAATACAAATTCACGCAGCATGAAAATAATGACGGTGGTGTCTGGGTCAGCGAGTTGCTGCCTCACACAGCGACCGTCGCGAGGGATCTGTGTGTGGTGCACAGCACTTTCACCGAGGCAATCAATCACGACCCAGCCATCACCTATATCCAAACCGGCAGTCAAATCCCAGGGCGGCCCAGCCTGGGCGCGTGGCTGAGCTACGGCTTAGGGAGCGTGAACGAAAACCTGCCCAACTATATCGTGATGCACGCCAAGACCAGTTTCGCCGAACAAAGCCTCTTCAGCCGCCTGTGGGGAACCGGTTTCCTGCCATCGGACTACCAGGGCATCCTGCTGCGCAGCCAGGAAGACCCGGTGCTGTATCTGAGCAATCCCGCCGGTGTCTCCCGGGAGGCCCGCCGCGCGCAGCTCGATGCGCTGGCGGCCCTTAATTCGGAGCAACACCAGCGGTTCGGCGATCCGGAGATTCTGGCGCGGATCGCGCAGCACGAAATGGCCTTTCGCATGCAGGCCTCGGTGCCCGAACTGATGGACCTCTCGCAGGAAAACGACAACACGTTCGCCTTGTATGGTGAAGAGGCCCGCGAGCCAGGGACCTTTGCGGCTTGTTGTTTGAACGCCCGCCGTCTGGCCGAGCGCGGGGTGCGCAACATCCAGATCTTCCATCGCGGATGGGACGCGCACGGCAACCTGCCCAAAGAGCATGAGTCACAGTGCAAGGACGTAGACCGCGGTTGCGCGGCGCTGATCAAAGATCTCAAGCGACGGGGAATGCTCGACGAGACACTGGTGGTCTGGGGTGGCGAGTTCGGCCGCACCGCGTATTGCCAGGGAAAGCTGACCGAGCAGAACTACGGTCGCGATCATCACCCCCGCTGCTTCACGGTCTGGATGGCCGGCGGCGGCGTGAAACCCGGTATCACCTACGGCCGGACCGACGACTTTGGCTACAACATCGCCGACGAGCACGGCCAGCCGTTAAGTCCGCAGCCCGACAAGAAAGAGTGGACGCCGGGCACCATGCACATCCACGATCTCAATGCGACGATCCTGCATCTGCTGGGCATCGACCACAAACGGCTGACCTTCCGCTATCAAGGCCGCGATTTCCGCCTCACCGACGTTCACGGACACGTGGTTCACGACCTGATTGCGTGAGTGTGTGAGTTGGAGAGCAGTGGGTCGGCAATGGCTATCCCAATTCCTGCACCAGCACGCGCAGAAAGGGCTCCACGTCGGTGACCAGACCAATCGTCTGAAACGTGCCCCGGTCCGACAGCTTGGTGACTGTGGCCGGGTTGATGTCGACGCAGACGACCTTGACCCGCGCCGGCAATAGATTGCCGACCGCGATTGAATGCAGCGTAGTGGCGATCATCAGCGCAAAGGTGACGCCCTGCGACTGGTCGCGCATCAGCCGCTGGGCCTCGATGGCATCGGTCACGACGTCCGGCAGCGGGCCGTCGTCGCGGATACTGCCTGCCAGAACATATGGCACGTCTTGCCGGACGCACTCGTACATGATGCCGCTGGTAAGGACGCCCTGTTCGACCGCCTGCCGGATTCCCCCCAGCCGCCGGATGCGGTTGATCGAACGCAGATGGTGTTCGTGTCCCTCGTCGGCAGAGTGGCCGTGGGTCATCGAGATGCCCAGGCTGGTATCGAAGAACGACTGTTCGATGTCGTGCGTCGCCAGCGCGTTGCCCGCAAACAGCAAATTGACGTAGCCGTTGCGAATCAGGTGGCTCAAGTGCTCACGGCTGCCGGTGTGCACGACCGCCGGACCCGCGACGACCAAAATGCGGCCGTTGCCCGATTGGGCGTTCCGCATGGCGGCAGCAATGTCTCGCACGGTGACGCCTTTGGGCTTTTCGCTGGAGACGGTGCTGTTCATGAAGCTGAAGGCGTCGTGCGAGTCGGCATCACGACCGACCGGGTGCACCCGCGTTCCAACCCGCCCGACGACGATCAGGTCTCCTTTGCTCACATCGGACATGGGCAGGCAGGCCGCTTGCTTCTGCTGCAGATCGACGACGATGCCGCAATCCATCTCCTGCCGCTCGACGGGAATCCAGCTTCCGTTCAGCCGGATCTCGCTGTCCTGATTGGTGGTGGCATAGAAGCCTTCTGGAAATGCGCCATGCATGTCGGCGGCGACAAGCTGGCAGTCCTGTTGGTGCAACGGTTCGGCGCCGTGCTGGCCGATCGCGACTAAGATCTCTTCGAGCTTGTCGGGGTCGGCGGCCATTACCTGCAGCCGGGCCGAACTGGGATCCGTCCGGCCGTGGCCGATGCGGACGTCTTGAATGTCGAACGAGCCCCCCAAGGCGATGATCTCATCGAGCACCTTGGGGAAGATCAGGCTGTCGATGATGTGGCCGCGAATCTCGACGTCTTCGACGAATGACGCCTGATCCGTTTCGGCAGCAGCAGCGTTGTCGGGGTTGCTCATGGGTCCCTTCCCTGAACCGAATGTCGCCGATAGGATGTCCGAGTCAACCAGCGGCGAATTGTTCCAGCGGCGTGCGGAACCGCAGACGCCGAATCTCAGGCACACGATCCCTCGGTCTGCCGCCCAGATTCTAGGAACGGGCGACCGGACAATCAACGCGACCAACCACGGCGGCGCGCCGATTTCGGCCTGGAAACGAGCAACATGGACGCGTGGATCGAAACCTTTATCGGCGACTTGGCCTGGCCTTGGCTGGCCGGCGCGATTGCCCTGTGCATTATGGTGCTGGGCAAAGGCGCCGACTGGTTGGTCGAAGAAGCGGTCGCGCTCTCCGAGCGGATGAGCGTGCCCAAAGTCATCATTGGAGCCACCGTCGTCAGCCTGGGCACCACGATGCCCGAGGCGGCGGTTTCGGTTCTGGCCGCCTGGCAGGGAGACCCCAGCCTGGCGCTGGGCAATGCGGTCGGTTCGATCATATGCGATACGGGATTGATCCTCGGCGTAGCCTGTCTGATCTCGCCGCTGCCGCTACCGCCCAACATCGTCAATCGCCAGGGATGGCTGCAGTTGGGCGCCGGCTTGCTGTTGGTCGCCGCCTGTTTTCCCTGGCAATCACCAGCGACGGTATTTGCAGAGGGAGGGCGGCTCGCACAGTGGGTGGGCTGGGGGTTTCTGGTGCTGCTGGCTGGCTACTTGTGGCTGTCGGCCATGTGGGCCCGTCGCGAAAAAGACACCGGCCAGCTGGAAGACCTTGAGACCGACGTCAGCTCGCCGGTCGTTTACGTTCTCGGAAAGTTGGCAGTGGCGGTCGTGCTTGTGGTTGCCGCTTCGCACTTGCTGATTCCTTCCGTCAAGGAGGTGGCAGAGCGATTGAGCGTGCCGGATGAGGTGATTGCCGCCACACTCGTCGCCTTCGGCACGTCTCTTCCCGAACTGGTGACGGCCGTCACCGCGGCGCGACACGGACACGGCGACCTGGCGGTCGGCAACATCGTGGGCGCCGATATTCTGAACGTTCTGTTCGTCGCCGGAGCTGCGGCGGCAATCACTCCCGAAGGACTCGTCGCCAGTCCGCACTTCTTTCACTTCTTCTTCCCGGCCATGCTCTTCGTGTTGATCGTGTTTCGAGTCGGTGTGTTCGTGTCGGGGGACAGGCTGAGTCGGCGATTCGGATTTGTGCTGTTGGGGGCCTACGTGCTGGTGACCGTCCTGAGCTACATGGAAAGCCAGCTGGATGACATGGTCAAGAGGCTGTTGTAAAATCGGGACCCGCGCGCCTATTATGATTGTGGGCATCATCGAACTGGAAGACGTCGGGCCGTCCCGCTAAATGGTCAACGTCGGCATCATCGGTCTCGGACCGAATTGGGACAATCGCTATCGGCCGGCGCTGGATTCGCTCCGAAGTCGAATCCGAGTCAGCGCCGTCTATGATCCCGTTGCCAGCAAAGCCGAGCAAACAGCGCTCGAACTGGGCGCCAAGGCATACTTCGGCCTGACTTCGCTGGCCAAGTCATCAGTCCGGGCGGTCTTGCTGCTCGATTCGTCCTGGCACGGTTCGGCGGCGCTGCACCTGCTCTGCACGGCCGGCAAGGCGATCTACGTTGTGGGCGCCCTGGGCGATGACATCGCGAGCGTCAAACGCCTCCACCAATGGTCGTCCGAGGACGGGTTGACGGTCATGCCGGAACTCAGTTGTCGATACGCTCCCACGACGCACCGGCTGAAAGAGCTGATGGCTACGCGCATTGGCCCACCCAAACGGATTGCCGTCGAGTGTTACTCGCCAGACTTTGGTGGTCCCATCGAAGAGCATCCGAATCGGGAGCTCATCGGTCAGCTGGACTGGTGTCGCTACGTCGCCGGGTCTGTGCCGGTGAGCATCTCTTCACGAAGCCGACAGCGTGCGCACGAGTCTGCCGAGCCAGCGCAAAGCATTGACATCGAGTTTGCCCAACGTCAGGTCGGTGAAGTGAACCCGGTGGCGCAACTCCGCATGCACGCTGCCGGCGGCCCGGTTGCGACTTCGCAATCGAGGCCCATAGCCGGCTCGTTTCGACGGGAAATCGAGTGCGAACGCGGGACCGCGACAGTCACGTCTCCCGTCGACATGACCTGGACCTGCGAAGGCCGATCATCCACCGAACGCCTGACCTCCGAGCGTCCCGACGTCGAAGTGATGCTCGATCATTTCGCACGCCGCGTCGTCGGTGGACTGATCCCCGTCGCCGACTTGGGAGATGTGTGCGGATGCATCGCCCTCATCCGTGCTGCAGAAGAAAGCCGGCAAACCGGGCGGCCGGTTTTACTCAACGGCCACGGCTGATGCCCGCACTTATGAGGCAATGGCGGTTCTGACAGGTCAGCTTTTGGCAGCAGCCGGCGGCTCACCGAATGTGGGCACGCCGTTCGTGCCTCTGTCACCAAACGCCAGACAGGTCACGCACGATCGGGTGCCACGGGCGGCTTCTACAGGCGAGCTGCCAGCGGCAGAATTTCCACAAGCTGCCAACGATCCTACGCGGGGCCATACATCCCCGGAACGTCGACATCGTTTAGCCGCAAGTAGACGCACAAGTGCGCGCGGTGATGGATCAAGTGATTGAGCACGAAGGTCCGGATGACGGCAGCACGCGGCATTGTGAACATTGGCTCGCCCCCCTGCAGCAGCGACCAGTTCTTGCCCATCTCTGCGTCATCAACGGCTTCAATGGCCTTCCGAGCCGCTGCGACGTTCTGGTCGAATCGATCGAGAATCTCTTGCCGGGTCGTCAGCGCGGACGGTTGGAAGGGCTCGCCATCTTTCGGCGCGACGTCCCACGCGGGCTGGTTCAACGTGCCTTCGACCCAACTGGCAATGTCAACCAGATGGTTCGCGTTCCAGCCGATGCTGTTGGACTTCGAATGTGCCTTCCAATCGAGTTTGTCGTCAGGAATGCACTCCAGCACCTTGCGCGTGTTCGCGAACTCCTGATCGAATTCGGGCAAGGTCTGCTCGGCATAGCTCATGGTCGTCTCCTCATGGGGTCGAGTGTGCGGGGTGATTGCAGCGGTGCCAACCCTGCAGAGTGTGGCGCACGGATGATCATATCGGTCACGGAGGAAGTCCGCCACACCGGCGCAGCGTTTCTTCGGGTCAGCCATTTGGGTCCGATTCGACGACGACGTCTTCGCACAATTTCAGCAGAGCGCCCGATGCTTCCTGCTCTTCGCTAACGACCGAATTGGCCCCTGCCTTGCCGGCTGCGGCCACGTTGGCGAGAAACCGGCAGCGAACGACGATGTACATCGCGCTGTTCAGCTCGCGCAATGCCCGCACGATCTGGCTGGCCGCGTCGTCGTCGGGAACGCAGACGACGGCCAAGCGGCAAACTTCCGCACGCGCGCGGGCAAGCACCTCCGGATCGCGGGCATCGCCGGCGACCGTGTGGAACCCCTGCTGAGCGAACGGATGCAGGTTGATCGGACTGAAGTCCGCCAGCACCACGTCCACGCCCAGAGTTTCCAGTCTCGAAGCGACCTGCCGGCCGATCGGTCCGATGCCGATGACCAGCGCGTGCTGCACGGGCCCTGCAGCGGCAAGTGAGAACCGCTCGTGCTCGTACGCTCCTCTGTCACTTTCGCTCCAGCGCAGCCCGAGTTTGATCAACTGCGGAGTCACAATTAGCGTGCCCAGCGCGATGAACAGCGCCCGGTTGTAGTCGGCCTGAACGATTACGCCTTGTCCCACTCCCTCCGCCAGCAGCAGAAACGAGAACTCGCCCAGCTGCGCCAGGCCGATCCCCATCCCTGCGGCGGTCTTCCAATCCAGCCCGCTGAGCTTCAACGCCACCGTCGCGGCGGCCGACTTGAGGATCAACATGCAAACGAACCCGCCAGCCAATAGCAACGGCTCTTCGAAGAATTCCATAGGATGCAGCAGCGTCCCCAAGGTGACAAAGAAGACCGCGGCGAACGATTCTCGAAAGGGCAGCACCAGCGTGTCGATCTGCTTGCTGAGCCGGTTGCCGCTGAGCATCAACCCCGCAGCCAGCGCTCCCACGGCAGGCGGCAGTCCGATCGCGTACGAACTCCAACTGGCGGCGCTCAGCACGATCAGCGTAAACAGAACCACGAGTTCGACACTCCGCAGGCCGGCCAGCATGGGAACGATCCAGACTGCGATGGCACGGCGGATCAGCAACACGCCGGCCACAAACAACAACGATGTGCCGAACAACCAACCGAGCTGCCCCAGCGTCGGCCGGTCGCCGGCGCCGGTCAACAAGGGGACCAGAAGCATCAAAGGAACCAGGGCCGCGTCTTGAAATAACAGGATTCCAACCGCTCGACGGCCATGGGGCGAGGCGATCTGCCCCCATTCGGCCAGCGCCTTGAAGACCAGAATTGTCGAACTGAGCGCCCCGGCAGCGCCGATCAGTAGCGCCGGCCTCCAGGCCATGCCGAACCATACTGCAGCGGTGGTCAACGGCACGGCGACGAGTAACATCTGCACCGCGCCTCCCACGACGAAATATCGCCGCAGGTGCAGCAATTCCTCCAGCGAGAACTCAATCCCGACAGCGAACAGCAGCAGCAACGCGCCGGCGCGAGCCAGATATTCCAGCTCGTGGTGTGCTTGGGAAACGAATCCCAATCCACCCTCACCAATCACTGCCCCCACAACCAAATACCCAACCAACAGCGACACCCCGGCCCGCTTGCAGATGGCTCCACTCACAAAGCCAGCGGCCAACACAATCAGCAAGTCGGCAATCAGCTGGTCGAGGGCAAAGTTTTCCATGGTTCCTTCGGACTGCGCGGGCGTTGGCTTCCCTCGGGTTCAGGGTAATTCCGCTCGCGAATCTTAGCAGGCTGCAACCCCCCCCGACGCGCTTGCCAACCCGAGCAAGAGACACGGTAGAGTCAGACCGGCGACCAGACCCAAACAAAGTGAGTGGCCCTGGTGCTTAACGAGCGGCAACTCGGGCAATTGCACGTGGGTTTATGGCACGCACTCCGAAAGCGAAGACGAACGGAGGCTCGAGGGCCAGTACGCCGCATCAAAAGAATTTTCGAATAATGTTCCGATCGGCCATTGTGCTGAGATTTTCATACAACGTCTGGTCGATTTTCTCGTTCAGGAAACGAACGGCACCGTCGGCGAAAACAAAGTGGGCCCCGCCGGAGTGTTCTGATGCAAAGGCTCCACGAACCAGCTGTTCACCGAACGCACCGCCCACGAGTTGTAAACTCGCTTCATTAGTGAGGTTGATTGGCAAGTCGATATCGAAGTACGTCCATGAAGCGTATCGAACCACCGATACAGACCAGACAGGCAGAGTGGGGCCGGACACAAGCGAACGGTCCGGCGCGGCCTTCAGCCACACCGCGCCGGCCCACTCGCCGGAATTGTCGACCTGCTGATTGCGAACTTCTCCAACCATTAACGTGTTGGTTGTTCCGTCAACAATGGACCTGATGCGAGTGTTGGAGCCCACGTGAAACATGCCGAGTTCTTCGTCGGAGGAATAGGCATCGAAGTCGTCGATCGAATTCATCCCGTGCGGGTCGATTGTCACCAGCAGTCCTGCCGATGCCGCATAGTTGGACTTCGTGAATCCATCGAGAGTTGTTGGATCATCATCAATACCTCCGAAGCTCGTATTGCCAGGGCCATCGTCACTGGGGCACAAGTATGTGGGCAACAGGATGTCCTCGACATCGCCCGGAGCCACAGGGAAAGGCGTGCGCGGCCCAGGGTCGACCGAGGTGAGTTCGTGGTACAGGTTGCCTTGCTCAACAAACGGCAATATGAAAACGGACCATGCGAACGAACTCTTCCTCGAGGATTCGACAGGTACGGAAGTGGTTTCATCGTGTGGCACCCATGCTGGAGGGAACACGAGGTGCGCATCGTGGTAGTTGTGCAGTGCCAGTCCGATCTGCTTCAGATTGTTTCTGCACTGCGAGCGCCGCGCCGCCTCCCGCGACTGCTGGACCGCCGGGAGCAGCAGGGCTATCAGAATGGCGATGACCAAGATCGACACCAATAGCTCAATCAGCGTGAATGCGCGTCGTTGGCAGGTCGTCACGGTTGTCTCGACTGGTGGCAGGTTAGAGCCGACGTTTCAAAGATGGAATCTTCGCAGACTTTACTCGTTTACGGAGCCGCGGTCACATTCTGCTCTGACGGCTGAAGTTCTGTTTCCAGTGCTTCAATGGCTTTGATGAAACGTTCCGTCATGGGAAACGGGCCAGGATACGGAACCCAGACCGGACGCCGATTCATGGGCACGACCCAGGCTCCCTTGTCTTTCTCCCCGTGAGGACGCTCGAACAGTACAGGCACACTCTGCGACAGATCCATGCCCTCAGGGATTGTCACGCCGTCCTGTGTGAGGTTCTGCTGCAGGTCATTTCGAAGTCGATAGAATTGGTCGGCCCCACAGGTGCCTCCGCCCGCTTCTGCCGGAAGCGAGTCTTGAAACGATCGGTTCGTTTCGACTGCTGTTCGGTAGGCATCCAGCAGGGCCAGTCCTTCCTGCTCGTTCGTGACCGCGTGGGAAAGATAGATGTACTTCGTTTCATCCGGGAATGAATCCAGAATGAAGCCCATCTGGTTGTTGATTTGCCCGACCACCAGCGCCGTATCCGGCGTGCCCGGCAAACGGTTCAGCGGGTGGGCCAGACGAAATGTCGGATTGACCGCGGCACGATCAAAGAATAGATGTCCCGGCCGCGGGTCCCAGGGCGGATAGGCTCCCCCGTTGTTTTTCAACGATTGGACTAGCAGGATACTCAGCACATAGGCGTCGGACCCCCGCTCGCGTTTTTCGCTGAGCGCCTGTCCGTGTTGCAGCGCAAAATGGAACAGGACCAATAGGACCCCGATTACCAGGCACCCCAGCACACGTTTCGTGACGCGGCCGCGCGGACGCGGCAAAACTGCGGCCGGCGCCGGAGTGGTCTGCTCGTGATCGCTTTGCATGGCGTGTCCTAAACTCGCAGTGCGATTCCGTATTTTTCCAAGAGGCGTGTTAGGGCCACGATGGCGCAGATCGGCGCCAAACCCAACAGGCCCAATGCCGCCCAGGGGGAATCATAGACGAGCCAATCCGGAATCAGCCGGAAGTAAAAGTCTCCCAAGACCCCCGCCAGGATGAAGACGAGCAGCAGGTTTCGGCCGAGACCCGTCAGCAGCGGGACTTCCAGTTCCATCTCACCCATAGCAATCGCCACGACCAGCAGCAGACCGGAAAGGCCTGCGGCCAGCAGCATCAGGGCCATGGTGGCTCCGTGGTGTTCACTGGGCTGCACCCATTCCATGCAGTAGCCAAGCACAAGACAACCGCACGCGACAGGCATGACACGTTTCTGCAGACGGCTCCGCATTTCTCCCGGCGCGTCATGAATCCACTGCCCAAACGAAGATCCCAGAATCGATAGCGCGGACAATGACAACACGCGAAAAGACCACTGCGGCCATCCCAAAACGCTGTCGATAAACGGCTGGTGTTCGGCGACCAACATGGCCTGCAGGAATGCGTGCACGACCAACAGCGCTAGGGCAAACCAGGCCCGCCAATCCGCGGACGAAATCAGCAGCACAGACAAGTAGGTCGACGCAGCGCCCAATGCAATGACCGCCAGCACATCGGTCAGAAACACGGCCTTCCAGTTGAATTGCTCTAGCAATGACCTCCAGTCAGCCGGCGCACCGCCTCCCAGGTCGGCGATGAGTTGACCAGCGATGGACAACAGATAGAGCGCCAGCACACGACGGACGGCATAGCGGCAGGCGGCCCACCGACTCTTGTTGCGCAATCGACTGCTGAACGCGATGTACCCGGAAAACCCCACAAGAAACAGGAAGATCGGCTGCCCCACATCGATGATCGTGATGATGGGTGGACTGCCGTTGTAGTAGTTATAGCCGTGGTCCAGCCACGTCGGCCCCAAAGTCGGCTTTTCGAGAAGCAGGTCACCCCGATGTGACCAGGTAATCGCCGACACAATAAACAGCAGGGCCACCACGCCGCGTGCCTGATCCAGCCACAGGTAGCGTTCATGAGAAAACTGTGAGCGTGTCTGAATCACAAGGCTTTCAACTCATTGCAACAGAGTCGGACGATGGCACTCCGACACACGCGCTTCGCAGACAGACCAGTGGCCCAACCCGCCTGTTCCCGCTCATCCGTTTCTCAACTCATCATGTCCTTTTCAGAGCGAGCGAACCAGCCCAGCTAGAGCGTCGGCACGCACCCACTTCGGCAGTCCATCGTCACTCGTCACTCGTCATTGGGTTGGTCAGCACGGTTTGACCGAGGCGGTGCAACCGGCGGCAGATCGAACAGTCGTTCGTCGAACGGCGCCCGCGAGGCGTCCTTGAGCTTCACGCGGCAGACGACCTTTCCATCCTGCCGGTTGACGGCTTGATCGAACAGCCAGAGGCCTTCTGTCGTCTTGAAATGGGCTTCGAGCACCCACTCGTCAATCCCGCCTATCCCGCGAACGCCTGGGCTCTTACTGACGAGCTTGACCACTCGGGGAGCCCGCAGTTGTTCGAACGCAAGAAAGTCGGGATCGTATTCGAATCGGGCGTCCTGACCGACAAGTTCCTCCAAAATCGGCACATGGTCCGGCAACTGCAAATGCAAACGGACCTCGCCCAGCCGTTTCCCTTGATTGCCCAGCTGCAGGTGAAACAACCCAAGTCCCAACCAGGCGCCGTGCGGCTGTAAATCCATCTGCAGCACGACGACCTCGCCGGCGTCGGTCGTCCGCGTTTCGACGATTCGGCAGTCTTGGGGCACGCCGTGTTGCTGCAAGGCATGCATTGCCGTGCTAAAGCTGATTCCCGCTCGCAGCAGGTACGCGCGGCGGGCCGGTTTTCGTTGGCCGAGCAGTTTTTCGCTCGGCGCCCGCAGATACATTTCCTCGCCCGAGTTAATCACGAGCGTATAGAAATGATGATATGCCGGCTCGCGCGGTGGCAGTGTCTGGCTTTCCATTTCCCAACGCGCTTTGTCGCCGTCGAGCCACACAGTATTGGTCATCTCGACGCCACCGGGTTTTTCGACTTTGCCAGTGACGACGTAGTGCAGGCGGACGGGTGGCGGATCGAGCCAGACCGAATTGACCTCCAGAGCCTTCTTGATGATTTGAGCGGCAGTGCGTTGTCGGGTCGCATCAGCATTCGTGCAGCGCGAGACATCGGCCGCTGCGTTCGAGATCGCGAGAATAGAAGCCGACAGCCAGAGGACGATTAGTCGGTTGCGCATGGTTTGGCCTCCTTGAGACTCTCCAATTGTGTCCTTACCGGTGAGTTAACTATACCCGACTCGAAGGCTTTGTTGGAAAACCCGAGAACCGGCCGCGCAGCGGTCCAGAGCAGGCACGGCCCGCGCTCATCGGCACGCTGTGCAAGAATCAGTATGTCGCCGATCGAGGTCGCCTAACCCGACACCTGAACACTTGAGTGCAATGATTTGTTGTGGCAACCTTCCTCCTTGAATTTCGTCCCAACCCAGGCGAACATCAATTGATCGACGTTCCCCCTTTTGTCGCCAATCCAGACAGTTAACAACCGTGGCGAATCAATTCGCTGCATCGGTCGTGAGACGGACCTCCAAACCGACAGGTTTGTACCCAAGTCTACGAGAGGTCTGTCATGCTGACCCGTTTGTTGTTGCCCGCGGTCTCTGTTGCTCTGCTAACGACTTCGCTGTTGGCGCAAGACGATTCTGCTCCCGAAACCGCGAGCAGTTCTGCGGAGGTGGAGGCGATTCAGGCTGCCGTGGACTCCTATCTGGAAGCGTTCAACGCCGGCGACGCTGAGGCGGTCGCCGAAATTTGGAGCGAGCAGGGTGAGTGGATCACGCCGGCAGGAGAGCGCGTCAAGGGCCGCGAAGCGATCCAGGCGGCCATGGAATCCTACTTTGCCGAAGACGGCAACCCGAGTATCCAGGTGATCGATCCGCGGATTCGTCTGCTGTCGCCTTCGGTGGGAGTCGAAGAAGGCCGGGCCCGTGTCACGCGAGCCGACGAATTGCCGGCCGAGACATCCTACATCGCCATCCACATCAAGCAAGACGGCCAATGGAAACTAGAGAGCGTCAGAGAGACGGAGATTCCTCAGCCGGAGTCCAACTTTGAGCACCTCCGCGATCTCGCGTGGATGGTTGGCACGTGGGTTGATCAAGACGGCGCAGGGGCCGTCGAAACCACATGCGCCTGGACCAAGAACCGCAACTTTCTGACCCGTTCATTCAAAGTCATGGTTGCCGACCGCATCGAACTCGAGGGCACGCAGGTCATTGGTTGGGATCCTGAGTTAGAACAGATCCGGTCATGGATCTTCGATTCCGACGGCGGGTTTGGCGAAGGAGTGTGGAGCCGCGACGGAAACCGCTGGACCGTGAACGGCTTCCAGATGTTGCAAGACGGATCGCGCTCTTCTTCGATCAACGTCATCACGTACGTCGACGCAGACACTTTCACCTGGGCGTCCACTGGGCGGGAAGTCGGTGGCGAGTTGCTGCCCAACGTAGGACCGGTCACTGTCGTGCGAAGATAGCCAAGCGAAATCGTGTGAAAGCTGACATGCACCCGCTGAAACGACCACTCCTGCTTGTGATTGTCGTCGCACTGGTGATTCCACCGGAGGCGCTCGCGCGCGGCGGCGGCGGTCGTCGCGGCGGTTCGCGTGGCTCTCGCGGCGGTGGCTCTCGCAGTTCGGCCGGGCGCAGCCCTTCGATGAGCCGCTCGGGAAACCGCGGGTCATCGAATCGATCAGCTTCGCGGAATCGCTCATCGGGCTCCCGCTCGAGGCAAAGTCGCGGATCGTCTGGATTCTCACAAGGTGGGGCGTCCGGTAATCGACAGCGCTCGCGATCAGGCTCCGGCTCGCGTTCGTCTCGTGGTTCAGGCTCCTCGGGTTTCGGAAACCGATCCGGCTCCAGCAGACGACAGGGGTCGGGAAGCCGGCCTAGCTTCAGTACGCCTTCGGGCAACAGACGCGGATCTGGCAATCGGCCGAATGCCGGAAACCGGCAAGGCTTTGGAAGCCGGCCAGGGTCTGGCGCCGGCAATCGTTCGGGATTTGGTGAGCGGCCTCGCCCCAGCACACCCAGTTTCGGTTCCCGGCCCGGCACGGCCGATCGTCCACGCCCCGGAGATCGACCCTCGCTGGGAAATCGTCCCAGTGTCGGAGATCGACCCGGACTTGGAGATCGGCCTGGGATTGGCGATCGTCCCGGATTTGGAGACCGACCGAGCCCCGGAGGCCGTCCTGGTAGTGGCAATCGCCCCGGCATTGGCGACCGACCCGGCGGCGGTGATCGGCCTGGGTTTGGCGATCGACCTGGCGGCGGCGACCGACCTGGGATTGGAGACCGACCTGGAATTGGCGACCGACCCGGTGGCGGCGATCGGCCTGGTTCTGGAGAGCGTCCCGGTGCGGGTGAGCGTCCTGGGTTCGGGGAGAGACCGCGTCCCGGAGACCGTCCCGGCGTTGGTGATCGACCCGGCTTTGGCGATCGGCCGAGCCTGCCCGGTCTGGGCGATCGAACGAACATCGGCAGCGGGAATGTCAACATTGGCAGCGGAAATAACTTCAACTCCATCAACGTCGACCGCAACCGTGTCAACAACGTCGTCGGCGATCGATACCGAAACGTGAACAATCGGCCGTTCAGCTCGAACTGGTGGGGCAGCTCGAACTACTACGGCGGCCACTTCAACTACGCCTACCGCGGACACTCAGCCGGCTATTGGTGGACTGGGGCAACTGTGGGAGCCGTGACCGGCTGGGTGGCGGGCGCCGCATGGTCCCAACCTGCCTACTACAGCTACGGCAGCGGCGGGAACGTGGTTTACGAAAACAATGTCGTCTATGTCGACGGACAGGAGTACGGGTCGGCGGAGCAATACTACGACGACACGATGCAACTCGCCGAGAACGTTCCGGAGCTGAGCGACGCTCAGGCTGAGCAAATCGAGTGGTTGCCATTGGGCGTCTTTGCTTTGACCCATGATGGCGTCAACGATT
>Ga0315338_1000251_pt1 | contig 169071 bp, 131 predicted proteins | sample ASW8metaG_FD_204518 | JGI IMG/M metagenome (GOLD analysis project Ga0315338, IMG submission 204518) | Ammonia-oxidizing marine archaeal communities from Monterey Bay, California, United States - ASW #8 | ecosystem: Environmental > Aquatic > Marine > Coastal | place: USA: California | collected...
GTATTCCGCGTCGTTCAGATAGGTGATGCCGATCCAGGCGTGCGACATCTCGTCGACGCCGCGCGCCCCGAACACCACCCACTGGTCCGGATCGGGGTTGATCCGGTTGGCGGCCGAGTTGTCCCATTTCGCCTGGAGCATGAGCACCGTGCCCTGGGGCAGCAGCGGCTGGGCGTCGTCGTCGTAGACGTAGGCGATCTGCCAGTTGTGGTCGTAGCGGTTGACGCTGCTCAGCAGCTCGCGACGGCCATCGGGATAGAGCGCCGTCATCGACATTTCGGTGCCCCGCATGTGCATGTGGGGCCGGAAGCTCTGGATCAGTGCCGGCTGCTCCATGACGTACTGATCTTCGAGCACCAGGCTGCCATGCGGCGGAATGAGGATGTCGCTGGCCCGCAGCCGCTCGCGGTGCGTGCCATCCACATAGAACTGTCGCTCCCCGACCGTGATCTTGCTCGGCACCTCGCCCTCGGGATAGAGCCAGACTCCGACGTCGATCACGTCGGTGACCTCTTCCCCCACCGGGAAGTAGTGGAGGTTGAACCGGACCGTGGCCGGCCCCGGAGGCAGCAGCTTGCCGACTCCCTCGGACAACAGGTCAAACCGCTTACCGATGCCCATCCCCACGAGCCGCACCGACGGCGGGCGCGCCTCCCCGTCGGCCGGCTCCTTGCCCCGCAGAGTGGCATGCCCATGGTGCGCCACCTTCATGCCACCGGGGAAAGACGGCTTGAACTCGGCGGCGCGGATGTAGCGGGGCTCGTCGAAGCCCTCGAACTCCACCTGCGGCTCCCACCACTGGTCCTGGCCGTTGGCCACCACCGTGTAGGGCGTCGACCGCACGATGAAGTCCGGCGGACGCCCGAGCGCCGTCTCCACTTGCCAGGCGTCGGCGCGCGGGAACTCGAGCGGCCCGGGGAGATCACCCTGATCACCCTCCGGTGCGCCGGCGTCCACCCAGCCCACGACCGTGTCGATCTCGGCCTCGGTCAGCGAGATGTCGTTCTTGTAGTCCTGAATGCCGACCGTCGTGTCGAGGTGCCAGGGCGGCATGAGGCGGCGCTCCACCTTCTCCCGGATGCTGCGCGCCCAGGGACGCGCCTCGCGGTAGCTGAGCAGGGACATGGGCGCGATGCCGGTCGGCTGGTGGCAATGCTGGCAGGAGCGCTGCAAGATCGGCGCGACGTCCCGGCTGAAGGTCGGGATGATATCGACCTCCCCGCCCCCCCCCGCGGCGGCGGTCTGGGCGATTGCCTCTCCTCCGAGAATCAGCGTCAGCGCCATCGCCAGCCCCGCGCACGGCACCCGGCCCCACCGCTCGCTATCGAAGCTACCTGCCTCCGCCATCGTCTTCTGCTCCCCTAGTCGACCGATCACGGTGTGACTGTAACCGGCACGAACCCATTGGTCCAGCAACACTGAAACTCGAATTCCCGGATCACATTGAACGCCAGCAGACGCAACAGATAGTCGCCAGGCTCGGCGAAGGTCGCGGTGGTCGCGACCCGCGCACCATCGACGTCCCCGGCCTCCCACTCGAGGGCGGTGGTCCGTTCGTCGAACGTGACCGCTCCCGGTCCCTGGTGCTTGAACCACTTGATGTTAATCGGGCGCTCGTCGTCGCCGACCTCAGCGTCCCGGCCCACCCACGCGGCGATAGTGAGCGGGACTCCCGCCCGAACCTGGAGCGCCGAACCGGTGATGCCGCTCGGACCGCGCCCGAACTGGCCGCCCGGTTCCCAACGCACTCGTGGCGCCATGCTGGTACGTCCGGGGAACGCCCACCCGGCCAGTTCGTACGACCGGCTCGTCAGCCGCCCAGGCACCGAGAGCGTCTGCCCGGCCGAACGGACCGTCCACACCACGTCGCGGTCGCCGAAATCGGCCGGCACTCTGACGGTAAAGGCTCCCCAGTGTCGACGATCGCGGTCGGGTACCGGCTCGAACCGGGTCGGCTGGCGGCCGTCGAACCCCGCCGGCTCGATGAAGTTCTCCCGCCCGAGTGGCACATCGATCACTTCCTCCGTGTTCACGTTGAAGAAGCCGAACGACAGCTCGAACGTACCGTCGGGGTTGCGATACCACCCCTCGAAGATCGGCACCACCGGGCCTCCCGTCGGCCGGAGCAGCTGGACGTCGAACTGGGTCTCGCCAGGGTTGGCGACACGCCGCTCCGAGGCACGCTGCGCGACCGACGTCGCGGGGACGACCGTCGTGACAAGCAGCACGACCAGCACCCGGATCACCATTCGAAATAGCATCCTCATTGCCAACCGCCATCGCCTCACAGGCCCCGATCTCAGGTTTTCGGCCTAACCGAGCGTAGAGTTGAGGCCTCGAATTCTCCTCTTATCTCCCGTTGATTGTCCGCGATCTCGACCGACCAAGCCAGCGCGAAGGGGGGTACTGGTGCACGAATCCGGCTCGTCCGAGGGGCGTTGCACCTCACGGAGTCGAATCATCGCGGGCCAGAAGCCTGGCTTGGGCGGCGACCGCCGAGCACACTCACGCGTGGCGCAGCGCCACGATCGAGAGCAGCGTCGCCGGAGCGCCGGGTCAGATCGCCATGCTACCGTGTCGGGTTCGGGACCCCGCCGGGCAGTTCCTCGCCACGGAACTCCGCCTCGAGCAACCGCGCGCCCCGCATGATGCCCCCGAGCGCGTAGTTCGCCTCGTGACAGGCGTACTCGAACACCTTGTTGGCGCTCCGCGGCCACGCATACTCGCCGGTGAACGGCGCCGTCCAGACCGCCGGATCTTCGACGGTGAAGCTGTAGATGAGCTTGTCGACGCTCTCCATCCTGAAGCGCTCGGTCACCGTCATGCTCCGTGAGCCCTGTGCGAAGGACGGGCGATCGCGGAAGTTGGTGGTCTCGACGACCAAGGTGTCTCCCTCCCAGTGCCCGATCGAGTCCCCCAGCCACTTCCGGATCTCGGGCGGATCGTGCTCGGCGTTCATCCGGATGATCCGCGCATCGTGGTTCATCTCCACCTGAATGATGACCGTGTCTTCGCCCTGCACAATCCGCTTGTGGTTGTTATAGAGCACCGACAGCATTGGCGGGCCGGCGGTGGAGCCGAACCCGAGCAGACAGCGCTCACCAAACCCTCGCTGCTCCATGTTGTCATACGGGCCCGGCGCATCCAGCCCGTCCTCGAGCCAGTACGCGGTCCCGTCGTTCTGACGGGGCCGGGCCCCACCACTGCGGGCGGCGGTGGCGGCGCGCTGCGCGGCGATCCGCTCCTGGGTCCGTGGCGGATACCTGCCGTTCGACGGGTCAATGAGGATCGAGGTGCGCCACTGCCCGTCGATCTGGAATGCACCGGCGCCAGGGTCGATCCAAAAGGTGTTGTAGCCACCGACATTTCCCGAGGCGCCGGTAGACCCGTCTCCCCCTACCGGGGGCGCGCCGCGATTCGGGTCGCTGACCTCGGTATTCACTGCGGGGACAATGTTGTTGCGCCTGTCGAGCGCGGCCGTCGCCGTATTCGCAAACGTCGCCGCCTCCTCTTCGGTCAGGGCCAGCGTCTCACCAAACTCGGTCGGTCGCTGCACCGGTGTCAGAGTTCCGACGTCATAGGTACCCGACAGGTCCGGACGGCCGTTTGCGGTCCGGCGAATGTCGATGCCGCCCTCTTGAGCCACCGCTGTGGGGGCCAGGGACACGAGCGCAACCGAGAGCACAGTGAGTGTTGACGAAACCCGACCTCTCATGGCACCTCCATCAGACACCGTGGACCTGGCCCGGACACGTACCTCCTGAGCCGGGCAGAACATCGCGACCTCGTGTCGTGCGAGTGAAACCCGGACTAACGACGCGCGGGTCTCGGTGCGTTTCCTCGCTGTAGCGCACCCCCACGGAAAGCCACCCGGGAAGGTGGCCGAGCCAGGGCGTGGGCTCGAACGCGTTGGAAACCAGTGCTCCTCTTGAATCGAAGCGCAGGGACATAATACCAGCACTGAAACACGCCAACTTGAGGACATCCTGCGCGACACGGCGCGGCGTTGTTGCAGGAACCGTACGGGATGGCACCCGCCTCGGGCACTACAACGTGACCGCCGTCATTGGCGAGAGGGTCATTGGCCAGGTCTGGCAGGCGACGAATTCAACGTGACGCGTCACGTCTCGCCGCGTAGTACCGCTCGATCAGATCCAAACGCTCTTTCCGAACACCGCGCCGCACCTGGATGGTGTCGCCTATCTCGAGCGCTTCGTCAGCGTCAGGGTCGAAGACTGGCCAGGCGGGGAGTCCTGGTCCGTTCGGGTCACCGGTAGCAGCGAAGTTGACCCAGTAGGAGGCCAGCGTGTTCGACAGGTCTCGGTCGGTCTCGTCGTAGTCGCGATTCGCGTGGAGAGAAGCGCTCACCCCGAAGTTGTCAAACACATACGGGATCTCGGCGGTGTGATACGCCCCGTAGTGCGCAAAGTCGTCTCCCGGGGGCGCCGGAGGCACGCGGCTGAAGTAGTAGAGGTACGCCGGCGACGACACGGTCTCCATCATCCGCGCCCAGGTCCGCATCTCCCATCCGAAGGTGGCGTCGGTCAGGATCGCCACCTGACTCAGCCAGGCCTCCTCGACACTCTCCGCGGGGTAGGTGGTCAGGAACTCGTCCGCGAGCTCCCCGTATTGCCGCCTCACGCCCTCCTGATACGCGGCCAGCGTCCCCAAGGGTGGGGTGAACATGGTGCCCTCGTCCGCGTTCGAGCCGATCATGACCGGCACGTCGTGCTGCGCCCCAGCCGCGAAGATGTTGTAGATCGTGTCGGGAAACACCCAGCCATCCACCGTGGCCCCAGTTGCCGGAAACGGCACACGCAGCACGTCCTCGGCGCTCGCCGACCTCATCGCCACGAGCGATGGTTCGACGTCTGCCCCGACCAGGACCTCGGCGAACCGCTGTCCGGCCATCTCGGCCTGGGCTTTCGGACGTGCGTGGCCCGACGCCCCGAATCCGCCACCGCTCTCGCCAATCGCCGCGTGGAAGAGCCCTCGGGCCAGCGGCGTTGCGATCATATGGTTGACGCTCCACGAGCCGGCCGACTCGCCGAAGATCGCCACTCTGTCAGGGTCGCCGCCAAACGACGCGATGTTGCGTTGCACCCAGTCGAGTGCCGCCACCTGGTCGAGTGTGCCGTAGTTGCCCGACGCGGCGCGGTCCGATTCCGCACTCAACAGCGGATGTGCCAGATAGCCAAGCGCGCCGAGGCGATAGTTGATGGTCACCACGACGGCACCCCGCCGCGCGAGCGCCGTCCCGTCATACGACACGTCGGCACCATTGCCTATCGTGAGCCCTCCACCGTGGATCCACACCAGGACGGGATCACGCGCGTCGGGGGCCGCGCCGCTCCAGACGTTGAGGTACAGGCAGTCCTCGGAGATCTCCTCAACACCGGCGTCATAGAACGAGCCGACACCGGCTGGAAGAGGTGTCTGGATGCACGCGGGCGCCGCCACGGTCGCGTTCCGGACGCCGTCCCACGGGGCGACGGGTTGCGGCGCGCGCCAGCGGAGGTCGCCGACCGGCGGCGCCGCGAACGGGAGGCCACGGTATACCCGGACCTCTGCGTCGAGCGCCGACAGCGTGCCTGCCACCTCTCCCCCGTCGACCGTGACGCCCCTTGGGTCCAGTCGTACGATGCGTCTCGGCGGGAACCCCGTCATGACCCGAAACACGATGCCGTGCGCATGTTCGGTGTCGACGCGTTCGTGCTCTGACCCGGTGACGGGCACCACGCGGTAGTCGCCCGTGTCGCCCTCCAGCGTCACCCGCACGTTCGGGTGCTCCAGCGCCCGGCGATACCAGGCTCGCGGCCAATGGTTGGCGGACACGTAGAGCCGACCATCGCTATCCAGGCGCTGCACGACCCGGTCGTGCGCCGTGCCGTCCGCCTCGATCGTGGTGATAACGAGCGACGAACCGGCCCCCGGCTGAAAGTAGCCGAGCAGCGACTCGAACGCGACGACGAGCCCGGCGTAGCCGACCACCAAGATCACGATCAGCGTGGCCGCGCCCAGACGACGGCCTCCAGCTAATTTCATGGGGTTGTTCTCCTCTCGAGCCGATCGGTTCCCGGCTTCGGCATGCTTCGCAGGATACCAGGACTCGGCGTGGTGTTGACGCGCAGAAAAACACCCCCTGCCAGTGTCCGGCGCTGCGGAGACGGCTCCGCTACCGGTTCGCGGTAGTGAAATCGTCTGGGCGGAGCCAGCGCCGCAGCCGCGCCACCGCGCGTCTTTATCGTGAGCGAAGGCGATCTGCGAACGGCCGTTGCGCTCCTATCTGCCGAGTCGGCTCCGGTGACTGGGCACTTCGGCCAACGCTAGCCGCCCACCCACCGAACGTCCGCCGTCCTTGGGCGCTCGGGGAATTGTCAAGTTAACGCTAACTCGGCTGAGCAACTTCCAAGATGATGCGCTCGAGTCCCGACGTGAACCTGGTATGTTGGGGATCGTTCAGTCTGATTCTGCTGAACTTGACAATACCCCTTTCGCACATGGCGTGTGCGATCAATCCCGGAAGGGTGAGCGATGAGCCATGACCTTGAATTTTCGGCTGCATCATCTTATGACGAGAGAACGGATTCTCCGACCTTGTCCAGGCGAGAAGCCCTGACCGCTCTTGGAGCTGTTGCAGCCATTACGGCCTTGCCCGGTTGTGAGCCGACTGCGCCAACCAGCGCTTCAGCGCGTGGGCTTGACGAGCCGCTCTACTACTCGACCGTGCGAGCGTTGGCACAGGCGATCCGAGGCCGAGAGGTGTCCTCGGAGACCGTGGTTCAGGCATGCCTCGATCGGATAGACGAGGTCAACGGTGATCTCAACGCCGTGTTTCAGATCCAAAGCGAGGCGGCTCTTACACGAGCCCGTGAGGCAGATGCTGCCCTTGCTCGTGGGGAGGTGTGGGGGGAGTTGCACGGCGTACCGATGACCATCAAGGACTCTTTGGACACGGCCGGCATTGTTAGCACAGGTGGGACCCAGGGTCGTGCGGACTTCGTGCCCGAGCGTGATGCGACAGTGGTTTCACGACTACGGAATCAGGGTGCGATCCTGCTCGGCAAGACCAATACCCCGGAGTTCACCCTCTCCTTCGAGACCGACAATCTCGTATACGGGATGACCAACAATCCGTTCGACCTCAACCGCTCACCCGGCGGCAGTAGCGGTGGTGCCGCCGCGACCGTGGCCGCAGGCGGGACGGCTTTCGATATCGGTAGTGACTATGGAGGCAGTATCCGGCTTCCGTCTCATTTTTGTGGCATCGCCGGTATTAAGCCCTCCGCGGGTCGGGTCCCGCGGACGGGGCACATTTATCCGTTCGGAGGCGTGCTGGACTCAACGCAGCAGATCGGACCCCTCGCCCGCTCCGTCGATGATTTGGCCCTACTGCTCAGGCTCATCGCAGGCCCTGACGACATTGATCCAGGGGTCGCTCCGTTGCAATGGTACAACCCGGAGGCCGTCGACCTGAGTAGCCTGAGAGTCTCGTTCCACACGGACAACGGTATCCTGACACCCACGGCCGAGACAGCGCGAACGGTTGAGGACGTCGCTCGACGGCTCGTGTCGGTCGTGGCTTCGGTGGAAGAAGCGCGCCCCACCAGCATCGAGCAAACGTCCGACCTTATCGCACTGTACTTTTGGGACGGCGGTGCAGCCGTGAGAAGACTGCAGCGGGATGCCGGAACCACGGAGTCGGCATTACAAAGGCCGGAGGCGATATTGAATGCCGTGGAACTCGATGCCCTTATCACGCAGTGGTACTCATTCCGTAGCTCCATGCTTTTGTTCATGGCTGACTATGACGCTATCGTGTGTCCGGTCAACGCGACGCCCGCGAGGCTTCACGGGTCAGACATGGACGACCTGTCCGGCTTCACCTACACTTTCACCTATAACCTCACGGGTTGGCCAGGCGCGGTCGTCCGGGCGGGAACATCGCCTGAAGGACTACCAATCGGGGTCCAAATCGTGGCACGCCCCGGACGTGAGGACATTGCTTTGGCGATCGCCAAGCGCGTAGAGAGCGATTTTGGCGGCTACCAACGACCGGACTTGTAGGACAACGCCATCACGGCGGAGGGAAACGGCGTTCTAACAGTCGATTGCGGCAGGCGCGAGTAGGAGCGAAAGTCGTAAGCCCCTGCATCGCACCCCCCTTGCTCGCCAGCGGTAGGAGGGGGCACCCCGGATTCTTTGAGCTGGTGAACAGGGGAAGGGGTGGCTGCCTAGTAACGCTGAGGGCCTATCGTGAAAACTCGTCTAGTAATCGGCATTGACTCTCTGGCCCCCAATGGGCTCGCCGCGCGTGTCGGTCTGGCTATCTTGGCCAGCGCTGGCATCCTTTACGCAAACTTCAGCCCCGTCATCGTCTCCGGCCTTGCCCAAAATCCGGCTTTTACGGGTGAGACCGCAGGTTATGTTTTTTCAGCAAACATGTACGGGACGGCCATTGGCGGGTTCGCGATCATCTTTCTGATAAATCAACTCAACTGGAGATGGGCAGCGTTCGCGTTAATTACGCTTCTGATCTGCGCCGACGTTTTATCTGGCTGGTTCGGTGCGACAGATGCGTTGTACATAATTCGCTTCTTCCACGGCCTGGTCGGTGGAGCCCTCATTGGTACAGGGATGTCGGTTATTGCTCGCACCGAGAGCCCCGAAGTTACGATTGCGTTCGCGATTGTCATTCAACTAAGCCTCGGTGGATTAGGCACGGCAATGCTCATGCCTCTGTTGCCCACGTTCGGTGTCAGCGTAGTGTGGATTTCATTGACCGGACTTTCGGCGATCGCACTCATCTTTTTGCCTCTATTTGATCCTTATCCGATGACCAAGAGTGGCGTCGGGAAGAAGCCACGTTGTGAGCGTGCGCCGCGATCGCAAATTTTCTTGGCACTAGCGGCGCTGTTTTCGTTTCAGGCCGGACAGATGGCTGCTTTCGCCTACAGGATCGAGCTTGGTTTGCATTACGGTTTTGAAACGAACTTTGTTAACCTGGTGATCGCGGTGTCGCTCTTGACTGGTGCGCCCTCCGCGTTGATCGTCGCGTGGTGGTCGACCCGTAGCGGCCGGCTCTTACCCGCCTGTATGGGTGTCGTGCTGATGACCAGTGTCACGGGGATGTTACTCGTCCCGCAGTCCTTGGTTTTTGGGGTTGCCAGCGTCGGTTTCGCAGTGTTCTTTGCGATGTCTTTCCCGTACTTGCTCGGAGTCGCATCTGAGATGGACAACAGTGGCCAGGTGGCGGCGATCGGCGCCTTTACGAGCAGTCTGGGCCTGGCCACGGGACCGGCGATTGCCGCCACGTTGCTCGGAGAGAGTCACCATGAACGAATACTGATATTTGCCTGCGGCGCATTGGCGGCCAGTCTCTTGCTGGTGTTTGGACCTGCTCGAATGCTCGATCGCCGTGCAAAACACAGTCGGGTGGTCTGGTGAATTACGTGACGCCGAAATGAAGGACCTGATGCATCCTCGTAGCCCTTGAGCAAGGAATGGCGGGGGATGACGCTTACCGCGTTGTCAATCCCGTCGTTTGGTGTGGAAGGGTTTGGACCTTGAGCCGCCGACAACCCGGCCCGATCGCGTCGATGCTGCCCAGATAGCGCTGAACCGTGCGTGACCTCTCTGCACAATAATGCCACCGGCACTGCCACCATTGCGTGTCCTGGAGCGGCCCTTCATGGCACGTTCTGATACATAGGCAACCAACGTTTGCCCAGGGTCTCGAGCGTCGAGGTGGCTTTAATATCGTCTATCGTCTTTGACACGGCACCGTGTAGGATAGGCGGCATTAGAATCTGCGTTCGCCGTCATACGAAGTGGACGCTCGCCCGTACACCCGTAGCGGCAACGCTCGGGCGACACGCGTTTGTCACTTCACTCGAGGACTGAATGACTCATGCATCTCTTCGCTCGCTCGTGGCTGCTACAGCGGCCAGCTGCCTCTTCCTTGCGTGTTCGGCTCCCGCCGACGACGCGGAGACGCCCCCGACGCCGGTCGAGGCCGTTGCGCCCTCCGGCGAGCGCTCCACGGCGGTCTGGATGGTCTCGGAGGCGATGCATGCCCCGGAGAGCGCGTTTCTGCACACCGAGTCCGACTCCCTGTTCGTCTCGCTGATCGATGGCGACCCAGCGGAACGGGACGGGACCGGACACATCGCACGGCTCACGCCTGACGGGGAGGTCCTGGACGCCACCTGGGTCACCGGACTCAATGCACCCAAGGGGCTACGCGCACACGACGGCACCCTGTGGGTGGCGGACCTGGACGAGGTCATCGCCATCGACATCGAGCGGGCCGAGATCACGTCCAGACTCACGGTGGACGGCGCCATATTTCTCAACGACCTGGCCACCGGCCCCGACGGCACCGTCTACGTGTCCGATACGAACGGCTTTCGCATCTTCGCGGTCAAAGACGGCACCGCCTCGGTGTTCGCGGAAGGGGAGGTGGTCGAGTCGCCCAACGGGCTGCTGGTGGACGGCGGCCGCCTCCTGGTCGGCTCGATGCGACAGGCGGCCGACCCGGAAAGCGCTCCGGGGCGCCTGTTTGCTCTCGACTTGGCGACAGGCGAGAAGACCGTGCTCTCGTCCGAGCCGATCGGCACGATCGACGGCGTCGAGATCGACGGCCGCGGCGGCTACATCCTCACCAACGTGCTCGAAGGCCAGGTCGTGCACGTGTCGCCGTCTGGCGCCGTGCGCGTCCTCATGAACTTCGGCGACGACGTGGCGGCAGACCATGCGTACGACCGCGAGCGCCAGCGCGTGATCGTGCCGCATCTCTTCCAGAACAAGGTCGGCGCGTACGACGTGTCTGGCTTCCTGCAGTAGACACCGTGGGGCCAACCGGCCTGCCGGCCCCGATATCCCGATATCCGGTCGGCGGCCTCCGGGTCGACGGTCCGAACCAACGTCCGCCCTCGGCTCAGGCCGACGTTCACGCGGGAATACTTTGCCCAAGGCCTCGAGCGTCGAGGGGGCTTGAATATCGTCTCGCCTACGCGTGGGACGCCGCACACCCACGCAAACTCGGGCGGAGAGGCGCTAATGTTTCCTATCGTCCTCGTGGCTGAATGCATACCCCTCACGACCACAAGAGCTTCACGTAATGGTTCGTAGACAGCATCTCTCCGTTCCGTGCGTTACCTGGTCGCGTCACAGAGGCTGATAGGTCAGCGCTACGCGGAGCACGTTACGGCCGTTTCCCGTAGGTCAACGTTCGCCACAGCCACTCGGCCGGGCCAAATCGGTGACGGGCAAGCCACCTCGGGCTCAACCAGAGCTGGAACGCCCCAATGGCAAAGACGATCGGATATAGCTGCCAACGCTCAAGTACCCCGACAAGCGAAAATCCAAGACCGGTAAAGAGCACCAGGCAAATGAGTGAGTGCATCAGATAGTTCGTCAGCGCCATTCGGCCAACAGCCGCCAACGCCCCACGTAGCCAAGGCAGCGCGTCGGACTTGCACATGATCATAACCAGGCCGAGATAGCCCAGTGCCATCCCCAGGCGACCGAGATGATACGTCGGCATAAATATCGGAAAGGTTGCCAGCAGATCCAGATCGGCCACAAGCGCATGGCGCAGTTCCCACAGGTTGGTCACTAGACCGACGCCAAAACCGACCCCGGCGAGCCTAGCGTACCAGCCGACCGACCGAGAGGCATCGAGCACCCCGACCTTGAAAAGCGCCATACCGAGAAGCATCATCGCGAGTGCGTCCGGCCCGAAGAGCACAAAAATGCCGATGACCCCGACCATATGTTCCGCCGACCAGGCAAACGCGCTAAGGTAGCTCGTTCGTCGCTTCGCCAGCTCTTCCTCGTACGCCTCGACCGGCGGGTTCATCTGGGCTGCAAATCCTGTCCAGCCGGGGTCGGAGGGATCGGCCGTCCTCAATTGCCCTAAACCCCAGCCAGCGGCACCTAACCCCACCCCCATCACCACCATGAGGACTGCGCTGGTGATAACCAGCCTACGTGGCGACCACTCACGGAGTCCGTACAGAATCATGCCGGCCAGGGCGTAAACCATCAGAATGTCGCCCGTCCAGAGCAACAGAAAGGCATCGACCAGCCCGAACGCGAGCAGCCACAGGTTCCGTCGGAAATGCAGCGATCTGGCGTTCACACGCCCGGCCGTGAACAGGACCACGCCGGCGCCGAATAGCATCGAGAACAGCGCCCGCATCGCCCCTTCAAAGAGCACGCTGACCGCACCCCAGACCCGTACGTTGAGCTCTTGGTCTGCAGCCGTCTCACCGAGCGGCACCAGGGGGTTGAAGTAGCCGGCGCTGTGCAAACCAAATAGGGTGATATTGAGCAACAAGATGCCGAGGAGCGCGAAGCCCCGCAGAACGTCAATGGACTCAATGCGTGCACGCTCTTCGACTGGGGTAGCCATAGCGCGTTCGTTCTTCTCGACTTCAAGGAATGGCGGGGGATGACGCTTACCGCCAAGAAATTAAAGAGAAATCGATGTGGACCAAGTGAGGCTCTGAAACAAGAGAGGCTCTGCAATCGGAGAGGAGGTCCCATGAGCCATTTAACGCCCAAACGGAAAGCGATTCAGTCTCGGACCGGAAGGGCAAACACGAACAGGTTGTTCCCGGCGCTCGGGCGTATCTCCGGCGTCAGGCGAACAAACCCCGACGCGGTGGCCGCACTGCCGGTGCTGACCGCCACGTACTGCCGATCGTCGACCGCGAAGCTGATCGGAAAGCCGGTCACCGAGGACCCGAGGTTAATCTCCCACAGCACCTCGCCCGTCTCCTGGTCGAAGGCGCGGAAGCGGCCATTCACGTCGCCGCCGAACACCAGTCCTCCCCCGGTGGTAACAAGCGACATGGTGGCAGAGCGCTGCTCGTGGAGCCAGGTCGTCTGGCCCGTCTCCACCGAAATCGCGCGCACCGTACCCAGTTGGTCGGTACCGGGCGCGAGCTGGAATCTGGCCGCGAGCCGGTAGATCGCCAGTCCGCCCTCCATCGTCGACAGTACCCGCGCACAGGTGTTACGCAGCGGATAGTACATCGTGTTGGTCAGCGGGCTGTAGGCGCCCGCCTCCCAGTCCTTGCCTCCGATCCAGGAGGGGCAGGCGAGCACCTCCTGGCCGAGCCCGCTGAAGACCACCTCGGAGTTCTCCGTCACCACCCCGGTGGCCCCGTCGATGTTGCTGATGACGTTCTGGGTGACCGTGGGGGTGGCCCAGAGAAACTCGCCGGTCTCGCGATCGAGCGTGTAGACCACCCCGGTCTTTCCCGGAATGCCGGTAATCACACTGCGGAGTTCTCCAGCCTGCAGTCTCGGGTTGATCCAGCTCACCGCGGCCGGATCGGGCGCGACGGCGGTGTCCACCAAGAGCCGCTCAAAGGGATGGTCTAGGTCCCAGTGATCCTTGAGGTGCTGGTAGTACCACACGATTTCACCGGTGTCGGCATCGAGGGCGAGCGTGGAGTTGTGATACAGGTGCGCAAGGTCGCTACCACCGAGCATGAACTTCGGCGCTGGCGAGGTCACCGACGTCCCGATGTAGATCAGATTCAGCGCCGGGTCGTAGCTCGGCACCATCCATGTGCCGACATGTTGGCGGTCTTCGAACGCCACGTCGCCCCAGGTCTCGTCACCCGGCTCACCCGGTGCCGGAATTGTCCGCCGACGCCACAGCTCCGCGCCGGTCCTCGCGTCGTGGGCGGTGATGACGCACGAGTCAGGCTTGCGACAGCTTCGGCCCGAGATCACCTTCCCGTTCGCGATGATGGGCCCGGAGCTCTGCATGGCCCGGTAGGTGTCGTAGTCGAGAATCTCGGTCTCCCACGCCATGTCTCCCGTGTCGGCGTCAAGCGCGAATACGTGGTCATCGACGCTCGTGTCGATGATCAGCCTGCCGTAGATGGCGATGTTCCGGTTGTTGGTCACAAGACCGCCCTCGCCGACGTTCTCCGGTACCTCCCGTCGATGCTCCCACAGGAGGTCGCCGGTGGTTGCATCGATGGCCTGGATGACATCCCGGGGGTTCGGCATGTAGAGCACCCCGTCGTAGGCCAGCGGGGTCCCCTGCTGACTGCCGCGGCCCAAAGCACGGGTCCAGACCATACGCAGCTCTCCGACGTTCTCGCGGGTGATCTGGTCGAGCGGGCTGTAGCCCCAGCCGTCAAGCGTACGGCGCCACATCAGCCAGTCCTCTGGCGCAGGCTCTTGGAGCATCGCGTCGGTGACAGGAACAAACTCAGCAGACTGGGCGCGAACGGTCACCCGACCAGCCGCACAGGCCATAACGACGAGGGCGATCACCAGACCACATTGTGAAACACCAACTTGTGTGCGCATCGTATGCTCCTAGTCACTCGGGTTCCGACACCATCCATACGAGGTCCGATCCGCCACGGTCGGCCCCTCCACCAGATCCAGCACCATCTTCCAATCCGTGAATGCCTCCAAGGTTGGGGTGGTTCAAGCTGGCTCGCACCTGCGCCTCCCGCTGGAACCGGACAAGCTGATCCGGATCGTCAGCGAAGGCGCTGGAAGGAATAATTCAGTAAGCCAATCTGTGCCTATGATCGGTCGTTTTGGCGGCTGGCACCCGAGGAATATTCCGTCGACTCGGCGGCAGAATACAGAAAAACCCTCGTATTTAAGGGAGAGAATGGTACGCCCGGCAGGGCTCGAACCTGCGACCCTCGGCTTAGAAGGCCGATGCTCTATCCAGCTGAGCTACGGGCGCGTGCCTTATTTTGTTGATCTTACAAGGACCGGTCCGGTACTACCACCGGGTACTGCCACCTTTTTCCTCCGTTGGAACTTTTCCACCTGCTTGACCGTTTCGATACCAATCGATTCCGTGTAGGGCTTGCCGAACGCATAGGTCCAGGTCTGCGAGAGGTGCCAATCGTGCACCTGAAAGTGGAAGGCACCAAGGCTCCGCAGTTCGTCCTCCACCTCGCTCTCCTCACAGCGCGCACGAGGCTTGTCGAGTAGGGCTTGGGAAACGACTTTCTCGGGCGTGTTCGCGTTACCAGTGTGGGCGGAATGGTCGGCCCCCGGGCCGAAACGAGCTAGACCCCGATCCCGCCCTTGACGAACACGCCACCCTTCAGCGTGGCCACGTTGACGAACTGCTGGCTCAGGTCGCGCGTCTGCGGCTCCGGGCGGGAGCCATCGCCAAACGTGAAGCGGCCTTGCTCGAGTTCTAGCACCGCCACGTCGGCCGTCGACCCGGGCTCGAGCGACCCCACCGTTTCCGGATAATCCAGCATCTTCGCCGGGTTCGTCGTCACCCGCTCAATCACCTGCTCGAGGCTCAGCCCCAGGTGCAGAAACTGCGACATCGGCAGTAGCACGCTGGCCGGGGTCCGGTCCGGGGTCCGCGCCACGTCGGTCGAAATGGCGTCGGGGAACCAACCCTGGTTGGTCGCCTTCTCCGACACCTGCCACTGATGGTGGGTGGTGGCCAGCTGGCCGTCGGTGAAGATGCCGCGATCGGCCAGCTCTAAGATCTGCGGCAGCACCGTGTCGGCCTGGGTCAACTGGCTGCCGAAGACGTTCGACGATCGCTCGGTCGGCGGGTTGAAGGGATGGGTCAGGATGTCACCCGCCCGCAGGAGGGCGAGCAGATCCGGCTCGGTGGACCAGTGCATCATGACCGGCAGGCCCGCCTCGTCGGCCAGTTCCCGGGCGGTGGTCAGGGTGGCGACATCGTGGGCCAAGTCCTCGCGCCGGCCCCGCACCCGCACCTTCAGCCCCAGAATCAGATCTCGGTGCGCCTCGATGACCCGGCGGGCGGCCCGGGTGTTGATGAGCCGGGGGTCGAGATAGATCTCGTCAGTACAGCAACCAGCGGTCGAGAGGTTCAGTAACGCGTAGATGCGGGTTCTGGCGCCGTCGATGACGAACCGCCTGAAACCGGGGAACATCGACGCCCCGGTGGTGCCGGCGTCGACGATGGTGGTGACTCCAGACTGGATGCCGACCAGATCCGAGGGAACACCCAGCGGGGTGCCGTCCTCGTAGACGTGCGAGTGCAGGTCGATCAGGCCGGGCGTAACGATCTTGCCGGTGGCGTCGAACACCTGCCGGGCTTGGTCCGGCGGGATGTTCTCGCCGATGCGCGCGACCCGCCCATGGCCGATGGCGACGTCACGCACCGCCGAGAGGTTCTGTCCGGGGTCGATCACCCGGCCGCCGGCGATCAACAGGTCGAAGGTCGTGTCTGATGGCGCGCCCTGCCAGGCAGTCCCGGCCGGAGCGGCGGCGGCCCCCCACCCGAGCGCTCCGAAGCCGGGGATGGCGGCTGCGGCCGCGCTAAGCTGTCCGAGAAATGTCCGTCGGCTTGATCGTGCCATGATGCCTCCACCGGGGTGCTATTGTGTGGGCCCTGTGTCCCCCTCGAGCCAGTGCTCGACCACAATCAGGTCCGGCAGGTTGCCGTCGCTCGCCAGTTGGTGCCTTGGAAACTCGACTGATTATACCGAGCCGGCAGACGCGGGGCCCGGGGAGAAACCGGCGCCCAGTCCTCGGTGGTTCCCAGGGCGGCCTCGGCGTGTCCTTGAGCTGAGCGAGCGGCCGACGCTGGTCGATTGCCTCAAGCAGGGACCTATCCCGGTCGACGAGGCGCTCTCCCTCCGCAAGCAGATCGCCGAGGCCTTCGAGGACTCGTGGGTCGTCATGAATAGGTCCTTGCTGCTGTCCGTACGTACCTCGTCCGTCACACGGCTTTCCACACCCAGCCATCCAGGCCCCCCCAGCCGGTCACGCCGTGTCGCGAACAGGTTGTCCTGGTTGCTGCGCTGTTTACTGACCCACCTCCCCAGCGAATAGTCCTCGACGGTGCGATGGCCGTCCAGCACGCGCGCGAGTTAGTTAGTTGCGCTCCCGGAGGTAAGCGTCTACTCGGGCTTGCGCGTTCTGGCGGATGTTTACGTAGAACAACGCGTAGTCGTAGATGTGGAAGTTGTCTCGGCCGAGCGGCATCAGCGTGTAGTGGTTGGAACGGATTTCTGATACACGCAGTCGCCCCTCGCGGCACTGCGCGTCAGCGGCACCAGGTTCGTGGGCATCCGAACCGGCGAAATTGACTGCGCCGAGGTTGGCCTCATGGGGCGCGCGGGCCCCGTCCGTCGACCAAGTCAACGGATTAACGCAGATGTTATCTGGCGAGGCAAAGAGCGACCCCGCCCGCGGACCCACGCTGTTCCAGGTTACCTGACAGCCGGTCTGTGTAGCGGTCCGGCAGATTGCGATCCCGTTGCTACCGTTGAGCTCGAATCCGATCGGATACGCTGCGACCATTTGTTCGGCTACCGCAGTTCCCGCAATTTCTTCGGCCAGGAGAAAATCTAGGTGCCGCGAGCCTTGGCTGTGTCCAGCGAGTACGAATGGGCGGCCGTGGTTGAAGGTAGCCAGATAGTAGCGGAATGCAGCCACTACATCAGAATAGGCGAGGTCGAGGGCTTGTGGTGCACTGGCGCCCTCCACGAAAAACGCCGCCAGTGTGGCCTGCCGGTAACGTGGGGCGTATATGCGACAGCACGCGTTGAAGACACTCGCCTGTCCCTGCATCACCATTCGGTCGGTCGTTTCGTTGGTGGTCGTATCGTCGAGTGACTGGTTCCAAGCGTCCGCCGATACGAAGGTGGTGGGGTGCACGAAAAAAACGTCGACTGCGGCGGTGTCCTGGAGGTCTGTCTCGCCGACGGCAAGGGTGTCGGCAAGGTCGTCTCGCTCGGGCAGCGCTGCCCAGTGTGTTGGGTTGGCATAGTCGGGCGCTATCGGGGACGGGACATCGGAAAACGCGTGATCCGGGACCACGAAGGTTAGTCCGAGGAGCATCAGATCGGCGCGATAGATGTAGCCCGTACCAATGAGTAGGGCCAAGATAATGGTGCCACCGGTGAGTAGTTTTTTCTTCATGGTTATACCCGATGAAATGGCGTTGTCAGGTTAGCGCCCACAGTGGCAGAGTCGGCGTATGACGAGCCAGCCGCCCAGCTATCGCGGATACCGATTTCCTCCAAAAGATCATCAGTCACGCGGTCTGGGTCTACCACCGCTTTGGCCTGAGTTTCCGAGATATCGAGGATCTCCTCGCTGAACGGGGTGTCAGCGTGACGTATGAGTCGATCCGCCAGTGGTGTCTAACGTTCGGACTCGGCTACGCACGACGGTTACGGCGCCACCGGCCAACGCGAACGGGACCATACGAAACTGGGTCAGATCACACCACCTGGTCTGACCAGCCGCGACCACCCTATCACCCCGCTGGCCAGCGTTCGCAGCACGATGGTCGGCCACGTCTTGACTCCCCTCCTCCCCGAAGGTACGCTCCCGGCTCGTACTCTAACAACCGTCTCTACGCGTGGTGATCGCCCGATGGCCGCGGCGATCGAAGGGGAAGCACATGGCCCGCATGATCTTGAACATCGGTTGCGCCCTCGTTCTGTTGGGCACGATTGCGTTCACGCAGCAGACACCCGATCCGGCGACCGGCATGACCACGGCGGCCATCAAGTTTCTCGACACCCTCAGCGACGAGCAGGAGCGGGCGGCACGATTCCCCTTTGACGGCGAGGACCGGTTCGATTGGCATTTTATCCCGCGCGAGCGGAAGGGTGTACCGCTGAAGACGATGACGGCGACCCAGCGTTCAGCCGCCCTGGACCTGTTGCGGACGGCCTTGAGTGAGGATGGGTTCACCAAGGCGGAATCGATCCGCCAGCTCGAGCAGATTCTGTTCGAACTCGAAGGCCGCGACATTCGCGACCCGGACCTGTATTTCTTCATGGTGTTCGGCGAGCCGACCACCGGCGGCACCTGGGGCTGGCGCTACGAAGGGCACCATCTGTCGCACAACTGGACCATCGTCAACGGCTCGGCCGTCGCCGCCAGCCCACAGTTCTTCGGGACCAATCCGGCCGAAGTGCGTGACGGCCCGAAGAAAGGGCAGCGGGTCCTGGGCAGTGAAGAGGACCAAGCGCGCGCGTTGTTGGCGTCGCTGAATATGACCCAGAAAGCGAGCGCCATGTTGTCGGAAGAGGCGCCACGCGACGTGCTCACGAGTAACGAGCGCGAGGTGGCCATGCTGGACGACCTCGGCGTATCGCACGCGGACATGGACGCGACCCAGCGCGGCGTGCTGTGGTCCATCATCGAGGAGTACGCTATGGCGCAGCCGGCCGCGGTGGCCGAGCAGCGGTTGGCGGAAGTCCGCACGGCGGGGCTCGACAACATCAAGTTCGGGTGGATGGGCGGGGCGGCCCGAGGCGAGCCGCACTACTACCGAATTCAGGGACCGACATTCCTCATCGAGTACGACAACACGCAGGGTCAGGCGAACCACGTGCACAGCGTCTGGCGAGACTTCGAGGGCGATTTTGGTCGCGACCTGCTCGCCGCGCACTACGAGCAGTACCCGCACGGGCCGGTCAACGCAGACGACTAGGTTTTCCGACGCGGCGCCCGTCTGGCGGTGTTACTTCGTCAGAAAACCCCTTCTGACGTGTGTCAACAATCTGCTAGCGCGGTGGCCGGGTCGGGTGACCCGCAGCTACGAGACGGGGGCGGGAGCCTCCTCATCGATGGCTTTGAGGACGAGAAGCGTGCGGTCGTCCTGGCTGCCGAAAGAGAACGTGCGGACGTCGTCCATGACGCGGTCGCAGATGTCCTCGGCGGGTTCGGTGCGGCAGGCTTCGAGCGTGGTCACCAGTCGTCCCGCCCATACTGGTCCTCACGTGCGTCGCTCGATTCGACGATGCCGTCGGTGTACAGCACGAACAGGTCGGCGACATCGAGGGCCGCGATACCTTCGAAATATCGCGGCGACTCGAACATCCCCAGCGGCACCCCACCACTCCGCAGCTCTTCGACCTCGCCGTTCGCGCGCAACACGATGGGCGGCTGGTGGCCGGCATTGACATAGATCATCCGGCGTGAGGGCACTTCGAGGACGGCGTAGAACAAGGTCACATACTTCCCCTCCTCCACCGAATCGTGGAAAAAGCGGTTGGCGCGACGCATTACAGCCCGCGTCGCCAACTCCCGCCCGACCAGGGCATACATGGACGCCCGGATCGCCGAGACCAGCAGGGCGGCCCCAATGCCTTTACCAACGACATCGGCAATGACGAGGCCACAGCGGTCATCCGGGAGCGGGATGAACTCGTAGTAGTCGCCGCCGACCTCGAACGAAGCCTCGTTGACGCCGGCAGCGTCGAAAGGCACCCGCTGCCCCACCGCATCCAACAAGCCATTGAGACTGACGTCTACGTCGCGTGACTCGGTCGACAATCGATACGCGTCAACGACGACACGCACCGCTCGGAGCACCTCGGCGGTCACTGGCGAGGGTGCAACGCGCGGTTCGTCGGCGAGCACCAAACCGGTGCCGCGTGACAGCGGTGAACGGCCATGGCTCGGTTGGCTGGACGAAACCGAGGGCCGCACATAGAATGAAAGCGCACGCTGTGGTGGGTGTAGCTCAATTGGTAGAGCGCCGGACTGTGGCTCCGGATGTTGCGGGTTCAATCCCCGTCACTCACCCCATTCCCGATAACACAATTTCGGTCTGGCCGGTCCCGCGGTCGGCACCCCACCCTACGCATTGGGCCAAGACGCACGACAATGCGCGGCCCGCCGCGGCGGAGTGGCGCACTCTGGCGTCCCGGCGCTAACGACCGCGTAGGGTTCCGGGCGCAGCCCGGTCTAAATATGCCGATGCCAGTCCCGCAGCGCGCGGCCAATGGCGTGAGGCTGGTCTTCCTGCACGAAATGGAGCCCAGGACCGATGTCCACGGAGGTCAGCCCCTCGATGTGTTCGATGCACCACGCCACCAGGTCGGCACGAAGGATGGCGCCCGGCTGGGCGTAGAGCAACAACTTGGGCACGGACGAACGTGTCAGCCAGTCGGTGTAGTGCTGAACGAGTTCGACGACATCGGCCGGTTCGCCATCGATCGGGATCTCGTTGGGCCAGCGCCACAACGGCTTTCGCGTGGGCGGGTCGAGAAATGGAGCGCGGTAGGTGTCCATCTCCTCCGGGGCCAGGTCTCGCTGAATGGCGCCCGGCAGGATCTGCTCGACGAACACGTGCTTGTTGACGATCAGGTCCCACCCCACCTCGGGCGTGCGGATCTGCTGAAACAGCCCACGCACGCTGCCGGGCCACTCGTCCCAGGTCATCGGTCGCACGATGGCCTCCATGAAAGCGATGCCCTTCACATTGCTCTCGTGCCGGCGGGCGTAGTGAAACCCCAGCGCCGAGCCCCAGTCGTGCACGACGAGGGTCACCCGCTCCAGACCCAGTGCCTCGATGAAGCCGTCGACATACCGCACGTGATCGACGAGTCGATACTCGAGATCGGGCTTGTTGGACTGTCCCATGCCGATGAGATCAACCGCGATACACCGCGCGTCGGTCTCGAGGTGCGGCATGACGTTGCGCCAGAGATACGACGACGTGGGGTTCCCGTGCAGGAACAAGACCGGGTCGCCGGCGCCCGCCTCCACGTAGTGCAGGGTGGAACCTAGCACGCCAACAAACCGCGAGGGGTAGGGCATCTCGGGGGAAATCGCGTCGTCGTTCGCGGGCCCGGTCACGCTCATCGTTGTCTCCTTCTTGGTTCCAGTTTGGTTCCGCCATCGTATCCGACCCCTTCGGCCCCCGCTATAATCGCGGTACCATCGCCCGCCTTTGACACAACAATCTCAGGAGCCACCACCGGATGCCCTCCCGAGTACACCAGGTTATCGACACCCACGGCTCACTCGTCTTCCCCGGTGTCTACGACCCGCTATCGGCCAAGATCGCGGAGCAGACCGGGTTCCCGCTTGCGTTCGTCTCCGGCTATGCGGTCGCGGCCACCCTGCTCGGCGAGCCGGACCTGGGCCTGCTGACCCAGACCGAGATCATCGAGCGGGCGAGACAGATCTGTCGGGCAGTGAGCATTCCGATTCTCGTGGACGCCGACACCGGCTACGGCAACGCGTTGAACATCGTGCGCACCGTCACCGAGCTCGTCGGCACCGGGGCAGCCGGCTGTTTTCTCGAAGACCAGCAGTGGCCCAAGCGCTGCGGACACATGGACGGCAAGCGTGTCGTCGATCGGCAGGAGTATCTGGAGAAGATCGGCGCCGCGGTGGAGGCGCGGGGTGAGGCGGACTTCTTTGTCGTCGCGCGGACCGACGCCGTGGCGGCGGTGGGGCTGGACGAAGCGCTGGCCCGCGTGGACGGCGCGCGAGCGGCCGGGGCCGACGCCACGTTCGTGGAAGCGCCGAGGTCGCTGGCGGAACTGGTGGAGGTGGGTCGACTGGCCCCGAAACCGACGGTGGCGAACATGGTGGAACAGGGCCGCACGCCCGTGCTGCCCCAGGCACAGCTCGCCGAGATGGGATTCAACCTGATTCTCTATCCCGTCACCGGTCTCTACGCGTCGGCCCACGCCTTGACGACCGCTTACGGGCACCTGCGCGAGCAGGGCACGAGCGCCGGCTCCGACGACCGGCTGATGGCGTTCGATACCTTCAACGACCTGATCGGCGTCGACGAGAAATATGCACTGGCGAGGAAGTGGTCCACGGGGAAGGACTGACCCTACCCCCGTCACACGAACGATATAATCCGAACTCGCGTGTCCAACCTTTCGCTGCCCACGTCGATCGACGAGCTCCAAACGCTGCTGGCACGCCAGCAGTATGTGACGGACCGTGGCCTGGCCACCTCGGTCTATCTGGCCCTGACGCTCCAACGTCCGTTGCTGCTGGAGGGCGAGGCCGGCGTCGGCAAGACGGAAATCGGCAAGGTACTGGCGTCGGCGCTCGGCACCGAGCTGATCAGGCTGCAGTGCTACGAGGGTCTGGACGTGACCCACGCCGTCTACGAATGGAACTACGCGCGGCAACTGCTCGAGATCCGGATGCGCGAGGCCGGCGGCGCGGTGGCGCGCGACGCGTTGGTGGCTGATCTGTTCGGCCCCGACTTCTTGATCAAGCGGCCGCTGCTTCGGGCGCTCGAAGCGCCCGCCGACCGACCACCCGTCCTACTGATCGACGAGCTGGACCGGGCCGATGAAGAGTTCGAGGGCTACCTGCTCGAACTACTCTCGGACTATCAGGTGACCATACCGGAGCTGGGCACCATCCGCGCCACCACCCGCCCCATCGTCATCATCACCTCGAATCGCACTCGCGAGCTGCATGACGCGTTGAAGCGGCGCTGCCTCTACTGGTGGATCGACTACCCGGACTTCGACAAGGAATACCGCATCGTCACGCAGAAGGTCCCGGAGGCGCCCGCACGGTTGGCCGAGCAAGTGACGCGCTTTGTGCAGCAGCTGCGCACGGCCGAGCTCTACAAAGTGACCGGGGTCTCGGAAACGCTGGACTGGATCGCCGCGCTGGTCGCGTTGGATCGGCAGGAACTGGACCGCGAGACCATCGACGAGACGCTCGGACTGATTCTGAAGACCCAGGAAGACCTGCAGGCGGTCAGGGGCGAGCAGGCGCACACATTGTTCGAGCACAGCCTCCTCCCCACTGGGACCGCCAGCCGCGGTTGACGGGCGCGCGGATGACCCACACCCGGCCGGCAGAGCCGCACGGCCGCCTGTTCCACAACCTGTTGCACTTCGGCCGACTGCTCCGCGATGTGGGGCTGGACGCCCAGGCCGGGCGGATGCTCGATGTGGCCGAAGCGCTGAACCATGTCGACGTGGGACGCCGGGCCGACTTCTATCACACGCTCCAGACCATGCTGGTGCGCCGGTCTCAAGACCTCCCGGTGTTCGACGACGCGTTCCGGGCCTTCTGGCGGCCACCCCGGGGCGACAATCGCACCACGCCCGAGCCGCGCGCGGGCGCCGACCAATCGCGGCGGCCTCCGTCGGAGGGGAGCGCCCCGCCCAGCCGACCCGCGAGCGACGCCAGCGAGAGTCGCGGCGCGTCGGCCATCCGCATAGAGCAGGTGGCGGCGTTAAGCTACGGCACCGGTCAGGTGTCACGTAGCCAGGACTTCGCGACCTTCACCGATGCGGAGGTCGCGCAGGCGCGCGCCATGATGGCGGCGCTTCGCTGGGAACTGGGCACCCGAACCACACGGCGATGGCAGACCGGGCCGGGCCACACCATCGACATCCGGCGCGCGGTGCGTCGGAACCTCCGTTTCGGCGGGGAGTTGGTCACGCTCCCCCGTCGCCGACGCCGGACCCGGACCCGACCTCTCGTGCTGCTGTGCGACGTGAGCGGGTCGATGGAGCGCTACAGCCGGATCCTGCTGCACTTCGTCCACACGCTGGCCGGAGGATTCGACCACGTCGAGACGTTCTTGTTTGCCACCACGTTGACCCGGGTCACGACCCAGCTAGCGCGTCGCGGGGTCGACGACGTGTTCCCCAGCCTGCCCCACCATGTGGCGGACTGGGGCGGCGGCACCCGCATCGGTAAAGCGCTGCACCGCTTCCACGTCGACTGGTCGCGTCGGGTGATGGGACACGCCCCGGTGGTCCTGCTGATTTCCGACGGCTGGGACCGCGGCGAGCCGCGTCGGCTGGGGACCGAGATGGCCCGGTTGCAACGGAGCTGTCACCGGCTGGTGTGGCTGAATCCACTGCTGGGGTCGCCCCACTACCGGCCGCTGACCCGGGGCATGCTGGCCGCCCTGCCCCACATCGACGATTTTCTGCCGGTGCACAATCTGGCCAGCCTCGACGCACTGGCCGTTCACCTCAATCACTTGCCGAACCATCGCCCAGCTCGGCGGCAACATCCGGCTGACCCGTCCTGAGTCTGGTCGCACAGTGCTATTGTCGAGGGAACCATGAACGTCACAGGCAGTTACACATTCAACGCGCCGGCCCAACAGGTCTGGGATCTCTTGCTGGACACCGAGGCGGTCGCGGCCTGCGTGCCCGGCTGCGAATCCCTGGAGCCGATTGCTGAGCACAAATACCGAGCAGCGTTGACCATGGGAATCGCGGCCATAACCGGCCGATACGAGGGCACAGTCGAGATGGCGGATCTCGTGCCGCCATCGTCTTACCGGCTCATCGTGCAGGGCAGAGGGAAGCCGGGCATGGTGAACGGGGGCACCACCATCACCCTGACGGAGGACGATGGCGCCACCACCATTGCCATCGACGGCACGGTGCAGGTAGCCGGCACCATCGCCCGAGTCGGCCAGCGTCTGCTCGGCAGCGTCTCAAAGATGATGATGGACCGGTTCTTCAACTGCCTGAAGGCCCGCCTGGCCCAGACGGGATGAGCGTATGAGCAACCACACGTCGACCCTGCTGGGCCGGGCATTGATCCTCCTGCTACTGGTGGTCGTCGGTGCCATCGTCGCGGCGCGAACCATCGGGGTTCGTCTGGAGGTCGACGGCAGCGGCATGCGCCCCATGCTGTCCCGTTTCAACGAAGACGCGCACTTCGACGCACTCGAGTCTGACCGGACCGAACGGGGTCCATCGGCTCCTACGACCGTGGGGCGAACCGTATCCTCAGCGTCAGCCGACCGGCGCCCTGAGAGCTTCTGGCCCGCCTATCGTGGAGCGACCCAGACGGGTCGCTACGACCATCCCATCACCACCGACTGGCCGGACGACGGACTCCCCCGGCGTTGGCACCACCCGATCGGCGGCGGCTATGCGTCGTTCGTGGTGGCCGAGGGACGGCTGTTCACCATCGAACAACGACGCGCCCGCGAGGTGGTGGCCGCCTACGATCCCAACAGCGGGGTCGAACTGTGGACGCACGAGTGGGACGAACAGTTCCAGGAAACAATGGGTGGCGATGGTCCCCGCGCGACACCCACATGGGACGACGGACGGCTGTTCGCGCTGGGCGCGGGCGGCGAACTGCGCAGCCTGGCCGCCGACACCGGACGTCTGTTGTGGCGGACGAACATCCTGAAGGATGCCGGTGCCGGCAATCTGACCTGGGCCATGTCGGCCTCGCCCCTGGTCGTCGACAACATGGTGGTCGTGCTGCCGGGCGGACGCGCCGGACGCTCGGTGGTGGCCTACGACGCTGACACCGGCGACACCCTCTGGACCACGCTCGACGACGTGGCCGGCTACACCGCCCCGATGCTCGTGGAGCTGGCCGGTGTGCGACAAGTTCTCGTGGTCACGGCCGCGCGGGCGGCCGGCTTGCGGGTGGAAGACGGCACGCTGCTGTGGGACTACCCCTGGGTCATCTCCAACGTGCCAAACATGGCGCAGCCGATCGTCGTGGGCCCGAACCGGCTGTTCATTTCTGCCAGTTACGGACAGGGGTCGGCCATGGTCGAGGTCACGGGCACCGGCGACGGTCTCGCTGCCCGCGAGGTCTGGCGCACGAACCGGATGAAGAACAAGTTCAGCAGTTCGGTCCTGCACGAGGGATTCATCTACGGCCTCGATGACAACATCCTGGCCTGCCTCGATGCCAAGACCGGCGAACTGGTGTGGAAGGGGGGCCGCTACGGATACGGGCAGCTCCTGTTCTCCAACGGACATCTGGTTGTACTCACCGAACGGGGGGATGTCGTGCTGGTGCGCGCCACGCCGGAGGGGCATGACGAGGTCGCCCGCTTCCCCGCTCTCGCGGGGAAGACCTGGAACGTGCCGACCATTGCCGACGGCACGCTGTTCGTCCGGAACGCCACCGAGATGGCGGCGTTCGATATTCGGCCGTGAATTGCCGACCTGTTTCCGGTTTGCTGGCGCGGGGACCGCGTCATTCACACCCTCTCGCTGCAACTGACTTCGCTAGGCCGTTCCGCATCGATGGGGGTGGACCGCGATCGACATCCGACAAGCGCCCCGGGAAGCAGTCGTGGAGGCATTGCAACGGATCGTGAGCGGCGACGTAACCCGCGGGCCCGATCTTGCCAAACTGGCCGTGAATCAGATCCAGGAAAAGCACGATTGGGCACTCACCGTCCAGTTACGTTTCGTCGGCTATGCGTCTCACCACTTTGACGAACCCGGCGCACGTGACGCGGCGAAAGAGATTCTGGCGTCGCACCCTCGAGCCGACCTACAGCCGTAACCACCGGCTTGATCACGCCAGCTGTTGCATTGAGCGATGCCTCTGGAACTGAAATACGCATCGGACGCGACGGTGCTACTCGACGACCTGGTGGACTCGCTGGGCACACCAGGTGGTCCGGCCGGTGTGGTGGTACCGGTGCTGATGCCGTCGCTGCCTCTGGTGGACCGCACCAAAGCGGAGCTAGCCCGGCGCCACGGCGTGGCCATGGGCATTGCGTTTCTGCTGCCCGGCTCCTTCGTCGAGCGCATGGCCCAGCTGGTCGGCCTGAGCCCGGTCCATCCGTCGTGGCGCCCGCAGGGGCTGGCCTGGCGACTGATCCCGCTGCTGGGGGCGATGGCCGATGAAGGATGGACGCCGCGCCTCCAGTCTGCGTGCGCCGATGCCCGTGCCCGACAGGCGCTGGCCGGCGAACTGGCCGACCGCTTTGATCAGTATCTGTATTTCAGGCCAGAGTTGATCGCGGCCTGGGACCGCCGCGAGGCGTGGGACACCTTGCCGGAATCGGCCCAAAGCGATGAAGCCTGGCAGCGCGAACTGTGGCGCCGGCTGTGTGAGGGACTGGCCGAGCACTCCCATCCGGCCGCGCGTCTGGACGACCTCGTAGCGCGCATCCATTCCGGCGATGGCGAACTGCCCGCCACGCTCGAAGTCCTGGCCACGGGGCCCTTGCCCCCAACCCTACTGCCGCTGTTGCGTGCCCTGGCGACCAGAACCCGCATCTGCCTGCGCGCCCTGCTCCCATCGACGGAATACCTGGGCGACATGCGCGCCGGGCGTGCGCAGATGCGAGCCGGCAAGGAAGTGGACCTCGCCTGGGAAGGACACCCACTGCTGTCCCATCTGGGAAAGCAAGCCGTGGACAGCTTTCGCAGTTTCGAGGACGCACTGGTCACGGAAGGCCAGGAGTACGACGTCATCCCGTTGCCCGAACTCAGCTCCGGGACGCGGCTGGCCCGTCTGCAGGCCGATATCCGAGCGGCGCGGCAGCCGGGTGACGCTGGAGACCTTGAAGACATGGTCACCACCACACCGAGCGCGTCAGACCACTCGGTGCGTGTGCATCGGTGCCATGGCGCCAGGCGCGAGGTGGAAGTGCTGCGCGACGAACTGCTCGACGCCTTTGGCAGCCTGCCTGGTTTGACCGCGAGCGACGTCTTGATTCTGGCTCCCGACCTGGACACCTACGGCCCGCTGGCCGAGGCCATCTTGCGGGAAGGGGAACCATCACTTCCGCTGCGCTTGTCGGAGCGGCGTCTCGACCGCAGTGACCCCCTGGTGCGAGGCCTACAGACAGTGCTGGGTCTGGCGGCCGGTCGCGCCGCGTTGAGCGAGGGCCTGGCACTGCTGGAACTGCCGACTGTGGCCGCCTGCGTCGAATCGCTGGGTACCACCCCGGAGGTGCTCGCCAACCGCCTACGTGCGTCGGGCATTACCTGGGGACTCAACGCAGCGCATCGCCAGGCGATGGATGCCGGCAACCAGGGCACGGGCACCTGGCGGGAGGGCCTGGACCGGTTGCTGGCTGGTCTGTGGCTGGGTAGCGAAGACACGGCGTCGGACGCCCGACACCATCAGGCCCTCCCCGTGTCCGGTGACCTGGGCGCCGACCCAGCGTCGATGAGCGCGTCACTAGACTGGCTGGACAACCTGGTCTGCTTGCTCGAGGACTGGCAGCTCAAAACCAGTCCGGGCCTATGGGCAGACCGCTTCGACCAGGCGCTGGACCAGGTACTCGCCGCCGGCGACGGTCGATTCGACTCGACCGCTGCCGTGGATCTCATCGGACAATTGCGCGCCGCCGAGACCGAACATGCGTGCGACCTTCCGATGGACGCGGCCGCCGTGGCCGACTGGTTGGACAAGGCCGCCCAGGACGAGGTGCGCGCGGTGTCCAGGGTCGGCGGGGGCATGGCCATGGGCGGGTTCAAGCCGATGCGCGCCATTCCCTGCCGGGTGCTGGCGGTGATGGGTCTGCACGATTCCGCCTTTCCGCGCAGGGCCAAGGCGCCCGCCTGGGACCTGCTGGCCGCGGCACCCCGCCCCGGCGACCGCGACCCGGTGCGAGAAGACCGTCAGCTCTTTCTCGACGCGCTGCTGGCGGCCGGCGACCGGGTCATCTTGACGGCCACGGCGCGCAACATTCGCAGCAACAAGGAAGAGCCGCTCTCGGCGTGTGTTGATGAGTTCTTGCGGGTCGCCGCCGCGACCGTTTCCGGCAGTGCCGACACCCGGGAAGCAGACTATCTGGCCCTGATCGAAGACCACCCGTTGCAACCGTTCAACCCCACCTGTTTCACCGGCCCGCGAGCCTCGTTCCATACGGGCCATCTCGAGATTGCCCGGGCATTCGAGGACCGGCAGAACGTGACCGTTCCATTCCAGGCCGGCGTGTTCGACCCACCCGACGAGGCCCAGTCGTCCGACCTCGAGCTGCACGAGATGATCCGGGTGCTGAAAGATCCGTGGTCGGCTTGGCTGGGTGCGATCGGGGTCGTCCTTCCCCGGGCCGGGGACGATCCGTTCGCCATGGACCGGGAGCCGGTGGCTGCCCCCTCGGCCCTGACCCGGTGGCAGATTCAAACCGAGGTCATCAGAGCCGTCATGGACCGCCGGACCACCTTCCTGGAAGAGCGCCTGGCCGCCGACCGTCTGCTGCCGTACGGGACTCTTGGCGCGGCGATGGGCAGGCAGAGCGTGCAGGAAGCCACAGCCCTGGCCCGACTTGCGGTGCGGGAAGCGGGTGGGCGGCTTGAGCCCCATCGGCTGGTCTACCGAGAAGGGCGCCCGCAGATCGCAGGGAACATTACCGTCAATGCTGAAGGCAACCTGCATGTGCTGGTCATGCCGACCGAGTTGAAGGGGCGGCCCCACCATCGTCTCGATGTCTGGGTCCGCGCGACCTTTGCCGCCGCCTGCGGCATGCGCGGCGACACTCTCGTGGTCTCGAGAGATGGCGAGCGTGCCAGGCTCGACCGCAGGCCGCCAATGGCCCTGGAACAGGCACGCGCCGCCCTCGACAACCTGCTGCACCTGTGCCAGCAGGCGCGGCGACACCCGTTGGCGTTCGGGCCCAAGACCAGCTTTGCCGTGTTCGACGCGGGCCGGTGCGGTGCGGACGACACGGCCAAGGCCCTGCACGCGTGGCAACAGCAACCCAAGGGCCCACCCGGTGAGGGCGATGGCGCCTCGGCGCAGCTGGCCTGGCGCGATCGGGACCCCTTTGCCGGGGACACGATGGACGAGTGGCGCCGTCTTGCCGCCGAGGTCTTCGGCCCGGTGGACGACTGGTTCAAGCAGACGGCGACCGTGTCGCGGTACGGGGCGGCCAGTGACTAATTTCCACCTCCACACCACCGCCGTGCCCACCGGCCTCTCGGTCATTGAAGCCAGTGCGGGCACCGGCAAGACCTGGACCATCTCGCACCTGTTGCCGCGCCTCCTGGTGGACGGCATCATCCACGACATCGGCCAGGTGTTACTGGTCACCTTTACCGAAGACGCGGCCCGAGAGCTGGGCGAGCGGACCCGCCGTCAACTCGCGACCTTGGTGGCCCACGCCGACGCCGGCACCGACCCTGGAGCGGACGAAGAGGGCGTTCGTATTCTGCTCGACCGCCTAGCCGCCCTCGACACCCCGGAGCGCGACACGGCCATCTTGCGTCTGCGGCTGGCGCTCGACGAGAGCGACCAGCTCTCGGTGTCGACCATTCACTCTTTTTGCCAGCAAGTGCTGGCCTCCGAGAGTTTCTTGTGCGGCATGCCCGCCGGTTTCGAGGTACTGCCAGACCCCGGCGAGTTGAAATCGGATGCCGTTAGAGACACGTGGCGCACCGACCTCGCCGCTGATGCACTGCTGGCCTCGGTGGCGGCCCTTGGCAAGTGGTCGGTGGAGGACGATCTCGCGGCCTGGCGTTCCTTGACCCAACGCCCGTCCACCCGCATGGAACCGGCGCCCCTCTCGCTGCGAGAGGCCAGAAATCGGGTAGCCACAACGCTCGAGGCCGTGAAGGAGGCCCGCGCCGACCTGGGCCAGATTCAGGAGATTGCCGCCCGGGACTCAGTGAGCCTGAACAAGTCGGCAAGAAACCCTGGCGAAGAGTCGGTGGCGCAGCTCGACGCCTGGCACGCGCTGCTCGACACCCTGGACCCACAGCAGCCCCCAGTCGAGGTGTTCCAGGTTGCCGCCCGATTGGCCGGCGCGGCATCGTGGTTTGGCCGGAGAGGCGCCGTCGGTAAGGCCGCCTCGGACGAGGCGGGCGCATTGCCGATTGTGACCGCCGCCAAGGCGGTGGAAGCCAGTATCGGCGTCACTGGGTGGGCCTGGCTGGCGCACTTGAATCAGGCCGCTGGACAGCGACTGGAGCGAAACCTCCGACACCACAACGCCGTCACCTTCGATGGCCTCATTCAGCACTTGCACCGGGCTCTGTGCTCGGGCCCCAACCGCGCGGCCCTCGCCCAGCGGCTGTCGGAGAAGTGGACCGTGGGCCTGATCGACGAAAGCCAGGATACCGACCAGCAACAGTTGGAAATTTCCAGGGCCATCTTTGACCGCGGCACAAATCCCGGGCGGCTCATTCTGGTGGGTGACCCGAAGCAGGCCATTTACGGTTTTCGCGGTGGCGACCTCGACGCGTATCTGTCAGCCCGGCCGACCGATGACGCGCGTGTCAGCGACCTGGCCACGACCTATCGGTCGGCCCACGGCCTGGTGGTGGCCCTGAACATCCTGTTCGGACGCACCCACGCCTTCGGCAACCCAGCCCTGGTGTATCCAGCCGCGACAGCCGCCCACCAGGACGCCGACCTGCCCCTGCCTGCCGACGGGCAGGGACGGCTGGTGGCCTGGGTGGTGCCTAACGAGGACACAGACGCCTGGAGACTGGCCCAGCCACGTCGAGAGCTCGCGGCAGGCTGCACGGCCGCGGCTATCGTTGACCTGCTGGGCCGGCCGATGGGAGCCGGCGAGGACGTGGTGAACCCGTCGCACGTGGCCGTGCTGACCCGCACCAACCTTGAAGCTCGGCTCGTGTACGACGCCTTGCGTGCGCGGGGCGTGCCCACCGTGATCCGCGATGACGGGGACGTGATGCAGAGCGAAACGGCGTCCGACCTGGCGTCCATACTGAAGGCGGTGCTCTCGCCCACCAATCCCGGGTGGCGACGCGCCGCCATGGCGACCCGTCTGTTTGGCTACGACTCGGCCATGCTGGCCGCGCTCTCGGGTGCGGACGCGGAAGAGCGGCTGGCCAGTTTCTCAGAGTGGGGCGAGCTGTGGCGTCGCCGGGGCATTGCCGCACTGATGGCCGGCCTGGAGTCCCATTCCGGGGCCACCCTGCGACTGGCCCGGGCACCGTCTGGCGAGCGGCACCTGACCGATTTGAGACATCTCGCGGAGCTGCTGCAGGCGCAGGAAGCCGAGGGCCAGCGCACCCCCGAAAAACTGCTCCAGTGGTTCGAAGGCGAGCGGATGTCCGATGGCCGCTCGTCGGACGAACGCCTGCGTCGACTGGAAGAAGACGGCGACGCCGTGCAGGTGGTCACGGTACACCGGGCCAAAGGCCTGGAATTCGACTTCGTGTATTGCCCCTACTTATGGTCGGTGATGCCCGACCGAAGTATGTCCGAACGTCTGCTCGTGCGCGGCGACGACGGCTGGGTGCTGGCCGACGGGTCACAGCGAGACAATCGCGAGGAACACCGCACCGCCACCGCCGAGCGCCTACGTGAAGACCTGCGACTGGCCTATGTGGCCTTGACCCGCGCCCGCCGCCGCGTCACGCTGCTCGCCGGCCCCCTGGGTTACACCCGGAAGTCTCCCCTGCCCCCGACGTCGCTCGATTGGTTACTACGGACAGACGACCACATAGACAGCCTGGAAGATTGGTACGCGGACACCGCCATCCGAAAGAGCAGTGCCACGGGATGCGAGCACGGCGACACCCTGAGCCGCCTGCAAGGCGCCTGTCCGGATGCAATGACCGTGTCTCCCCCTCCGTCGCCCGACGCAGCGGCCTGGACTGGCACTGATCCTCGCAACACTCCGCTGCACGCCCGCCCTGCCCCAGTACTCGACCTGCAGGCCTGGCACCTGACCAGCTTTTCGCGGCTGGCTCATGGCCGGCACGAAGAGCGGGAACGCCGTGACGCACCGGTTGAAACACCGGTGCAAACAATCGATGACGCTCTAGTTGGAGGGACGGTCCCATCTGACGACGCGGGCACTGTCGTCGCGCGTGATGTCGCCAGCCAGACCCATGACACCGGTCCAACCATTCTCATCATGGACACCGACGTCCCCATGGCCACATTTGCTCGCGGCGCGCACGCCGGCAATTGCCTGCATGAGCTGCTGGAACAGTGGGACTTTCAGGAAGACACCGGCGCGCTCGTGAACCGTGGCTTGCAACGGCACCGACTCTATTCCGACGAGGCCGTGGCCGCCCTGACGCAGACACTGGATGACCTGAAGACCACGCGCCTCCCTAGCCTGAATGCCAGCCTCCAGACAGCCGCATCGGACACGAGCCTCTCTGAGTGGGAATTCTTGCTCCCACTAGGTCGAGCCGGCATTACCGGCCCGGCGCTGTCAGACATGTTCGCCCGGCACGCCCGCAACGACGACGAGCGCCACTATGCCCTGGATCTGGCCGGCCTGCCGGGCCAAGCACTGTCTGGCATGCTGACCGGCTATATCGACCGCCTGGTGCGGGTCGGCAACCACTGGGCCGTCGTCGACTGGAAGAGCAACTACCTGGGACCTCGTTACGCCGACTACAGCCGCCACGCCATGTGGCGGTGCGCGGCCGGCCAGCACTACGTATTGCAGATCCATCTGTATCTGGTGGCCCTACGCCGCTACTTGCGGCTCTACGCCGCCGGCGCGCCGGCCATGTCAGGCAGCCTCCTCTTCGTGCGTGGCGTCCTCCCCGAGGCCAGCCACGGCGTGCTCGAAATCACCCCACCCAAGGGCTTGCTGGACGACATCGACAGCCTGTTCGTGAGCACGGACCGCCGGGGAGCCGCATGAGCCAGGCCGCCATTCAGATGTTGCGGCGGCGCTGGGGCCTTCCCGACGCGGCCACGCCCGTGCTGGACCGCTTCTTTGCCTCGTGGGCCGCCGGTCACACGTCGCTTGAACTGAGCGACGAAGAAGCCACCCTGCTCTCACAGTGTCCCGCCGTCACGAGTGGAAGTGACGGCAACGGCCCCGCGCCTCTGGTCTTGCGTGGCACGCGCCTCCAGTCATGGCGCCTGGACCAGGCCGAGACGCGTGTGGCCGCCAGACTACGAGAGTTGGCACACGAGAAGGTTGGCGGCAGACCCGTGGTCAACGGCCCGCCTGAGCCAGACGCCCCAGACGCCCCTGCCGTTCTCGCGCAGCTCTTTCCTGACCCCGACTCCGCCCAACGGCGCGCGGCCGTGCTTGGCCTCAGGCGGGCCCTCGCCCTCGTGACCGGCGGGCCCGGCACCGGCAAAACCACCACGGCGGCACGTCTGCTGGCCCTGCTCGCCACCCGGGAGCCGGGTATCCGGGTGGCCCTCGCCGCCCCCACCGGCAAGGCCGCGGCCCACCTCGGAGAAGCGATCGGCCAGGCCGCACGGGACCTCCAGGGACCACTGGCGGCCGTCCGTCCCCGGCTGGAGCGAGCCGCCTTCCAGGCGCGAACCCTCCACCGGTTGCTAGGCTGGCATCCGCGTACCGACCGATGCCGCTTCCACGCCGGCAACCCCTTGCCGTACGACGTCGTGGTCGTCGACGAAGCCTCCATGCTCGACCTCATCCTGTGGGACCGACTGCTGTCGGCCCTGGGGCGCGGCACCCGCCTGGTCGTTCTCGGCGACCATCGTCAACTGGAAAGTGTCCAGCCCGGCCGCGTGCTGGCCGAGATGATCGCCGCCGCCGGTCAGAGCGATGGAGAAGCCGCCCGTGGACAGGCCGGCCCCCTGGCCGGCTGCCACGTCGAGTTGGACCGAAACTACCGCTTCGAATCGCACCCCGGCATCAGTCGCCTCGCTGCCGCCATTCGCGACTACGACGACGATGCCGCAATCCAGATCCTCGCCAACAAAGGGTATGCAGAGGAACTCCTCCCCTACTCATCCGCCCAGATAGACACCGCGCTGGAACAGATCTGGCCTCAGGTCATGGCCGTAGTCAGCGCGCCCGGCCCCGCCGAAGCCCTTGCCGCCCTGGCGCAGGTCCGCATCCTGTGCGCCCTGAGGCGCGGCCCCTACGGCGTCGAAGGCGTCAACGCGCGGGTCGAGTCCAGGCTCCGCCGAGCAGGCCTCCCCGCCGGCGAATGGGCGCACGGCCGCCCCGTGCTGGTCACCGCAAACGACCCCCACACCGCCCTCTTCAACGGCGATGTCGGCGTCCTGCTGAACGGAAAGAATGGACGGGGTATCACCGCTTGGTTCTCCGGCCCCCAAGAGCCACGCAGTGTCCCACTCGCGGCCCTGCCCAGCCACGACACCGCCTGGGCCATGACCGTACACCGCTCGCAGGGTAGCGAATTCGAGTCGGTCCTACTGGTACTACCCCCGCAGGCGCACGAGTTGGCCGGACCTGAGCTGCTCTACACCGGCGTGACCCGCGCTCGCTCGAGGATTCTGCTCGCAGCCGACGAGGCCGCCGTGCGGGCCGCTTGCGCACGACGCCCGCCCCGCCTCACGAGACTACTCGACAAGCTCCTGGCCCGGCGCGCCCCGGATGGAACATGACGAGCTAGCGGCACGGCCGGAATGGCACGGTGATTGACGTGGGCCACAGCAACCGGACCGTACGCCAGCTGTCTACGAATCTCACTGCCGGGTCGCAGCCTGTGGGCTCATGCTCCACCATTCATGCAGCAGCCTTGATGTGGTCGAAGCCGGAAGCCGACCGCCGGCCGGAGTTCCGAGCGCGCGCTCGACAATCTCACTCTCGCCCAGGTCCGGTCTCTCGTCGATGTGGCCGTTATCGATGAAGTAGCATTTGAGGTCGTCCGCCGACGTGCGGTGGTAGCCCTTGAAGCGCTCGTCAGAACGGTCGCACAACGCATTGATCACGCGGCGGGCATCGCCGCCGCTCTCTTCGGCGAACTCCACCACGGCTTCGAGGTACTTGCCCGAGACCGCGTTACTCGCTTCGATCGCCGCACGTCCCACCTTCTTGCCACGCCCCTCGCGCCACGCCAGGCAAAAGGTCTCGAAGAGCTCGATCCGGGATTCGAGTTGTGCGCGAATCTCACTTCCAGGGACGACCTTAGTCCCAAGCGTCGTGTTGCCCTTCAGCACGTTGCGACACTGGCCCACGGTGTCGATCCGTGCTTGCAAAAACTCGTACAGGACGTGCAGGTTGTCACGGAGCAGGTAGTAGAGCGAGTTGCCGAAGGTGGCGGTGGGGTCGAGGGACGCGACCCCGATCGCAATCCCGTAGCCCTCGGCACTCTCGCCCGCCGGGTCCGGCACAGGGCCAAGCGGCGCGACGCATAGCGCCTTCGGCCCATCGACTCTCGCTGCCTGACCGAGAATCGCAGCGAGGTCAAGTACCTTGATCTGATCACAGCGTTCCTCGTCAAAGGCGGCCTTGAAGCGAGCGACATCCGTTAGGTCGTTGCTCAGGTAGAAGACCTGGCGCGCGTCCTCGGCCACCATGCGCGCAAGGCTGCGTGCGATGGCGTGAAAGCGATCGGGGTCGCTGTGTTCCAGCGCTTCGTCGAGGAAGAGCGGGAGATCTTCTCCCTGCTCCACGTCTTCGGCGAAGGCCAGACGCGCCGCCAAGATGAGCTGAGCACGAGTTCCATCCGAGAGCTTGTCGAGGCTCAGTTCCACGCCGCTCGTCTCATCGACGGCCACAAATGACGCCCCACCGCTCGGCGACACGTTCAACCCATAGCGGTGATGGGTGAACGCGCCGAAGTGGTGGCGTGCGCGCTCCAGCACTCTTGGCATCTGATTGACCTCGTGCTCCTGCCGAATTTTCTCGACCAGGAAGCTGCCCGCCTCCGCGACGAGCGCCTTGTCGTAGCAGTCGCGGAGATCCCCGATCTCGACGCTTCGCCTTGCGATCGCATCTTCCAGGACGTGACCCTCGCGGGCGGTTCGCGCGAGGGATCGGATCTCGCCGATCTTTATTCTTAGGTCTCCACCTTGTTTTGATTCTGTACTCAGCGACTCCTTTTCATCTGCCAGCCTGGAGGCGTCGAGTCGCGCGAGCGCGCCCTCCTCAGCCGCTTCGAGCGCGGCCTCCTGACGTCTGATGTGGGAGGCATGCTCTTCACGTTCGCGGGTCAGCGTGCGGTAACGGTCGAGTTGGTCCAGCACACGCATGAGCGCCACGCGATCATCCTCTTCTACCGTTGCAACCCGAAAGATCTGCGCTCTCTCCTCGCTGAGTTGCTCGATCTCGCGGTCGAGGCGACCGCGTGTCTGCTCTTCTTGTTTCGTATTCGCCTGCGCAGCCCGTAACGTGCGGTCTCGTTCCTCGAGCGTGTGGACTCCTGCCTTTGCCGAGGCCCCGTCCGTCGGCTCGATCTCGCCCAGGGCGGTGAAGCACGCCGCGACATCTGCGAGCAGTTGCGCCTTGTGTTCTTCGAGCGTATCGCGCTTCCCAACAGCACTTCTGTGCTCGGCCTGCGCGTTTCGCAATGCATCGAGCGCACGCGCGAGGTCGACCATCTCGGCGTCCGGAGGCACGGCGTCCAGGCCGAGGCGTTTCGCAAGGGTCTTGCGGCGGGGTTCGAAACCGTCCGCAACTGTCTGAAGCCTCTTCAGATCGACCTTGAATTGTTCGCGCTCTACCTTGCGAAACTTGTCGTGCTCTTGTTTGGCCTCAAGGTCCGCCAGTTCCTGTTCGAAGCCGCGAAGGCTCTCCCCAACCGCATCCACGGTCCATTTCACAAACCCGGGATCGATGCCCTGAGGAAATTGCTGTTCGGCAACCGAGCGCCAATCAGTCGCACCCGAATCCGCGGCTCGTACGCGAGCGAGCAGCGCGACGACCGCGAGTCCGAGGCCCACACCGGCCGCCACGAGCCCGAGAGACGTGCGTGATGCCGCGAAGTACAACGCCGTTCCGATGCCGCCGAGCACCACCGCGGCCACCAAGAATTGGACGCGCGTCGGCCAGAGCGTCCCGCCGGTCGCCTGACGACCCGGGTCGGGGGCACGCAGCCAAGTGCGCAGAGATTCGCAGGCGCGCTTCAGCAGATCGAGCCTGCGCGCTTCCTCCTTGCTGAATCCATGTGACTTGAGTTGTGCCCGCCGTATTTCCAGCGTTTCTCGCTCGGTCTCATTCTTATGGCTGTCGCGCAAGAACGAGAAGAGAGCGGCGCCGTCTTTGATCGATAGATCGGCGTTGGCATTCGGGAGACCTCCCAGTGCCTTTTGTCGACTGACCAGCGCCTCGTGGGTCGCGCGCGCCTCCTGGACCGCGACGCGCAGATTGTGCTCGACCTCGGCCAGACTCTCGGCACGGCCACGCCAGGTCGCAAGCAAGGCGCCTTCGATCGGCTCATCGAGCCGACTGTCGTGCGCGGCGGTGCGACTCGCCGTGAGTGCGTCGTTCGCGGTCTCACGCTCGCCACGCTTCTCGTCCAGGCGTTCGTCCAGCTTCTCGAGCCGCTCGAGCTCATTGCCCTCGAGCCGCGCAAGCGCATCGGGCAACGCGGCAAGGTCGTCTTCGCATGCCTTGTGCCCGTCGTACTCCCTCCGCAGCGACAACGCCGTGTCGAAGTGAACCAGTCGCTTCTGCGCTAGATCGGCGTCGTCGGCCCGGGTCTTCAGCGCGTCGAGATCCCGCTCCTGACGAGCGACGTCGGCCTGCTTCTGTTCGGCCTTTCGAATCTCGTTCTCGGCGGCGCTGACCGCCTTGTTCTGCTTTTGCCCCATCTGCGGCGGCACAAAGAAGCTACGCTGAACGGCATCGAGGTCGAAGCCACCCGACATCTGGCGCCGGATTCGGTCTGCCAGGTTCTTGTCCGCGCCGTCTGAATCGTCGAGCAGGTCGCGCAGGCCCAGGAAGAAGCACGCGTGGAGGTGTTCGCCCGGCAGCGGCGGCGGATCGGAATCGACGCCGCCTCGTTGCCAGCCATGACGCGAGCCATCGCGTGTCACACGCCAGCGCGCGTTCTCGAGCTCGAACACGGCGCTGGCAGTGAGCCTGCCGTCTTCTATCGCGTGTTCGCGCCAGAGCAACGCTTGGACGGCCGCACACATCCGGGACTTTCCGACGCCGTTCGGCCCGACGATGATATTGAGCCCATTGGCCAACTCGTCGAGGTCGAAGGCGCGGTCGATGCCTGGCAGGTGCTCGATGGCCAGTTGACGAAGCTTCATGACCCTGGCCTCGCGCCGCGGTCAACTTGCGGGAGCAGCTGGCTCAATGCCGCCGTTCCGCATCGAGTGAGCAGTGTGGAAAGCGCCTCATCGCTCAGAGGGTCTTGCGCGTCGCGTTGTTCCTTCAAGACCGACCAACGAGACTCACCGACCAAGCCGCCAAGCCGCGAGCGGGCTTCTTTGAGCAGCGCGCTTCGCTCGTCGCCCGGGCGCTTGAGGGCCAACAGCTTGCGAGCAAGCAGTGCCGGCGGGTCGTCGCCACGCGCGAGCTCTTCGAGGTCAAGCGCCAGATCGAGGTCTTCGAGCACCTTGTCGATGAACACGAGCGTATCGCCGACTCGACGCGAGATTCCCTTCCAACGTCCTTCTTTCGTGTGGTCCCGCAGCGCGTCGTAGTGGCGACTGGGCCCAACCAGCCGTGGACGCAGACCGAGGACTTGCGGGGTCGAGCCCTGACTCTGGATCTTCCGCGCAAAGCGTGCCGCCTCGTCGAGCAGCCTATCGCCCATATCTTCCGGTCCCTGGTCCGGGTCCACACGAATGTCGAAGCGATCCCAGCGCAATGGCGCCATCGGCAGGTGCTGAGGCACGACGTCACCCGCTGCGGTCACACGCACCAGCCAGGGCCCGTGCTGCCCCATTTCACCCGGATCGAGCCCGACGAGCGACCCGAGGTATCCGCGCGGCCCAGCCCCACCCGAGCTGGTGCCCTCAGGCAACGACGGCTTGTGGATATGGCCGAGCAGCCAGGCATCCAGACCCGTTTGCGAGAGCTCACTGCTAGTGAAGGGCGCGTAGTGTCCACCCGAGCCGTCGAGGTCCCCGTGCAGAAGACCGATACGGGGTACACCCGAGTGATCCGCAGTGAGGGGGTGGCGGATGAGGTCCGCGACCGGGCTGCTGCGGACCTGTTTCTCGGGGAAGGACCAACCAACGATCTCGGCAGCGGGACGGCCCGCTTTGTGGATCACGCGCGCCTCCCAGGCGCCGTCAACCCCCAGAAGCTCGAAGCGATCGATCATGCGCGCCAGACGCGGGAGCGCCTCGAAGTCGTGGTTTCCGGCGACACCAAGGACGGGGATATTGGCCTCGATCAGCTGGCGGACCGCCAATTCAAGAGGCCGAAAGGCTTCGAATAGAGCGTTCTTGCTTTCGACGACATCGCCGGCAAAGAGCACAGCGTCGACGCGAGCCCTGACCGCGTAATCGACGGCGGATTCGAGGGCACACTCGGGAGTGATGGCGCGACGCTCGACCCCGAAGTTGTCGAAGTTCTCCGGGAGGCTTGAGGGGCGGATACCCAGGTGGACATCGCCGATAGCCAGCAGGATGAGGTCGCTGGTGGAGGATGAATCCGGATCGGAGAACTGGGACACCTAGACAGCCTTTACGCGGGGCCCTGCTGCTCACTTTCGACGACGCGGCATCCCGGCTGCATAACAGATCGGCCCAACGACCCTATCGGGCAGCAGTGCAAGCGCCATGATAGTGTGAAACGAGTGTCGCCCACAGGTTTTCTGCAGATACCGATGAGATTGGCGCGTGCATCAGTGGACCCAGAACTCGCTCCTCTCTTTTGACCTGGAAACCACCGGGCTCAATCCCCTTGAGGACCGCATTGTCCAAGCCGCGGTGGTGCTGATTGCCGCCGATGGCACGGTGTCGGACGAGAGCTGGGACGGCATCGTCAACCCTGGTGTGCAGATTCCGCCAGGAGCAAGCAATATTCACGGCATCACCACCGAGCGGGCGCGGCTCGAGGGCGTGGCACCCGTCGACGCACTCCGTCACATCGCCCGCCTGATCGATGAGGCGGTCGAGGCCGGTGTCCCGATGGTCATCTACAACGCACCGTTCGACTGGCCATTTGTGCTGGCAGAAACCCAGAGACACGGCGTGACCCTCCGCAGACCCGACATCATCGATCCCCTTGTCCTCGACCGGGCGATGGACCGGTATCGACGAGGCAGCCGAAAACTGGAGGCGGTGGCCGCGCACTACGGGTGCAACCTCCTGCAGGCACACGACGCCCGGTCTGACGCCATCGCCGCCGCGGCCATCGTGCGGGCGCAGGGCGCCCGGTATGCGGATGTCGGCGCTGTCGCGCCAGACGCGCTGCAGCCGCTTCAGGCGAAGTGGCATGCGGAACACGCCCAGAGCCTGTCACAGCATCTCGGCAAACCGATTGACCCGGGATGGCCGCTTCCCACCAACGCCAGCGCCCTTGATAGGTGGCAAGAACCGAGGGCCATGAAACTGCGTTTCGACTGAACAGATCGCCCGCCACGACCGCGTGAGACCTCGGTCTTTCTCGGACTCTCGGCACAGGCTCGCGAGTGTCGGCACGGGTGGGACACAGCCGACATTCTGCGCGACATACTCGCCGAGTGTGCGGACGCGGCTACGAGACCTACACGGACGACGATCTGGCCTTTCTCAGCTCGAAAGGACAGCCGCCAAGCCTTGAATGGTTGCGGCAGAATTTCAATTTTGTTTCGATCCAAGATTCGCCCGTCGTCGTCATGCGCAATGGCACCCGCACGTTCGACGCGTTTCGGTGGGGCCTGGTACCATTCTGGGCGAAAACCGTCCAGGCGCATCGAAGTATTCGCTGATCAACGCCCGGGGCGAAGAGATTGCGGAGAAGCGGACCTACGCCAGGATCTTTCAGCGACGACGATGCGTCGTGGCGCTGTCGGGCTTTTACGAATGGAGGTGTGAGGACAGGACCAAGCGTCCGTTCGCGATTCACCTGCAGGATCGATCGGTCATGTGCGTCGCCGGCGTGTGGGATCGGTGGCAGCCAGCGGGTGAACCAGATCCGACTTTTGCCAGATTATTGCCACCATCGTGGCGTCGCGTCACCCCAAAGCGGCCACGGTCGAGCACATGGCCAAGAAGCGCCTCACCAACGTCGTCTATATCGACTACCTGCAAAACATCTACGGCAAGACACTCGCATCCGTTCACAGTGCACGCGCCAGTCCGTTCGCCGGAGTCTCCACCCCGCTGACCTGGAAAGAGGTCCACGACGGCCTCAAAAGCGGCCTCGCCCCGTCGGACTTCACCATGGTCAACACCTTCGACCGTCTCGCCGCCCTGGGCGACCTGTGGTTCGACCTGCGAACCGGCCAGACGGCCGACCTGCGCGCGGTGTTGCAGTACGCCGAGCCAAGCTGGTCCAACAGCCACTTGGCCTCTGACGCCAGGACAGGTGAGGGCCTCGATGATATGATGACGTGTCGTGCGCCTGTAGCTCAGCTGGATAGAGCGCCGGGCTTCGAACCCGTAGGTCGGGGGTTCAAATCCCTCCGGGCGCACCATTTTTTTCGGACATTCAGACGGTCGGCGGGCGTTTTCTTGTGACCGTCAGGCGCCCGTAGCTCAGCTGGATAGAGCGTCCGCCTCCGGAGCGGAAGGTCGCAGGTTCGAATCCTGCCGGGCGTACCATCCCTGGTGTGGGCCGCTAGCTCAACTGGCAGAGCAGCAGACTCTTAATCTGAAGGTTCCCGGTTCGATTCCGGGGCGGCTCACCACTTTTTCCTAAGTAATACCAGCAATATTTGAGCGGGGCTCAACCTCTCCCCCACTATCGATTTGTTCCAATAATGTTCCAACGTTCGTGGACAACTCCACGGACCGAGTCGCTGGGGTCCAAATCATTATCAGTTGTCAGTCTGCGCGGGGTCCACATCTTGAGGACAGATCAGGAGCACCAGCGCACCAACGAGAGCTGTAACGGTGAAAGCCATTCCAAAAACGACCTCGCTTACGATGTTCGACCACAGGGCCGCCCCCACCGGTGTAATGTAAACCGTACTCCATTTCACCACGCCAAACAGCATTAGAGTGTCGAGGATTCGGACGCCGAAGGTTACGAAGGCCCATACGCAGATCCAAGTATTTCCATTCCGAAAGTCGTCACTCTTTCGGCTTGAAGACAGCCAGCATTGAATCGCGAAAAAAAAGCCCGCGATAAAACCCATGATGTCCAGAATCCATGCGTTAACGCCCCAGTTGAACCCTTCCACCACGCAGGTGACAACCACAGTTGCCAGGTGCGAAACCACGAAACAGGCCCCCAGCAGAGCCGCCACGCCCATGCATCGGTGACCCGCAGTGAGTACCGGAGCTTGAAACAACCCGATACTGCTAAAAGCTTCTTTCGATCTGGCGATAACGACGAACATCTAGTCCACGTTCGTAAGGTCACGATGACCGATCCAGTCGAACACTGAACCGACCACCGTGAGCCCAGCACTTAGAGCCACCACCTATTCGATGGCGTACATCTTCCCGTTGAAAGTGCGCTCCTCATGATCCATCACACCCTCGGTTCTGATTTTCTGCCCGTTAGAAACTTCGTGCACTAACGACACATTTGCCCGCAGCTCGTTGCCAATTCGCTCCCAAGTCCCTTCTGCGAAACCAGCCGCCAACGTCCCGTCATCTAGAACACCTCGACCAACCCAGCTGCACGAGCCGCTGTTCGCTGCAGCCTCGGACAGAGTCGTGGTCATAATTAGAGACCCCAAAACGACAGGGAATCCTGTGGCTGCGCCTTCATAGGACATAAGTTGCTGAACCTGACCGTCCGCAGTTTTACTGACCACGACACCGGTGTTCTTGAATGTGTACTCTCCAGTCGGGTCTGCCATCGACTCTCTCCTTTGGTGAATGGTTTGCATTGGAAATTATTGTGACCAATGCTTCAATACACTCGGCCTCAGGCTTATAGTCTGTTGCCGTAGACGCCGATGCTACTGCAGGCAAGGCGCGCAATGCGACTACCGCGAGTGTGCGGCGTCCCATTGCCGTGACGCAACTCGCGGCCCAACCCTGGCTCTGGGCCGCGCAGGCCGCCGGCGCCTGGGCGCGAATGAGAACCTCGCTCTTGGCGTCGTGGCCGCCCGCCCCGCCGCTAGCAACCCGTGCCCAGTGCGGTGCCTGTCCCCCGCGGCTCCGCCGGCGGCACCGGTCGCCCCAGTCCGGTAGACTGAGGGGTACGGTCGACGCAGGTCATGTACCCGTCAGGTGACACTGGCTGACGTCCAACCGGCACCCACTCCTGACGCTCTCTCGGCCTCGCTGGTACGCAGACAGATATACGAGAACACGATGACGGACACGACACGCGATGTCCCGCGGATCGACGAAGGCGAGATCCACGACTGGCTCGAATCGCTCGACGCGGTCATCGACCAGCACGGGCTGACAGCGACCGGTCGCCTGCTCCAGGAATTGGCGCGGCGCGCCGAGCACGCCGGCGTGCGGCTGCCGTTCACGGCCAACACGCCGTACCTGAACACGATTCAACCAGAAGAAGACCCGGCCTATCCTGGCGACCGCGACCTGGAGCAGCGCCTCAAGAGCCTGATCCGATGGAATGCGCTCGCCATGGTGGTCCGAGCGAATCGCCACGCCGATGGCATCGGCGGCCACATCTCGACCTTTGCCTCGGCGGCGACGCTGTACGAGGTCGGATTCAACCACTTTTTCCGGGCGCCGACCGACAACCAGCAAGGCGATCTGGTCTATTACCAAGGCCACGCGTCACCGGGCATCTACGCCCGCGCCTATCTGGAGGGTCGGTTCAGCCGCGAGCACCTGGAGAACTTCCGGCGCGAACTCAAAGGACCGGGACTCTCTTCGTATCCGCATCCCTGGCTCATGCCAAACTTCTGGGAATTCCCGACGGTCTCGATGGGGCTGAGCCCCATCATGGCCATCTACCAGGCTCGGTATCAACGCTATCTGGAGGATCGAGGGCTCATCCCCCCCAGCGACGCCAAGGTGTGGGCGTTCCTGGGTGACGGCGAAACGGATGAACCGGAGTCGCTGGGCGCGATCACGCTGGCGTCCCGCGAACGACTCGACAACCTGATCTTCGTCGTCAACTGTAATCTCCAGCGGCTGGACGGCCCGGTCCGGGGCAACGGACAGATCATTCAGGAGCTTGAAGCGGCGTTCCGCGGAGCGGGGTGGAACGCCATCAAGGTAATTTGGGGTCGCGATTGGGACCCCCTACTGGCGGCCGACGAAGAGGGTCTACTTGTGCGGCGGATGAGCGAGACCGTCGACGGGCAGTATCAGAAGTACGCCGTGGAATCCGGCGCCTATGTGCGCGACCACTTCTGGGGCAAGCACCAAGGGCTACGCGACCTGGTCACGCACCTGAGCGACAAAGAACTGAAGAAACTGCGCCTCGGCGGTCACGACCCGGCGAAGGTGTACTCCGCGTTCGCGGCCGCCATCGCCCATCGCGGCTCTCCGACCGTCATTCTGGCCCGCACCATCAAAGGGTACGGGCTGGGCGAGGGGGGCGAGGGGCGCAACATCACGCATCAACAGAAGAAGCTCAACGAAGAGGAACTGCGCGCCTTCCGCGACCGCTTTCACATCCCGCTCTCCGACGACGAGATCGCCGAACTGCCCTTCTACATACCAGATCGCAAGAGTCCGGAGATGGTGTATCTGCGAGAGCGCCGCGAGGCGCTGGGAGGATCGGTACCACAGCGAGCCCACCGCGCGGCCCCCCTGACCTCCGTTCCGGCCGAGCCGTTCGCGGAACTGCACGCGGGCAGCGGCGACCGGGAGATGTCCCTGACCATGGGTTTCGCCAGGCTCCTCAGCCGGTTGCTGCGCGACGAGGACATCGGAAAATTGATCGTGCCGATCGTGCCAGACGAGGCGCGTACGTTCGGGATGGAGGCACTGTTTCGACAGGTCGGCATCTACGCGCACGCCGGTCAGCACTATGAGCCGGTCGACCATGCGACCCTGCTCTACTATCGCGAAGCGGAGGACGGCCAGATTCTCGAAGAGGGCATCACCGAGGCCGGCTCGATGGCGTCGTTCATTGCCGCCGGCACCGCCTACGCCACGCGCGGCATCAACACCATCCCGTTCTTCATTTTCTACTCCATGTTCGGGTTCCAGCGGGTCGGTGATCTGATCTGGGCCGCGGCCGATTCACGGTGTCGAGGGTTCCTGGTCGGTGGCACAGCGGGCCGGACGACCCTGGCTGGGGAAGGACTACAACATCAGGACGGGCAGAGCCATCTGCTAGCGTACCCGGTCCCGAACATCTTGTCCTACGACCCGGCGTTCGCCTACGAGTTGGCGGTCATCATCGAAGACGGCATCCGGCGCATGTATGTCGAGGGCGAAAGTGTCTTCTACTACCTGACCGTCGAAAACGAGTCGTATGCCATGCCGCCGCTGCCGGAGGGCGCCCGCGACGGGATTCTGAAGGGCCTGTACAAACTGAGCGCCTCAAGCGCGCCGCGGGCGCATCAGGCAAAACTGCTCGGGAGCGGAGCGATTCTTCGGGAAGCGTTGGCCGCACAGCGTCTGCTCGAGCGGTACGACGTGGCCGCTGACGTCTGGAGCGTGACCAGTTGGAGCCAGTTGTACCGGGACGGGCACGCCTGTGACCGGTGGAATATGCTGCACCCCCTGGAGCCGGCGCGGGTGCCCTATGTGGCCCAATGCCTCGGTGCGGCGCCGGGTGCGGTTGTGGCGGCCAGCGACTATCTCAAGGCACTGCCTGACTCGTTGAGCCAGTGGCTCGAGACGCCGCTGGTCTCGCTCGGCACCGACGGTTTCGGTCGAAGCGACACTCGTGAGTCGTTACGCGAGTTCTTCGAGGTTGACGCGCGGTTCATCACGGTGGCGACGCTCGCGACTCTGGCGCGCCAGGGAACCATCGAACCGACGGTGGTGGCACAGGCGATCAGCGACCTGGGCATCGACGCCGAGAAGGTCGACCCGACCGTGTCGTAGCGCCTATATCCGCAGGCTGGTTGCCCGGCGAGGCGTTCGTCTGACAAGGCGCGACGAGGGAGCAGGCGGGCTCTGACCGAGGACGCAACGCCGCCAGACGGGCGGGTCGCCGGGAAACCAGGTGTGGGATTCGGGGCTCAGCCTCGACTGACTAATGGAGAGGGACGTGACAACCAAGGTCAAGCTTCCAGCGCTGGGTGAAGGCATTGAGAGCGCCGAAGTCGTGCGCGTGCTTGTCAGCGTCGGCGAGACCGTGACGACCGACCAGCCACTACTCGAGATAGAGACCGACAAGGCGACCGTCGAAGTGCCCGCGCCAGCCGCCGGCACGATCACGGAGATTACGGTCACGGCCGGCACGACGATGGCGGTAGGGGCGACGATACTGACGCTCGACTCTGCGCCCGCCACTGGCGGCGAGACCACGCCGGCACCGACCACATCGATCGATCCACCCGCAACGACCGAGACCGCCCCAACGCCCGCGTCCTCCCCCGCGGTGCCGGCGCCCACCCCAACATCCACATCGGTGCGACCGGGGTCGGTCTCCGTGGGGCCCCGGCGTGAGACCGGCCGCCGCCGGGCCCTGGCCGCGCCATCCGTGCGGAAGCTCGCCAGGGAAATCGGCGTGGACATCGACAGGGTCACTGGAACCGACACCGGAGGCCGGGTGAGCACCGATGATGTCAAGACATACGCCCGGCAGGCGCTAACCCGGTCGGCCAGCCCAGGCGCGCCCTCGGCCGCCCCGGCGCTACCAGATTTCTCACGCTGGGGCCCGGTTGAGCGCGAGCCGATGACCCGTGTGCGCCGCACCGTGGCTCGGCGCATGAGCCAGGCGTGGCAGACGGTCGCACACGTGACCCAACACGATCGAGCGGACGTCAGTGAGTTCGAGGCGGTCCGCAAGACGGTCAAGAAAACCTCACCCGACCTGCCGTTGACGGTCACCGCCTTTGCCGTGGCCGTGGTGGCCGCCGCGCTCAAGACCTTCCCTAAGTTCAACGCCTCGCTCGACACGGAACGCAACGAGATCATCTATAAGGGCTACATCAACATCGGGGTGGCGGTGGACTCTGACCGGGGCCTCCTGGTGCCAGTGATCCAGGAAGCGGACCAGAAAAGCCTCGGGACGCTGTCGACGGAGATCGCCACATTGGCCGACAAAGTGCGCATGAGCAAGGCGACGCCTCAGGATCTGGAAGGCGGCACCTTCACCATCACGAACCTGGGCGGTCTTGGCGGGACGTCGTTCACACCAATCGTCAACTACCCGGAAGTCGCCATTCTGGGACTGTCTCGAACCGCGCCGTCGCCGGTCTACGTGAACGACCGGTTCGAGGCTCGGCCCATTCTGCCGCTCTCCCTGTCGTACGACCATCGCCTGATCGACGGGGCGGACGGCGTGCGATTTCTGCGGTGGATTGCCAACCGGCTCGAACACCCCCTGCTGCTGGAGCTGTAGGCACGACCCGACTCGGTGCTCCTGGCGCCTGGCGTCGCGGAACTTGAGCACGGCTGCAACCATCTAACCTAATTGAAGGGGAAAAGGTTTGAGGCCGCACGGCTCGTCAAACCAGGACGCTGGGCTTGTCGCGGGAGAATCGTCTTCTTTCGCGACCGACCTGGCCCCAGGCAGGGGTCGGCCCCGTTGCCTGAGCACCCCATTCCAGGGTTGCGTCGACTTGATTGGTACTCAATACTAGTTACCCGATCCGCCGCGTCAGATCTTAGTCCGCCCCAGTGTGACCCACGCTGAATGTTCGGGGGCAACTACCGGTCGATGGTCACATCTCATCGGCTTGGGAGCATCTCGCGATGCCCCGCTGATACCGAATGTCGAGCCCGACCCGTGTTGGGTGGACTTCCGAGTGCCTATGCCTACAGTAAATCAGAACAGCCTCCGGCCGACCACAATGGGCCCCCGACGGGTCAAATACGTCAGGCGACTCGATCAGGTCGAACAGCTCAGTCCTGAACAACGGGACCGCCTGGGGCCGGTCACGGCCCGCTATGTGTTTCGCGCCAACGACTACTACCTCGGTCTGATCGACTGGGACGATCCGGATGACCCGATCCGTCAGCTGATCATTCCTCGCGAGGAGGAACTGGCCGAGTGGGGCACCCTGGACGCCAGCAACGAAGAATCGGTGACGGTGGCGCACGGGGTCCAGCACAAATACACCGATACTGTGCTGCTGCTCTGCAATGAAGTCTGTGGAGCCTACTGCCGCTACTGCTTTCGCAAGCGGCTGTTCATGGATGACAACGACGAAGTCACCAATGACGTCAGCGAGGGACTGCGCTACATCGCCGACCATCCGGAAGTGACGAACGTGTTGCTGACCGGCGGCGACCCGCTCTTGATGAGCACTCGGCGGCTCGTGGAGATCTTCGAGGCGCTCCGGGCCATTCCACATGTGAAGATCATCCGGCTTGGTTCGAAGATGCCAGCGTTCGACCCGTACCGGGTCCTCAACGACCCTGACCTGCAGGCGGCATTTCGTACCTATTCCACGCCGACCCAGCGTATCTATCTGATGGCCCACTTCGACCATCCGCGTGAGCTGACCGATGTCGCCATCCAGGGCATCGACGCCTGCATTCGCAACGGCGTCATCTGCCTGAATCAGTGCCCTATGATCAAGGGGATCAACGACGATCCCCACGTGCTCGCCGACATGTATGCGACGTTGTCCTATATCGGATGCCCTCCGTACTATCTCTTCCAGGGACGCCCAACCGCCGGAAACGAACCCTACGAGATCCCGATCGTCCAGGGCTGGCAGACCTTCCAACGCGCCTTGACCCTCGGCTCTGGACTGGCCCGGCGCGCGCGTCTCTGCATGTCCCATGAAACCGGAAAAATCGAGATCATGGGTGTCGATGACGAGCACATGTATCTGCGCTACCACCAGGCCAAACACGACGAGGACCTCGGCCGGTTCCTTGTCTGCCGGCGAGACGACGAGGCCTACTGGTTCGATCAGCTCGAGGTGGTGACTCACGCGCCGTCGCACGTCTGACTCCCGTCTGCGCCGCTCCCCGCAACCCCGGGCGAAGCCCACTCGGCGACCAATCGCCGCATGATTGAGCTGCAACACCTGGCCAAGCGATACGGCGACCGGGTCGCTGTTCGCGACCTGTCTCTCGAGGTCGCCGAGGGGGAGTTGCTCGTCCTGCTCGGCGGCTCCGGCTGTGGCAAGACCACGACACTGAAAATGATCAACCGCCTGATCGAGCCGTCGGCCGGCTCGGTGCGGGTCGATGGAGACGACGTCTCGCGGCTCGCCACCCACGAGCTCCGGCGGCGTATGGGCTACGCCTTTCAACAGGTGGGCCTCTTTCCGCACCTGACCGTGGGCGAGAACATCGGCATCACGCCATCCCTGCTCGGCTGGACCGATGACGCTATCCGACATCGGGTGGACGAGCTGCTAGCGCTGGTCGAGCTCGACCCGGAGACGACGCGGGATCGCGACCCGTCTGAGCTCTCGGGCGGCCAGCAGCAACGCGTGGGGGTGGCGCGGGCGCTGGCCGCCAAACCGCGGGTCATGCTGCTGGACGAACCCTTCGGCGCACTCGACCCACTGACCCGCGGACGGCTCCAGGACTCGTTCATCCGCATTCGTCGCGACCTCGGGGTCACGGCGGTCTTCGTCACCCACGACATGGTGGAAGCGCTGCGTCTGGGCGACCGCATCGCCGTCCTGCACAACGGGTGCCTGGTACAAGTCGGTACGCCAGGCACCTTGTTGCGCGAACCGGCCAACGACTATGTGCGGCAACTCCTCGACACCCCACGGAGGGAAGCGCGTCTCGTAGACTCCCTCCTGAGCCACGGACCAGGACCTGATTCACGATGAGTGCGCAGCTGGCGCTGTTGCCCGAGTATCTGACCGCGCATGTGCAGCTCACGTTGCTGGCCCTGTTGTGCAGCGCCGCATTGAGCATGCCGCTTGGCATCGCCGTCACCCGAGTGCGCTGGCTCGAACAGCCGGTGCTGGGGCTGGCGGGCGTGATCCAAACCATCCCAAGTCTGGCGCTCCTGGCCGTGATGGTGCCGCTCCTGGCGTCCATGCGGCTCCAGAGCATCGGTTTTCTCCCGGCCTTCATCGGCCTCACGCTCTACGGCGTGCTGCCAATTCTGCGCAATACCGTCACCGGGATCGCCGGGGTCGACCCCGCGCTGCAGGAGGCGGCGCGCGGGGTCGGCATGACCCCCCGCCAACGGTTGTGGCGTGTCGAACTGCCGCTGGCGCTGCCGGTCATCATCGCCGGTCTGCGGACCGCGACGGTCTGGACCGTCGGCATCGCGACCCTGTCGACCCCGATCGGGGCGACCAGCCTTGGGAACTACATCTTCAGCGGCTTGCAGACCCGGAACTACGCCGCGGTGCTGGTGGGCTGCGTGGCGTCCGCCGGCCTCGCCATGGTGCTCGACGGGCTGGTCCGGATGGTAGAAGTCGGCTTGCGCACGCGGCGGCGACGCCTGGTCGGGGCGGCGACCACCATCACCGTAGGACTCTATGTCTACACCGCGGTGACGCTGGCCGCACCGCTGTTCTCGAGCGTGGATCGTCCGGTGATGGTCGGCGCCAAGGGGTTCACCGAGCAGTACATTCTGGCCTCGCTGTTGGACCAATGGGTCGAACGCGAAACCGGGCGTCCCACGGCTCAAAGGCAATCGCTCGGCTCGACGGTGGCGTTCGACGCCCTGGCGGCGGGGGATATCGACATCTACGTCGACTACTCCGGGACGGTGCGGGCCCATCTCATGGGACGGACCACGGTGGGGAGTGACCGCGAGATGGTCCTCGCGGAGGTGCGCGCCTTTCTGGCCGACGAGCATGACATTCACGTGGCGGCCACGCTCGGGTTCGAGAACGCCTACGCCGTAGCGGCACGCGCGACCCAGGCTGAAGCGATGGGGCTGACCCGAATCAGCGACCTCATTCCGCTTGGCCCGACGTTGTCGATGGGCGGCGACTTTGAATTCTTCTCCAGACCGGAGTGGGTCTCCATTCGCGACACGTATGGGCTCACGCTCTCGAATCAGCGGACTATGGACGCCGCCCTTATGTACGAAGCGGTCGCCGAAGGCGCGGTGGATCTGATCAGTGCCTACACGACGGACGGCCGCATTGCCGCCTACGACCTCCGAGTGCTGGAAGACGACCGTGGTGCGATCCCGCCCTACGACGCGGTCGTGCTAGTCAGCGCACGGCTGGCCCGGGAATGGCCGGATGTCCTAGCGGCCCTCGGTCGACTGGAGGGCACGATCGACGTAGAGTCAATGCGGTCGATGAATCTGCGCGTCGACGTCGAGGGAGTCGACCCGAGCGCGGTCGCCGCTGCATTCATTGCCACGCTGACCGACACTCGGTGAGCACGAGGAGACGAGAACATGGGCATCCTGGACATGCTGGGAGTGGGCAGCGGGCCGGCCTTCTCCGCGCACGAAGGCGACACCGACACCGTGAAACGCATCGTCTCCAAGCTGGAAGCTCTGGACCCTCGCCAGGCGCGGTTCCTAGCGTCTTTCTCATATGTGTTGAGCCGGGTCGCGAACGCCGACTCGACCATCTGCGTAAATGAGACCGAGGCCATGCGCGAGATCGTCCAGAAGCTGGGGCACTTGCCCGAAGCCCAGGCGCTGCTGGTCGTCGAGATCGCCAAGAGCCAGGCTCGACTGCTCGGCGGCACGGAAAACTATCTGGTGACTCGAGAATTTCAGGATGTCGCGACGGCGGCGCAGCGTCTCGAGCTACTCGACTGTCTGTTCGCGGTAGCCGCCGCCGATGGGGCCATCAGCACCATCGAGGAGTCGCAAACGGGCCAGATCGCCAAGGAACTGGGGTTCACGCACCCGGAGTATGTGGCGGCCCTGGCGAACCACTCCGAGCACCGGACGGTCCTGCGGTTGCTGCGGACGAAGCGGGAGGCCTAGACACCGCGGGGGACTGGACACCCCCGCTGGGATTCGCGTCGAGCATCACCGCGACCCACCGCAGGTCTTCGGTGTTCTCGAGCGCGATTTTCACCACCATGGTCAGCGGCACGGACAGCAGCATGCCCATCGGGCCCCAGACCCATCCCCAAAAGACCAACGACAGGAAGACCACCAGGGTTGACAGGCCGAGGCGTCGCCCCAGCAACATCGGCTCGATCACATTGCCGAACGCCACGTTGATCACGACGTAGCCTACGGCCACGATGACCGCGCGCCCCGGGCCGAACTGCACCGTGGCCAGGAGGACCGGGCCGATCGCGGCGAAAATCGACCCGAGACTCGGAATGTAGTTGAACACGAACGCGACCAGGCCCCACAGCAAGGGAAAGTCAAGGCCGAGCGCCCAGACCCAGATGCCAGCCAGCACCCCGGTCGACACGCTCACGACGGTCTTGATCGCCAGATATTTCTGGATCTGCTCGGTCATCTGGCCAAACCGATCCAGACTTCCCTCGCGTTGGCCAAAGGCGGCCTGGAGCTTGCCGCGAAAGCCGGCGGCCTCGAACAGGATGAAGATGACCGCCAGCAGGACGAGAAAGGCGTTGGACAGCAGTTGGGCGAGGGCGCCCAGCGTCCCACCCAGGAACGCGATCAAGGCCTCGGCGTTGACATACTCGAGGAGCGACGACTCGGTGACCGGTAGACCGAGGTTCTCGGTCCAGCCCATCACGTCAGCCGACATTTCCTGAATCCGCGCCTGATATTGTGGCGCCACGTTGCCGAACTCAGTGACCGACCGCCCCACGACCACTCCCAGCACGCTCACCACGGCGGCGGCGAGGGCGACGGTGCTGAAGACCGCCAGGACGGTCGGCAGCTTCCGGCGCTGCAGCCAAACCATGACGGGGAGGCTGACAACGGCGAGAAACACCGCCGTGAGGAACGGCAGGACAAGTTGGCTCGCGAACCGCAGACCGGCAACCACGACCATGAGACTTGCCGCCACCACCAAGAAGCGGGCGCCGCGCTCCTGCCGACGTTGTTGACTGGTCATGAGGGAGACGACCCAGGTCGAAATCCGACGGCGTCGAACGCCGTAACGGCGAAGCCCGCCTCCTCGTCTACCCACTGGTCGTGGCGGGCCAGCCCCAGATCGGTACCCCACGCGACGAGCCCGGCTCTCTCGTACTTATACGAGCTCTCGGTCCAGATCGACTCGCCCGCCGCGAACGCCACCTCGCAGCCACTGCCCGGGATGGACACCCGCTGCGCCCGAAGGCTCTCGAGATGCATCTCCACCCGGGACTCGGCCGCATTCCAGACGGCACGGTGGGCGAACCCGTCGAGGGTGAAATTCGCGCCGAGCTCGCGATTGAGCCGCACGAGCAGGTTCTTGTTGAACGCCGCCGTCACCCCGAGCGGGTCGTCGTAGGCCGCCACCAGCTCGGATTCCGGTTTCACCAGATCGGTGCCCAGCACGATCCGATCATCGATGCGTAACGCCGCTCGGATGCTGACGAGAAACAGACGGGCGGCCGACGGTTCGAGGTTGCCGATATTCGAACCGAGGAAGGCGACCATCATGCCGCCAGCCCTGCCTTCGGCGGCACGCTGGCGAGCGATACGCCGTAAGCCGTCCTCATAGGTCGCCTGATGACCGGCGACCGACACCTGGGGAAATCTGGCCAGCTTCCGGGTCGCCAACTCGAGGGCGGTCGCCGAGACATCGACCAGCTCCACTCGTAGGTCGACCCCCGCGTCGACCAACGCGACAACAAGCAACGCCAGTTTCTCTCCGTTGCCACCGCCGAGTTCCACGAGCGTGAGCGGCGACGCCACCCCGGCGCTGATGGCCACCGAATGCGCGGCCAGGAGATTCAGCTCCGCTCGTGTAATCGGATACTCGGGCAACTCGCAGATTGCCTCGAAGAGCCGAGAGCCGAGAGCATCGTAGAGGTATCTGGGTTGGAGGCGCTTGGGTGACCGCTGCAGATCGCGCCGCACGTCATCGGCTAACGCTTCACACCCGGTGAGGACGACCTCGCTGCTCGTTTCCATACGCTGATGACCCGGTGTCTGCCGAATGCGGCCGGCCGGTCAGTCGGAGGCTCGGACGCACCGGAACGCCACATAGACATACGGATAGTGCGGGCGAAACCAGTTACGCAAACTCCGCCGCACCAAGCCCGACGCCGTCACCGGCGAGGCGCCCTTGATGACGTAGTGCTGTCCGTCGAAGAAATCGGCTGAGTACTCAGGATACGACGCCATCGGAGAAAACCCCGGAAACCCTTCGAACACGGTTGAGGTCCACTCCCACCCGTTGCCCACGAGATCGTGGACCCCCCAGGCGCTCACGCCGGCCGGATAGAAGCCGACCGGCACTGGCTCCCAGTGCTGGAACCCAAAGTTGCCCCGCGTCGGATCCGGCTGAGCCTCGCCCCACGGGTATGACCGTTCGATCCCCTCTGGCGTGCCGAATGCGGCGCGATGGAACTCGGCTTCTGTCGGCAATCGCAGCCCCTTCCACCGCGCGTAGGCGCTCGCCTCTGCATGTGAGACATAGACCGGCCAGGCGGGCGGCAACGGAATCAGTTCAAACATGCCCCGCCAAAACCAGTCTTCGCCGGACCGAGACCAGAACGGCGGGTGTTCGACACCGGCCGCCGTGCGCCACGCCCAATCGGTCTCGGACCACAGGTCGGGGTTGGTGTACCCGCCCGCGGTGACAAACTCGAGAAACTGTCGGTTGGTGACGTTGTGCGTGTCGATCGCAAACGCGGGCACGTCGCAGCTGAGGCGCGGAAACTCGTTGTCCCAACCAAACGGGATCTCGTCCAGCATCGCACCCAGCGTCGCCCGGCCGGACGGGATGGCCACCTGCCCCGATTCGGGCAGGACGCCCGCGGTGACGGCCACCGCGGTCGCTGGGCGCTGCTTCCGCGACCGGGGAAGCCGATGCCACATATACGCCAGGGTCTCCTGATGTAGCTCCTCATGCTCGATCAGGGTGAACACCGCTTGGCCCCGATGCAGCACCGGGTGGCCGTCCTGTTCGACCGGCGCGTATTTGAGCGCGTCGAGAATCGCCTCGTCCGCCCGGTCAGCATATCGCCTGACGGTGTCCCGACTCGGCCACGACGCGATGGCGACGTCGGCGGCCGACGACCGGTCTTCGGGGTCTATGCCGCGCGCAAACAACAGCTCGAGATCGTCGTCCAGTCCCTGACGGCCAAGCCCTCGCTTAAGCAGGGTGTTCACACTGAACGCGGGGATGTGACCCTCGTAGAACACCACCGGGTGCCGCAACGGAATCGGCTGGTCGTAGTACGCCTCCGGGATGAGCAGACCGAAGAGGCCAGCCGTCCGGCGACGCGTCTCGCGGAACCAGTTGATGCTCTCGTCGCGATCGACGACCTGTGGCCCTGTGTCATTCATCGCTGCGTCCTCCGGCGCACCCGCCCGTACAGGCGCTTCAACACACACTAACATAGACGGATTTAGCCCCCTGCATCCGTAATCCGCAACATAAGTCCCGGCTGGGCATCCCGGCCGAACGAGGCGAGAAGAGCGAGAATACCGTCGGTATTTGACCGATGACCAACACAGATCGGGCGAAGTCCGCGCCAGTCGAATGCAGCGGGACTTCAACCCCGGGCGGCTACGGTTCTCAGCGCTACGGGCCGGCCGGTTCGGTATGGTAGCCTGAGACGGTCGGGCGCGCTCCGTGTTGGGCTGGTACGCGTATCCTCGCGAAAGTGGCGGAACTGGCAGACGCGCCGGATTTAGGATCCGGTGGCCGAAAGGCTGTGGGGGTTCAAATCCCCCCTTTCGCACCACGCCGGGTTCTGCAGAGGGGCTCATCCGCGAGCGCCCGCGTGGCGTCTGGGGCGAAGGCCCACCAGGCCACGCCACAGCCGAAAAGAGTTACAAGCGCGTCCACAACCCGGGACTGGCCGGAACACCCAGTCCAGACATCTCGTACGAGGCCGATTCATAGTCATGAAGGCGGAGATTAGCGACCTGAGCGAGACCCGCAGGCGTCTCGATGTGGAGATTCCGGTCGAGCGTGTCGACAAGACGCTGGCCCGGCTGGCAGAACGATACAGTCGCCGCGCCAAAGTGCCGGGGTTCCGACCGGGCAAGGTGCCGGTAAGTATCGTCAGAAAACGCTTTCAGCAGGACCTCTTGCATGACGTGGCCCATGACCTCGTGCCGAAAGCTGTCGACGACGCGCTCCGTGAGCGAGATCTGGCGCCACTCGAGACACCGGATGTTCGCGACGTGTCGGTCGACGAGGGGCAGCCGTTGACCTTTCATGCACTGTTCGAGGTAATGCCCACGATCACGGACCTGGACTACGACGCCATGACGCTGCGACGCACCCCACACGTGCCGGACGAGGCCGCCACCGACCAAGCGCTCGACGAACTCCGGTTGCGCGCCAGCCAACCGGAGCCGGTCACCGACCGAGCCGTCGAGGGGGGCGACATCGTCACCATGGATATGACCCGGCGCGGCGTGTCCGGCCCGGACGGGGCGCCGCCACCACAACTACCGGCAGACCGTCACGACGGGGTGACCATCGAGCTCGGTGCCGTGGCAAACCCGCCCGGGTTCGACGACGAACTGATCGGTTTACAGGTCGACGACGCGAAGGCGTTCGAGTTGACCTACCCGGCCGACTTCGGGCAGCCCGAGCTGGCCGGCACCACCGTGGCGTACGACATCACGGTGCGGGCGCTGCACCGCCGGAAGCTGCCGGACCTGGACGACGGGTTCGCGAAGACGGTCGGCGCCTTCGAGACACTGGAGGCACTTCGCGAGCAGGTGACAAACGACCTGCGTCGCGAAGCCGAGGCGGAAGCGGACCGCGGCGTCCGTCGCGACCTGCTGGCACAACTGTCGTCCCGTCTGACCGTCGAGATTCCCGAAGCGCTAGTGAACCAGGAGATCGGACGACGCCTCGAGCAGATCGCCTCGCGGATGGCGCAGCAGCAGGTGGACCCCAGAACCGCCAACGTCGACTGGGACGCGGTGAGGGAGGAGCAGCGGGCGCCAGCGCTCGACACCGTGCGCGGGTCGATGCTGCTCGACGAGATCGCGCGACGGGAGACCCTGACAGTGACCGACGACGACGTCGAGCAGGAAGTGGCGCGTTACGCGGAACGGCTGGGTCAGGCGCCGGCGGCGCTGCGGGCACAACTCGACAAGGACAACGGATTGGCCGCACTAGCGGAAGGACTAAGGCGGGAGAAGACGGTCGCGTTGCTATTGTCGCGTGCTACGATCGTGACTGCGTGACGATCGCTCGTGCTGGCCGCCCCCCTCTGTTAACCCACGTTTTAGTGACTCGATTGTGAGTGATTCGAATATGCCTGATGTGCGCAATCAGTTAGTTCCCATGGTCGTCGAGCAGACCAATCGAGGCGAGCGTGCCTACGACATCTATTCGAGACTGTTGAAAGACAGCATCATTTTTATCGGGACGACCATCGAAGACAGCATCGCCAACCTGGTCATCGCGCAGATGCTCTTTCTTGAAGCGGAAGACCCTGACCGCGACATCGTGTTGTATATCAACAGCCCCGGCGGCTCGATCTCCGCCGGTCTGGCGATCTACGACACGGTCCAGTTCATCAAGCCGGACGTGCAGACGGTCTGCATCGGCCAGGCGGCCTCCATGGCCGCCGTGCTGCTGGCCGGCGGCACCAAGGGCAAGCGCTACAGCCTACCCAACTCACGCATCGTGATCCACCAACCCCTGATGAGCGGGCTCGCCGGGCAGGCCACGGACATCGACATCCATGCGCGGGAAATTCTGCGGATGCGCAGTCGGCTGAATGAAATGCTGGTGGCACACACCGGTCAAGACATGAAGCAGATAGAAAAGGACACCGAACGCGACCACATCATGAACGCGGAGCAGAGTCTCGAATACGGTATTATTGACGAAGTGATCAGGCAACGTGCGTAGCGTGCCGAAGGATGCGTGAGCCGACCACTACCGGATGCGGCTGGATTCAATTAGACGTCGTGTGACCATGACTAAGAAAAGCGGTGAATCCGAAATCCTCCGTTGCTCCTTCTGCAACAAAGACCAGAGCGACGTTCGGAAGCTGATTGCCGGTCCGACTGTCTTCATCTGCGACGAGTGCGTCGAAGTGTGCAACGACATCATCGCGGATGACAACCGCTTCGAGAATCGGGGTACCCGGTCGACGATGCCGGTCCCGCAGGAAATCAAGAAATTCCTGGACGAGTACGTCATCGGGCAGGAGCAGACCAAGAAGAAACTCTCGGTCGCAGTCTACAACCACTACAAACGGGTAGAGATTCAGAAACAGTCGAAGAATCGGAACGACACCGAGCTGGCCAAGTCGAACATCCTGTTGATCGGACCGACCGGCACCGGCAAGACACTGATGGCGCAGACGCTGGCAAAGATGCTGTCAGTACCGTTTACCATCGTCGACGCCACGACCCTGACCGAAGCCGGGTATGTGGGCGAGGACGTGGAAAACATTGTCCTCAAACTGCTACAGGCGGCCGGGGGGGATATCGAGAAGTGCCAGCAGGGCATCATCTACATCGACGAGATTGACAAGATCTGCCGCAAAGACGAGAACCCGTCCATCACCCGGGACGTGTCCGGGGAGGGCGTCCAACAGGCACTGCTGAAGATTCTCGAAGGCACCGTGGCCAATGTCCCGCCGCAGGGCGGTCGCAAACACCCGCACCAGGAATTCTTCCAGATCGACACCAGCCATGTTCTGTTCATTTGCGGTGGCGCGTTTGTCGGGCTCGACGAGACGATTCAGCGCCGTATCGGTCGCAAGATGCTCGGTTTCGGCGCCGACATCAAGAGCTCCAGTGAACGCGACCTCGGTTCAACGCTGGAGATGGTCGAACCAGAAGATCTGATGCACTACGGGCTGATCCCTGAGTTCGTGGGACGTCTGCCGGTTATCGGCGCCTTGCACGAGTTGGACAAACCGGCGCTGATCCAGATCCTCACCCAGCCGCGCAATGCCATCACCCGCCAGTACGAGCGACTGTTCGAATACGAAAACGTCAAACTCCGATTCACCGACGACGCTCTCGACGCGATCGCGGACTCGGCGCTCGACCGCAAGATCGGCGCCAGAGGGCTGCGCATGATCATCGAGAATCTGATGCTCGACATCATGTACACCCTTCCCGGACAGAAGAAAATCCGCGAGTGCGTCATCACGCGCGAAGTGGTGCTGTCCCAGGGCGACCCGATCACCGTCATGGAGAAGGCCGGCTGACACCTGGTGTTCCGGCCCCTAATACGCTAAATATGGAAGTCTACGAAACACTCCCGATAGTGCCCCTGCGCGATGTCGTCGTGTTCCCGCACATGATGATGCCGTTCGTCATCGGTCGACCCTCGTCGACGCGGGCGCTGGAACACGCGCTCGTCAAAGACAAGCGAATTTTTCTCGCCGCGCAACAGGACGCCGCGACCGACGACCCGCAACCGAAGGACATCTACACGATGGGCTGTGTCGCCAACATCGTACAGAGCCTGAAGCTGCCGGACGGCAACATCAAGGTCCTGGTGGAGGGACTTGAGCGGGCGCGCGCGGTCGAGTGGAAGGAAGACAAGGGATTCTACCGGGTCGTGGCGAAACTCCTGCCGAAGCAAGACGACGCGGGCGATGACGTCGAGAGCACGATGAGCCGCGTCGTCACGCAGTTTGAGCAATACGTCAAGCTCTCGAACAACCTGCACTACGACGCGATGATCGCGGCGGTGCGGGTGGACGACGCCAGCAAGCTCGCCGACACCATCGCGGCCCACCTGGTCGTCGACGTCGAAGAGAAACAGAACCTGCTGGAGCTCATCTCGCCGCTCGAGCGGCTCGTACGGATTGGGAGCCTGCTCGAAGTGGAGGTAGACAAGCTGCAGGTCGACCGCCGGATCCAGTCTCGCGTGAAGAAGCAGATGGAGAAGGCACAGAAAGAGTATTACCTCAACGAGAAGATGAAGGCGATCCAGAAAGAACTGGGCCGCAAGGAAGACAAGGGTAACGAACTCGACGAGCTGAAGAAGAAAATTGAACAGTCGCGGATGCCGAAGGAGGTCGAAGAGAAGGCGACCCAGGAGCTGAAGCGGCTGGAGGGCATGCCCCCGATGTCGGCCGAGGCCACGGTCTCGCGCAACTATCTCGACTGGCTCATCGGCGTGCCGTGGCACAAGAAGTCTCGTGAGAGCCGAGATCTGGTGAAAGCCGAGCAGATCCTGAACCAGGACCACTATGGCCTGGAGAAGATCAAGGACCGGATTCTGGAGTTCCTTGCGGTCCGGACGCTGGTACGCAAGCCCAAGGGAACGATTCTGACCCTGACCGGCCCGCCAGGGGTCGGCAAGACGTCGCTGGCCAAGTCGATCGCGCGAGCCACGAACCGGAAGTTCGTGCGCCTATCGGTAGGCGGCGTGCGAGACGAGGCGGAGATCCGCGGTCACCGCCGCACCTACATCGGGGCGTTCCCGGGCCAGATCATCCAGATGATGAAGAAGGCCGGCACCATGAACCCGGTGTTCCTGCTCGACGAAGTCGACAAGATGTCGATGGACTTCCGAGGGGACCCGTCGGCCGCGCTGCTAGAGGTGCTGGACCCGGAGCAGAACCACACGTTCCTCGACCACTACCTGGATGTCGAGTACGATCTCTCGAACGTGATGTTCGTCTGTACCGCCAACGTGCTGCACACGGTGCCCCAGGCGCTTCGCGACCGGATGGAAGTACTGCAACTCGCCGGGTACACCGAGTTGGAGAAGATCGAAATCGCAAGAACCTTTCTGTCGCCCAAAGCGGTTAAAGGGACAGGACTCACGAAGAAGCAGATTCAGTTCAAGGACGAGTCATTCGAAGCGATCATCCGACGCTACACGCGCGAGGCCGGCGTCCGCAGCCTCGAACGCGAGTTGCACGCCGTCTGCCGGAAGGTGGCACGCAAGGTAGTGCAGCAAGGCAAACAGTTCTCGCAGGCGATCACCGCCGAGAAGATCACCGAGTATCTCGGCGTGCCGCGGTACCGTCCGCAAATGGCCGAGAACGAGAACGAGATCGGCATCGCGACCGGACTTGCGTGGACCGAAGCCGGCGGCGAATTGTTGGTAACCGAGTCGAGCCTGATGCCAGGCAAGGGGCGACTGACCCTGACCGGACAACTGGGCGAGGTCATGCAGGAGTCGGCGAAAGCCGCGATAAGCTTCGTGCGCTCCAGAACTGAGCAGTACGGCCTGCCGAAGGACTTCCACCTCACCACCGATATCCATCTCCACGTGCCGGAAGGCGCCATCCCAAAAGACGGGCCGTCGGCCGGCATCACGCTGGCGACCGCGCTGATCTCGCATCTGTCGAAGGTGCCAACCCGACGCGAGGTGGCCATGACCGGCGAGATCACCCTCCGCGGCAAGGTGCTGTCCATCGGCGGGGTGAAAGACAAGGTGCTGGGAGCCCATCGGGCCGGCGTGACGACGATTATCCTGCCGAAGGACAACGAGAAAGACCTCGCGGAGATTCCGAAGGCGGTGCTCGATGTCCTGGAGTTGCACCTCGTCGAGTCGATGGACGAGGTGCTCAAGATAGCCCTGTCCGAACCTCTCACCGCACACATCGCCGCTGACCAAACCGAAGCCGAGGCCGCGGCTTCGGATGACCGGGTCACGCACTAGCCACACCAGATGGTTCGGGCACTAACGCCCCGGCACCCACACGGACCGGACCTCGGTCCGCCATAGCCCTGGCGAAGGCGGATGAAAATTCACACCGCCGAGTTCGTGACCAGCGTCGGGAACCAGGGGCGGCTGCCGGTGTCGCATCTACCCCAGGTCGTCCTGGTGGGGCGCTCGAACGTCGGTAAATCGACCCTGATCAATGCGCTGGCACGCCGAAAGATCGCGCGGGCGGGCGGTGCGCCTGGTACGACCCGACTCCTCAATGTGTATCGTCTAGCGCTCGCCCGAAGCAGGAGCGAGTTGCTCTTGATGGACCTTCCGGGGTACGGGTACGCGCGCGGCGGGGCATCCGCGAGCGGATTTGATCGGTTGACTGAGCGCTACTTTCGACCGAACCCAGAGGACACGCCGGACCGACCCGGACATGTTGGCCCGAGTGGAGCGATTCTGCTGGTCGATGCGCGACACCCCGGACTGACCAACGACCGCGAGGCGCTGGACTGGCTGCGCGAGCTGGAGTTGCCGGTGGTGGTGGCGGCCACCAAGATCGACAGGCTCACCCGATCGACCCGGACAAAGACGCTGCGGGCACACCAGACGACACTCGGTCACACGGTCTTGCCGATATCCGCAAAGTTAGGAGACGGTCTACCCACGTTCTGGGCGGCGCTCTTGGCCCTGGTGGAGGGGTCGTCCTGCGGCGTAGCTGCTGGCGGGTCTACAGACCCGCCTACGTGATGGAGCGGCGCGACCTCACGGAGCGCGTTCGCCGGACGGTGCCAACCGCGCGCGACACACCGGGAGCCGTCCCGGCGAATGGGTCTGCTACAATGTGACGTTGCGCAAGTGACGAGGGAGGCAACAGTGAAACAAGGTATCCATCCGGAGTATCACGAGGTCGATGTTCGCTGTGCCTGCGGCACAACGTGGAAAACCCGGTCGACAAAGAAAGAAGTGCGACTCGAAATCTGTTCGAGTTGCCATCCATTCTTCACCGGAAAACAGAAGCTGATCGACACCGAGGGACGCGTCGAACGGTTTACGAAGAAGTACGGCGCCCAGACGGTGGCCGGTGTCAAAGAGCGGCTGGAGAAGCAGCGCCAGTCGCCCCGCTCGGCCGCTTCGGGCGAAGCAAGTTAGTCCAGCGAACACTGCAACGCGAGCGGCCCTCCCGGGCCGCTCGCGTTATTCGCGTCATTGGCCAACCGCCGTTCCAATCTCGTCAGGCGTCGCTGCACCTCCCGTCGGCGCCCGGCCGTGTATTCCACCGCATAGGCCCGACGCGCAAACGTCAGAGCCCCATCGAGGTCCTGCAATCGGTGCTCGTGGTGCACCGCCAGCGCGCGAAGCGCCTCGCGCTCGAACACACCGGTGGGTCGTCGCCCGAGGTCGATCAACGTCTGCCAGTATCTCGCCGCGTCGTTATGGCGGCGCTGGCGACGGCACGCAAGCGCGAGCCGATACAACGCCTCGGCCCGCACCGCTACCGCATCGACCTCAGACGTCCGACGTGCGCCAGAGATGAGTGCGGCCGCCCGTTCGTAGCATGCCAGCGCCTCGACCTCTCGCCCACAGCGTGCATAGAGCCGTCCGAGACCGAGACTCTGACGAGCACTTCCCGTGGCCTGAGCGCCCCGGTCGACCAAGTTACACGCCATCCCGGTCAACACGCCGAGAGACACTAGATCCAATTGATTGTGAGCGAGCACGCCCCGCAACGGCCGCGGATTGCCGGAACGTAGATAGTCGAAGTAGCGAGACGGAATCTCGAAGCCCGGCACGTCATCGTCGCGTCGGAAACCCAGTACACGGTGTTCCAGACCACCCAATCCGCCGGTCTCTGGTCCCCACAGGCGACGGGCCGGGTGCACCAGGTCTACATGCCTCAACGCCGGAAGCGGTGTCTCGAACCGCTGATAGAGCCACCGCATCTCCATGAACGGTACATCAAAGGACTTGCCGTTGAACGTCACCAGGGTATGCGCGCGTGAGACCGCGGCGGTGACGGCGGCGAGCAGGCGACGCTCAGTCGCAAAACTCGGCAACACGAACTGCCAGACGTGAAAGCGAGCACCCACGAAGCAGCCGAACCCCACCACGAAAGCCACCGTGCCAGACCCTCCGCTGAGCCCGGTGGTCTCCAAGTCGAAGAACAGCAGTCCAGACCTCGGGTCGGGGTCTGACCAAAGAGACTGACCCTCGAGATCGCTCCCACAGAGCGCCCGCAGCCCCGCGGCGCTGATGGCGCTCGAGGCGGCTCCGAGCTGGTCGCCATAGGGTCCGTCGCCGGCTTCGCCACCACACCACCACCGCACCACCGGACAGGGCCCTGACGGACCATCCTCGAGCGCGCCGCCGAGCCCAGCGGCGAAGGCCTCCAGGTCAACCGATGGCGTCCGTGGGGCCAGCATCGGCGTGGCGCCCGATCGCCTCGCCCCCCGCAGCACGTCTCGCAACCGGCTCAGATCGGTCATAACGGGATTAGGCGAGGCCAAGGAGCAGCGCCAGAGCGACCGCCTTGGCGCGCGGTCCCGTCTCGCCCACCGGGCCAACGCAGGCAGGGCATCCTGACTCGCAGGGACACCGTTTAATCAACGCCCGCGTATCGGCCAGCAGCCGGTAGTGCAGACCAAAGAGCGGCTCGCTGAAGCCAATGCCCCCGGGATAGTTGTCATAGACAAAGATAGTCGGCTCCTCTTCCTCCGCAGTTGGTGGGCTCGTGCTCGCCCGCATCGCCACCTGACGGGATTCTTCACCATGGATGGCAAGACCGATGTCATGCCGGTCGCACATCAACAACAGCTGCGCCACCTGCCGGAGCGCAAAACCGAGCCCGACGATCCCGTCGCGCCGGTCGTCCCCAGCGAACGGCAAACTGTCGACAAGCCCCCGCGACAACTGGAGCCAGTACGCCGTCGTATGCATCTCCTGTTCGGGGAGGTCGAGCTCTCCAGAACCCACGTTCTCATTGGTGTAAAATTTGATCTTCTTGAATCCAACCACCCGCGACACGACGTGCACCTCGCCGTGGCAGCCCGCCGCCGCGTCGGCGTCCTCTAGGTCCGCCACCGCTCCCGGCGCATCGCGCAGCGCGTGGAGACGGTCGAACTCCTCGAGGACCGTTACCTTCGTGTAGGTGATCGCGTCGGTGTAATAGTCGCTGTCAACCGGTCGCACATACGCCTTGCGGCGGTCGAATTCCAACCGGTCCACCTGATACTGCTTGCCCTCGACGAGATAGATGGCCTGCTCGAAGAGGGTCAATGTCGCGGCGCTGAAATCCACTTCGCCGATGATCGTGGTCCCGTCTGAGACGTCGACGACCACGAAGTTGTCCGATGACACCGAGCGAAGACTGACGGCATCGGCGGGATACGACTCGTGCATCCAGTGCCAGGCGTCGTCCACCAGATCAACGAAGCCCTCCTCGCGCAACAGTCCCAGCACCGCCTGCAGATCTTCCTGGCCGAACTGCTCGTCCGGTGCGAACGGCAACTCGAACGCCGCGCACTTGATGTGGTCGAGCAAGATCTGGAGGTTGTCTGGATTGATGAGAGCGTGCTCCGGCGATCCCTCGAAGAAGTAGTCCGGGTGCTGCACGATGAACTGGTCAATCGGCCCGCTGCTGGCCACCATGATCGCGGCCGAGCGCGTGTTGCGCCGACCAGCCCTGCCGGCCCGCTGCCACGTCGCCGCGACCGTACCGGGATACCCGGCCATAACGCACACATCGAGCGCGCCGATGTCGATACCGAGTTCGAGCGCGCTGGTCGACACGACCCCCGACACCGTGCCGGCGCGCAGGCCACGCTCGATATCTCGGCGACGGACCGGCAGGTAGCCACCCCGGTAACCTCGGATCGCCTCTGCCCCGCCTGGCAGACGGCGGCAGGCGTCCTTGAGATAGGTGGTCAGCACCTCGGTGAGAAGCCGGCTTTGCGCGAACACGATGACCTGGAGTCGCCGTTTCAGGAACATGGTCGCCACCCGCCGGGTCTCGGCGACATAGGACCGGCGAATACCGAGCTGCGGATTGACCACCGGTGGGTTGACCAGTACGAAAATCTTCTCGCCGCGAGGCGCCCCGTTGCGCGCCACCAGTTCCACGGCCTCGCCGGTGAGCCCTTCCGCCAACTCCTTGGGATTAGCGATGGTGGCTGACGAACAGATGAAGACTGGCGCGGAGCCGTAGTGCGCGCAGACGCGCTTCAGCCGACGGAGAATGTTGGCCAGATGGCTGCCAAAGACGCCCCGATACGCATGCAGTTCGTCGATGACGACATAGCGCAGGTTCTCGAACAGCTTCGCCCACCGCGGATGGTGCGGCAAGATACCGGAGTGCAGCATGTCGGGGTTAGTCAGCACCAGATGCGCCCGCCCTCGCACCGCGCGCCGCGCATCTTGCGGGGTGTCGCCGTCGTAGGTATGAGCGCCAATCGACGCATGCTCTTCGAGCCTGGCGGTCAGCGTCAGCAACTCGGCCAGCTGATCCTGCGCCAACGCCTTGGTCGGGAAGAGATAGAGCGCGCGGGTCGAGTGGTCTTGCAGAATGTGGCTGAGCACGGGCCCGTTGTAGCAAAGTGTCTTGCCTGACGCAGTCGGCGTGATCGTGACCACATGGCGGCCCGCCAGCACATGTCCCATCGCGTCGGCCTGATGGGTGTAGGGACGGGTAATGCCGCCCGCGGCCAATGCGGCTCGCAGCCGTTCGTCGATCCCGTCCGGAAAGTCGGCGAACTGGGCCGACTCGGCCGGCAGGCGGCGCCAGGCCGTCACGAACTCACCATCAACCGGGACGAGGGCTGACCCGGACGCAGCGTCCGCGGACCAGACGGGGGAGAGATCGTCGAGGACGGCTTGCAAGGCCGCGTCACGCTGCCCCTCCGAGAGCAGCGGTGTCATCGATGGTCCGGCCAGTTCACGTGCTACCGCGCGCCCCATGGACGCTCATGCTAACAGGCGAATTAAAAGCGATCAAGAAACGAACAAAAGACGTATTATTAAAACAAGGATTTGGACTGGCCGCCGTCGACGGTGACACAGGCACCACTGATCCAGCTGGCACGGGGGGAGGCGAGGAAGGTCACGACGTCGCCGACCTCATCGGCGCGGCCGAACCGACCAAACGGAAGTTCGCGCGCGATGAACGCGGCCATCCCTTCCGGGTCTTCGGTCTGGCGCTTCGCCCAGGACCCACCGGGAAACGAGATCGACCCGGGGGCAACGCTATTGACTCGAATGTTGTCCGGCGCGAGCTGACCGGCCAGTGCCTTCGCCAGGCTGATCTCGGCCGCTTTCACGGCGTTGTACGTCATGCGACCGCCGGACTCCCGCCCCCAGATCGACGCAATCATGATGATGACGCCGCCGCCACGTCGGCGGAGGTGCGGCACCGCACGCCGAGAGGCACGTATCGCCGGATACAGGGTGTGGTCGAGCGCGGCCTGCCAGTCGTCATCAGTGGTGTCGACCACACCGGCCCCACCGGCTTTGCCGACGTTGTTGACCAGGATGTCGAGCCCGCCGAACGTGTCGACCGTATGGTCGATGACGGACGTCACGCCGTCGACGGTACTGAGATCAGCCTCGACCCCGACCACGACCTCCTCCGCGCCCGCAATGGTGCGGAGTTCGGATACCGCCTCGTCGAGCCGCTCTCGGCCGCGTGCGCATACGCACACGCGCACCCCTTCGCTGACGAGCGCCGTGGCGCTCGCAAGTCCGAGACCGCGGCTTGACCCCGTAACGATCGCAACCTTTCCCTTGAGACCCAGTTCCATTACGGCCTGCCTCCGGTCAAGTCGTTCAGGCGCCAGTCGAACTCGTGATAGCTGAAACGGAAGGTGTTCTCCGCCAGGAAGGCACGCTCGCTGGGAAACAGAGCGGGGGCGATCAGCGACACCACACCCCACTCGAGCGCACTTCGACCGGTGGAGTCGTCGGCGCCGGACGGGGCCGCGAAGCGGTCGGGCCGCCACCCGAGCAGCGCGCTGACCACGACCTGGCCGGCCCCGCGGTCCACGGTGAAGTGGCGCGGGGTCGTCGCAAAGTCGGCGACAACCGCTTCCAACTGGGTCTCGAGCTCAAGCTCGCGAAACGGCTCGCTGCGCAACCGAGGACTCCCGACCGCGCCACGACCAAGAGCCAGATGCGCCCGGGGATCGCCGAACGGTGCGATCCGTTCTTCCTCGATCAGCTCGAGGGTCAGGCGCTCCCCGGCGATCTGATGCTCGCGTCCGGCGAACATCCCCGGAATCTGCATGACGCTCGCGGCGGGGAAATCAGCCGACGCGCCGCGAATCGGGTACGCGTCAATGACGGCGCGCAGGACCAGCGCGTTGTAGGCATTGATCCAGTACGCCAGCCGGCGCTCTGCCGACCAGGCCTCGAACGCTCGTGGTCGTTCGGCGAGCGACGCGACGACTCGATCGAACGCTTGGCGCTCCACCTTGAGCGCCGCGTAGTAGACAAAACCGTCACGCACATACTGGTCGAGGATGCGCTCGAATCCGCTCGTCGGCGTGCCCTGGCCGCCGACGGGACGAGGCAGTACCGTGCAGACACCCAGGAGGAGCGTCAGACCTACCCCGACCCACGGGCGTCGGGACCCCGATGTGGCGACACCGGTTCGCAGCCCGTGGCAAGGATCCCGCTGCATTCGATCGACGCTGAATCCGCCTGGCCTGCGTTGTTCATCGGTCACATACTGCCGTTCTGTTCCCTGTGCTCGCCTTGGACCGAACCGGCCCGACATTGTCAACTCAGGGCCTCGATCCAACGCGGCACTTTTCCCACGGACGGCCGCTAGACGCGGAGACACAAGGCACGCATAATACCTCACCATCACCATGCTGACTGCGGCCACACTCGGAATGACCGGCTACGGCCTGTACGCGGTGGGGGCGGCGCTCGTCGATGTCTTCGGTCCGGCGCAACTCAGTTGGATTGCCAACCTGATCGCGGTCGCGCTCGGCGCGCTACTGGTGGCGGCGGGGGTCTGCATCCGCGTTGAGCTCCCCGGCAGTCTCGCCCTCGCGCTCACGGCCCTGTTCGGTCTGCAATCACTCTCGCTGTACAGCGCCGCTCGATTGTACGGTCAGGTGGCGCCGGAACCGCAGATCGCCCGCGCGCTGTTCGCCGCGGTGCTGGTGGGACTGGCTTACTTCGGCGCGGTGGGGAACGACGAAACCGGTGACCCGGCACCTGAAGGCGGCGAGGGCTAGCCGAAGCCTACCGCCCCAGCCTGGCCTCTCGATGTCGACACGACCGAGCGGCAGTCTACTCTACGCGCACCCGCTCGTAGCGCCGCAGTTGACGCACTTGTAGCAGCTGCCGTTCCGAATCATGATGGCGCCGCAGGTCGAGCAGGGCGGAGCGTCCTGGTCGTTCTGGATCGCGAATGGGGCGCCTCGGCTCCCGGCCCCGGTAACGCCGTCGGCCGACGCGGCCGCGGTGCCGTCTCGATTCGTCGGCTCGAGGCCCGGTTCGAGCGGCTTCGCATCCGCCTCCCCGCCAACCGTCACATTGACCCCCGCGTGATACTGCGCCTCCGGCGACAGGAACTTCATCGCCAGCCACCGGAAGATATAGTCGACGATCGACTTAGCCACGCGTATTCCGGAGTTCTTCGTGATCCCGGACGGCTCGAACCGCACGTGACTGAACTTGTCGACCAGCACCTGCAGCGGCACTCCGTACTGCAGCGCATACGAGACCGCCTGTGCGAATGCGTCCGCGAACCCGGAGATGGTCGAGCCTTCTTTGGCCATCACCAGGAAAATTTCGCCAGGCGTTCCGTCCTCGAACAAGCCGACCGTGATGTAGCCTTCGTGTCCGGCGATATCGAATTTGTGGGTAATCGCCTGCCGTTCGTCCGGTAGCCGGCGTCGGGCCGGTCGTGGCGTCCCAGCATCGATGGTCTTGTCCTTCTCAGAGGCCTTCGCGGTGCGGGAGGTATTCAGCGGCTGCGTCCGTTTGCTACCGTCTCGATAGATCGACACGGCCTTGGTACCCAGGCGCCACGCATCGATATAAGCCTGCTCGATGTCCTCGGTCGTGGCATCGGTCGGCACGTTGATCGTTTTCGAGATCGCCCCGGAGATGAACGGCTGCGTCGCCCCGATCATCTTGACGTGCCCCATGTAGTGGATCGAGCGGGACCCGTGGGCCGGCTTGAAGGCACAATCAAACACATTGAGATGGGCCGGATCCAGGTGGGGCGCGCCCTCGATCGTTTCGTGTTCGGCGATATACGCGACGATCGCATCGACCTCATTCTGGGGGTAATTCAACGCGGCCAGCGCCATCGGTACGGTGTGGTTCACAAGCTTCATGAGCCCGCCGCCAACCAGTTTCTTGTACTTGACGAGCGCAATGTCCGGCTCGACGCCGGTGGTGTCGCAGTCCATCATGAAGCCGATGGTACCGGTGGGCGCCAGCACGGTGGCCTGCGCGTTTCGATAGCCGAATTCTTCACCCAACTCGACCGCGTCGCGCCAAGACTGACTGGCGCCGTCCGCCAAGGCCGCCGGGACGTTGTCGGCGTTGATCCCCTTCAGCGCGGCGCGATGCTTCCGCATGACTCTGAGGAACGGCTCCCGATTGGCCGCGAACCCCGTGAACGGTCCGCCCTGGTCACGCGCGATCCGCGCCGATTGCGCATAGGCTTCCCCAGTCATCAGGGCGGTCAGCGCCCCGGCCCAATCCCGCCCTTTGTCGCTGTCGTACGGAAGCCCGCGCGACATCAACAGGGCGCCGAGATTCGCGTAGCCCAGACCCAGCGGCCGGTAGGCGTGGCTGTTCTTCCCGATGGCCTCGGTCGGATACCCGGCGCAGTCGACGATGATTTCCTGGGCCGTGATCAGCGTTCTAACGGCGGCGGCGAAGGCCGGCGCGTTGAACTCACCGTCGTCGTCATTCAGGAACCTCATCAGATTGAGCGACGCGAGGTTGCAGGCCGAGTCGTCGAGGAACATGTACTCCGAACAGGGGTTCGACGCACGAATCCGATCAGTGTTCGGGCAGGTGTGCCAGTCGTTGATCGTCGTATCGAACTGCATCCCTGGGTCGCCACAGACGTGCGTCCCTTCCGCGATCAGATGCATGATCTCGCGCGCCTTGTAGGCATCCATCACCCGACCGTCGGTGACCGCATGTGTGTGCCACACACCGTCGTCGAGCACCCCGCGCATGAAGCCGTCGGAGACCCGCACGCTGTTGTTCGAATTCTGGAAGAAGACCGATGAATACGCGGTACCGGTAAACGACCCGTCGTAGCCAGCGTCGATCAGCGCCCAGGCCTTGCGTTCCTCATCGACCTTGCAGTTAATGAAATCGACTACGTCAGGGTGGTCGACATCGAGCACCACCATTTTCGCGGCCCGGCGTGTCTTGCCACCCGACTTGATCACGCCCGCGAACGCGTCGTAGCCCTTCATGAACGAGACTGGACCGGACGCGGTGCCACCACCGCCGAGCAGTTCGCGCGACGACCGAATCGACGACAAGTTGGTGCCGGTGCCGGAGCCGAACTTGAACAGCATGCCCTCGGTCCGAGCCAGGGTCAGAATCGACTCCATCGTGTCTTCCACGGAGTTGATGAAGCAGGCCGAACACTGTGGGGCTTTTTCAAACCCGCAATTGAACCAGACCGGACTGTTGAAGGCCGCCTTCTGATACACCAGCAGATGCTTCAGGTCGTCGCTGAACGCCTGTAGGTCATCCTCACTGGCAAAGTACTGCTTCGCGCGGCCCCATCCGGTGATCGTATCCACGACCCGTCCGATGAGCTGCTTGACGCTACGCTCTCGGGTGGGCGACTCCATCGGTCCACGAAAATACTTGGAGACAACGATGTTCGTCGCCTGCTGCGACCAGAAGGACGGAATCTCGACATCGCGCTGCTCAAACACGACCTCGCCCTGCTCGCTCCCGATCAACGCGACCCTGGACTCCCATTCGATCTCATCGAATGGATCGGTGCCTTCGGTAGTAAAGAATCGTGGAAATTCCAAACCGGGTTGGGCGGGAATCTCGGGGGTCAAGCTTGCTGGTGGGTCGACAGCTTCGGTTTCACGAGCAGCGCCTCTCGGCATTGAGCAACTCCTTCCAACGCGTGACACCGACACGTGTCACGAAGCCTGTGGCGGAACATCCGCCCGGTGGTGCCATCCCGAGTCGAATACCAATGACCTCTCTCACGGATTCGGGCTAGACACCACCGTCGTATGCGGCGTAACGGCAAGCGTTGCAACCACGCTCGACAGGCGATGTATCGGACGACGTCGGCCCAGTCTAATGGACCCGACGACAGTCAAGATTTCGCCGAAAAACGACCCCAAATCCATGAGACAGGCCACTCGCAACTTCGACGGCGGGGCACCCTCTCAAGTTCGCCTACTATGGGCCCAGATATCGTGATTGTCAAGAAATAGCCACAAGATGTGGTGTGACTATTTCCGGTCAAACGCAAGATATAGGAAATGCACCTCAAAACCAGGCCATTCTACCGTGTGGTAAAGTCCGCGCATGTCGATCGGCGACGCACCGAGCCCGCTCGATCAGGACCAGCCAACCGATTCCGACTCACACGCGACGCCGTCGACGCAACCGTCGCCCACGGAACGCTTCCGTGCCTTGATCGAGGTGACGCTCTGCTCGGGGTTCCCGACCCAGCTCGCGCTGATCCTCGTGCTGGCGATGATCGGGGCGGCCCCGCCCGGCGGTACGCTGCCTCTGTTGTATGTCGTGGTGTTGTCGCTGGCCGACGCGGTGCTCGTCCTGGGACTGATCTGGGTCCTCCTCCGCGTGCACGGTGAACGCCCCGTTCCGATGTTCCTCGGTGTTCGCCCGATCGGACGGGAAGCCACCCTCGGTCTGCTGCTCGTGCCGGCGGCGCTACTGCTTGTCGCCGCCGCATTCAGCATCCTGCTCCAAGTCGCACCGTGGCTGCACAATGTGACCGAGAACCCCTTGGAGGCCTTGATTGACTCACCGCTCAACGCCGCCGCGTTCGCCCTCGTCGCCGTGGTCGCGGGAGGCGTTCGGGAAGAGGTGCAGCGGGCCTTTGTCCTGAGCCGGTTCGAGAGTCACCTGGGTGGGTCCGCCGTCGGACTGATCGTGTTCAGCGTCGCGTTCGGACTCGGCCATCTGGTCCAGGGACGTGACGCCGCAATCGTGACCGGTCTGCTTGGCGCCTTCTGGGGGATCCTATATCTGAAGCGCCGCAGCATCGTCGGCCCCATCGTCTGTCACGCCGGCTTCAACCTGACCGAAGTCCTCATCGCCTACAACGTCGCCACATCCGCCACGTCGTAGCTAGTACCCAGGTCGACGCCCAGCTCTGGTGGAGGATTGGCTAAGCGCGCCGGCTAACGGGTGCCTAGTCCCGGCACCGAGGGAAAAGCAGGCGCGTAGCTAACCCCGGCCCCGGCGGTAAAACTCCGCGCCCGCGCACGGTGCCCGTCGGCGGCGGCACGGCCCCCGGCTCGTCTCCGACGGTTCGCGGACCGAGATGCCACTCCCACCGCCCCCCCGGGTGGTCATGGAGAAACGACGAGGGAATCGCCGTTTCCTGCCTGAAGCTTCACGACACGCGTGTGGACGGGCTGGCAAGACGAAGGCGCGCGACAATACGCGCCCCGCGGAGGGGCCGCGTGGGGTTCGGGGCGCAGCCCCGTCTGAGGAATGCCCCAGCCAGGTGGGCTGTGACCGACAAAGTAACGCCGCCAGACGGACGCCTCGTCGGCAAAACTAGGGGACGCGGTAGACGTCGGCGCGATCGACGAGGGTCGAGATCCAGGCGTCGATCGATTCCTGACGCAGCGCCCGGGTCAGTTGCCGGCGTGCCTCGTCGCGGGCGGCCTCGAGCGACAGCGCGCCGTCATCCCGTAACTCGTCGGCATGCTCCCGCATCCACGCCGCGAGTTCCTCCTCGGTCGGCTGTCGCGCCCCCGGAAACCGCCGCGCCAGATAACGTTCGACCCGGAGATCCTCGCGCAGGAGCTGCTTGAGGTCGTCTGCAGTGAAACCAACGGTGGGCAACACGGCTCGCAGCGCGTCCAGTCCCCCGAGTCTCTCAGCGACGACCGCCATCTGGCCTTCGACCTCCTGGGTCGAGGGCTCCTCGATCACATTGGCCGAAATCTCGTTCACGACGAGCTGACGTTCGATGAGGACGGTCAGTGTCTCCGGCACCGGGTCGGCCGAGGCCGACGGGTCGACGAGCCCGAGTTCCAGAAACGCGCGCACGTCAGACAACATGATGACCTGCCGCGCCACGACCGCGAGTACCCTGTCCACGAGGGCCAGAGAGACGGGGGCTTGTCCCGCCCCGATGACCGGGACCACGGCCACACACATCGCCAAGGACCGGGCCACCCTGATCATCAGAAGGCCTGGCCGATGCTGAAGTGCAGCGCGGTCAGCGATTCCCGCTCACCCGCGAACTCACGCCGGTCCAGCTTGAATCCCAGATCGACTCGGATCGGTCCCACCGGCGACCGATAGCGCACGCCGAAGCCGGCACTGCCTCGAATCTCATCCAATTGGAAGTGGCTGACGCGGTCGAAAACGTTGCCGGCGTCCAAGAAGCCAACCATCTGGAAAGCGCCGCCGACCGGCACGCGCAGCTCGGTAATCATCACCAGCATCGCGTTGCCACCGGTAGGAAAACCGTTCGGGTCGATCGTGGGGGCGGCCCCAAGCGGGTCCACGATGGGTCCGGTCCCGAGCCGATCCAACGCGAACCCGCGCACGGTGGTATCCCCTCCCGCGAAAAACCGCTCACTGGCGGGCAGGTCCGAGATCTCCACGGTTTGCGCCTCTTCGGTGTCCACAAACACCAGCACGCCGTCCTCTAGTGCGACCAAGATAGGCAGCGGCGCGATGCTCACGGTGCGGTTGAACCCGCGCGCCAAACCAATCCGCCCACTGGCGGCGAACACGAGGTCTCCAGGGAGTTGACGGAACAGAGACCCTTGCCACGAGGTCTTGACAAAGCCCACTTCTGACCCGACCGCGCGAAACGCCGCCTGCGCCTCCACGCCAAGGAGCATCCCCTGAGTCGGCTCGAGTGGATCGTCACGGGTGTCGCGCACTAAATCACCGGTGAAGGTGGACAACTTCACGCTGGGAAACAATCGATCAACGAGCGGCGCCTCCTGTTGCAGAAACTGGGCGTTCGTCAGCCTGTTCTGGCCGTATCTATACCCGACACTGCCAGTCATCGTAAAACCGATGGCGCGTCTGAGTTGAACGTTCACGCCCCGACCAAACAGGTCAAAACTGGGACGAATCGTCTGCTCGATGAACCCTGAGACGAGCAGGTCGCCCGCCCGCCCAAACGCCCGAGGTTCGCGGTAATTCAACAGTACCCGGTACTCGTTGAACCCGAGACTCGATGTCGGTACTGCCGCATCCAGGTCATCCTTTCGACGTACGCTGACCCGGGTGAACAGATCGATCGACCGGTTCTTGCCCCACAGATTGCGCCGACCGATCTCGAAGAACCCGCGCGGCGCGAGTTCCAGACGCTCGGTCGCGGCGCCCGCCTCCGTCGCGCGGAGCCGTTGAGTCATCTCGACCCCGCCGCCATACCCGATACTGGTGGCCGGCGCTTCCTCCACGACGACCACGACGTCACGTCGGTCCCCACCGCCGTGACTGAGCGTGAGCAGGTCCACCCGTCGAAACAGCCCCAGCGCGTTCAACCGCCGGCGCGTTTCGACTTGCTCGTCCAGACCAAGTGGTTCCCCAGATCGGAACGTCACCTCCGAACGGACCGTCGATGGAGAGATCTGGCGCGTCCCGACGACCAACACATGGTCCACGACGACCTGGGCGCCCTCCACCACCTCGAACGTCACCTCCACGCTCGCGAGCTCTTCGTCGAACCGGGCCCGGGCATCGACCCGCACCGTCTCGTACCCTTCATTGAGGTACTGGGCCCGAACCCGCAGGCGATCGACCTCCAGGCGGGGCGCGTAATAGGGCACGCCCGACACGGTGTCGAGCAGCGCGGCGAGCTCGGCCGGCGCAAACGCGTCGTTCCCGCTGAACGCGACCGTGTCGACAGTCGTGCGCGGGCCCTCAATCACCCGCACCGTGCACACCAGATGCGTCTCCTGGGTCTCGTCCCCGTCCGGCGGCTCTACGTCGGCAAGCGCTGGAATGACCTGCGTGCTGCTGTATCCCCGTCGAGCGTAGGCGCCTCGGATGGCGGCCGTCCCCAGTTCGATGTCGGACATGACGAGCGGGGCGCCTGGCGCAAGATTGAGCAGTCCAGCTAGCTCCGCCTCTGTCACGACCTGCTGCCCCCCAAACCGGACGCCCACCACGCGATACAACCGACCGCGAGCAACCGTGAACACGACCGACAGCTCCCCCACCGCCGCCATCCGACGATGCGAGACGCTAGCGTCTCGATACCCTAGCCCGCGCAGGTGGGTTTCAAGCCGTAGACTGGAGTCCTCCAATAGGTCTTCGTCGATGGACCCCTCACTGGCGATAGGAACCAACTCCTCCAACCGCGCCTCGGGCACGTCGTCACCTTCGAAGAGCACCTCCACCGGCGACCCCGTCTGGATGTCCAGCACCACGTCCACCGAGCGGCCGTCCGGACTCGGCGACACATCGTGGCGAAACCGAGCTTCGTAGTAGCGCTGGCCGCGGAGGTCCGCCTCGTAATCGTCTAATCGGGTCTCGAGCTCAGCCGGGTCGTAGGCCACACCCTCTGCGAGATCCAACCTCCGCAACACCTCGGAACGATTTTCGTCAGAAACGCCGCGGACGTCGATATGACCGATGAGCGCGACCGGACCTTGATCGATGTCGAACACCGGACGGCCATCAACGGTGTCTGTGCGAATGCGCACCGCGAACCGGCCGACCGCCTGGTAGATGTCCTTGAGCATCGCGACCGCGTCCGGGATCTGGTCGGTGCGTACGGCGCGCCCGAAACGTCGAGTGATGGGTCCCAGCAACTCCTCGGCCGGGAGCCCCAGGGAGCCGCGAAAATCCACGGCCCCGGTGGTGCGGACCAGGAAAAGGTCGTAGCGCACCACGACGCCGCGAGGCTCCACGGTGGCGCTCACCCGCACGTCAGCGAAGTCACCACGGGTGAACAGGTGGAGCACGCTCTCACGCACTTGGCGAAGGGAGAACGGCTGGTTGGTCCGAGTCTCGATCAGTTCGAGGATCGTGCGGTCGTCGATGACGACACCGTCCTGGACCACCCGGACCACGGCCACCGTCTGCCCGACGAGATCGGCGAGGGCGGCGGCGCGAATCGAGGCCGGCACACAGGCCATTACCACAGCCAGCAGCCACGCTGACCCACGGTTCAAAAGGCGTGCCTCACACGAAAATCGAGCGCGTAGGTGCGGTCTTCATTTTGGGACAAAATCCACGCGAGTCGATCGCTCTGGTCATACTCGAGGACCACGATGAGATCACTATTGGCGCCACTGATCGCGCGCGACAACGTGAGGTGCGCCCGGTCGGAAATCCGCTGGCCGATCAGGACCCGCGCGGTCGGATTGAGTTGGGCTGATTGTTGCGACGACGGGTCGCCCAGCGAGGGGGTGATCTGAAAGGAGTCGACGCCGAACGATTCCTCGACCACACGGCCGACACCGGACGACAACGAGCTGGTCAGGAAGCGGGCAGCACTGGCCTGCATCCGCTGTTGCTGCGCCAATTCGGGAGACCTGGCCGCACGAAGGTCGGCACTCTGCGGGTCGCGCACGTCACCCAGCAGCAAGCCGATCACATCGACTTCCGGCAGCGGGGGATCAGACAAAAATGTCAGAATAAACTGATCGTCGGTGCTGCCGGTGGCCTGCACGGTCACCCGATAAGTCTGACCCGGCACCCGCACATCGGTCTCGACTTCGACGTTGACGAACGGCTCGATCTTGTTCGGGTTGGCGAGACTGATCGTTCCGTAGTTCAACCGATACCGGAGTCCTTCGAAGAACGCCTCTCCGCTCTCCATATCGGCCGAGCCAAACAGCTGTGGTTGGTCATAGGTGCCCTGCACCGTGAGATCCGCGCTAGCCACGACTCGTATCGCATTGCTCGTCATCCGCAAACTGGACGGCGCGACGACACGAATGTCCAGAGCCAGCGGCACTACCGACGTGGCGACCTCCGACAGATCGAGGGCTGGGCCTGCCTCGTCTCCACTGAAGAGTCCCGTATCCAGGTCGAGCCCATCGAGCAGGTTGGCGTCAAGCACATCGATGGTGCCGGCCAGCACCGGTGCCGCGGCGTCGCCGCGAAGAACCAGATTGGCGTCAATGAGCGAACGGAACCCGACCGGATATCGCCACTGCATCTCCCGGCCCGTCAACGTGATGGCCAGTTCCTGGAGCTCGGCGCCAGCCAATCCGACGCGGCCGCCGATGGTGACCGCTCCCCCGCCCATCACGGCTGGAATATCGTCGAAGCGCAGGCTGCCCTGCTCGAAGACGACTCGACCGTTGATCGCCTCCAGCCCGTGGGGCAATCCAATGTGGCGGATGCGGCCATTCAACAACGCCGCCTGTCCAACCAACTCGGGCTGGGCGAATGTACCGGCCAGACGTGTGCGCAACTGGGCCACTCCGGACCCACGCAGATCCGGCACGAGTCCTCTGAGGATGCTGAGATTGGCGTCTCCATTCATGTCCAAGGCCAGCGCGTCGGTCGCCAAATCGACCGAACCGGACAGGTCGAGCGCCGTACCCTCGCCCACCAACCGCAGCCGGTCGATGTCGATGACCTGCCCATCGAGTCTCAGCTCGATCGGACCGTCATTGTGGAGGTCGTACTCGAGCAAGGTCAGGTCGGCCTGCTCTATGGTGGCGTCGATCCGGACGCGGTCCGCCTGCAGTGCACCTTGAATGCGCGCCGCCCCGCTCACCACGGCCGAGGTGTAGGGTGACAACCTCGGATCGAACATCCGGACGTAGGGTGCGAGGGACGCGTTCGTCACACGGACCCGCACATCGGCCAGCATGTCCGTCATCTCCACCTGACCCGTCGCCGACACCGCCAGCGTCGACGAGGCACCCTCGAGGTTGACCGTGAGCAGGCCGTCGCGGACGTTGAGGCTAGCCGTCACCTGTCCGATCTCCTGCTCCCCGACAAACAGGTCCACGACGGTTCCGCGAATCTCGTATCGCGGGTTGTCGAACGCCCCGACCCCTGCAATGTTGAAGTTGGCAACGCCGGACAGCGGCTCCGGTGGCGCTGGAATGCTGTCCACCGCATTGACCTCGAGGTCGCGCACGTCCCAATTGAAGACATACGACGCATCCCAACCGATGAAAGCGGCGCCGGTCACGGTCCCCGTCCCCTTGCGCATCTCGAACCCGTCGAGACGTACACCGCTGCCCTCGAACCGCAGCCCGGCGGACGCCGTATCGATTGGTTCACCGTAGGCCGTCGGCTGGTCGAGCACGACCTGGCCGTACCCGAACATCCCACCGTACGGGCCATAGAGACGTACCTCACCGGTGGCCGGCCCGTCGATGAGGTAGCCCTCCTCCAGTCCAAACGCGGTCCGGATATTCGAGGTCGGAAACGAGGCCATGGTAATGACCGCATTGATTTCTTCTCCACCATCGACGCGGGACCCACCTATCGAGAACGTGCCGTCGACGCCGAATTCCCCCCCCCCATTCCGGAACAGCCCGTTGCTCACTTCCAGGTAGCCGTTATCCACGACGATCCCGCCGCTCCCGCCCCCCCACTCCACGTTCCAGGCGCGTAGCGCCTCGCCGGCGAATGTCGCTTCCACGCGTGGGCGCGTGAGGTCGCCCAGCATGACCCCCTCGAACGTGCCTGCACCGTCCACCTCGAATGGCTCCGTCGACGACCCAGCCGAGGCCATCACTGCGGTCATGAGCCGGTAGCCCTCTTGCCAGTCGGTACTCGTCGCTCGGAACGGGATCTCGGTCTGCGCGCCACCACCGGTGCGGCCGTCGAACGTGACGTGGGTTGACGGTGTGGCGATGTGGCCCGACGTCAGCTCTATCGCGTCGCCGTCGAACGCATACTCGAGCGCTCCGCCCACCTGGAATTCAGTGGTCGTGAGGTCCGGTGGCCGATCGTCTCGGGACGCCACGGCCTGGGCGGCACCGGACGGAAGCTGTGCCGTAGCCAGCCTGACGCCCTCGAGCGGATGCAACTGAATCGTCCCGGTGTGACGGGACCCACCCGCCGGTCCGGTGGGCCACTCCATCCGGTTGTGCCCGAAAGACCGGGCGACGGGCCGGAAGCCACGGAGATCGAAGAACCGCGCCAATTCGACGACATCGGCGTCCTCGTAGTAGGCGTCGAAGGTCCCCTCCCACGGGTCTTGGGTGCCGAATGTCTTGAGTTCCGCCCGCACGTCGCCGCCAAAGAGCGTGGACGTGACGTCCCACATGTCGAACCGGTCTTGCTGCCAGACCAGTTGTCCTGCCAGACTGGGGAACTGGAATTGCCCAGCGTCGGTGTCAAGGCCGAAGAGCGGACTGGTGATCGATCCACTCAGGTCATAGCCGTCTTCGAATTTGTGGAACGTCCCGACGAAGCGGGCCTCTCCGGTGGCCGTGAAGCCGTCGTCGGCAAAGAAGATCTCGCGCAACCGCGGTAGATCGAGATCTGATTCCAACTCGTAGGTCATCTCTGACAGTTGGCGCATGTCGACATCGCCTACGAGCCTCGTGCTGGTGCCATCGGTCTCCACATTGATCCGGGTCAGATGTACCTGGCTCCCGTCCAGCTCGAAATTCGCCGCCATGTCCATCCACATCGATTCGAAATCGCTGACACGGACGCTGCCCCCGGTGCACGATGCGTCACCCCGGTAGTCGAAAATCTTGGTGATGGTGACGTTGAGATTCGCGCAGACCACGCCAAAGTTCGACCCATAGTCCTCCAGCACGAACTCACCCTGCGTCGCACCGAGATGCCGCAGCGTCGCGACCCACCGGTCGTCGCCCTCAGCGGCGTCGGTCGGGGGAGGGTCAGGCTCGACTCGCGCCTCGTCATCCGCGCTCCGACTCGGGACAAACGCAGGAAAGCTCTGCGTGCCGTCGGCGTACGACTCGGCCCGCATCTGCCAGTTCGTCATCTCCGCGTCGACCAGAAATTCCCGGTGCAGCAGCGCCAGCCAATCCACGGAGACGGCGATCCGTTCCGCGGTCATAAAGGGCTCGTCCTCCGGGGTGAGGCCGCCAATGAGCAGGTCCTCGACGAGGAATTTCCCCGGCATGAGATACATCCCGATACGACCGATGGTGACCTCGCGATCGAGCTGGCTCGACGCAGCATCTTCGGCGCGGCTGCGGAGCAGCGGCCCCAAATCGATGGTAACCGTCGCGATGATCGCCACCGCCAACGTCACCGCCAGTGTTCCACCGCCCCACCGGAGGAGACGTCCGGGCCGGCCGCTGGTCCACCGACGCAGACGCGCCCAAAAGGTGGGCCGCGCGGCCGCGCTCTCGTCCGATGCGGTGACCACCTCGACCGGCGTCGCCGGCTCGGGCGTGTCGGCCGATTCCGGAGTCCCGGTGTGGGAATCAGTCATGGTCCCCCTGGGTTGACTCGGCGGCACACACGACGACCAGCGCCGCGCCAGCCTCCACTGTGTCATCCACCGCCACACGCACCTCGCTGACGACCCCATCGACCGGCGACGCCAGTTCGTTCTCCATCTTCATCGCCTCGACCGCCGCCAGTCCTTGGCCTCTGGTTACGGCATCACCCGGCTCGACCGACACCCGCACCACCCGGCCGGGCATTGGCGCGGCGACCACATGTTCCCCTTCGGCGGCCGCGGCGCCGGCCTGCTGCGCACGACGCCCGTCACCAACCCGCGCCCTCACGTGGAGCCCGTCGAGTCCCAGCATCACCTCGCCCGGAGCCACGGTGTGACAGGTCACCTCTCGGCTCGCCCACGAACCTCCCGGCATGGTGAGTGAGAATCCGCCCGCACGCGGCACCGCGTCCACGACGTAGCTGGTATCGTCCCAGCTCACTCGGACCTGCGAGGAATCGACGGAAACCGACTTAACCGTCACCTGCCGGACCGACCCGGCGATCTCGACATGGAGACGCAACGTGCGGCCGGGTGGCGTCGGGGTGGACGTCATTGGCCGACACCCTCGAGACGCGCCGCCTGTCGCCACGGCGTCGCCCCGATCGCCGCGGCGGCCGTCGTCGGGACGGACAGATACGCGCTCAGCGCGGCGGCGACCACCGCCAGATCAGCCTGCTCCACCGTCAACTCGGAAAACGACTCACCGGCGCGTGCCGCCAGCACCCCGTCGAGAAAACTCGTGTCGAACGCGCCGTCCCGAAAACGGTCCTGCGCCAGCACCCAGAGCAAGGCCGGGATGGCGGTCGTAATGCCCCCGATCTGATACTCGTGCAGCGCGCTGCGCATACGGGCAATCGCGCCAGCACGATCCGGGGCCCACGTGCTGACTTTGGAGATCATCGAGTCATAGAAGACCGGCACCTCGAACCCGGCCTCGACGCCACTGTCGTCGCGCACCCCCGGTCCCGACGGACCGCGGAGTGCGGTGATGCGACCGGGCGCGGGGATAAAGCCTGCGTCAGGATCTTCGGCGTAGACACGACACTCGATCGCGTGCCCCGCGGCCGTGAGCGCACGGGCCGGATCGACGGTGAGTGGTTCGCCCCGCGCGATTCGGATCTGCCACTGCACCAGGTCGATGCCGGTCACCAGTTCAGTCACGGGGTGCTCGACCTGCAGCCGCGTATTCATCTCGAGGAAATAGAAGCGCCCCTCGGGGTCGAGCAGAAACTCCAGCGTGCCGGCGCTGGCATAGGACACCGCGGCGGACAGTGCCACGGCCGCCTCGGCCAGGGCCGCCCGAATCGCCGGCGTCACCGCGACCGACGGCGACTCTTCGATCACCTTCTGATGACGCCGCTGGATCGAGCACTCGCGCTCGACAAACGGCACGACGACGCCGTGCCCGTCGCCCAGCACCTGTACTTCCACGTGACGCGCGCCCTCGACCAACCGTTCGAAATAGACCGTCGACTCGCCGAACGCGGCGCCGGCCTCGGAGCGTGCCGCGGCCACGCCGGCGACCACCCCCGCGCGGTCGGCCACGCGACGCATGCCGCGGCCGCCGCCGCCGGCGACAGCCTTGATGAACAGCGGGTAGCCGATCTCGTCGGCACGGTCGCACAGCGCCTCATCATTCAACGTATCGGGCAACGCCTCGGTTCCCGGCACTACCGGGACACCCGCCTCGATCGCGGCGCGACGCGCGGCCGTCTTCCCGCCCATCGTCTCGATGACGTCGGGAGAGGGTCCGATGAACGTGAGGCCCGCATCGCCGCAGGCCCGGGCGAACCCGGCGTTCTCAGCCAGAAACCCGTAGCCGGGGTGAACCGCGGTCGCACCAGTCGCGCGCGCGGCCGCGATCACGCGCTCGATGTTCAGATAACTCTCGGCGGCCGGGCTGGCCCCGATCGCGACCGCTTCATCCGCCAGTCCAACATGGAGCGCCGTGCGGTCGCAGGCGGAAAAGACCGCCACTGATGGCACGCCCATCTCGCGACAGGCCCGCAGGATGCGGACGGCGATTTCGCCTCGGTTGGCGACGAGGATCTTCACGGGAAAAATGAGTCTGTCGACGACCGGGCCGCCGGACGCATGGCGACCTAGACCCGACCTCTGACACCCGGATGACATGGGCTGGACATCCGGTCTCAGGACGGCACGATCTGTCTATTATTCTAACACTTAAGGACGCACGACAGTCTGGCTGCGGGCGCCAATGACTGACACAGCCCGTGTCGTGGCTGGCATCGCCGCCAGGATCGCGCACATCGCATTCTGGGTGCTGATCGTCGTCGGGTGGGATGACCTACGCAGGACTGGAGCGGCCGTCTTTCTTCTTCTATGGCTCGCGGGTTTCGTGGGACGCCAGTTTGTGCCGCTGGGACCGCTGCTGTTCGCACCGTACGTCGCGATACTGGCCGTGGGCTTGGTCTTCACGGTCTTCAAAGGTGACATTCGCGTGTCGTAGCTGACCGCAAGTTATCCAGAGGACCAGGTTCCCACTAACCAGGAGCACGCCGATGTTCACCACCCGCTTCGCTCTGCTGACACTCGTGACCGCGGCCGTCGTGTCGGTGGCGCTCGTCCTCCTGCTCGACGCCACGCCGGTCATCGCCGTCTTTTCCGGCCTCGCGGCGGGGGCCCTCGCCGCCATCCTGCCCGTCGCCGTTGGTGACGGTCGGTTTCCAGGCACACACTCAGGACGGCGCGCCGTCGCCAGTTTCCTTGTGCTCGGGTCGGCTCTGGCCGTGCCCCCGACGCTCGGCTTGACACGCGGCGCGCAGCTGAGCCTGTCGATCCTGATCCTCGTCGTCGGCTCCGCCGCCTTCTTGCTGGGCTCGGCCACGGTCATCGAGGAAATCGAAACTTAGTACCTAGACGGGGCTGCGCCCCGAACCCCACGCGGCCGCTCCGCGGGGACCCCGAGTGCGCCACTCCGCGTCCGCGAGACGCGCACGTGCGCGTCTTGGCATGTGACCGAAGAGGCCAGCAGAAGGCGCCGGTTTCCTTTCCTACCACGAGGGGTTTCCCGGCGAGACGTTCGCCTCCCAAGGAAACGGCGGCCGTGGGATCGTAGCAAACCCCTTCAGGAGCGCTGATCGTTCAGCGGGCCTAAAGGCCCTTGCTACGGCCGCCAGCTGGGCGTGACCCGTTTCCTGCCCGAGGCCTCACGCCCCGCGTGTGACGGGCTGGCAAGGCCCCGCGAACACCCGTGGGGTTCGCGGCGAAGCCGCGTCTAGGAAACGCAGAAGCAACCCCGCGCAGCCCCGTCCAAAAACGACGGAGGCCACCCCACCCAGCCCGCCCAGACGCAACGTTACGGTCTTCCTGCCAAGGCGTTCGTCTGGCAAGGCGCAAGGAGGGAGCATGCAGGCGGCATGTGACCGACGAAGCAACGCCGTCCAGGCGGACGCCTCGGCAGGAAAACCCCTAGAGGGGGATGTTGCCGTGCTTCTTCGGTGGGTTCTTGGCGCGCTTGCCGGCCAGGCTCCGCAACGCGGCGATCAGCTTCGTTCGGGTGTGACGTGGCTGAATGACCTCGTCGATGAAGCCCCGACCGGCAGCCACGAACGGATTTGCCAGCTTCTCCTTGAACTCGACGATCTTCTCGGTCCGCAGCGTCTCCGGGTCGTCGGCCGCTTCGAGTTCGCGGCGATAGAGGATGTTGACCGCGCCCTCCGGCCCCATGACGGCGATCTCGGCCGTCGGCCAGGCGAGGTTCACATCGGTGCGGATGTGCTTACTCGCCATCACGCAGTACGCGCCGCCATAGGCTTTGCGAGTGATCACGGTCACCTTGGGCACCGTGGCCTCGGCAAAGGCGAAGAGCAGCTTCGCCCCATGCCGGATGATGCCGCCGAACTCCTGTTTGGTGCCGGGCAGAAAACCGGGCACATCCTCCAGTGTCACCAACGGAATGTTGAACGCGTCGCAGAAGCGCACGAAGCGCGCGGCCTTGACCGACGCGTCGATGTCGAGCGTGCCGGCGAGATGGGCCGGCTGGTTGGCGACGATGCCGACCGACTGCCCGCCGAGCCGCGCAAAACCGATCAGGATGTTCCGAGCGAAATGCTCGTGCACCTCGAGCCAGTCACCCTGGTCGACGATACGGCGGATGACATCGCGCATGTCGTACGGCTGGTTCGGATTCTGTGGTATCAGGTCGTCCAGCGCCACGACCTCCCGGTCGATCGGATCGGTATCCGCCCCCAGAGGAGCGTCGTCGAGGTTGTTCGCGGGCAGATAGCCAAGCAGCGCGCGAATCAGCGCGAGGCACTCCTGGTCGTCAGGCACGAGGAAGTGCGCGACCCCACTCTTGGCGTTGTGGGTCATCGCCCCGCCAAGCTCTTCTTTGGTGACGTCCTCGAGGGTAACCGTCTTGATGACCTCCGGCCCGGTGATGAACATGTAGCTGGTCTTGTCCACCATCACGGTGAAGTCGGTGATGGCGGGGGAGTAGACCGCCCCCCCGGCGCACGGTCCCATGATGGCCGAGATCTGGGGCACGACGCCCGAGGCCAGGGTGTTCCTCAAGAAAATGTCCGCGTACCCGCCGAGCGACAGCACGCCCTCCTGAATCCGCGCGCCGCCGGAATCGTTCAACCCGACGACCGGGACGCCAGACTCCATTGCCAGGTCCATGACTTTGACAATCTTGGCGGCATTGGTTTCGGACAACGACCCGCCGAAGACGGTGAAGTCCTGCGCGAAGGCGTACGCGAGCCGGCCCTCGACGCGGCCGCGTCCAGCCACGACACCGTCACCCGGCACGACCTGCTCGGCCATTCCGAAATCGCGGCATCGGTGGGTCACGAGCTTGTCCACTTCCTGAAACGTGCCGGGGTCGAAGAACAGGTCGATCCGTTCCCGCGCGGTGAGCTTCCCGGCCGCATGCTGCCGTTCCAGGCGCGCCTCACCGCCGCCCAGCTCTGCCTGCCGCTCGAATTCCTCGAGTTGCTTGTGCTTGTCCATACTGATGCCGATCAGCCGTTCTCGAAGACGTGTGGGTCCACGATCCGCTACCCCGCCGACGACTGAGACTTGGCCCAGTCGTCGAGAAATTTCTTAAGTCCGATGTCGGTCAGGGGATGGTTGAACAGCGCATCGATCGCCTTCGGCGGACAGGTACAGATGTCGGCCCCCAGCCGAGCGGATTCGATGAAGTGCATCGGCCCGCGAATGCTGGCGACCAGCACCTCGGTCGGAAACTGAAAATTCTCGAAGATCTCCACGCACTGCCGGATCAGCTCCATGCCTGACGTGCCGATATCGTCAAGCCGGCCGACGAACGGACTCACGAACGTGGCCCCTACCTTGGCGGCCAGCAAGGCTTGCGCCGCAGAGAAGATCAGCGTGACGTTGACCCGGATGTCTTCGCCGGCCAGGGTGTGGCAGGCGCGGACGCCGGCCCTCCCGAACGGCACCTTGACCACGATGTGCGGGTCGATGGCGGCCAATTCGCGACCCTCACTGACCATTCCGTCATACGCGGTGGCGACGACCTCCGCGCTCACCGGTCCCTGCACGAGGTCGCAGATGCGTTTCAGGACGGCGCGAGGATCGTCCCCCACTTTCGCCAGCAACGACGGATTCGTGGTGACGCCGTCTACGATGCCCAGCGGTGTGAGCGCCTCAATCTCGTCCAGGTTGGCCGAATCGACAAACAGCTTCATGAGGATGTGTCCTGACTCAGAAATCCGGCGCACGGATTCCCAGCGCGGCGCCCGGTCGCGACGACGGGCGGCGCGGGTAACAGTGGCACGACTACGGAGCCGCCACCACCTCGTTCACGAGTTCGCCGACCCCTTCGATCGCCACGACGACCTCATCGCCCGGCACGAGCGGTCCCACTCCGGGGGGGGTGCCGGTGGAAATGATGTCGCCGGGCAGCAGTGTCATGACCTGCGTCACGAACTCGACCAAGTCTCGGATCGAAAAAATTAGCTCCTGGGTACTCGACTGCTGACGCGTCTCACCGTTGACCCGGGACTCCACCCGAATCGGTCGATCGAGGTCGCCCGACACGATGCAGGGCCCGAGGGGAGCGAACGAGTCGAACCCCTTGGCACGGGTGTACTGGACATCACGTCGTTGCAGATCACGGTCGGTCACGTCGTTGACACAGGTCAACCCCAGCACGTACTCATGGACGCGCGCCGCCGGCACGTGACGAGCGGTCTTGCCGATCACGACGCCTACCTCCGCTTCGTAGTCGACCCGCCCAGCTCCGGATGGGATCACGATGGGGACGCCCGTGCCGATCACCGCCGTCGACGGCTTCAAGAAAATGAGCGGCTCTTCCGGCAGCGCCTTGTTCATTTCGGCCGCGTGATCCTTGTAGTTCAAACCGACGGCCACAATCTTGGACGGGATGACGGGCGCGAGCAGACGGGGCGAATCCGTGTCCAGTGCCGCGCCGACCGTATGCGCGCCGAACGGATCACCGTCAAGCAGACGCCAGCCGTCGTGGCGGCGAAGCGCGTGTCGCGGGGCGCCCCGGTAGTCAATTCGATAGAGCGGGTCCATGGCGTGATTCGGGGGCGTGGTTCAACTCGTGCGACAGTGTGTCAGCGCGCCGTCGCGTCGAAAGTCTCCGAGGCGAGGCTGATATTGGGCGGCACCGCGTCGTCGACCGCCTGCACGGTATAGACATACCGCACACCTGGCAGAGCCGTGTTGTCCCGGTAAGTGCTCTCACGCACCGCCTCGGCCGTAAGCGGCAGCAGTGTCTCACCTGGCGCGACACCACGCAAGACCAGGTATCCAACCAGATCCTCCTCCTCGTTCGGTTCCCAGCTCAGACTGACCGCGCCTTCGCTGCCGACCGCGTTCAATCCGGTCGGCGCCGCCGGGGCAAAGGTATCCAGGAACGTCACGCAGGTCGGCGCTGAGAAGGCGCTGCGGATCTCGAGCTCCGACACGACGTCCAGCGTCACCACCGCGTAGCAGCGCTCGACCCCGAATTCCACCCGCTTGTCCGGATAGGTCGGGGCGGCCAGCGGAAGCAAGTGGAGCGGCCGGGGCATGACGAGCGGCCCCTCGGCCGCCTCTACGATCTCGAACAGTTCATACCGCGAGGCCTGCGGCCACTCGACGATCGGCGTCGATGGGAGTGGAGGCGGAAGCGGCGGCGGTGGCGGTGGGGTCACGGAGACCGGCTCCGGGACGATCGGCAGCGTGCCGGGTGGGGCGGGCGGCGCACCGACCACAGGGGCACCGGCGGCCGGCGCGCCAGGTATCCCGGCTGGCGGCGACGCAGCGGCAGGAGCGGTCACCGGAGCGGATTGGATCGTCGCCCCGACGCCTGACCCCGCGCCGGGCGCCGCCGTGATCTGAACACTGCGACGTACCCCGACAGGCAACTCCCAGACGATCGTCGCGACCTCCTCGTCGTAGGTCACGACGGGTGTCGGCGGCGCGTATGGCGGCGTCACGAGCGGCACCGCGATACGCATGACCGGCTCAGATTCGTGTCCCTCGCTCGACACCCCGACCACGGCATACCGGCGCTCCAGTGGACCCGGCAACGGCGGCGTCATGAGGGGAACCTTGACTGGCTTCTGCGGCCCGTCATCCTCTTTCTCCCTCTCCTCCTCCCGTTCGCGCTCGCGACGCTCTTCGTCCCATGGGTCAACCGGAACCAGCAGAGCCGCCGTGATCATTTCAGAGAACGCGACCGGGAATCCCTGCTGGGGACGAAGGTCTGGAGCCGGATCGACCGACTCCTCGGCCGCCGTCGCCGGCGGTGGCGCCACCTCGGTCGACGTCACCAGGGTGGCCTCTTCCTGAAATTCTTCAAGCTCCAGCCTCCGGTCGGCGGGAATGTGGGGTTGGACCGTCATCGCGTAGATGTCGACCCGCTCCAGATCCGCCGGCTGGGTCCCGTCTTGATTCTGGGTCGGCAACGAGAAACCGACCCAGACCTCGTCGTCTATCCGTTGGATCACCAGATCGGTCATCAGCGACGGCACCCGAACAAACGGCGCCAGGGGTGGGCCCTTCTTACCGCAGCCGAGCGGCGCCAGCATGGTGAGACCGATGACAAACAGCGTCGTGGAACGGCGGGACAGAATCACAGGATGTAACGGGAGAGGTCTTCGTCGCTAACGATATCGGCCAGCATGTCGTCGACGTAAGCCGCGTCGATCCGGATCGTCTTTTCATCGAGGTCTGGTGCGTTGAACGAAATCTCGTCCAGCAACTTTTCCATGATGGTGTGGAGACGACGGGCGCCAATGTTCTCTGACCGCTCGTTGACCAGGGTGGCGAATTCGGCCAGCCGATTCACCGCATCGGGTTCGAACGTCAGCGTGACCTCCTCTGTCGCGAGCAGCGCCGTGTACTGTTTCACGAGAGAGCCGCGCGGCTCGGTCAAGATCCGCACAAAGTCGCCCGTCTCCAGCGCGTCCAGTTCCACGCGGATCGGAAAACGGCCTTGCAGCTCCGGGATGAGATCGGACGGTTTGGCGACGTGAAACGCGCCGGCCGCGATGAACAGAATGTGGTCGGTGCGGACCATGCCGTGTTTGGTGTTCACGGTGGTGCCCTCGACGATCGGGAGAATGTCGCGCTGCACGCCTTCGCGGCTCACGTCCGGGCCCTGACCTCCCTCTCTACCCGTCACCTTGTCGATTTCGTCAATAAAGATAATACCGGCCTGTTCAACGCGCTCCACCGCATCTTTCCGGACACTGTCGACATCCACCAGTTTCTGCTCTTCCTCCGACACCAGATGGTCGAGCGCCTCCGGCACCTTGACCCGGCGTTTACGCGATCGTCCCTGAAAGAGACCCGGCAACATGTCCTTGACGTTGATGTCGATCTCCTCGACCGAGTTGCCGGAGACCACCTCGAATGATGGGAACCCCTTCTGGGGCACGTCGACATCGACCTCACGTTCGTCCAGCCGCCCCTCGGCCAGTTGCGTCCGCAACCGAGCGCGGGTGCGCTGATGGTGATCACTCGCGGGTCCTAAATCGTTGTCCTTGACGGAAGGCGGCAACGGAGGCAGCAACAGGTCGAGCAGACGCGCTTCCGCGTTCTCGCGGGCCTTCAAGCGCACCTCGACAAGCCGTTCCTCACGCAGCATCTCCACGGCGAGCTCGACCAGGTCACGCACCATTGACTCGACGTCGCGCCCGACATAGCCGACCTCGGTGAACTTCGAGGCTTCCACCTTGATGAACGGCGACTGCGCCAGGCGCGCGAGCCGACGGGCGATCTCGGTCTTGCCGACGCCGGTAGGTCCGATCATGAGGATGTTTTTCGGCGCCACCTCTTCCGCCAGTTCCGGCGAGAGTTGCTGGCGCCGCATCCGGTTCCGCAGCGCGATGGCCACCGCCCGCTTCGCCTTCGCCTGCGAGATGACGTATTTGTCGAGCTCGGCCACGATTTCACGTGGCGTCAGGGCTTCGATGGAGGGCTCGGCCTGGCCGGCCGCGAGCGAGGACCCGATCGCGTCGGTCGACTCCGGAAGATAGATGGGCATCGCGGGTGGCGGAACGCGGGCTTAGTCGGAAAGGCGAGCCGCTGGGCTGGCCACGTCGATCCGTCTGCTACAAGGACTCGATCGTGACACTGGCGTTCGTGTAAATGCAAATGGACGCGGCGATCCCCATGGCCTGCTCGGCGACCGCCCTGGCATCGAGCTCAGTATGCCGCGCCAGTGCTTTCGCGGCCGACAACGCGTAGGCGCCACCGGAACCGATGGCCGCGATTCCATCGTCCGGCTCGATCAGGTCGCCCGTGCCCGACAGGAGAAACGTCGAGTCGGCATCCATGACCAGTAGCATCGCTTCGAGTCGACGGAGTAGGCGGTCAGTCCGCCAGTCCTTCGCCAGTTCGACCGCCGAGCGTTCGAGGTTGCCGCGATACTGTTCGAGCTTCGACTCGAACCGGGAGCACAACGCGAACGAGTCAGCGGCGGAGCCGGCGAAGCCCGCCAGAATCTTGTCGTTGTACAGGCGACGGATCTTCTTGGCCCCGGCCTTCACCACCGTATCGCCGAAGGTAACTTGCCCGTCGCCGGCCATCACCGCCACTCCGTTGTGACGCACAGACAAGACGGTCGTACTTCTGATCATCTGGGGAGCGTACCACGGCGAGCCCAAGGACCCGATCAGGAACAAGTTGATCATTCTGGACGTCGAGGCGCCCGTCCGGCAAGGCCTCAGGAGTGCACATACCGGAAGTATGTGAGCGACGAACAACGTAGCCGGACGGGCGCCTCGACGTCCAGAATGGTCAAGTTGTTTCTGACCGGGTCCTTAGCTCAATCGCGGGCCCGGCGCATGAGCACATAGACCGGAAGACCGGCCAGGACCACGAGCAGCCCGGCCCCGGAGGTCGCGGGGCTGCGCCACAGCGCGTTCAGGACAATGAGGAGGCTGGCGGCCGCGAAGATGAACGGGGCCACGGGATAACCCCATGCGCGGAATGGCCGGGGCTCATCCGGAAACCGGCGACGCAGTACGAACAACGACGCGACCGCGATGCCGGCAAACAGCACGACGGCAAAACCCGTGTACTCGACGAGCTGATCGAAGCGCCCGGACAGCACGAGGAGGCTGGCCCAGACCCCCTGCGCCGCGATCGCCAGCGACGGGGTGCGATATCTCGGATGGACCCGCGCCGCGAATGCGGGGAACTGCCCGTCGCGAGCCATGGCGTAGTAGACGCGCGGTCCGGCCATCACCATCGCGCTGATACTGGCCGCGATCATGGTCACCGAAGCGGCGGCGAACGGCCCGGCAATGGCCGGCCCGAAGAGGCGGTCGGCTGCCGCGTCGACGACCCGCACGTCGATCGTGGCGAACTCCGCCACCGGAAGCGCGTAGACGTACAGCGCGTTCAACAGCAGGTAGATGACCACCACGACAATGGTGCCGAGACCGAGAGCCAACGGCACATTGCGCCCCGGGTCTCTCATCTCCTCGGCGACATACGCGGCGGCGTTCCAGCCCGAATAGCTGAACATCACGGGGATGAGCGCCAACACCCAGAGCGCGGGCGACACCAACCCGCCGGCTGCAAAGTGTGCCAGGTCGCCTTGGCCGACCCCGAAACCCAGCGCGACGAACGCCACCAGCACCGCGACTTTCGCGCCAGCGAGCAAGTTCTGTACGATGCGTCCCGGGCCGAGCCCAAGAATGTGAACGACCGAGAGCAGGACGATCACCGCGATGGCCGCGACCGCCTGAGGCGACACCACCATCCGGAACGGGCCCAGCGGCAGGGTGAAGAACGGTGTCGCGTCGCCGGCGGCGGGGACGAACCGGCTGAGATAGCTGGTTAGTCCGACGGCGCTGGCGGCGATCGCCCCGCTGAATCCGGCGACAAACGAGGTCCAACCGGTCAAGAACCCGGCCAACGGGCCGAACGCTTCGCGCAGATACACGTACTCGCCGCCGGCCCGCGGTCTCAGCGCGGAGAGCTCCGCATAGGCCATCGCCCCCGCGAAGGCGAGTGCGCCCCCCGACGCCCAGACGGCGAGCATTGCCCAAGGATGGGTCACGGACTGGGCGACGAACGCCGGCACGAGAAAAATGCCGCCGCCGATGACATTGGACACAACGATGGCGGCGCCATCGAGTGGTCCAAGACGACGATCGAGCCCAACCATAGACGTCGTGGGGGAGGAAACAGTGGAAGAAGCCACGCAGGCGGGGCGGTTCGGGCGTTGCGTTACCGAATCAGGAACTGCCGGTCGACATCCAGGGTGTCAAGCAATGCCCACTGTTGGGCCCGGTGCTTGATGTACAGGTCCATCTTGACGTCGACAAAATCGCGATGCCCCAGCATCTCCGACTGGGACTGCTCGCCGGTGTACCCACGGCTCGAGTCGAGCGTTAGCAGCTCCGAGGCAGCGCCCGGGGGGATCCCTTCCGTGCCTACTACTCTGACGAACTTGGTGCCCCACCCTTCGTTCTCGCCCTCACGGCGAAACACCGCGTTGATTTGAAGATAGCCCAGCTCTTTCGACGTTTCGTTTTCGAGGCGAAACGATACGACCGGCACAATCTTGTTGCGCCCGAGCGAGTCGAGGCCGGCGTCGAACCAGCCGCTTGACAGCTGCGTCACTTCCAGCGAGGCGGGTACGTCAAGGGGGGACGCGCAGCCGACCGCAGCCAGCACGCCACACAGCGCGATGAGACGAAGGCTGAGGGTCATAGGCGAATTGTACCGCAGGGACTCACGTCCACAAATACCTGGCGGAGGATGGCAACCTCGCGCCGGTCCGTCCCTCAACCTCAGCGTGACGAGAGCCGACGCATGTAATCCAGCATCCGTCGCCGAACGAGCTCGGCGTCGCCGTCTCCGAGCTCGGTGAACAACCGCTCCAGCTCCGCTAGATCGGCCAGACGGCGGTTGGCCAGCTGCTGCTCAAGCTGCTCCATTTCGGTCACGAGCGCTCGATTCTGGCGCCGCTCGCTCTCGAGAATCATCTGACGCACACCCTGCACCCACGCATCATTCGTCGAACCGGGCGTCGGCCCGGGCGCGGTGTCACCGAGCCCGGGCGGCCGTCCAGGCGACCCGCCGCCCGTGCCGACCGGGGTACCACGCACCGGTTGCGGGTCACGACGCGGGTCATCATCGGATGCCGTACCTGATGCCGCCAACTCCTGCCCCGACGGAGCATCGGCGACGGTTGGTGCGGGGGAGGTCATCGCATCGGTCCATCCGATACGCACGACCATCCCACCCTGACCGATCTGCACTTCCGGTCTCGCGATGACGACCGCTGTGGCCAGCAGGAGCACCGCCGCCGCCGCCAAACCCCATTCCGGCATACGCCGCAACCAGCCCCACCTGGACACCGCCGTCCATGCTGTTCCCACGTCGGCCTCATCTTGCTCTGTGGCCGACACCACCCGAAACCCCAGTGCGGCTTGGGGCGGGCTCCACGTCTCGAGCGTCCCACGCACCTCTCTCAGTGCACCGATTTCGTCGGCGCACTGTGCGCAACTGCGCGCGTGAGTCTCAATTCGCTGACGGGTCTGGTCGTCAGCCTCGCCATAGAGGTAGTCGACCAGTGCCTCCTGCTCGATACAGCTGTTGTCGGTCATCGATCTAGATTCACCACTTTACGATGGCTTCTCGCCATCAGAGACGTTGCCGGCACGGCGCTGATCATGGCTGCCCCGTGCACGCCCTTCCGCTGTAGTTGCCGGCGCAGCCTGCTGAGCCCCTGGTAGAGCCGGGTCTTCACCGTGCTCAGTGGGCTGCTCTGCAGATCGGCAATTTCCTGGAACGTGAGGCCGTGATACTCCTTCAACACGACGGTCGTGCGTTGCTCCTCGGACAGCGTCGCCATCGCCTCCGTCATCAGCCGTCCGAGGTCGCGTCGAACCATCCGGGCCTCGGCCGTCTCGACGGACAGATCTGGCAGCGACGGTTCGCCGTCGGTATCGAGCGGGGTCATGATCGCCGTTCGTCGTTTCCGCCTCATCCAATCCCGACACAGATTCAGCGCGATCCGATACAACCAGGAGGAGAACTTTGCCTGCCGCTTGAACGCTTTGATCCCCCGAAACGCGCGAAGAAACGTTTCCTGGCATATGTCCCTGGCCTCCTCTTCGCGGCCGAGCACCCGATACGCCAAGGCGTAGATCTGCCGCTCCCAGCGACCGACCAGTTGATTGAAGCTCTCGGAGTCGCCGGCGGTGGCGAGCGCGACGAGTTCTTCGTCAGTTCTTTGCATACCGAACGCCGTTCGCACTGCGGTCATGGTGACAAGCCGAGTAAATGCGCATCGTCCGTTTTCTAGCGTGTTCTGTCGGCGTGTGATCCGATCCAGCCCAACCCCGTGCCCCACGCCTACGGATAAGAGCCCCTACACCGCTGATTAGACGCCGGGTCGCGCGAAGTGGTCTTCGAAAAATGGCTCGCGTCCGTCAAAAGTGGTACTCTAGCCGTCAGCGCATTGTCGCTGTCATGATAGACGAAATGTTTCTGACCACCGACGAGGTTCTGGAGTATCTGCAGGTCAATCCGCGGACCGTCCGACGGATCAAAGCTGCCAAAACCCCTGCGGTCCGGGTGGGCCGGCAGTGGCGTTTTCGCAAGACCGATATCGACGCCGCCCACCTTGGCGTTTCGGGTTATCTCACCAAACCGGTCAAGGTGCCAAAGGTGTTGGCAGCCGCGGGACGGGCGCTCGGCGAGTAGTGTCGTCTCCGTTCTTCAGCGACCATCCGATCGCACTCCGAAAAACCACGGCCACAACACGGTAGTTTCACGCGGGCATGCTCCAACTCTCGTCGCTCACCAAGGGCTTCGGCGACCACCTGCTGTTCGAAAACGTCAATTGGCAAATTGCCGCCGGCGACCGAGTAGGACTGTGCGGTCCGAACGGAGCCGGCAAGACCACCCTCCTGCGCCTCGTGGCAGGCCTCGACGAGGCCGACAGCGGCAGTGTCACCAAACACAGCGCGACCACTGTCGGGTATCTCCCGCAGGACGGTCTCTCTCACTCCGGCCGGTCATTGCTCGACGAGGTCAGCACCGCCTTCCAGCCCTTGCTGGAGGTCAAGCAGGCCATGCACGAGATCGAAGGACAACTCGCCAACGGTCAGGGGTCGCGCGAAGAGCAGGAGGCGATGCTTGAGCGGTACAGTGACCTGCAGCACCGCTTCCGTGATGAGGACGGCTACACGATCGATCTCAGGGTCAACGGCGTGCTGGAAGGCCTCGGTTTCACACCCGATCAATTCACCCAGACGACCGACACGTTCTCCGGCGGCTGGCAAATGCGGATCGCACTGGCGACGCTGATTCTGCGGCAGCCGCACGTGCTGCTGCTGGACGAACCGACCAATCATCTGGACCTTGAGGCCCGCAACTGGCTCGAGGACTTTCTAACCGAGTATCCCCACGCCCTCATTCTGGTGTCACATGACCGGTATTTCATGGACCGCGTGGTCACTCGGATCGCCGAGGTGGGCTTGCGGACGTTGACTCCCTACACCGGAACCTACTCGGAGTATTTGGTCGCGCGCGATGCCCGGATTACCGCCTTGCTGGAACAGAAGCGACGGCAGGATGAAGAAATCGCTCGGGTGCGGATGTTCATCGATAGGTTCCGGTACCAAGCCACCAAAGCCGCGCAGGTGCAAAGCCGGGTCAAGATGCTCGAGAAGATTGTCCCGATCGAGGTACCGGTCGCGCCCAAGCGGGTGCATTTCTCGTTTCCCGATTGCCGACGCAGTGGGCGACTCGCGCTCGAGCTTCGGGAAATTCGAAAGACCTACGGGACCACCGTCGTGCTCGATGGGGTGGACGCGCATGTCGAGCGCGGCGACCGGATCGCCATCGTCGGCCCGAACGGCGCCGGCAAGTCCACCTTGATGCGCATGCTGTCCGGAACCGAGCCACCGGACGCGGGCGACCGGATTGAAGGCCACAACCTGGTCGCCCAGTATTTTGCGCAGGATGAGGCCACACGCCTCGACCCGAAGCTGACGGTCTACGACACGCTCGGCGCCAGTTCTTCGACCGACATGCTGCCGTCGATCCGCAACATTCTCGGCGGCTTCTTGTTCTCAGGCGACGATATCCACAAGCCCGTCTCGGTCCTGTCGGGCGGTGAACGTACCAGGCTGGCGGTGGCCCGCATGCTGCTCCAGCCCTCCAACACCTTGTTGCTGGACGAGCCCACAAACCACCTCGACATCGATTCGACCAACGTCCTGCTGGACGCCCTCAAAGCCTTCAGGGGCACCCTGATCTTCGTGTCCCACGATCGATACTTTGTGGAGCAGCTGGCGACATCCATCATTGAAGTGGGTCACGGCGAGGCGAATCGATATCCGGGGACCTACGAAGAATTCCGCTGGAGCAAGACCCAGCGGGCCGCAGAGTCGGCGGACAACCCCGCCGACATGCCCAACACGGCGCCGCGTCAGTCCCCGGCGTCGGCACGCACCCGGACACCGGCGCGCAGGAACACGCCTGCCGCGAAGACGCCCGGCGGCCACGCCAAGCGCGAGGAGCGGCGCCGGCGGCAACAGGATGATCGCCGTCGCCAACGGGCGCAATCGGCCCGGCGCAAACGGATCGACGAACTCGAGCGACGCATCGCGGACCGCGAGCGAGAAATCAAAGACGTCGAGGGCGCGATGGCCGCGCCCGGCTTCTACGACGACCGGGCGGCGGCACAGCCTGTGATCGCCCGCTATGAGAAACTCATGTGGGACGTCGGCGACATCATGGGGCAGTGGGAGGCGCTCCAGCAGGTTGTTGGAGACCAGGAATCACAATCTTGAAATCCGTAAGGCTCTTCATATCTTCTGTTTGGCACAGCCTTTGTACCCCTTGAGAGTCCCTCGACCCCGCACGGCGAAGGCGCTGCAACCAATGACCGCGTTCGGGTCCATCCAGCCAGACGGCGGTCGAAGCGATGCGCGTCGGCGCCTTCGACTACGTGCAGAAGCCGTTCGATATCGAGGAGATGGAGCTCAAGGTCGACAAGGCCCTCGAAGTACGGCGGCGGCGCGCTGGCCGCGGGAGCGGGCCTCTCCGGGGTCATAGAGGAACGACGATGGAACCGCCGTTTCCTGCCCGAGGCTCCACCCAGCGCGTCTGACGCGCTGGCAAGGTGAAGGCGCGCAACAATGCGCGCCCCGCGGCGGCGGAGTGGGGCACGCGGGGTCCCCGCTGAGCCGCCGCGTGGGGTTCGGGGCGCAGCCCCGTCTGAAAGAGGGCGAAGCAACGCCACCAAAACAAATCCCTCGCCTGGACCCCCCCTAGGCGCGGGGGTGGCTCTTCTTGTAGAGCGACATCAGCTGCGCGGTACTGACATGGGTGTAGCGCTGGGTTGTGCTCAGTCGGGTGTGCCCGAGTAACTCTTGAATGGCCCGGAGGTCGGCCCCACGCTCGAGCAGATGGGTGGCAAAGGAGTGCCGCAAGGCATGCGGACTGATCCCCAGCCGCGCGCTCGTCGCCGAGACGTATCGGCGCACCAGGCGGTGGACGCTTCTGGCGGACAGACGGCCGCCCTTGTAGTTCACGAACAACGGATCGGCATTCGCCCTCCGCCCACCGTGCGGGGCCTCGCCGGACGCGGGAGCCCGTCGCACGAGCGCCTCCCGGTCGCCGAAGTAGACCAGGAGCGCACCACCCGCGTCGCGATGGAACGGCACGATGCGCTCCTTGCCGCCCTTCCCACACACACGCACCAACCGGCTGCTCAGATTGACGTCTTCCAAGTCCAACCCGACGAGCTCGCTGAGTCGAAGTCCGGACGCGTAGAACAGCTCGAGAATCGCACGATCTCGCCGTCCCAACGGCGTCGTCGAGTCGGGCCCGGCGAGCAACGCCTCCACCTCCGGTATTTCGAGCCGGGCCGGCATTTTTCGCTCCTGCTTGGGTGTCGCGACCATCGCGCCCGGTTCCTGATCAATAAGCTGCTCACGCCGCAGATAGCGGCCAAACGACCGGATGGCGGCCAACCGCCGAGCCGAGGACGCCCGTGCATTCCCGCGGTCGTAGAGCTCGGCCATGAATCTTCGGATGGCATGGTGATCGACCTCACGGGGCGTGATCTGGTCGGCTGGACGCTCGAAGTGGCGCTCCAGAAAGCTCACAAACTGCCGTAGATCGCTGTCGTAGGCGCGAACCGTGCGCGGAGACGCGTTCCGGTTGAGCTGCAGGTACTCAAGAAAGCAGCGCACGTGTGTTCGCATGAGTGTGGTTCGCTGGGCTGGCTTCCGGCAGCGTCGCCCGCCACGCGTCGATTCGGGACAATGCGCGCTCGGCGACGGCGCGACGACGGTCGGCGCGACGACGTGGCGCCCCCTGTACGACCGGAATCAGCCCGAATGCAATGTTCGACGGCTGGTAGTTGCTGGGGTTGGCGTGGGAGACGTAGTGGCCGAGGGCGCCGATGGCGGTTTCGCGTGGCGGCGCCTGCGGAAGCTCTCCTTGTGCGAGCGACGCTGCATTGAGTCCGGCGACCAATCCGCTCGCCGCCGACTCGACATACCCTTCCACCCCGGAAATCTGACCGGCAAACAACACCGATGGGTCCTGTCTGCACTGCCAGGTCGGATGCAACGCCGACGGGCCGTTGATGTAGGTGTTCCGGTGGATCATACCAAACCGAACGAACTCCGCCCTTTCCAGACCCGGTATCAGCCGCAAGACCCGCGCCTGTTCTCCCCACTTGAGCTGGGTCTGAAAACCGACCAGACTGAAGTGGTCGCCGGCGAGCGTGTCCTGTCTCAACTGTACGACGGCGTATGGGCGCCGCCCCGTACGGGGATCGGTGAGTCCAACGGGCTTCATCGGACCGAAACGCAGCGTATCTTCGCCACGCCGAGCCATGACCTCGATCGGCAGGCACCCCTCGAAGAAACGCTGACGATCGATCTCGTGCACCGTCGCCAGTTCAGCCCCGACGAGCGCCTCATAGAAGCGCCGGTACTCGACCGCCGTCATGGGGCAATTCAGGTAGTCGCCCGCGCCCTGGGTATCGACGGCGCACCGAACCCCAGGCTGCTCGTCGTCCGTCGCCGACACCGCGGTGTCGCGACCCCAGCGGGACGCCCGGAACACGATCGCCGGATCCACGCTCTCGGCCAGCACGATAGGACTGATCGCGTCGTAAAAGTAGAGATGCTCGCGACCAACCAACGCCGCCACAGCGGCGGACAAACTGGGAGACGTCAGCGGCCCGGTGGCGACGATGACCGGTTCCCGCACATTGCCGGCTGCCGACAGATCCGGGACTTCCGTTCGCTCGATGGTCACCAGCGGAGCATCTCGGAGCGTCGAGGTGATGGCCTCGGAGAACCGCCCACGGTCAACGGCGAGCGCGCCCCCCGCCGGCACGCGGGTCACGTCGGCGATCCGCATCACCAGCGAGCCCAGTCGGCGCATCTCGGCCTTGAGCAGACCGACGGCGTTCTCCAGCTTGTCGGCGCGAAACGAGTTACTGCACACCAGCTCGGCGAGCTGGTCGGTTTGGTGGACCGGTGTGGGCCGGTCGGGGCGCATTTCGTACAACGTGACCGGCACGCCGCGTGAGGACGCCTGCCAGGCCGCCTCGCTGCCAGCGAGCCCACCACCGATGATGTGAATCATGTCATTTTTACTGGGGCTCTGCCCCAAACCCCGGCTCGTCGCTTGCGGGGGCCCCAACGCCCCGCGCCGCTTCCTCGCGGGCGCGCAGGTGCGCGCCGTTACGGCAGGGGGTGCGGCGTGGTTCAGGCCGACGCGGCTGCCTCGGTGCGCGAGTAGTCGCAGTCCTCGTTGTCGCACAGCACCTGATGCCCCCACCGCTTGGTAAACTTCTCGACGAGATAGGGCGCGCCACAGGTCGGACACACCTCGGCGAGCGGACGGTTCCACAGCGTGAAGTCGCACTTGGGATAGTTGTCACAGCCGTAGAAGACCCGCCCACGCTTCGACTTGCGCTCGACGACATCGCCACCGTCCTTCGGGCAGGTAACCCCGGTTGACTTCAACTTCACGTACTTGCACGTCGGATAGTTGCTGCACGCCGTAAACTCCCCAAATCGACCTTGTTTGACCACCAGATTCGACTCGCATTTCGGGCACTTCTCATCGAGCATCTGGTCAGGCTTGGCCGCGGTCAGCCCACCTTTCGTCTCGATCAATTTTCGGGTGGTCTTGCACTCCGGATAGGCGGAACAGGCGAGGAACTGGCCAAAGCGGCCACGCTTGACCAGCATCGGCTTCCCACAGTTCTCACAGGCGTCCGGCTCCTCATCGGCGACGGGCTGGTCGGCCGGCTCGACCTCACGCGTATTGGAACACTCCGGATAGGCGCTGCACGCCAGGAACACTCCGAACTTCCCGACCTTGATGACCATCGGCGACCCGCACTTGTCGCACACCTCCTCGCTGGGTAGCCCCTCTACCTTGATATTCGGCATCGTCTCGGCCGCGTGCCCGAGATCGGCGCTGAACTTCTCGTAGAAACTACCGAGCATGGTGCGGTAGTCCGCGTCGCCGGTTTCAATCTTGTCGAGCTGCTCCTCGAGCCCCCGGGTGTAGTCGACGGCCAGAATGTCCTTGAAGCTGTTGGCGAGCAGGTCAACCACCAGCCGACCAAGGCGAGTCGGGCGAAACCGTCCCTCGACCTTCTCGGCGTATTCGCGGGTCTGGAGTACGCCGATGATGGAGGCGTAGGTGCTCGGTCGACCGATGCCGTTCTCCTCCAGCTCTTTGACCAGCGTCGCCTCGCTGAAGCGGGGTGGCGGCTGCGTGAACTTCTGCTGCGGGTCGAGCGTGCGTAGCTCGAGGCGGTCTCCCTCGGCTAGCGTCGGCAGCAGATCCGTCGTGGCCCCGTCATCTCCCTCCCCGGGCGCGTCCGGGGACGCCGCCGGCGCCCCCGTCGCTTCTCCCTCGGTGGGGGTCTCCGCTTGATAGAGCGTCAACCAGCCAGCGAATTTTTGGATGGAGCCTTTGGTGCGGAGCAGGTAGTCTCCGGCCTCGGCCTCCAACGTCGTATCATCGAACAGCGCGGGTGCCATCTGCGAGGCGACGAACCGGTTCCAGATGAGTCGATACAACGAATATTGATCTCGCGTCAGGTGGGGGCGCACGGTCTCCGGGTCGTATTGCATCCCGGTTGGCCGGATCGCTTCATGGGCGTCTTGGGCGTCCGCCTTCTTCCGGAAGTACCGCGCCTTCTCCGGCACGAACGGGTTGCCATACCGCTCGGCAATGTGCGCCCGCACGTCAGTGATCGCCTGATCGGCCACCCGGGTGGAGTCGGTCCGCATGTATGTGATCAGCCCGATGGCCCCTTCATCTGGCAGGTCGATGCCCTCATACAGTTGCTGCGCAATCATCATCGTCTTCTTGACCGGGAACCGCGCAGCTTGCTGCAGCTTGCTGGTAATGAAGGGAGGTGGCGCCTGTTTTTTTCGCTCCTTCTTGGCGACGCCGCTAACCACGAAACTGGCGCTCTCAAGGTCGGACACGACCTGTTTGGACTCCGCCTCATTGGTCACCTTCAGCGCCTGCTTGCCGCGCTTGACGACCTTGGCATCGAACTCCGGCGGTGTCTGACCTGCCAACCTGGCGAACAGATGCCAGTATTCCTCGGAGACGAACTGATCGATGTCGTTCTCTCTATCGCAGACAAGCTTAAGGGCGACCGACTGCACCCGGCCGGCGCTCAGTCCACGTCTGACCTTGTCCCACAGCAACGGGCTGAGCTTGTATCCGACCAGGCGGTCGAGCACGCGCCGCGCCTGCTGCGCATCGACCATCTGCAGATCGATCGTGCGCTCTTCCTTGAGCGCGTTGAGGACCGCCGTCTTCGTGATCTCATTGAAGAACAACCTCCCGACCTTCCGCCCCTTCCCCAACTCGTAGGCCAGATGCCAGCCAATGGCCTCGCCTTCGCGATCAGGGTCCGTGGCGACGTAGATCGTGTCGGCCCCTTTGGCGGCCTCTCGTAGCTCCTTGATGACCTTCTTACGCGCCGGAATCTCTTCGTAGTCCGGGGCGAACCCTTCGTCCACATCGACACCGAGCTTGCTCTTGGGCAGATCTCGGATGTGACCCATCGAGGCGACAACTTTGAAGTCTCGGCCGAGGTACTTGTTGATGGTCTTCGCCTTGGCCGGCGATTCCACGACAACCAGTGCCTTTGGCATATGCCTATCCTCTACTTGCGGCTGCGGTGTGGCTTGGCAGCCCGGGGCCAAAGCCCGCGCTGCTACGGTTCACATGCGCCTGTCTCACCGGCGAGTGAGATCTACCCTACCACCCTTCCCCACGCCGTGTGACCAGTTCGCCGCGGGGCTCGGCGAAGTCCCGTCTCGCCTATGTCGTCCCCGGTTTGCCGCTCGCGGTCACGGGTCGAGGCCCCGGGGCCTCGTCCCCTCGGCGGTTCGACTGAAGCGGCCACCGGCTATCCGAGCCAGACGCCCGGCGAGCTCGTGTTCAAGCAACCGGGGCAACAATCGAGGCCCGTCGATACCCGACAGCGCGATCAATTCATCGAGATCGTAGCTGTCCCCGCGGGCCAGGTGTCGCAGCACGAGGTCTTCTGCACCCGGACGCGACGGGCCCTCCTCGACGGGCGCCGGACCGATCTCTTCCAAGATATCGTCCACAGTCTCCACGAGCTTTGCCCCATCTTTGATCAAGGCGTGCGCGCCTCGGTTCCGACCGGACAACGCGTTGCCGGGAACCGCCATGACTTCGCGCCCTTGTTCCAGCGCCAGCCGCGCCGTAATCAGCGAGCCCCTCCGCTCGGTCGCCTCGACGACGACCCGCGAGAGTCCGCTAATTAGACGATTCCGCAGGGTAAAGTGCGATGGTCTTGGCATCGTGCCTGGCGGCAACTCACTGACCACGGCACCGCGCCGGACGACGTCGGTCGCCAAACCAGTGTGCTCGGGAGAGTACACGATGTCCACACTTGAGCCCAGCACCGCCACGGTACGCCCCTCGGCCGCGAGCGCTCCCTGATGCGCCGATACGTCGACGCCGTGGGCCAAGCCGCCGGTGCGAATCCCAGCGCTCGTCCCACCTCCCGAGCATAGGCGGAGCCGGCGCGAGAGCCCACGATGGCGACCGCCGGTGCGTGCAGCGCCTCCACCCGGCCCCGTATCCACAGCACCGGCGAAGGGTCCTGAATGGCAGCGAGCATCGTGGGATATCGGTTATGGGACCAGGACACTACGGTCATGCCGGCCGCACTCGCCGACTGCAGCGCCGCCCTGGCGGCGGCTCACGCATCAGTCAGCCGGTCGGGCGCCGCGAGGCTGGCATCGATCCTCGCCAGCACCCGGCTGAGCGAGACATCTGCGTCCCTCCCTGATTGGGCGCGGCCCCGGCTGGGTCGACCAGCCACCGGGCAATGGACATTCGGCCACGCCCACGCCAACACAACATTGCCAGCACCACCCAGTCGTCATCCCGGCCCCCAGGCAGAACCGGCCATGGACACCACGCGGACACACGGAGCGGGTGATCGAGAATGGACTGAAGCACACCGCACCGCAGGGTAGATACCACGCTGGACGCTCGGGCGAGCGCCGGGGCATGCCCACCGTCCCCGACGATGGCAACCGACCGCGGCCAACCCGCACCCGGTGTGCCCGAACTTCCACGAATATACATCCACGGTCGACAGCGGCTCCCGTGATGGGATCGCCCACGCCGCGCCAGGCGTCCTACCCTCAGTCACGTCGTTCGGACCGCCGCGGCGCCGACGCGGCAGACCCCTTGCGTAGCCGAGAGACGTCTGGCTATAGTGGTTCAGCGGAATTCATGAATCGACAGATATTGGTCGCCCTCGCCCTGCTGCTGCTCTGCGCAAGCGCACACCCACTCGCGGACGCTGCGTCCGACGCGCGGGCGCAGGTAGACTTCGGCAACGAGGTCGCCAGACGGGGTCTATGGAGAGAGGCCGTCTACCGCTTTCAGCGCGCCGTCGAGTACGACCCGACCTATGCCGCGGCCTGGAACAACCTCGGCATCGGCTACGAACACGAAGGCCGGATGGACGATGCTCTGGAGGCCTACGAAACCGCGCTCGACCTCGATCCAAACAACGTCACCATCGAAACGAACTACGACCTGTTCCTGGAAGTGAGCGACCGTGTCAGCGAAGATCCTCAGTAGCGTCGCCTGTGTCGCGTTGGTCGCCGGTTGCAGTGCCGGCAACTACGAGATTCCCATCGAAACCCCGCTGACACCAAAGCTGGACATCTCGAAGTTCCAGCGGGTGCTCATTGCCGGGTTCGTCTCGGGAGGCTCCGAAGACGTCGACGCCAACCTGGAAACGGCGCGACTCCTGCGAAGCCAGCTGCGCCGGAACTCTGTGCTCGAAGTGATCGATGCCGACGTGATGCCGCTCCTCGACATTGCCGATGAACAGACCCGTTCATCCGCCCGCAACGCACCACCGGCGGTACCAGACGGTTTCGCAGTGGCCCCTGGTGCCGAAGCGGATGCGGACGAGAATGCCGAGGACGACCCGCTGGGCGAAGACGACCAGATGAGCGAAGAGGAGCTCGAAGCGTACGAGACCATTTTCGCCAACGTCGGCTTCTGGCGTGATCTGGGCGAGGAGTACCAGAACCCTCTCATCCTCACCGGCACCGTCTACTTCTCTCCCCACCAGCAGTCGGGCATGGTTACACGCGAACGTGAGGTGTATGACTCGTTCGGACGACGCCGCACGACGCCAGAACGCACCTACCGCGACCGTCGTGGGTTCGTGTTGAGTCCCAAGTTCATCTTTATCGACGGCGAAACCGGATCCACCGTCTACAGCGAACGCCATCGTGAGGAAATCCTGTACGACGCCAGCCAGAACACGCCGGCGCTCTCATCCTATTTCGAACTGATGGACCGGTTGTTGCCGTCGGTGCTCGGCGCGTTCAGCAACCAGAGTATCCGAGGCACTCGCACGCTCCTGCGGTAATGCCGGTGGCCAGGCGCCGCCCACCGCCCTGCCTGGACGATCGGCGCACAAGCGTCGGACAAGCCAGATTGCTTTACATACGGGAGCACGCGGGAGTACGCTAGAGGGCTCCGGTGAGTGCCGGTGTCCGACGCAGGACGCCGGCCCCACGCAACCTTGCGCCAAGCGCAGCAAGCGGGTATGTGACTCCCGCCCCCGGGGAAGGACTAGATTCGTGTTCGCGATCATTCAAGCGGCCGGCCACCAGTTCAGGGTGGAACCGGGAACACACATCGATGTGGATAGACTCGGAGCCGACGCCGGCGCCGAGGTGACGTTCGACCAGGTTCTGCTGGTAAGCGGCGACGACGGGTCTGTGGTCGCCGGAAGTCCTGCGATCAGTGGTGCGCGCGTCGTTGGGGTGGTGGACGCCCATCACCGGGGACCGAAGGTTCGGGTGTTCAAGTTCAAGCGCCGCAAGGGCATGCGGCGAACGATGGGCCACCGGACCGACTTGACGCGCGTCCGTATCACCGACATCGCGACCTGAGGCGGCCATGGCACACAAGAAGGGGCAGGGAAGCTCACGAAACGGGCGCGACAGCAACGCCCAGCGTCTTGGCGTGAAGCGCTTCGACGGCAATCTGGTGACCGGCGGGTCAATTCTCGTACGGCAACGCGGGACGGTGTTCCGACCAGGACTGAACGTCGGTCTTGGTAAGGACGACACCCTGTTCGCCAAAATCGGCGGCCGCGTGCGTTTTGAGGACCACGGCGCTCGCGGGCGCGTTATCAGCGTGCTACCGCTCGAGAGCTGAACCCGTGAACCGCGCAGGGCCGGTGGAGCGTATCCCACCCACGATCCGCACGACGCTCCTCCGTTGAAGAGCGCGGCGCAACTCCTCTGACAACCAAGCATGTTCGTCGACGAAGTCGACATCCACGTAACCTCCGGAGACGGCGGGCGTGGCTGTCTCAGCTTCCATCGGGAGAAGTCTGCCCCGCGGGGCGGGCCGGATGGGGGTGATGGCGGCGCCGGGGGATCGGTCGTGCTCGTTGCCACCCCGCACGTCAACACACTGGTCGCGTTCCGCTTCCACCGGTCCTACAAGGCTACCCGCGGCGCCCATGGTGAGGGATCGAACCGCACGGGCAAAAGCGGGAAGAGTCTAGCGCTGAAGGTACCGGTCGGCACCGTGGCGTACGAGCAGGTAGATGACAGGCAAGTCCAGGTCGCGGACCTCCGCGTGGATGGACAACGCGTGGTCGTCGCGCAGGGAGGGGACGGTGGCCGAGGCAATCAGCATTTCGCCAGTCCCACCAACCAGGCGCCACGGCGAGTGGGGAAAGGGTACCCGGGGGAAACTCGTCTTCTGCATCTCCGGCTCAAGCTGCTGGCCGATGTGGGACTGGTGGGATTCCCGAACGTCGGCAAGTCGACCCTGATTGCCAGAATCTCCGCCGCGAAGCCAAAGATCGCCAACTATCCGTTCACGACGCTGAGCCCCAACCTCGGCGTGGTGAGCCTGAGCGACGATCGGAGCTTTGTCGTGGCCGATGTCCCGGGACTCATCGAGGGCGCTCACGAGGGCCACGGTCTGGGCGACCGCTTCCTCGCACACCTGGAACGCACACGAGTCCTGGTGCATATGGTGGACGTCTCGTCGAGCACCGGGCGTGACCCGATCGAGGATTTCGACGTCATTCGGCGCGAACTCGACTTGTTTCGTGACCGGGTGGCGGCGGAGGGTGATGCACCACTCGCCGCGAAGCACCAAATCATCGCCGCGAACAAGGTCGACGCGATCGACGATCCCACCCGACTCGCACGACTGCGGCAACATGCCGTGGCACTCGGACTGGACTGCTTCGAAGTCTCGGCGGTCACTGGACAGGGCGTCGGTCCACTCTTGGAGGCGATCTGGGCGGCATACCAGGCGGTCAAGTCTGCGTCGATTGAGCCCGAGGAGGCGGACGACGACTACGTGGGATCGCCGGCATGACCAAGGAACGTACGGGGGTCCTGGGCGGCCGGTTCGACCCGATTCATCGTGGGCACCTGGAGACGGCGAGGGTGGCCCGTCTCGCGTTGGGACTCGATCGGGTGCTCTTGCTGCCCTCCGGTGTGTCGCCCCACCGGGTGTCAGCCGCGCGTGCCACCGACGCCGACCGACTAGCCATGGTCAAGCTGGCGGCCCAGACGTGGCCCTATCTCGCCGCCTGTGGTCTGGAGCTCGACATCGAAGCCCCATCGTACACGGCCCGCACACTGGCCCGTCTTCAAGAACGAGGCTACGACCGTACGCAGTTATTCTTCATCGTCGGCGCCGACGCGTTCGAGGAAATCGCAACCTGGCATGACTATCCCGCCGTACTGGAGAGTGCCCATTTCGTCGTGGTATCGCGGCCGGGGCATTCCGTCGCCGGTCTGGCTGACCGTCTACCAACCCTTCGCGAGCAGATGCGAACGGTGACGGAGAGCCGACACGGAACGCCTCCTGACGTCGGCACTCCACCGCTCATCTGGTTGCTCGACGCCGCAACCCCGGCCGTGTCATCCACCGACGTACGCGCGCGCCTGGCGCGCCGGCGACCTATCACCGGCCTGGTACCCGTGACCGTTGCCGCGTATATCGCGGACCATCGGCTGTATGACGCCGGACCGGCCATGAGCTTGCATGACTGACATCCAGACCGCTCCCAGAGGGCCGTCGGCACCGCTGCCGCAACCGATCGATGACATCGTGAACGCGGCCCGCGACAAGAAGGCCGCGAACCTGCTCGTACTCGACCTCCGGCCAGCGAACGGGTTCACGGACTATTTCGTGATTTGTTCCGGACGGAGCAATCGACAGGTCAGGGCAATCGCAGAAAGCCTCGAGGCTCGCCTCAAGGCGATTGGCCACCGACCGGCTCACATCGAAGGCGCCGGAACGGACTGGGTGCTCATCGACTGCTTCGATTTCATCATCCATGTCTTCACACCGGAATCCCGCGATTTCTACTCACTCGAGCGCCTCTGGGGCAGCGCCGAGCGGGTGGAGGTATGAGGGCCAGGGACGAACCGCGCGCGCGGTTCTCGATGCGTGCTTGACGGTACTGCTGGCTCCAGTCTGCGCCGTCTGTGCCTCGGCTTTGTCGGAGCCCACACGCGGCCCGATCTGCACTGATTGTTGGCACCGAGTCCCGAGGCTCACACCGCCGCTGTGCAATCGCTGCAGCGACCCGCTGTCGTCCTGGCGAGTGCTCTGGGTCGCGCGCCCGCGGTGCCCACGCTGCCGCCTGACCCGGTCAGCGATCAGCCGGTCCAGCGCCGACGGTCCATACGCAGGGTCCCTCCGGCAGTTGGTCCATCTCCTGAAGTACGACCGCCGGCACACGCTCGCCGTGCGACTCGGCCAACTGATGCGTCAGCACGGCGCGGCGGTCCTTCGAGACGCGGAATGTGTGGTACCAGTGCCCCTCCATCCTCGCCGCCGCAGAGCCCGCGGCTTCAATCAGGCGACCGAGTTGGCCGTCCAACTGGGTCTGCCGGTCGTCGACGCGGGGCGCGCGTTGTCGTCGTGGATGACGTGGTCACGACCGGCGCGACGGTCGAGGCGTGCGCCCGAGTCTTGCGCCAGCAACTGGGCGCTCGCAACGTGCGGGTGCTTACGCTGGCGAGAGTCGCGCGCTCACGATCGACATGATCTCCGCCGTGACGGCGTCTTTGGTTTGATCTCCGTTCACGGAGACCCAGTCCGCCTGCTCCGCTTGACGCGTGTAACTGTCTCGCACCCGTTGGAGCAGCGCAAGGTCACGTTCATATCGATCACGCCCGGTCGCCTTCCGCTCGGCGGCCAGTTCCGGATCGATGTCGAGCAGAATCGTCAACTCCGGAGCCGGCAGGAATCGTTGGATATCCGCCAACCACGACGCGTCGAGCCCTTGCGCCTCACCGTAAGCGATGCTGGACGCCACGTAGCGATCACAGACCACGGTCAGCCCACCTACCAGCCACCGCTCCAGGTCGGCTTTGCGCTCGTACCGGTTGGCCACGTAGAGCAGCTGCATCGCCTCGAAACCATACTCACGCTCGCCCTGCAACGCCCGCGCGATTTCCTCGCCAATCGACGTGCCGTAGTCAGGAAAGGACGCCAAGCGCGCCCGGGCGCCTCCCTCTCGAAGCTGATCACGCAGCCGCTCCGCCTGCGTCGCCTTGCCGCTCTGGTCGAGCCCTTCAATCGCTATCAACATGGTCCACCGGGCTACTCCTCACACACGAGTTGTTCGTCGACAGTCTGGCGCCGCCGCACGACACGCCACGCACCCCCGTCCACCATGACTTCGGCCGGCAGCGCGTGGCGATTGTAGTTCGACGACATCGCGGACCCGTACGCGCCGGCATCCAACACCGCCACCACCATGCCAACCGCGGGAGCTGGCAACGACCGACCCACCCCGAACACATCCGACGATTCGCAGATGGGCCCCACTACGTCGCACGTCACGGGTGCCCCATCACGTGCCGTCACCGCCTCGATTCGGTGGTAAGCGCCATACAGAGCCGGGCGTAGTAGTTCGCTCATCCCCGCATCGAGGACCACGAACCAGGTGCCGTCGCCCCGTGGCTTGACGTCAACCACGGAGGCCAGCAACGCGCCGGCGGGTCCAGCTACGGCTCGGCCCAGCTCGACGACCACGGTCAGTCCGGAGGGCCGGACGATATCAACCAGCGCCGCGGCGTAGACCTCTATGGGCGGAACGGGCTCGTCGTCGTAGACGATGCCCAGCCCTCCGCCGAGATCCAGATGTTCCACGGATATCCCGTCATCGCGCAACTCCTGAGCCAACCCGATTACCGCAGTCGCGGCTCGGCGCAGGGGGTCCAATCCCACCATCTGTGAACCGATATGAACGTGCAAACCCGCGAACCTGAGCTCGGCATGTGCGGCGGCATCCCGAACGATGGCACGCGCCTCGCTGAGCGGCACGCCGAACTTGTGCGTGCCCAATCCGGTAGAAATATGAGGGTGACTCCCGGACGCGATGTCTGGATTGACCCGTAATGCGACCGGAGCCACAGTCCCGTGCCGGCGCGCGGCGGCCGCAATCCGCTCCAGCTCTCCCGCGGACTCGGCATTGATGGTCTTCACCCCGAGCGCCACCGCCCGGTCGATTTCCGCCGGGGTCTTCCCGACTCCGGTGAAGACGATGTCGGCCGGCGCGCACCCGGCCCGAAGCGCGACCTCTATTTCCGCACCGGAATTGGCGTCCACGGACCCGCCAGCGGCTCGAACGACGCGCACAACAGCCAGGTTCGAGTTGGCCTTCAGCGCGTAGTGAAGCGCGTGTGGATAATCGCCGAAACCGGCATGCAGGGCGGAGATGCGCTCCCGGAGCGTGGCGGCACTGTACACGTAGGTGGGCGTCCCGACCGACGCGGCGATCGCCGCGAGCGCCACATCGTCGCAGGTGAGTTCGTCCCCGTTGGGTCGAAAGGCGTACATAGGCCCGGCATTGTACGGCACCTTCGGTTCGCCGGGCGCCTCGGCCGCCACCGACACGCCAGGCCAACGCCCGTCTCCCCTGCGGGGCGAACGCTGATTGACACGCCGCCGCGCCGTTGCTATGCTTCGCCGGCCTTGCTCTACGGACTGCCGCAACCTCATGCTCGCCAGTTCCGCGCCTGAGAACTCTAACGCGATCGAGCAGTTGATCGATGCCTGTCTCCGGGACGACCAGCAGGCCTGGAACCTCATCGTCACCCGCTATTGGCGCAAGGTCTTCAACGTCGCGTACAAATTCGTCGGCCAGCACGACCTGGCTGAGAATCTCACCCAAGACGTATTCCTAAAAATTTTCAAGGCGCTCGGCACCTTCGACCGCCGGGCCAATTTTCAGACCTGGCTGATCAGCGTCAGTCGGAACCTCTGTATCGATCATTACCGCAGCGTTCGCAAGGAACGTGAATTGGTCGACCGCAGCCTCGATTCAGCGGAGGTCTCGGCCGTGAGCAGCGAGCCTGATGCCCTGCTCACGCTCGAGCATGGCGACCGCCGAGCCCGGCTCCACGACGCGTTGGCGCAGCTCCCGGACACCCTTCGCACGGCGGTGATGCTGCGCGACATCCAGGAGCTGACCTATCAGGAAATCACGGACAAGCTGGGCGTGCCAGAGGGCACGGTCAAGTCACGGATCAATCGGGGTCGCAAGGAACTCGCGCGCCAGATCCGGCGCACCATGCCCGACGGCGTGGCCACACGCAGCTCACCCGAACCACCGGGAGGAATCATATGAACATGACCACCGAGTCCATCGGCGACGTGTCCATCGTGCGAGTCAGCGAAACCCGACTGATGTACCCGCTACTCTCGGAGTTCGCCGACGCCGTGACCGCGCTAATCAAGAGCGGCGAACGGAAGGTGCTGATCGACCTCGCACCGGTCGTCTACGTCGACAGTGCGTCGATAGGCTGTCTCATGGACCTGTATCGGCAGGCAAACGCCGCCGGCGCCACGTTGAAGCTTTCAGGCGTCCAGAAACGGGTCACCACGATGCTGACCATGACTGGCGTTCAGCAGTTCATCGATGTCCACCGGGACGAGCAGGCCGCGCTCGAGACCCTTGGGGAGTGATATGCGTAGTATCAGGACAACGGGAGGCGCAGACGTCACGCTCGATGGCGACCTGCTCGCGGTGCTCGAGGCACTGTACAAGGAACTGAACGCCCCGTATACCGTCGACCGCACGTTCGAGGACACGGTGCGCGAGGTGAACCACCTGTTGGATCAAATGACCGAGGACGAACGACGCACCTACCTGGTAGAGAGCCTCTTCCTCAACACCGTGACGTACGAGAACGAGCGGCTGGGCGCCTACATGCGCAAGCTGACCGAGGACGCGTGAGCGTAACTCCATGTCGCTGAACCATCAGGCGACCCGGTTCAGTTGTTCGTGGCCGTGGAGCACGCTGGTGCTCACCTGCGACGGGCGCGTCGTGTGTGGATGCGCCGACCCCTACGCGCAGCGAGTAATCGGCGACGCGCGGACCCAGACCATGAGCGACGTCTGGACCGACGACACCATTCGCGACTTGAGAGCCGACCTCAACGGCGGCGGCTCGGCGTTCTGCGGCGACTGCCCCCTCAAATTACCGTTGCCGCCGCCCGACAGCGAGAGCGGTCAGGACGCAGCCGCTCCGCGGCCCCTGGACGCCGGGGCGCTGCCCTCGCGTCTCTACATCGAGTGCACCGCCGCCTGCAACATTTCGCCTGCTGTGCCCCGGAGACCGGTATCACGCGCACCCGGCAGGCAGGCATGCTCGACTTCGATCTCTTTACCAAGGTGGTCGAGGAGACCGGCCCATCGCTCGCACGGATCGACTTCTTCAACTACGGCGAGGCGTTCCTCCACAAACGAGCGGTCGAGATGTGCGAGCACATCAAGCGGCGGTTCCCGCACGTCTACCTGTACACCAGCACGAACGGCCTCGCGCTGACCGAGGCACGAGCCCGGCAACTCGTCCATTCCGGTATCGATGAGGTGACATTCTCGGTGGATGGGGCGTTCCCGGAGAGCTACGCGCGCTACCGTCAACGGGGCAACTTCGAGGTCGCCCTGCGCAACCTCCGTGCGATGACGGATGAGAAACGAAGCGCCGGCAGGGATCTGCCGTTCATCAACTGGCGCTACATCCTCTTCAGGTGGAACGACAGCCACGAGGAAATGGACCACGCACGAGCGCTGGCCGAGGAGATCGGCGTCGACCGTCTGACCTGGGAGATTACCGACCATCCGGAGTCGGCCTACTCGCGCCGGTTCGCCCCCGGCACCGACGACCACACGGCGATCAGGCGGGAGATCTGGGACGACAGCAATCTGGGCAATGCGACCCCTGAGCCACCCCACGGGCACGCATCGACTTACACCGTCTCGTCCCAGGGCTCCCGCTCCTCGGCCGTCGTGGCGGCCGGTTGCGGTTGCGGCCGCAAGTGAAGAACCTCTCGACACGACCGTTTCCGGCGCAAGCGTCGTATGGGCGCCGCTTGGTCCGCCTCGGGGCGCAACTCCGCGGGGCCGACGGCTCGATGAGGAACCGCGACCACGCGAGGGCGTGGCTCCAGGCAACCCTGGAGCCCGGGCAGACACACGACGTTCCGATCGAGATCCCGCTTCCGGACACACCGGGCCGGTCTCAACTCACGCTTGATCTGGTGTCCGAGGGGATCGACTGGTTCGAGGCCTGCGGCTCGCCAACCACGAGCGCGCCACTCGTCGTGTGGTAGGAAACGGCCTAATTGGCGACGGGGGTCGGCGCCTTGGCCGGGACAGCAACGCCGGCCACATCGGTGTTGGCCGATGACTCCACGAGCCGCCAGGCGTCCGTCTCCCGCAGAAACTTTTCCGCGAATGCGGCATGTAGCTCGTGACCGCCACGGTGCGCCACAAGATGCCCTATGACCGGTGATCCCAACAGCGCCAGATCCCCGATAGCGTCCAGAATCTTGTGCCGGACGAACTCGTCCTCGAACCGGAGCGAGTTGTTCAGAATGCCGGTCTCACCCAGCACGACCGCGTTGTCGAGCGACCCACCGAGTGCCAGCCCCTTCTTCCGCAACATCTCGACTTCCTTGAGGAACCCGAACGTCCGGGCCGGTGCGATCTCATCGACAAACGACTCCTGCGTGATCCGGAGCGCATGGGTCATGTGCCGCAGCAGCGGGTGGTCGAAACTGATGGTGTAGGTGACCTTGAAGTGCTCGGACGGATACAACGCGATGCTCTTGTCACCGCGCGTCAGTGACACGGACCGCAGCACTTTCAAGTAGCGCCGCGGACGCGTGAGTCGCTTCAACCCGGCCTCGTGCACCAGATAGACGAACGACGCCGCACTGCCGTCCATAATCGGCACTTCCGGCTGATTGAGTTCCACAACGACGTTGTCGACACCCAGGCCGACAAGCGCGGCCAGTAGGTGCTCCACCGTCTCCACCGTGCCCGCATCGCGCGACAACGCGGTGGCGTAGTGAAGCCGGTCGACATTGTCGACCGTTGCGGGAATCTCGATTCCACCCAGATCGGCCCGACGAAACCGTATGCCGCGACCGGCTCTCGCCGGCTTGAGTGACATGGTTACCCTCTTGCCAGAGTGCAGACCGATCCCCGAGCAGGAAACAGAACGCCCAATAGTGTGTTGCACGTCAGTCACAGACCGGTATACCCCCTGAATCTAACGGTCAACGAATTATTAAAGCAAGAGTGATACCGGTTATTCGAACAATGTATAATCAACGTAAACAACTATTTATCAACTAGTTATACAGTTCATGCAAGTTGACATATCGAAACTTCGCATGGAGTGTGGCTAAACAGACACACCGCAAGCGACGATAAGTGTGGCTGTTGTACCACATAACGGCCGTATTGTCAGCTACTTGGGCGATTTTTGACGGCCAGGCAAGACGGCGGACAGGTATTGTCCCGTCACCGAAGCTGGCGTGTCCACTATCTCCTCCGGGGTCCCAGACGCCACCACCCGCCCTCCCCCTCGGCCCCCCTCTGGACCGAGGTCGATCACGTGGTCCGCGTTCTTGATGACATCGAGGTGGTGCTCGATGACGACGACGGTATTCCCCTGATCGACTAGCCGCTGCAACACATCAAGTAACTTCCGGGTGTCCTCGAAGTGGAGACCGGTCGTGGGCTCATCGAGTATATAGACCGTGCGACCGGTGCTCCGCTTGGACAGTTCCTTGGACAGCTTGACCCGCTGGGCCTCGCCGCCCGACAGGGTCGTGGCCGACTGCCCGAGCGTGACGTACCCCAACCCCACTTCTTGCAACATTCTCAGTTTGGTGGCAATCGATGGGAAGTTCTCGAGCAATGGCATCGCCTGGTCGACGGTCAGTTCGAGCACATCGGCGATCGAGGCTCCGCGGTACCGGACATCGAGCGTCTCTCGGTTGTATCGACGCCCTTTGCACTGCTCGCAGGTCACATAGACGTCCGGCAAGAAGTGCATCTCGATAGCGATGACGCCGTCCCCCTGGCACGATTCACATCGACCGCCCTTGACGTTGAACGAGAAACGGCCTGGTCGATACCCGCGCGCCTTGGCATCCGGCAGCATGGCGAACAACTCGCGAATAAACGTGAACAGCCCGGTGTAGGTGGCGGGATTCGAACGGGGCGTACGCCCGATAGCCGACTGGTCGATCTGAATCACCTTGTCGACCAGATCGACACCATCGATTCCACGGTGAGCACCCGGCACGATGGTCGCACGATAAAAGTCACGGGCCAGAGCCCGGTAGAGGATGTCGTTGATCAGCGTCGACTTCCCAGAGCCGCTGACACCGGTGATCGCGGTCAGGACTCCAAGCGGAATAGCCACGTCGATATCGGTGAGATTATTGGCGCTGGCGCCTTTGACCAGGAGTTGGCCACGGTCCGGCGAGCGCCGTTCGCTCGGGGTCGGAATCGTACGCTCTCCCCGCAGATACCGCCCGGTCATCGACGGGTGCCCGTTGGCCAGCAACTCGGCCGGCGACCCCTGGAAGATCACCTCGCCGCCGTGCTCACCGGCGCCCGGCCCCAGATCCACCAGGTAGTCAGACGTCCGGATCGTCTCCTCATCGTGCTCGACGACGATGACCGTGTTACCCAGATCCCGGAGGCGAGCCAGTGTCGCAAGCAGGAGTTGATTGTCCCGCTGGTGCAGACCGACCGAAGGCTCATCCAGGACATAGAGCACCCCGGTGAGGCTGGCCCCAATCTGCGTCGCCAACCGGATGCGCTGCCCCTCCCCTCCGGACAGCGTGGCCGCGCTGCGCGCCAGCGTCAAGTACCCGACGCCGACGCCGTCGAGAAAACCGAGCCGATCGCGGATCTCGCGCACCACACGCCCGGCCACAAGCGTTTCACGCTCAGTCAGGTCGAGCGCGGCAAACACGTCGACGGCCTCCGCAATGGGCAATTGGACGAAGTCGGCGATGGTCCTCCCCTTGACTCGCACCGCACGGCTCTCCGCCCGCAGGCGCTCCCCGTGACACTCTCCACACGTCTGCAGCGAGCGCAACTGCTCGAGGAGTTCCTGCTGGTCCCAGGTCCCTGCGCGGTAGCGACGCTGCAAATTCGGCACGATGCCTTCGAAGTCGCGGCCAAATGGCGCGGTAGCGCCACGACGGGTCGTGGCCGCGGCGACCTGACGCGACTTCGTCGGACCCTCTAACAGCAAGTGCCGATGCTTCTTGGGCAAGCGGTCGAACGGCGTGTCCAGATCGATACCGAAGTGCCGTTCGAGTCCGGTCAGTGCCTCGCGAACAAGCTTGTTGTCTCCAGCGGCCCATGGGGAAATCGCACCCTCCCTCAGCGATTTCGATCCGTCTGGCACGATCCGGGCCGGGTCGAAGTCGTCGACCGCCCCGAGCCCTTGACAGGCCGGGCAGGCCCCCTGCGGCGAATTGAAGGAAAACACACGCGACGTCAATTCCGACATGCTGATGCCGCAATTCGCGCAAGCGAGCGTACGGGAGAACAAGCGGTCGCCTCCGCCCAGCGTATTGAGAATCACCACGTCATCGGCCAACTCGAACGCCAGCTCGAGACCCGTGCGTAGGCGCCGGTCTACGCCGGGCCGGATGACCAGTCGATCGACCATCACCTCGACGTTGTGATTCCGCCGGCGCTCAAGCACCAGTTCCTCGTCGAGCGACCGAATCTCGCCGTCGATCCGGACCTTTGTGAACCCCCGGGCCCGCAACGCCGCCAGTTCTTTCTTGAACTCGCCTTTTCGCCCGCGGACGATCGGCGCCAACACGTTGACCCGCTCATCCGTCGGTCCTTGCAGCACCATGTCGATGATGCGCTCGACCGATTGACAACTGATCGGTCGATCACACTCCGGACAGTGCGGCACCCCCACGTTGGCAAACAGCAGCCGAAGGTAGTCGTAGATCTCGGTCACCGTGCCGACGGTAGAGCGGGGGGTCGCCCCGGTGGTCCTTTGCTCGATGGAGATCGCGGGCGACAAGCCGTCAATCTGGTCGACGTCCGGTTTTTCGACCTGTTCGAGAAATTGCCGGGCGTAGGCGGAGAGGGACTCCACATAGCGTCGCTGCCCCTCCGCATAGATCGTGTCGAAGGCCAGCGACGACTTGCCGGACCCTGACACCCCGGTCACCACGATCAGGCGGTCGCGAGGCAGGCTGACGTCGACGCTCTTCAGATTGTGCACGCGGGCGCCGCGCACTTCGATGCGATTGTGAGCCATGGCACCCATGGACAGCCTGCGGATCCCCGGGCGGGTCCGTGGTCGACTGGCGCTCCCAACTGCGCGCTTCGCGACCGGCGGCATAAACTCATGATGTTATCACGCGAGAATCATCGGACCTGGCCGCACGCGGCCGGTGGTGGCAGCCGATTGAAGCGGTAGGCGATATCTTCGGACACCACCGCCGCGGCACCCGAGCCATCGAACGCGACACCGACCAGCGTCGGCGCCGCAACCACGAGCTCGGCGTCGGTCTCGTCAGCATCACCAGGGTCGCCAGAGTTCCGCAGACGATACAACCCGGAAGCACCGGCCAACGCTTCGACGACGTGCAGTGCCCCGTGAGCGTCGAACGCCATCCCCTGTGGTCGCCCGAAGCATCGAGTGACGGTGGAAATGGTGCCGTCCTGGTCAATGCGGTAGATGGCGTCGCGTGTGGCCAGGGTCGGGGCCGCCACGTACAGGACGCCAGTCGGCGCCATCGCCAGATGAAATGCCGCCACGCTTGGCGGCAGCGTGGCAAATGGTGAGACCTCTCCCGACTGGGTCACCCGGAACACCGTTCCCGAGCGGTCACCGACATGCAGGGTACCGTCCGCATCGAAGGCCAGACCACACGCCACCCCCAGGTCAGTCGCCACCTCTTCCACTCGGCCGTCCGCGTCGACGGCCGACACGGTGCCATCAAACCTGCTGGACACGAACAAGCGGCCGCCCGGCTGGAATGCCAACGACGTCGGGTTCGTCAGGCCGGTGACGAACGGCTCGCAGAATCCATCCGTACCGACCCGAAAGATAGAGACCGGCGACGACGCGCCACGCGTGCCGCTGTGGGTCAAATAGAGAATACCGTCGTCGTCGAATGCGGGACTGTCGACCTGGTGCAGTCCGGTCGCCACCGGTGTGCCGATCTCGATAAACGCGGTCTCGCCCGGCGCCGTGGAGAGCCTGATCGGGGTAGCGCCACCGTCGATACCGGCCGGGACGCAGCAGGTCACGGTATCGCGATCGCCGTACACGACCCGAGCCGTCACCTCGCCAAACCCCACCTCCGGGAGACGCCCCGGCTCGCCACCGATACCGGTGCCCCGCACCGTGACCCGCCCGCCACTGATGGCCGCCAGCGGACGCACGGAGGTAATACGCGGACGGATCAGCGTAGCTGCGCACATGGGAGAACCGCACGCGGATGGCGTCGGGACGGACTCACGACTCGCCGAGCTCGACGTTCCACAAGAGGTAGTCTCGCCAGCCTTCTGGCGCCTCACGCACGCCGATGGCGATCCGAACGGTCGCCGAGCGGAGGGGTCGACGCGGTGGTCGCAGGATGGTCATGCGCGCCTCAGTGGGCGTGCGTCCTCCTTTGCGACGGTTGCAGCGCACACACGAGGTCACGATGTTTTCCCACTCTTTGCGACCACCATTTCGCACCGGGACCACATGGTCGAACGTCAAGCTGTCGGCCGGCAACACTTTCCCGCAGTACTGACATCGATGGTTGTCTCGCGCGTAGATGTTGGCCCTCGAGAACGGGACGAGATGGAAGTGCCGCTTGATGGTGATATACCGCAACAACCGGATCACGGAAGGCAACTTCACGGTGAGCGACACCGAGTGGACTTCCCGCGGGTAGACCGAGATCACCTCGACCTTCCCCTGGCACCAGAGGGTCATCGCCTTTCGCCAGTCGACGACCGTGAGGGGCTCGTAGGTCGCGTTCAATAGCAGCGTAGGCTCCATAGCTTCGACGGGGCTGCGCCCCCAACCCCACGCCGCCGCTCCGCGGGGACCCCGCGTGCCCCACTCCGCAACCGCGGGGCACGCTTGCCGGCGCATTGCTTCGACGGGGCTGCGCCTCGAACCCCACGCGGCCGCTCCGCAGAACGCCACCAGTGGCATCTTGCCCGACGGCCGGCGACGGTGTCAAGCGCTGTAGTCTCGTAACATGCTGAATTAAATAAGCTTATGACTCATTCATGGCATCCTTCGAGTGTCCTGTCTCACGTGAATCTAGACAGTGATCCAGTGCGCGGCACCCGGCTGGCCAGGCGCGGCGAGCGAGCATATCGGGAATATTCGAGCGAGGCGCAACGCCGTCTAGGCGGGATGCCCCGCCTGGGACACGGTCTAGATGTGCGTGAGACAGGACACTAGCGTGCCGAACTCGTGCCGCCGATACTAGCATTCAGATGATCCGAATCCTGCCCGTCGTCACGCTCGCCCTCCTGGCCGGTGCGTGCGCGACCCGCGGCGGTGCAATCCCCGAACCGTTTCCAAGACCTGCACGTGACACCGCGGCCGCACGTCCCGTGCCGGTCGCCAGAGGGACGGCGGATACCTACGCCATCACCGCCACGGCGCTCAACCTGCGAGGGACGCCCTACGTGTACGGGGGCACGTCACCGACCGGCTTCGACTGCAGCGGATTCACCTCGTATGTCTTCCGTCAACATGGAGTGGAACTCCCGCGTCTCGCGGCCGCCCAGTATCAGGTCGGCCACCAGGTCGACCCGGACGCCATCGCGCCGGGCGACTTGCTGTTCTTCACGACCGTCGCGCCGGGCGCCTCACACGTGGCGCTGGCCATTGGTGGTAACGAGTTCGTCCACGCGCCCTCGGAGCGAGGCCAGGTCCGCGTCGAACGGCTTGGCTCGAGCTACTGGTCGAGAAGGTTTCTGGGCGCCCGACGAATCGTGTCCGACGCACCCTAGCTAGCCGGGTGCGGAAAAAACCAAAGCGGTTCCTTGGCAAGCCATTCGTCTGGCTAGGCGCGAGGAGGGAGCATGCGGGTGGCATGTGACCGACGAAGCAACACCGCCAGGCGGACGGATCGCCAGGAAACCTAACCTTCGACAGCGATCTTGACCCGGTCGCCGGGACGAGGCTGCTCGTTCACCGGCACGCCGTTCATGATGACCAGCGTGTTTGGCGGGATGATGCTTTCGTCGGCATTCTGCGCGATCGACTGCCACGTCTCGCCGTCACGCACGGTATAGAAGCGAAGGCGATTGGGCCGAATGTCTTCTGCTTCGGCCGGGCTCAGGGGACGAAAGTCCTGATCGAGGTGTTGAATTCAGATTCCACCTAGTCGTAGGTGTCGGCCCCGGTCAGCCCCCCGAAGACGTAGATCGTCCCGCCGTAGTCGATGTACGCCACCCGCGCTCGCGGCTCCCCCGCATCTGTCTGCTTTCCGGTGAACGTATCGACGAACGCATCCAGGTCGCCGATGCGAGTGTCGCCGCCAGAATCGAGACGATACCCGCCCTCCCGCATCGTGTCGCCGCCGAGTCGCTCCAGGTCGGTGGGTCGGGTCGGTCACCAACTGTAGCAGCACGTAGACCTCTTCCCCAGGCTGCTTGGCGACCACCTGCATCAGCGTGTTGACAACCTCCCAGCCGTCTGGGAACTGCAGAGCGAAACGCAGCACGAGATGGAGGAAGTCTCGGCCCCGCACGATGCCCTGGACGGGGTTGTCCCCAAACATCAGTCCGTCGAGCCGGTCGAGATACCCCGCGCGATTGACCTGAAGTTCATCGAAATCCAACCGGGTGGCAAGTTCCTCGATGACCGGCTCCACGCGTTCTACTCGACCGGATGCCGCCGGGTGGGTCTAAAGCCACCCGGGAACGCCACGGCTGTCCCCGCCTTCGCTGAGCCGAGACAAGGTCGAGAGCATGTCGCGCACTCCGGTGGGATCCCATCCGGTCTCGCCGGCGTACTGGGCACCGAGACGCTCGGCCTGCAATTCCGCGTCGCGACCATATCGGAGAAACAACACGCCCAGTCCGGACTGTGCCGCCCCTCCGACCGCTCGTGCCGCCGGCGAAAAGATACTGCCGGCGGCCAGGCCAAGCTGAGCGCCACTGGCTCGGGTATACGCCTGCACGCTGTGGCGGGCCGTGACGTGCCCGACCTCATGGCCGAGCACCCCGGCCAGGTCGGCCTCATCACCGAGGAACGCCATGATGCCACGCGTCAGATAGATGTAGCCGCCTGGTATAGCGAACGCATTGACCGCGGGCGAGTCGACCACGGCGAAGCTCCACGGCAGGTCGGGACGGTGCGAGCGCGCGGCCATCCGGAGCCCGATCTCGCTGACGTACTGCTGCAGCTCGTCGTCGTCGTACAGCTCCATCTGGCTGCGTACCTGCTCGTCGGACTCACGCCCCAGCGCGATCTCCTGGGCCTCCGTCATCATGACGAACTCGCGCGCCCCGGTGACTGGATTCCGGGCGCCGCCGGCCAGCCCCAACACGGCGAGCGACAAAACGAAGCACCGATAGGTCATGCGCATGATGAACGAGGCAGGCTCAGACGGGTACGCCGCACGTGATCTCGGCCAGCAGATCCATCTCATGAGCGATCTGTGCGACAGCATCGCCAGCGATCGGTTGGAGCGGGGGACGGGCCGGGCCGCCGATATAGCCGAGGTGGGTCAGGGCCGCTTTCAACCCGGGAATCCCGTGCACCGACGTGATGAGGTTGGCCAGCGGCGACACCTGCCGCTGTAGTGCTCTGGCCTCGTCGAGCCGCCCGGCCCGCACCAGTTCGTAGATCCGCAGGCACGCATCGGGCGCAACGCAGGCCAACGCCATGATCCCGCCGTCGGCCCCCAGCAGGAGACTACTGAAGAATGTCGGGGCCGACCCGACCAGCACGCCGAACCCGTCGCCCGCCGCCCTGATCAGTTCACCGACATAGCTCATGTCGGGACCAGACTCCTTGATGCCAGCGATGTTCTCGTGACTCGACAACGCGGCCACTGCCGCGACCGGCAGCGTCACGCCGGTCAAGCCCGAGAAGTTGTACAGCAACACCGGCACGGGGCAGGCGTCGGCCACGGCCGAGTAGTGTCGGATGAACGACGACGTCGTTAACTGCCCTTTGAAATAGGACGGCGTCCGGACGAGGACGGCGTCGGCGCCCGCATCCGCCGCCCGCCGGGATGCATCAATGGCGCACTTGGTTGACTGGCGTCCGGTACCGGCAATCAACAGACGACCGGCGGGAATCCGCGGCCGTGCCGTGGCAATGAGCTGCTCCGATTCGTCGTCATCGATCAGCGGCGCTTCGCCGTTCGACCCGAGGACCACGAGTCCATGGAGCCCGGTCCCCACCCACCGATCGAGGTTGCTGCGCCAGGCGTCCAGGTCGAGCGCGCCATCGTCGTCGAACGGCGTGGGGATCGGCGCGAAGACTCCGGTAAATTTCATAGGCTCGCTCGGCTGGAGTGGGACGTTGCTGGTTCCATCACACCGCAACGGTTCGGTGACGGTTCACCGACCCTTCACGCGCCCCACGGCGGTCAACGTCACAGTAGCGAGCGCGGCCGATTCTTGTCAATGTCGGCGGCGGGTACTCGCGCAGGTCCGTACAAGGAAGGACCCGGCGTCGCCGACAATGTCGGCCACAGCCGGGCTGTGGTGGGTCGTAAGCGGGATATAGCCGACGGTGCAACCGATTGGCAACCGGGTGCCCACGGCCGGGAGCAAAACCCTTCAGTGTCATCCCAGACGGCTCCGGTCAGGCCCTAGCCCGCGTCAGGGGCCATCTGGACGGACGCTACCTCCACCTGAAGCAATGATCGGGCCATGTTCAGGCAGAGCCAAGATAGACTGTTGTAAATCGCTACAAATAAGAGTGTTGCAATAATTCCAACTGGATAGAACGAGCGCGTATCGGGCCGCCATTCTGTCTCAAGAAGGCATCAATCACGACACCTGTGTCGGGAACGACACCACACCCACAGATCCGTCGCTGTGGGTCAGCCCCTCGGACCGAGGCCGGCGACCAGCGGCTGCTCTTGGATGCAGAACGCCGCGACCACGCGTCCACTCACCAGATGCTCCTGGATAATCCGCTCGAGGACGGGCGGGTCACACTCCCGATACCAGGCACCTTCCGGGTAGACGACGGCTATCGGACCGCCCTCACAGACGCGCAGACAATTGGCTTTCGTGCGTAACACGCCGCCCTGCTCGGACAGCCCCAACTCGCGGAGGCGTCGCTTGAGATAGTCCCAGGCGACCTGCCCACGGGCGTGGTCGCAGCACTTCGGCTTCGTCTGGTCGCAACAGAGCAGGATGTGTCGACGAGCGGCGCCGACCCCGACCGCCGTGGCGACGGTCCGCTGGCTCACCAGTGAGCCGCGCTCGGGGTGCGGATCGGGCATCTTCGGACAGGGGCAGTCGGAGGATTTAGGCTGTACTGGCAAAGCTCAGACAGCCCACGTAGGATAGCACGATGCTGCCAGCGCCCCGGCCGGCCACGTTGACCCGTTCCGCGCCATGAGCGGTCGCACTGCGTTTCTGAGTCGGGCTCTGAGTGTCTTCCTCACCACGGTCGAACGTGGGGGCAATGCCCTCCCGCATCCCGGCACGTTGTTCGCGATTCTGGCCGGCGTCATCATACTGGTTTCGGCCATTGCGGCCCGGACCGGGATCGAAGTCGTGCATCCTGGAACCGGCGAACTGATTCAGCCGGTGAGCTTGGCCACGGTCGCCGGACTCCATCGAATCTTGACGGAGATGGTGACCAACTTCACCAGCTTCGCACCGCTGGGGACCGTCCTGGTGTCGATGCTCGGCATCGGCGTATTGGAAAGCAGCGGTTTGATCGGGGCCGGGCTGCGGCTGCTCGTCCTGTCGGCTCCGAAGCACCTGCTCACCTTCGTGATCGTGCTCGCGGGCGTCCTGTCGAACACCGCCAGCGAGATCGGCTACGTCCTGCTGGTACCGTTGGGCGGCATCATTTTCCTGGGGGCCGGGCGGCATCCGATCGCTGGGCTCGCGGCCGCCTTCGCCGGCGTGTCCGGCGGGTACAGTGCCAACCTGCTGCTCGGCACCGTCGACCCACTGCTCGCTGGCCTGTCCGAAGAGGCGGCCCGTATCGTCGACGACGGGTACCGCGTGAACCCCGCGGCCAATTACTACTTCATGGTGGTGTCCACCTTTATCATCGCCACCGCGGGCACGTGGGTCACCGAACGCATCGTCATTCCTCGATTGGGCCCCTACGAAGGACAGGGAGACACCGACGCGCCGGATGTACTGCAGGAGCTCTCGAGCATCGAACGACGGGGGCTTGGATACGCCCTGCTGGCGGCGGCGGTGTTCGTGGCGTTCCTGCTCTGGGGAACGGTGCCGGCCGACGGATTCCTCCGCAACCCGGAGACAGGCGGATTGCTGCGATCGCCATTTCTCTCGGGAATCGTTGCTTTCATCTTCCTCGGCGGAACCGTGGTCGGGGTGGCATACGGCGCCGCGACCGGCGCGTTTCGGAACGACGCCGACGTCATGAACGGGATGGGCAAGACGATCAGCACGCTCGGCACCTACCTGGTGCTGGTCTTCTTCGCCGCCCAGTTCGTCGCCTACTTCAACTGGACCAACCTGGGTCTGATCATGGCGGTGAAAGGGGCTGAAACGTTGCGCAGCTCGGGGCTAGGCGGTATCCCGCTCATGCTCAGCTTCGTACTGCTGTCCTCGTTCATCAACCTCTTCATGGGCAGCGCCTCGGCCAAGTGGGCCATCATGGCGCCAGTGTTCGTGCCGATGTTCATGTTGCTCGGCTACACACCTGAGCTGACCCAAACCGCCTACCGCATCGGTGACAGCACCTCCAACATCATCGCGCCCATGATGTCCTACTTCGCCCTAATCGTCGCGTTCTTCGAGCGCTACGACAAACGGTCCGGCATCGGCACGGTCGTCGCCACGATGCTTCCCTACACCGTCACGTTCTTCATGTGCTGGTCAATTCTGCTGATGATCTGGATGACCCTCGGTCTGCCGGTGGGACCAGGGGCTGGGCTCACGTTGGCGCCGTAGGCGGGCTTCGGAAGCGAGCATCTTTGCCGCACTCCGGGTTCGTCGACACGTTTCCCGCATCGCGAGTGCTTTTTACTCCAACTCTGGCCAGGTGATGTCGGCGCGGACGCCGTCCAGGTCCGACGTGGTGTGGACATCCACGTAGAGATCGCCGTCGCCAAGGCTCCGTAATTCCACCGCTGAGAGGGCCACGACACCGGACATCCGGGACTGGGCTCGACCACCGAGCAGGTGGGTCACCGGGCCGGCGGCGCCGGCGCTCGCCCGGTGCAGGTGGGAAAACAACACGTCGTCATCCAGGAGGCCGTGCACCGTGACCGTGTAGCGCAAGCTGCGTGTTGTTCGGTCGAGATCGAACCGCGCCCGCAATCCAATTCCATCGACGCTGTCGTATCCCACCTCGACATGCTCTGGCGCCGGGGGAGTCACGAGACTCGGCGTACTGTCGGGTGAGCGCCGATGACCGGTGGCCTGCTCGAACGCATAGGCTAATCGTATGAGGTCGGCCTCGGCGAACTCCCGGCCAATCATCTCCAGCCCCACCGGCATGCCGTCGGTGGCGTAGCCGGCCGGGACGGTGATGGCCGGCAAGCCAGAAATCGCGCTGAGGGCGCAGTTGCTGCCAGGTTGCCCCTGGCCGATTGGGCGAGCCGTCTGACGAATGGTGGGATAGATGAGCGCCGTCAGATCATGTTCGTCGAGCCGGGCCTCGACGGCCAGACGCACGTCGTCACGCTTCGTCCGGCGAGCCCGATACTCGTCGGTGTCGAGCGACTCGACGTCCAGCGACGCCTGTAGGGCGCCCGAGCCAAGCACCTGATGATAGAGGCCTCGCTCGACGAGCTCGGCCAGCGAACCCACCGGCGCTCCCGGGGTGCTGGCCAGATAGCGGTCGAAGTCGAACTTGAACTCGAGCCCGATCAGCGACGCCCCGTCCAGCAGGGCGCCGAAGTCGGTCTCGCCGATCTCCACCAGCTCGGCCCCGGCGGCCGTCATCTCCTCGGCGGCCGCCTCGATGACGGACCGCACCGGACGTTCGGCGCCGGTGTCCCCGAGCAACTCGTCGAGCAGCGCGACCCGAGCGCCCCGAAGCCCGCCGGCATCGAGGGCGTCGGTAAAGGTGGCCGGGATACGCCCCACACCGCGCTGGGTCGTCTGGTCAGCTGGATCAGGTCCCACCGTCGCGTCCAGCGTGATCGCCAGGTCTTCGACCGACCGCGCGAGCGGTCCGCCGATGTCTTGCGTGGTGGACAGCGGAATAATGCCGTCACCGCTGGCCAGGCCACGGGTGCCACGGAGCCCCACCAGCGCGTGATGCGCCGAGGGGATACGGATCGACCCGCAGGTGTCGCTGCCCATGCCGACCGCCGCGTAGCTGGCGGCAACGGCGGCGCCGGTACCGCCACTCGACCCTCCTGGATTCCTCGACGGATCGTACGGATTCCGTGTTTGTCCCACGATCGAGCTCACGGTGGTGATGCCGCGAGCCAGCTCGTGCATGTTCGTCTTCCCAAGAATGATGGCGCCCGCCTCTCGCAAGCGCCGGACCTGGAACGCGTCGTCCGGCGGAATCGACGTGGCCAGCCCGATGGTCCCGGCGCTGGTCGGCATGTCGGCAGTGTCGTAGTTGTCCTTGACCACGACCGGCACGCCGTGCAGTGGGCCCCGCACCTGCCCCTGCGCACGTTCGGCATCACGAGCGTCAGCCACCATCAGCACGTCGTCGCCGAGGAGCACCATCGCGTTCAATCCCGGACCACGCGTGTCGTAGGCCGCGATGCGCGCGAGATATCCGGTCACCAGTTGACGAGACGTCACCTCACCGGCATCAAGCGCCGCCCCGAGCTCCACGATCGAACGCTCCATGACGTCGAAGCCGGGCGCGCTCACCGTCGCGGCCCCGTTGCCACATCCGACACCTGCCATCGCCGCGATCACCCCGATGAATCCGAGTCCCCACGCCTTCTCCGCGTACTTGCTCATAGTTGCCTCGCCTTCGATGGCGCCATCCTACCGCACGGGCGTGGCTATAGAATGAACTCCATGCGCACTGGGTGGACGCTCGGGGTTGCCGTGCCAGCCGCCGTGGCCGTGGTCGTAGCCGTGGCGGGGCAGGGCCCGGACCCTGCCCCGGGCGGCGACACCATCCGCGCCGCCGATCTGCAGGCCGATGTGGGATTCCTGGCCGGCGACCACATGCAGGGCCGGCTCACCGGCACCCCCGGCAACCGGCAAGCCGCCGAGTTCATCGCCTCCCGATTCGACCGGCTGGGCCTCTCCGGCGTCGGGACCAACGGCTCGTACTTCCAATCCTTCGAACTCATGACGACGAGCCTCGGCAACGACAACCGGCTTGAGGTAACCGGGGTACCCACGACGGATGTGGTGTTTGGCTCCGCGTACTACCCGGACCAGACCAGCGCCAGCGGGACGGCGGGTGGCGAGGTCGTCTTTGTCGGATTCGGCATCAGCGCGGCCGCGCTCGACCACGACGACTACCAATCGTCGTCGGCACTCGACGGCAAGGTCGCCCTGATCCTGAACCACGAACCGGGTGAGTTCGATGCCGACAGCCCGTTCGACGGTGAGATCGCATCAGAGCACTCGCGACCGGTGCGGAAGGTACTGGCCGCGCAGGAGGCGGGGGCCACCGCCGTGTTGATCGCGCCAGATCTGCACAATCATGCGGGCCGACGCGGCACGACTCGTCCCTTGCGCAGCGTCTGGCCAGATCGGCCGAGACGCCCCTCCGGCTATCAGGTGGCCGGCTGGACCAAGCGAGTCCGGATCCCGGTGGCCCAGATCTCTGGCGACCTGGCGGAACAGATCATGGACAACGCCGGCTTGAAGATGCGCGAGTTGGCGACGAGGGCCGAGCGACCGGGTGGAATCGAGGCGGTGCCGCTCCCCGGGCAACGTGTCGAACTGACCACGTCGGTTCGCCGGCGACTTCAGCCCAACCGCAATGTCGTCGGGCTCATCGAGGGGGCCGACCCGGACCTGCGTGACGAGTGGGTCCTCGTCACCGCGCACTATGACCACGAAGGCGCGGACGGACTGCGCGTGTTCAACGGGGCCGACGACAACGCCTCAGGCGTCGCGGGACTGATCGAGATCGCGGAAGCCTATCACGAGGCCGGCCTCGCGGGCATCCGGCCGCGACGGTCGATACTACTCGCGGCCTGGAATTCGGAAGAGCAAGGGTTACTCGGCGCCTGGTCGTATACCGATGACCCCGTACATCCGCTCGAGCGGACCGTGGCGGTGTTGAACATGGACATGATCGGCCGCAACGAGGAGGTGCCGGCCGGGGCCGGGGCGCGGTTTAAGGGGCTCACCGCGCAGACAGCGGAATCGAACCGGAACGCGGTCAACATTCTGGGGTACAGCCACTCATCAGATCTCAAGCGCGCGGCCGAGCGCGCAAACCGCGTGACCGGACTCAGGCTGAGGTTTCGTTACGACGACAACGCCTCGAATCTGCTCCGTCGCAGCGATCACTGGCCTTTTCTGTATCGCGGCGTCCCCGCGCTCTTCATCCACACGGGGCTGCACCCCGACTACCACACCGAACGAGATCGTCCGGACACCGTCAACTACGAGAAGATGGCGCGGGTCGTTCAGATGGTGCACCAGCTGAGCTGGAACCTGGCGCAAAGCCCCGACCGTCCGATGTATCTGTCCCGGTGATCGCGCGCCCCGTCGAACCAGGATCAGCGAACACGCACTTCAGGCGCATGGCATCTTCGAGCGCGGCGAGATATTGCGCGCGCGGCACCTCGACTGCCCCGAACTGCTGAAGGTGTGGAGTCACCCACTGGATGTCGAGCAGCGCGAACCCCCGCTCACGCAGCCGCTCGACCAGAAACACCAGTGCCACTTTCGACGTGTCGCGCACGCGGTGAAACATCGACTCGCCAAAGAACGCGCCCCGCAGGCTCACCCCATACAGCCCCCCGGCGAGACGGTCTTCCTCCCAGACCTCCACTGAATGCGCGTGCCCCACTCGATGCAGCGCGCAGTAGCTCTCGACAATCTCTTGGTCGATCCAGTTTCCCGAAACGTCGACCCGCGAGGCGCACGCGGTGATGACGTCTTGAAACGCGTGATTCACCGTGCACCGGAACTGCCCCTGACGGACGAGCCGAGCCAGACGCCGGTGCACCCGGAACGTGTCCAGTGGCATCACGCCACGCCGGCCCGGCGAAAACCAGCGCAGTCCGTCGTCCACCGCCATCGGAAAATAGCCGGTGCGGTAGCCGCCGAGAAGAGTGTCGATCGGGATCATGACGTGCGACCGAGCGCACACCGCTTCTCGCGGGGCGCCGAATTTCCGCTACTATAGTCGCCTGATGCAGGACAACAGTATCCAAACGTCGGAAGCGGTCACCAACGGGATTCGCATCCTGGTCACGTCACAATTCTCGCATGCCAAGGCGCAGGAACAACGGTGGTACTTCAGCTATTCGGTGCGCATTTCCAACGAAGGCTCTGAGACCGTGCAACTGGTGAGCCGACACTGGATCATCACGGATGGCTCGAACCAGGTGGAAGAGGTCAAAGGGCTCGGGGTGGTCGGACACCAGCCGACGCTCGCGCCCGGGGAGGCGTTCGAGTACACGTCCGGCTGCCCGTTGAAGACCCCGTTCGGATCGATGCGCGGAACGTATCAGATGGTGAGAGCCGACGGCAACGGGTTCGACGTGGAGATCGCCGAGTTCGCTCTGACCGAGCCGTACACCATACACTGACGCTGCCCTAGTCGCCGATACCGATCGGGAGCACGCGGATGCCGGCGGCTTCAAGCCCGCTCCGGAGTTGCGCGGCCAGTTGGCCAGCACCTGGGGTATCGCCGTGCAGACAGATCGTGTCTCGTCGGAGGGCCACGACATCGCCGCCCCGGGCGGTGACCGAACCCTTCTGCACAAGCCGCACGGCTCGCTCCACGAGTGTCTTCGGATTGTCGATGACGGCCCCCGGCTGATCACGCGACACCAACGACCCGTCGGTTTCATAGGCCCGGTCCGCGAACACCTCGGCGGCCGTGCACAGACCAACCGCTTCACCCGCCTCGACCAGGCATGACCCGGACAACCCGTACAGCACCAAGGTTGCGTCGACGGCGACCACCGCGCGGGCAACCGCGTCCGCGACCCCCCGGTCGCGAGCCGCCATGTTGTAGAGCGCACCGTGGGGCTTGACGTGATGCAGTCGCGCCTCCTCGGCGGCCGCGACGCCGGCCAACGCGCCAATCTGATACGCCACGAGGTCTTCGACCTCCTGGGCCGACAGCGTGATCTCGCGTCGCCCGAAGCCCTGCAAGTCCGGGAAACCCGGGTGAGCGCCAAGGGCCACGCCCCCGGCCACGGCCAGACGCACGGTCTGGCGCATCACGGACGGGTCGCCGCCGTGCAATCCACAGGCGACATTCGCCGACGTCACATGACGTAGCAGCGCCGTGTCGTGGCCAATGGTATAGGCCCCAAACGACTCACCGACATCACCGTTCAGATCGATACGTTGCACGGCTCGCGTCGTCTTCTTCCCTCACCCCGCCGTCGCCGGCCACCCGGCACCAGAAACCGGCGTGCTCGTCACACGCCCGGCGACGAACCGCCACCGAGCCCGACCGTCGGGCGTCGACTGACATGCCTCCAACCAGAAAAAGGGGGGCACCGCTACGCGATGCCCCCCAAAGGTGCCGGCCGCCTGGCTCCCCAGCACTGTCGGCTCCAAGCCGTCCCATACAGGCGACCAACGTGGACATAGTCAAGCAAGTCTCGTACCCATCACGTGTCACAGCATATGGACTATTTCGCGCCATCCATACGGACAAGTTGTGACACATTCGTCGGTAGTCTGCCACATCCGCAATCGAGCGCGGGTCGTACAGCTCCAGTGCCCGACCGCGCTCGTGTAGAATCGCTGGACGTTTCCTCCCTCTCGCTCTTCTTCAGGAGTACCAACCATGCAGGCAGTAGCCGGTTCGCGCGGGAATGGGTTTCTCCCCACCATTGCGCTGGCGTTCAGTGTCGTCGCGGCGGTTGGAAGCTTCGACCCCACGTTGGTGAGCGCGCAGACGACGCAGCCGATGGACCAGGACTTTGCCGAACGTATACGTGACTGGACCACTCGTCCCGAGTTCCTGAGCCCGCTGGTAGACCATCTGCCCGTAGCTGACGGCGTGCCGTCGCCCGCCGATATCCTTGGCCACCATGCCGGCGCGCCGCGCGAACTGACCTACTACGCGGAGTTGCTGTCGTACTACCGGGCTCTCGCCGACGCGTCGCCGCGGGTGACCGTCATGTCGGCGGGACGCACGGACGAAGGCCGCGAGATGGTCGTGGTCGCGATCGCGTCGGCCGACACCATCAGGGACTTGGAGCGATATCGGGGCTATCTCTCCAGCCTGGCGGACCCGCGCGGGCTGTCCGATGCGGACGCGGACCGGATCATCGCGCAGGCCAAACCGATTTACCACTTCATGGCCGGGCTGCACAGCGCCGAAACCGGGCCGCCGGAGATGTTGATGGAGCTGGCCTACCGGCTGGCGGTGGAAGCGGGGCCACTGTTCGACCAGATTCGCGACAACGTCATCGTGACGATGACACCGGCGGCCGAGCCGGACGGGCGCGACCGCTATGTCGACTGGTACTACCGACATCTGATCGACATCACCGATGATCGGGACCGGATTGGCGGGCCACCCTATTGGGGGAAATACATCTTCCACGACAACAACCGCGACATCAACTACTCGCAGCTGAGCATGCAGTCACTGCTCTCGTGGTATCTCGAATGGCACCCGCCGATCATGCACGACCTGCATGAGTCGGTGCCGTTTCTCTATACGTTTAGCGGTCAGCCGCCTCAGAACCCCAGTCTCGATCCGATTGTCTATGGCGAGCTCCCTTGGTTCGCGAACTTCGAGATGACTCAACTGACCAAATACGGGATGCCGGGCGCGTGGACGCACGGTTTCGTCGACATGTGGTCGCCAGGCTACCTCGGATTCATGGCTTCGAACCACAACGGCCTGGTCCGGTTCTATGAGACGTTCGGCAACGGCGGCGCCACGACGATGACGCGGCACCTCAAGACCGATGATAATACCGCCGCTCAGGCGCGGACGAGCCGCGAGTGGTATCGGCCCTCCCCTCCCTATGAGGAGGTCGAGTGGTCAATGCGCAACAACACCAACTACAGCCAGACCGCAGCCCTCAGCGCGCTGCAACTGGCCTCCAGTAATCCGCGCGTCATCCTGGAGAACTTCTACCGAAAGAGCCGAAACGCGGTGGAGGAAGGACAGCGCGAAACCCCGCACGGCTGGGTGATACCAGCGGGTCAGCGGGACATGACCCGGGTCACGCGGCTCGTGAATTTCCTATTGCTGCAGGGAATCGAAGTGGGTCGTACCGACCGCGCCGTCGCCTTCGCGCCGGAATCGGACTCGGTTGCTACGAATGACGGCGACCCCGAAGACGAGGCAGACGAAGACGGCGGCGTGGCCGGCGACGACGCCCCATCTCCGTCAGACGGTCGCACGTACTCGGCCGGCTCTTATGTGATCAAGCGAGACCAGCCCTACGGCCGACTGGCCAAGATCATGCTCGAAACACAGGAGTTCCCCGACGGGGATCTTCGCACCTACGACGACACCGGCTGGACGCTGGGGCTCATGCAACACGCCGACGTGCGGGCCATCGACGACGACACGGTACTGGACGTCCCAGTGGAACCGATTGGCGCCGCGCGCGATATCGGTCACGTCGCCGATGGAGAGGCGACCTACGGATACGCCATCGCGCACTACGGGTCCGCCAACATGGCGACGCTCCGCTATCGGCTCGGCGAGCTCGATGTCGAGGCGGCCGAAGTCGGGTTCGAGACCGATGGCATCACGTTTCCGCCGGGGTCGCTGATCGTCCCTCGACCCGATCGCGAGGCCGATATCGACCGACTGGAGCTGGCGGTCGAATCGCTCGGCCTGACCGCCGCCGGCTTGACTACCCGACCCAACGTGGCGACCCACGATGTGGACTTGCCGCGCCTCGCCATGTTCAGCACCTGGGGCAGCACCCAGGGTGTCGGCTGGGTCCGTCACGCCTTCGACCAGTTCGAGATTCCGTTCGATCTGATCTTTCAGGAGCGGGTAAAAGCGGGCGACCTGCGCGCCGACTACGACGTCATCCTCGTCCCGAACCAGGGCGGCTCGGGGAAGGGGCTGGTGTTCGACGTCGACGCCAGCGACGGTCCACTGGCCTACACGAAGACGGCGCGCTATCAGTTCCTCGGAGACTACGGGTCCTCGGACGACATCACCGGCGGCATGGGACTCGATGGGGTGTTGGAGCTGCAGCGGTTTGTTGACGCGGGCGGCGTGCTTGTGACGTTGGGAACGGCGAGCTACTTCCCACCCGACTTCGGGGTGACCAGCGAGATCGACGCGCGCCGTCCTGGATCAGGCTTCTACGCGCCGGGACCGATCGTCAAGGCAGAGATTCTGAAACCGGCGCATCCAATGTTCTACGGCTACGACACCCCGGAGATTACCGTCCGCTATGCCAATGGGCCGTTGCTACGGGTGCCGGTCCGCAGACGCGACGACTGGGTGCTCATGCGTTTTCCGGGCGAGGCCGTGAGTGGTCACCTGCGAGGCGTTGAACAGACGAAGAACCAGCCGGCGATTGTCGATGTGCCCCGCGGCGAAGGGCGGGTGGTGCTGTTCGCCACCAACCCGTGCTACCGCTGGCAAAACCACGGCGAGTTCACAATGCTGTTCAACACGATCCTTCACTACAACGATTGATTTCCGCTTGAGGAAAAGTCGCGAACCGGCATGCTGCTGACCCAAAATCCAGGTCGGCCGTCGGTGCAAGTTCCCGGGGCCGCGCGACGTGGAGCGGTTCGGCGGTCTCAATGCTACCTGGTCTCCTGCTTCCGCTCTTCCTGACGCTCGCCACCCAGGATGTTCGGCAATGCGTAGTTGCCCTCGTGACAGGCATACTCGAACAGCGGCAGCTCGTTCCACCGCATCGGGATGCGGGCGGTCCAGGGGGCGGTCCACGTCGCGGGGTCAGTCATCGTGAACTCGTACAGCAGCGTGTCCGCGTCGACCCGCGTGAACCGCTCGACGAGGTTGCGGTCAGTGGTCGATCCGCGGTAGCTGTGCCGCTCGCTGAAACCCGTGGTCTCGACCACCAGCGTGTCGCCTTCCCAACGCCCTCGCGACTCGCCGGTCCATCATGACTCGATGTTGGATAAGGGGCGGCCGTCGAGTGGGATGATGCGAGCGTCGTGGACCATCTCGTTGAGCACCACGACGTGGTGGGGCGTCTGGAACAACTGCATGTTCTGGTTGTAGAAGCCGGGCGTCATCGGCGGCCCCGTGTTGAATCCGAGGATGCAACGGTCGAACGCATTGCGGTCGAGATACGAGTCGGCCGGATGGGCCTCCCGATACGCGCGCCGCTCGTCGGCACGCCGCTCCCCGTCCTCCGACAAGGCGGGGATGCGCCCGTTCGTCGGATCGACGATGAGCGACGTACGACGGTCCTCGATGATGTTCGTACCGAAATCCAGCCAAAAATTGTTGTAGCCGCCGACGCTGGAGCCAGCCTCTGTCCGGCGGGCCGGCGCTTCCCAGAGACGGACATTCCGGTCGACCCTATCCTGCTCGATGGTGGCCGCCTCCTCGGCTGTCAAGAATGTTTGGTCCTCGCGTTCCTCCGGCCGCTCAAGCGGCGTGGCCGTGCGGAAGTCCCAGACGCCCTGCAGATCCTGGGCGCCCCACAGTGTTCGCGGAGCATCCTGGCCAGCGGCCAGCCCGGCCTCCAGCACGACGAGCACCGCAGCCAGCACAAACGCCACGCTTCGACTCTTCGTGACCGTCATGACCCACCTCCTCGGTACGGGCATCCGCTTCGCGCGGTTGCCCTCGCAGTCTACGATAGCCTCTGGCGAACTCTCCGGCCAACCCGCCTGGCCGCTGCCAGATCTTGCTGAACATGTCGTTGCCCGGTAACGCACGCACCAAGCCGATTTACTACCGATCGAGACAGACGAGCACGCTTTCGTACCAATCACAGTCGATGTGCAGACTGGCCAGGCTTGGTCGGCTCTCATACGCCAGGTTCGCACCAAAGCCCAAACGGGGTCTCCTGATCATCGCGACACTCTGCCACCTGATAGTGCCCGACCACGGCCGAGAGCCCTCCCCCGCCCTGGCTACCGACCGCCGCGATTGCGCGTTCGAGGTCGGTCACGACGAAGAAATATCACTCACCAATAGTAGTTCCCTTGCAATACGCGACGGCCGCGCACGCAGCAGGAACCGCACGACCAGTCTCGTCGACGACGAGCTGTGGGGCCGGTCCGGCTTTGACGTCCCCTAGGCCTCCGCCGAGTCCTTGGGAAACATCAATGACGCCACAATGGACACGGCCAGCGCGAGCAGGATGAAGGCCAGCGACACCCCGATCGGAAAGTGTCCGCCATAGACATCATTCAGCCAGACCATCTTCAGTCCAACGAAGACCAGCACGACCGCGAGCCCGTACTTGAGCATGTGGAATTTGTCGATGGCCCCCGCGAGCAGGAAGTAGATCGACCGTAGGCCCATAATGGCCGCGAGGTTTGAGGTGAACACGATCAGGGGCTCGCTCGTGATGGCGAACACCGCCGGAACGGAATCGACGGCGAAAATGATGTCGGTGACTTCCAGGAACAGGAGCGTGACCGCAAGTGGCGTGGCGTGCAGCACTCCAGCCTTGCGAACGAAGAAGCGCTGGCCTTGGAGCGACTCGGTCACCGGTACGACGCGCCGGAACAGCCGGATCAACGGGTTCTTTTCCGGCTCGACCGTCTCGTCGCCCGCGAACGCGAGCCTGATCCCGGTGAAGATGAGAAACGCCCCGAAGATGTAGATGATGAAGTGGTAACGCATCAGCAGGGAGCCGCCGATGATGAAGAACGTGCGAAAGACGAAGGCCCCGAGGATGCCATAGAACAGCACGCGGTGCTGGTAGCGGTTCGGAATGCCGAAGTAGCGGAAGACGACGACGAACACGAAGATGTTGTCGACCGACAGGGACTCTTCGACGACGTAGCCGGTCAGAAACTCCAGAGCAACACGCCAGGCCGTGGCCTCAGCATCGAAGCCCGGTATGGCCAGCAGCCGCGGATCGGAGGCGAATGTCCGGAGGGAATACTGGTAGAGTCCGAAGTTGAACAGCAGGGCGAGCGAAATCCACACGACGACCCAGATTCCCGCCTCTTTGAACGAGACCTCGTGGGCCTGGCGATGGAACACTCCCAGGTCGATCGCCAGCAACGCGCCGACGCCCGCGGCGAAGGCGATGTAGACCCACCAGTACTCGACAAACGGGAAAAGCTGTACTTGGTCCATTGCGACGCGCCACGCGACACAAAAAAGACCTTTCACGGCAACAACCGTGAAAGGCCTTGGTCTGCTGCGCCGGCAGATCGGATCGTCTGAAGACCGACCGTATTGAAGATTTGCCGGACGCCCGTCGGCCGGAACCGGCCGGGCGCGACCTACTCCCCTCTCAACGAGTTCTCGCTACACGAGCACGGGCAAGAGAATCAACTCCAGACTCCGGTCCCGTTCGGATCCACTCTTATGCGCGTGTCGACCCCCGCCGCCTACACGGCGACTTTTGCGGTGCCGGCGATCAGCTCTTCCATCATCTCGGGACCGCGCGCGAACAGCTCTTCCCGAGTGACTTTGCCGGCATCCACATCGGCCAGGAGCGTGCGCTGGGCGACATACTCCTTGTTCACGATACCGCCCTTGCTCTGCAGCAAGCGCCAGGCCTTGCGTCGTTCGACACAGAACAGCACCAGCTGCCGTGACAGCGCGACCACCTGAGGCTTGCCGTCTGGCCCCGGCACCTTCGCGAACACCCCGAAGTCCGGCACAAAGGCCACGTGCTCGGGGTCGAGGTGGCGGCGGTGGACGACGTCCTGCTGGGTGATCCGCAGCAGCATGTTCTCGAGCGGGATCAGCCCCTCGACCGCGCTCTCGTCCTTGATGCGCTTGAGGTGGTTCCGGAAACGGGCTTCGGTCGCGCACCAGTGCGCCACGGTGTAGCGATATTTTTCGCCCGTGCTCTTGAACTTCGTCGTGTACCAGTCCTTGTCGGGATGGGGGTTGCCCTTGAGATCGAGCGCTTCGTCGTAGGTCTCACCCAGCGCCGGGTTGAAGACGAACTCCGGGGCTCCACGCGAGTCACGGACCCGCTGCGCCTGGTCGAGGGCCATGTCATCGGCCACCCCATGCTCCGGCTGGCACGTGGTGAAGCACTGGAGGAAGCCGGTGCCACGATACTCGAGCGCGTCGAGGATCGCCCGGAAGAACTTCGGCGCGTTGGCGATCGAAATCTGCGACACGAAAGGCGACCCGTGGCCAGCCAGAAACGTCTCAGCCACCGTCTTCTTCTCGACCGCCTTGCCCTGAGTGGCTGCGCCAAAGGAGTTCATGTCGCTCCCCCCCAGCATCGGCGTCGAATCGGAGTTCTGACCGCCCGTATTCGAATAGACCTGCGTGTCGAGCATGACGGCTTTGACGTTGGGACGATTCTGCAGCACCACCTTGGACACGTTTTGATACCCGATGTCGCCCATACCCCCGTCCCCACCGACGATCCACACCTTGGGCAGCTCCTTGACTTCATCATCGGTCATCAAGTTGTCGCTGAAGTGGGCGTAGTCGTAATAATCCTGCTCCGTCACCGAAGCACCCGTCTGGGTCGGCTCCTTGAGCCAGGTTATGAGCGTGTCGGCGAGGCGCTCGGGGACGACCGAGCGACGTGCGTGGTCGACCATGAAGCTCTCGCCAAAGAGCCACCCGATCGTCGCTCCGTCCTGGAACAGCGAATTCATCCACGGATACGGATGGGGGTTGTTCGGCGGGGTCGACCCGTAGACCGTGTTGCACCCGGTATGGGCCGCCATCGCCATGACGCACTGGCCATTGTCCAGCCGGCCGTCGAGAGCCTGCAGGTCTTTGTGATTGAACGACTCCTGCTCGAGCACCGTCGCCAGTGCGTCGACGACCTCCTCATCCGATATCGGGCCGCGCGCCTCGAGTCGAGCGTCGGTATCGCTGGCGCTGTCGCCACCAAGTCCCATGATGACGTGTGCGACCGTGCGAACGAAGAGCGCGTGCTGCTCAGGGTGCAACGCGGCCAGGGCCGCCAGCCCCTCGACACCATCTTGACGGAGCGCACCCGCCTTCTCGGAAAACCGATCCGCCTTAGCGTGATACAGCGGTCGCATATAGGCCTCGGTCAGCGACGCGATAGCCCGCAAGACACTCTTCTCGCCACATCCGGCACAGGCGCCATCGCCTGACACCAGCGCGTCGTAGTTGCGACGCACCATCAAGTGATTCCGCAGGGTCGCCGTCTTGGAATCGACGGGGTGTTCGTCGTTGTAGAACCCGAGGAATTTCTGGTCCGTATCTGGCAGCAGGTCGAGAAACGCCGTGCCGGTCTCGTGCTCCGCATTGACCTGCTCGGTTTCGGCCACCATGCGCAACGCATCGTGGTCACCACACGCGGTAACGCACGCCGCACACCCCTTGCAGAGGTCGGACACGAAAATCGAGAACACGCCGCCACTCCCCGGATTCTTCTTCTCCGGCCCTCTGAAGATCGCGTTGACCTTGTTGTAGGCGACCGGTGCCTGCTCGACGATGGCGAGGAACTGTTCGCGGGCCGTGTCTGAAAAGCCGTTCAGGTCGGCGGCTGCCTCGCGGACGAGTTGGGGAAACGGGGTGAGGGTCTTGCTGCCGACCGCATCGTTCATCAGCGCCCGCGTTCGTTTCTCGAGCTCTGGTACGTGGGCGATCAGCTTGGCCCGGTCGCCTGTGTCCTCGACGTAGTTGTTGATGGCGGTCCGGAGGACCGTCTCGACGTCCTGCGAACAATTCGGGAGAGCCGTATCCGGGCACACCGCGATGCACTCCATACACTGGGTGCAGTTCTCGGCGATGAAGAGCGGCGTCTCTCGGCGGGCGACGTACTTGGACGCCGTGTCACCGGTCCCGGCCGCCATCACGCTCATTGCGGCCAGCGGTGAGGCCGGCTGGTCGTAGCCGTAGTCAGACCGGAACTCGGCGTCGAATGTCCCGACCTGCGTGACCGGGGTCCGCTCGGTCTGTCCCTCTGGCAATGGGTGCGAGCGGCAAGTTGGGCACCCTGCGCCGCCGCTGGCGCCGTCAATGTCGAGCGGCAGCATCGGCAGGCCACGAAGCGTGGAACGATCCGCCGCGGTGATTTCGCCCACCTTGATCTCGGTCACACGACCGAAACCCTGGGTCATGACCGTCATGTTGGACTCGATGACGCCCTGACCCAATTTGCCAAATTTCTTCTGATACTGATTGCGGACGACTTCTTCAAACTGCTCGTTGCTGATTGCGAAGTCCTGGAGCAACGGGGACACTTTGAAGAAGGCTCCAAGAAACGCATTGCCCTGCATCCTGAGTTGCAGGTCAGCGCGATTGGTCGCCTTGCGAGCGATATCAAACCCAGACAGCGTAAACACCCGGATCTTCTTGTCCAGGATCTGCGTACGAGCCCAGATCGGTAGCCGCTCCCAGGCTTCCTCGGCCGTTTCGTCAGACTCCCATATCAAGGCACCGCCTTCGGACATCCCGTCCAGCGGATTGCAATGGGTGAAGGCTTTGGGGTCGCAACAGAGCACCACATCGACATGCCGCAGGTCGCAGTTCACCCGGATGCGTTCAGGCGCCACCACGAGGAAGTATGAGGTTGGCGCCCCCTTCTTTTCTGACCCGTATTTGGGATTGGCGCTGACGTGGATCACCTCTTTGAGGCGACCAAATTCGTCCAGCTCGGTGTGGCGCGCCGAGAGGAAATCGTTGAAGTCACCAATGATCGCGCCCAAGTTCTTCCCGGTCGTGATCGCTCCCCAGCCACCGATCGAGTGGAATCTGACCGCGATGGCACCCTCGGGAAGCAACGAGGGCGTCTCCTCAGACTTGACTTCGTACGGGTGGGGAACACCGAGCACAAAGAAGGACGCCCCGTCTTTCGCGGTACGACCATCCGACCTCGGCCGATCCGATGTGGCGTACTCATACGCACCCAGGATGTGCTCGGGACGAAAGTCACGGGACCCCAGCCCGTAGATGCCGTTGAAGATCCGCGGGACGTCGGCAGGTGCGATGGCAGGAAACCCTTCCTCGAGCGGATGGCCCTCGATGACCATCGCCTTGTTGAGCGCGGTTCGAATGTCGCGGCCGAGCGGATTGTCTCCGGCCAGTGGCTCATCCGTCCGCTCCAGAACGATGGCGTTGCGCTTCCCGGCAAGCGCCTTGGCCATGGCGTGCTCGGGGAACGGCCGGATCACGTTGACATGGATCGAACCGACGCTGGCGCCCCTGGTCTGGCGCAAGTAGTCGACGGCCGCTTCGCAATTTTCGGCCGCCGATCCCAGAGAAATGAACACGGTCTCGGCATCCTCGGTCTTGTACTCCGTCAGCAGACCGTAGTGACGCCCCGTGAGACGACCGAACTCTTCGTGCGACTCCACCAGATACTGGAGAATCGGCTCGATGAAGTTGTTCCGGCGGGCCGCCACGCCCTGCATGTAATGCTCCTGGTTCTGGACCGGACCCAGCAGCACCGGATTGGCCAGGTCGTACATCTTGGGCACCCGCCGGCGCGTGGGACCAAACAGCGTGCGCTGGGCCTCGGTCGGGCACTCGATGATGTCTTCCGGCGCCCCCAGGAACTGTCGGATGAGCTCTGCCTCGTGCTTGTAGAAGGTCCGCTCCAGGTGCGTGGTCAGAAACCCATCCTGCACGTTCATGCCGGGGGTCAGACTCTTCTCCGTCACCCGGCGCAAGATGAGCGCTTGGTCCGCGGCCTGCTGGGCGTCCTTGCCGAACACGATGATCCAACCGGTGTCGAGCACCCCGTTGATATCGTCGTGGCCGCAGTGCACGTTGAGCGCGTGCTTGGTCAGCGCGCGTGCGCCGACCTGGACGACCATGGTCGAGGCCTTGCCAGGCGCGTGATAGTACTGCTCAGAGGCGTAGGGAAGACCTTGGCCTGACGTGAAATTGGTCACCCGCCGACCACACACGGAGTAGGCGGTGGCTCCGCCCTGCGCCGCGTGCTCGCCCTCGGCTTCAATCGCGGTGGTGCTGCGACCAAAGACGTTGAGGTTCCCTTCCGCGAACGACTGCTGATACAGCTCGCCACCCTCCGTGGACGGGGTGATGGGATAGTAGACGCCGGCGTCCGTCACCCGAGCTTCGGTGTGATACGCGACGAGCTGGTTGCCGTTTGCCGTGACCCGAATGCCAGGATAGGCGGGCTTGTCCCCGACGGTGTTGGTGTCCTTCCCCATGACACTCATGCTCCAGTACCTCTATGGCGGCTACCCGGTCTCACCGGGTCGTTGCGGACTATTCCTTTTATCGGTATGTATCTAAGTTATTTTATCCGCGACCGGACACTTGCGGCAACGCCCGCGCCCGTCCTGCGCTCCTAAACGAGCTTTAACTTGTTGACCCTTGGTCGGTTAGGGTCGAAACAGAAAGCGCCTGACAAGCTGAGTGTTCGACCTGTCGCGGCCCGATTGACGACCGGTCCTCAGCACCACATAGCCCGAGGAACCTTTCCACCCAGCGGTGAGCCGGTCGACCCTCTGATCACGCATTCCCGTCTGGAGAACATCGGACCGCAAAAGAGACCCCATGGGCGAACAGACCGTCACCAAGCATGCGCGTGCACACGGGAGCCTGCTCGCGCCGGCTGAGAAGCGGGCCCTCATCTGGATGGCCGAACGCTTGCCGGGAACGTATCTCGCCACGACGCATGGGCGTCTTCCGCACCGCGCGTCTGAAAGTCGGTCCGACCGAGCTCAGAATCCTGCCGGCCGTCGGCACGGTCTATCTGCTCTACAAGCCGTGGGTCGTTGTCGGGGGCACGCCCTACCGTCTGTTCGACGTTGGCGGCATCGTCACCATCGCCGGCACGGGTCTCGCGGTCGCCCGCAACACGCGCGGCCTCTATCGCGCGAAGCCGCTACCCCGATGACCAACCGGACTCCGGCGCATTCGACCGCCAGACGGTAGGTCGCTTTGCTACGTCATCGGTGGACCACGTGCTTCGGCCCATCACACGGACACAGCCCATATTCGGACGAACCGCACAAGGTAGAATCACGGTGCAACGAGCAGGATGACCTCGCGCGGGGCGTACGCCTGCGCGTTTCTCAACCACTGAATCGACACCAGAGGCAGACGCAATGACGGATCGGATTGAAGCGGGAACGCTCCAGGTTGATAAGGAACTCTACGATTTCATCAACAATGAGGCACTGCCGGGCACCGGCGTGTCCCCCGAGTCCTTCTGGTCAGGTCTCGACCGACTGGTGCACGACCTCTCACCTCGAAATCGTGAACTGCTGGCGACCCGAGACGACCTGCAGGCCAAGATCGACGATTGGTATCAGGAGAACCGAGACCAACCGATAGACCTCCCCGACTACAAAGCGGTGCTCCAGGAGATCGGCTACCTCGTGCCGGAAGGCGACGACTTCACCGTGAGCACGGCCAACGTCGACCCCGAGATCTCGACCATCGCGGGACCGCAGCTAGTGGTACCGGTCACCAACGCGCGGTATGCACTGAACGCCGCCAATGCCCGTTGGGGCAGCCTGTATGACGCGCTGTATGGCACCGACGCGATCTCTGAGGCGGACGGCGCCGAACGGGCCGGAGCCTACAACAAGGTGCGGGGCGACCGCGTCATCGCCTTTGCACGCGCGTTTCTCGACTCCACCGCTCCGCTCACTGCCGGCAGCCACGCCGACGCCACGTCCTATGCCGTCGCCGACGGCGCCTTGGCGGTGACGTTGCGGGACGGCAGCGTCACCGCGCTCGCCACCCCGACGATTCTTGCCGGCTATACGGGCAATGCCGCGGCCCCGTCGGCGGTACTCCTCAAGCACAACGGTCTCCACGTCGAAATCACGATCGACCGCGATCACCCGGTTGGTCGGGACGACGGGGCGGGGGTCAGAGACGTCGTGGTGGAGGCGGCCATGACCACGATCATGGACCTTGAGGATTCGGTCTCAACGGTCGACGCGGCAGACAAGGTGGTGGCTTACCGCAACTGGCTGGGCCTGTTGAGAGGCGACCTGACCGACAGTTTCGAAAAGGGCGGCAAGATGGTCGACCGCGCCCTGAATCCGGACCGGGTCTACACCGCCCCGGACGGGTCAACGGTCTCCTTGCAGGGACGCAGCCTGATGTTGATCAGGAACGTCGGACATCTCATGACCAACCCTGCGATTCTGGACAGGGACGGCAATGAGGCACCGGAGGGCATTCTCGATGCGATGATCTCGTCGATGATCGCCATCCACGATCTGAAGATTCGTCAGAACAGCCGGGCCGGCTCCGTCTACATCGTCAAGCCGAAGATGCACGGTCCTGACGAGGTCGCGTTTACCGACCAGTTGCTGGGACAGGTGGAAGATGCGCTGGGGCTTGAGCGCTACACGCTGAAAATCGGCATCATGGATGAAGAGCGTCGCACCACGGTCAACCTCAAGGAGTGCATCCGGGCCGCGAAGGACCGGGTGTTCTTCATCAACACCGGCTTCCTCGACCGCACCGGCGACGAGATGCATACCGCGATGGAATCGGGCCCGATGATTCGCAAGGCGGACATGAAGTCATCCGCCTGGATGACTACCTACGAAGACTGGAACGTCGATGTCGGCCTGGAATGCGGTCTGCCGGGCCACGCGCAGATCGGCAAGGGCATGTGGGCCATGCCGGACCTGATGGCCAACATGCTGGAGGCCAAGATAGGTCATCCGCAAGCCGGCGCCAACACCGCCTGGGTGCCATCACCGACCGCCGCCACCCTGCACGCCACTCACTATCACCAGGTCGATGTCGCGTCGCGACAAGACTCCTTGCGGTCCCGGCCCCACGCCAATCTCGACAAGATTCTGACGATTCCGAGGGAAGACAATCCCGCCTGGTCACCGGAGGATATTCAGCAGGAGTTGGACAACAATGCCCAGGGTATCCTCGGGTACGTGGTGCGCTGGATCGACCAGGGTGTCGGCTGCTCGAAGGTACCGGACATCAATAACATCGGACTGATGGAGGACCGCGCGACGCTACGTATCTCCAGCCAGCACATCTGCAACTGGCTCCACCATGGCATCTGCAGCGAAGACCAGGTCCGCGAGACCCTGGAACGGATGGCCGCGGTGGTCGATGGCCAAAACGCCGACGACTCTAAGTATCGGCCAATGGCTCCCAATTTCGATAAAAGCGTCGCATTCCAGGCCGCCAGTGATCTGGTGTTCAAGGGACGCGAACAGCCGAACGGCTACACGGAGCCTATCCTCCACGCACGCCGCCGCGAAGCAAAAGCGAAGTTCGGTTCCTAGAGGGGTAGGAAGAACATCCAGCCTTCCTCGAGTCGCTGTTCGGTTCGAGCGCGCCCGTCACCCGCGCCACAGATAACACGAGTCTGCTGCTGGCAGGCCTCGAGCACAGTCTGGAAATTCGCGTCGACCTCCGGGTGATTCCGGCCGGACGGGTTTGGTCCGAGCCCGAGATCCATCGCCATGTCTCCCGGGATTACCATGATGGCGCTGACTGGCGCCTCCAGAATCTCGTGGATGTTGTCGACGGCCTCCTGCGACTCGATCATCGCCACAGCGAACAACTCGCCCTCCGGATTGAGCGGCCAGACATCAGCCTTGCTGGCGTACTCGGCCCCATCCATCCCCCACAGACGCATCGCGCCACCAGGTCCCCACCCCCGCTCACCCCGCGGCTCGGACGGCGCTGACGAGCTTTCTTGCGGCGGGTAGCGCATGGCCTGAACAAATCTTACCGCCTCCTCCTTGGTGTCCACGTGCGGCAAGATGACCCCGTAGCCGCCGATGTCGAGCACCTGCTTCACGGCCCACTTAAAGTCCTCGTCTCCCTCCTGGGGAATGCGCACGAGCGGGGCCAGCCGCATTCGGCCGTCGGGGTCGCGGTCCTCATTCATCTCCGCGAGTACCTCCTGCACGAGCGCGCCGGAAAACGGCGAATGTTCCATGTCGACGAAACGCCAGTGCTCATTCGCCACGGCGGCCTGACCGTTCTCTATCGCCTCGATCACTTTGTTGAGACGGGCCGGTCCCTGCGCCTGCGCCCAGCTCGGCGCGAGCAGCATTCCAAGCCCCACCGCGCCCAGAGCCAAACAGCGACCCAGTCGGATCCAGTTGGTCGTGACCAGACGTGTCGATTCCACATTCATCATCGTTTCCCCTTCGTACCGAAGGCACCCAAGCCATACTGCGCCCCGCAGGCGTGAATTCTGTGTGCCCATAATGGCCGTACTCGGACCGACACGCAATCTTGAATGTGCGCGAAGACGCGATGCCGGCTGGTGCCGGCGGTGTACTGCCCATGGTCGACGCTCGGCGGGTGGAGGCTGAACAGGCGCGCCGGTGCGACCTTGCGGTGGGAGCGTGCCCCTGAGTGACCAACCAGCCACCTCGCCAGGCAACCTACAGCAAGCCGACCAGCGGTCCTAGCCAGACCATGAGCACCGTAATCAGGACGACCCAGCACGCGCTGAGAATTACGCCCGGCGTGAGCATGTCGAGCATGCGGTAGTAGCCCTTGGTGTAGGTGACGAGCGGGACCGCATCCAACGGCAGAAGGAAGGCGCACGAGGCCGTGAAGGCGACGGGCAGGGCATAGAGAGCAGGGTTTTGACCAGTTGACAGCGCGAGAAGAGCGAGCGGCGGAATCAGCACCGAGTTGATCACCGGCCCGATCGGCAGCGCCAGATGGATGACGACGGTGAATGCGCTCACCAGCGCCACGATGCCCACACGGCTCCAATCCTCCAACCCGCCGAGCGACCCATCGACCAGCCATTGCGCCAACCCAGTCTCGACCGAAGCGGCCCCCAGCGCCGTCACCCCGCCGACCATCAGCAACGCCTCCCAGCCGATACCGCGCTCCACCTCCTTCCACGTGAACAGCCGCATGCCGGGCAAGAACATCGTGATCGCGCCGAGCAAACTGACCAGCACCACGTTGAGCGCCGGAACCCAGGTGCTAAGCACCCAGAGCACGATCATCGTGCCGAGGATGACCAGCACCCGCCACTCTCGTCCGCTGACCGGTCCGAGTGCGGCACGTTCCGTCGGCACGTCGCCGACCGCCGTGACGTGCGCCATCTCCGGCGGATAGAACCGCAGGAGGATCTGGACGGACAGGGGCAACAGGATAACCACCATCGGCACCCCAATGACCATCCAGTCGAGGAATCGAATAGTAACGTTGCCGTATTCCTGGATAAAAAAAATGCCCAGAATGTTGATGGAACTTCCCGCGGGGGTGGCCACCCCTCCGATGAGCGCCGCGAACGGAATACCAATCATCAATGCTTTCGCGAAACTCGACCGGCCGGGTGTCAGTCCCATCTTTCCAAAGAGGCCCAGCGCCAGCGCCATAAAAATCGCCGTGGCCGGCACGTCCGACATGATGGTCGAGATCAGGCACGTACCCACCATGAATACGAGCACGACCCGACGGCTGTCGGTCCCGGCCTTCGATAGCAACCAGAGCGAGAAACGCTGATCCAGGCCTGAACTGATAAAGGCCTGGGCGACGATGAACATCGCGAGCACGAAGAAGAACACCGGGCTGATGAAGTTGGTGAACGCGGTGGGCAGATCGGCTACGCCGAAAATCGGCAGGAGGACGACCGCCAGCAACGACGTCACCCCGACCGGCACCGCTTCGGTCGTCCACAGGATGAGCACCACCGCAAAGATGGCCGCCATCCGCTGGCCGTCCGCTGGCAAGGCCTCCGGGCCTGGCACGATCACCACCAGCAGCGCTACCAGTGCGGCAGCCGCCACGCCAATGAATGCCACAGGGGAACTGGAGGGCGGTTCGCTCGCTGTCAACGGTGGGATGTTCTGTGACGTGGCCATGTGACTGTCGGTGTGCGCCAACCTTCTTGGTCCGACTCAGCATGTAACAATAGCCGCACTCGCCCCCGCCGGCACTCGAAATGGTCACTGAACGCACGACGTCTTCCGGCCCACACACTACCGAGAACCTGCTAGACGCGGGCGATCTGCCAATTTTCTTCACTATCGACCAGCTTGACGCGCTCGACCCGGCTCGGCCCAACCACGGCGTGGGACAGCAGGTCCGGGTGTGTGCACGGTCGCTCACTGGCATGCAGAAGGAGGCTATCGTGGGGTCGTCTCGACCCGGCTGCCTGTGGCGACTGGCCAGCGACGAAGGTCCCTATCTGGACGGGTTCGATGCCGCCCCCTGTCCCCTGTCGTTCATGACGGTCGGCATGGTGTCGTCCTACATGGACGCACTGCGAGCAGCGGCGCAACGGCGGTCGCTCGACATCCGCGACCTCACACTGACCCAGGACAACCGCTACACGATGGCAGGCTCGGCTCTCCAAGGCACCATGACCGGAGGAGCCTTGCCGGTCGCGCTCGAAGTGCGAATCGACGTCGACGCCGACGATGACGCGGTGAGCGACCTCGTAACCGAGGCTGTCGGGGCCGCGCCGGCGAACGGATTGCAGCGCGAGCGGCATACCTCACGGTTCACCCTGACGGTCAACGGCGAGCCGCTACCACTCGACCGGGCGACCCCGCTCCCGGACGCGGCTGCGCCTGACCCGGACCGTCTGTTTTCGTGCGTCGAATCGGCGGCGGGTCCCGACCGGGGGCACGTCAGACGCCTCGAAGCGGTGACGCCGGTCGCCAGCGGCGCCGGCTCGAGTTTCCGAGCCGAGCAGCGACGCGAGTTACACGTACGCGCCATCTGCCGCCAACGCCCAGACGGCGTCAAGGAGATCGAACAGCAACTCCACCGCCCGCTAGGGTCCACCTTTCAGTTCCTGTCGGACGAAGGGAAAGCGCGAGGAGGCTCTGGAACGGCACCCGATGCGGCAAGCTACATGGCGGCCGGGGTGGCCTTCTGCTTCATGACGCAGCTTGGCCGATTCGCGACGATCACGAAGCACAACTTGTCCAGCTACCGCGTGGTGCAGGACACCCACTTCCGGCCAGGTGAGGGAGGGGAAGCCGGCACGGCCGGTGACGTCACGACCCATGTCTTCCTCGACACGCTAGACGGGACGGACTTTGCCCGACACTGCCTTGACATGGGGGAACAGACCTGTTTCCTCCACGCGCTCTACCGGACCCCACTGGAGCCGATCGTCACGATCACGCGGGTGTGTGACGCCACTTGACTGCCGGCGGGTTCGGATAGAGCGTAGGGCGCCTCCCAGGGCCGGACCGCGTGTACCGCCCGCCGCGGGCAAATCTAATCCGATAGAAAATCCAACACGCCCGCCGTGAAGGCGTCGGCCTGCTCCACATTCGAGAGGTGCGCCGCGTCCAGATCAAGCCGGTGCGAGCCAACCACGCGTTTCTGAACCAGTTCGCCGAGCGCCGGCGGGGTCGCCAGATCGTGGCGACCGGTGATGACCAATGTCTCCGCTCCGATCTGGCCGATCTCGTCCCTCAGATCGGCATCGCGCAATACGGCACAACCGCCGACATAGCCATCCACCGGGCAGCTCAGCAGCATGGACCGAAATCGTTCTACCGTCGCCGGCTCCCGGTCCCGGAACCGGTCGCTGAACCACCGGGCGATTCCGCCCTGGGCGACAGCCGCGATGCCTTCCGCTCGAACCACCCGGATCCGCTCGGCCCAACCGTCGCGGGTCCCAAGACGGGCCGCGGTATTGGCCGCGACGATCCGACCCACCCGGTCGGGCGCATGCACCCCGAGCCATAGTGCAGTCAGGCCGCCGAGCGACACCCCGCAGACATGCGCGTGGTCGACGCCGGCCGCGTCAAGGACCGCCAGCGCATCTCGTCCCAATCGACCCAGTGTGTATGGCCCCACCGGCGGCTGGGACCGGCCATGGCCTCTGGCGTCATACCGAATGAGGCGGAACACACGCCGGAAGCGCTCTCGCTGGGGTGCCCAGAGTTCGCTTGTCGTCCCGAGCGAATGCAGCAGCAGACATGCCGGCGCCTCGTCGGGCCCTTCGATGTCACAGGCAAGACGGCACCCGTCGACCGTCGTGACCCTGGCCTCCGCCAGCGTCACCGACCTCGCTCCGCGTACCGACTCAGCACGCGGTCGATGAATACCCGCGTCGCACCCAGATAGTGCTCTGGGGTCAGGCACCGAGCAATTGCAGCCCCATCCAAGTGCTGCGTCACCAACGGATCGTCGGCGAGCACGTCCGCCAACGGGCGGCGCTCCTGGCGCGCGCGGCGGCACGCCGCCTCGACACACGCGTGGGACTCTGCCTTCCCGAGGGCCGGAGCCAGCGCCATCGCCACAGATTCGGCCAGCGCCAACCCCCCGGTCGCGTCCGCATTCTCGCGCATCCGCTCCGGATCGACCACGAGCCCGCCCAGCGCGTCAGCCAACGCCTGACCACCGGCAGCGGACACCACGACCAGGTCCGGCAGCGCGTCCCATTCCGCCTGCCAGGCACCGAGCCCACGCTCGTGCTCGTGGACCATCGCCCCAAGCACTGTGGCGACCAATCCCGGGACCCGGGTGGCGGACGCCAGCGCCACCGACGCTCCCACGGGGTTCCGTTTGTGCGGCATCGTCGACGAGACGCCCCGGCCGTCGGCCGGCTGCTCCCATGCCTCGCTCACTTCAGTCTGCGCCAACAACCCCAGATCGCGGGCGATCTTGCCGAGCGTTCCGCTAGCCACCCCCAGCGCACACGCCAGCTGCGCCAGCCGGTCACGGTGGCTGTGCCAGGGCGTATCCGCGACGCGGAGTCCAAGTCGCTCGGCCAGTGCGGCGGCCACCGCCGGCCCGTCGGTGCCAAGCGACGCCAACGTGCCAGTCGCCCCACCAAATTGCAGCACCAACGCCTCCCCAAGGGCAGCATGGAGGCGAGATCCAACGCGAACGAGGGCATCAAGCCATCCGGCCGCCTTCAGCCCGAACGTAATCGGGGTCGCCTGCTGCACCCACGTACGACCGATCATTGGCGTGTCCGCGTACCGTCGCGCCAACTCGGCCGCGGCGTCAGACGCAGTCGCCAGGTGGGCGCAGACCGTGGGCACGCTGGCGCGCAACTGCAAGACCAACCCGGTATCCATGATGTCCTGGCTCGTCGCGCCCCAGTGCACGTACCGCGCCGCGACCGGGTCGGTCTCCGCGACCCGCTGGGTCAGGTGACGCACGACCGGCACCGCGGGAATCCCGCCATGGGCCATCTCTGCCGCGATGACCGCGTGATCGTAAAGGTCGGCACGCGCGGCTGCCCTGATGGGCGCCACGCAACTTGGCGGCACCACCCCGACCGACGCCTCCGCTTCGGCGAGTTCCGCCTCGACATCCAGCATCATCTGCAACTGGACCACGGCGTTGAACTGCGCTGCGACTTCGGCCTCGCCCAGCAGCAAGTCGTGCAACCGACCGCCGACGGTCCTCGTCGACTTGTTACTGCCGCTCATGATTAGGGCCACGTATTCGGCAGTACCTAGACATCGAAGAACACCGTCTCCGCGGGTCCCTGCAGCACAATCTCGACGTGGTACACGCCGTCGCGTTGAATGGCAATAAGCGTCGACCGACGGTCCGCCGGCACCTGCAACAGCACGGGGTCCTGCGCGTTCGTCGCCTCGTCGTCGAAGTATATGCGGGTCACCAGTCTGGCCAGCAGCCCCCGCGCGAACAAGCCGACAACCAGATGTGGCGCCTGGAGCCGGTCGTCGGGACCCGCCACGGGGCCAGGCTTGATCGTCTCGATGGCAAAGCCGCCTTCAGCGTCGGTGGGGATACGTCCGAATCCGCTGAACCGATCCACCGAGTCGCAGCCGCGGGAGGCGTCCGGGTGATTCCAGCGCCCGTCTGCGTCCGCTTGCCAGATCTCGACGAGCGCGTCGGACACCGGCGCACCCTGCCCGTCACGCACCGTCCCCGTGACGGTGACCCGCGTGCCGAGGGTGCCCGGCGGCGCGATGGACACCGACGGCCGCTCGGGGATGAGCACCCCGAAGAACGGTCCGATCGTCTGTGATGGGGTCGGTCCAGGCATGCTAGTTTCCTGCACTCGTTCGCGAAGACGTTCCACGGCGAAGCATCCCGCCTGACAGCGTTGCTCCTCGGTCGAACGTCCCCGATGTACCCTGTCGTCGCAGCGTGGCCGCCAGCCGCCGCATCCGCGAGGTTACCCGAAAGCTACGGTGACGGGACATTAGAACCCGGTCGGCGTGGCATCGCGCCCGCGCAGCACGATGTCGAACCGATACCCAAGGGCCGTCAACGGTTCGGTCAACCCGAGATCGAACGCCGACACCAGGCGTCGGCGCGCGCGTTCGCTCGGGATGCTGTTAAAAATCGGATCAAGCGGCAACAGTGGATCGCCGGGGAAGTACATCTGGGTCACGAGTCGGGTCAGGAAACTCTGTCCGAAGACCGAGACGTGCACATGGGCCGGCCGCCAAGCGTTGTCGTGATTGTTCCACGGGTAGGCGCCCGGCTTGACGGTCACGAACCGATAGCGCCCATCCGAGTCAGTCAGCACCCGGCCGGCACCGGTGAAGTTGGCGTCGAGCGAGGCATCATGGGTGTCGCTCGCGTGCGCATACCGACCGGCCGCATTCGCCTGCCAGATCTCGACCAATGTGTCGGGTACCGGCCGGTCGTCCTCGTCGACGACTCGGCCCGCGATGACAATCCGCTCTCCGATCGGCTCACCCGCATGCTGCCGGGTCAGGTCGTGGTCCAGCAACCCGATCGACGCATCGCCGTGGGCCGGACCGGTAATCTCCGACAACGTCTGCGGCACGATCACGAGCGGCTGCGTGGGATGACGCAGCGCCGTAGACCGATAGGATGGCGAATCGTTAGGTGGAACGTCATCGGTGCGCAGCCGACGATACCCCCGCAGCTGAACCTCAGCGTTGTCCATTGGCCGCCCCAGTCCCCCTCCCCCGATTCGCGAACGCTGATCGTACCGCGCGTCCCCAACAGCGTCCAGGGCGCGCGACAATGCGTAGGTAAAGTCCACCCCTCTGAGGAAGGATCCCATACACTCTTGCGATGCCTACATTGACGGTTGAAGGGTTCGGTAGCTGTGACGTCCCCGCGAACACCAGACTCGTCCTGGCGCTCGAGCAACTCGCGAAGGTTGACGTGATGCACGCCTGCGGCGGCAACGCGCGCTGCACCACATGTCGAGTCGAGTTACTCGACGGCGAACCGACGAAGACGACGGCAGCAGAGCAAGCCTGCCTCGAGGCGCGGGGTCTGACCGGTGTTCGACTGTCGTGCCAGATCCTGTGCGACCACGACATGACGGTGCGCGCCATCAGCCGGCTTGAGGGTAGCGGCCGACCCGACGCCGGCGGAACCCCAGCCGAAGAGATCACGCCGCCCGCCGAATGGGTGTAATGGTTCTTCCTTAGACAGGGCTGCACCACAGCCAGATGGACTGTGACTGAGGAAGCAACGCCGCCGGCCTGGATACCCTGCCCGGAAACGTCTTAGTCGTCCCCAGCGTGTGCCCGGCCGCGTAGCGCCTTCACTTCGCCCCGACGGCGCTTCCCCTCGAGCCGGCGGGCGCCGCCCCCCGGCTTGGGCTTCGTCGGACGGCGCACGGCGGGCCGTCTTGACGCGTGCTCGAGCAGCTCGGCCAGGCGGGCCCGCGCGGCGACCCGATTCTGTCCCTGGGTCCGGTGCTCACGGCTGTCGATAATCAGCACCCCGGCAGCGGAGATCCGGCTTCCAAGCTGCTCGATGAGGCGTGCCTTGGTCTCGTGTGGCAGGGACGAGTTCGTCACATCGAACCGCAACTCGACCGCCGTCGCGACCTTGTTGACATTCTGGCCGCCAGGTCCGGACGCTCGCACGAAGCGTTCTTTGAGTTCGTGTGCCTCGATGGCGATCGTCTCAGAAAGCTTGATCATCGTTCTGTCGCGATCAGCGCGCGTCCTCGAGAATGAATTCCGCGCCCTTCTCGGCGATCATCACGGTCGGCGCGTTGGTGTTGCCGGACGAGATACGCGGCATCACCGACGCGTCGATGATCCTGAGTCCGGCGATCCCGCGCACGGTGAGGCGGTCGTCAACGACCGCCAGATCGTCGTGTCCCATCCTGCACGTGCCGACAGGATGAAAAATAGTTGAACCTAGATCGCGCGCCGCGCCGACCAGCTCCTCGTCGCCCTCGACCTCTAGGCCGGGCTTCCATTCGCTCGGCTCGAATCGCGCGAGCGCGTTTGCCTTCATAATCCGACGCGTAAACCGCAGACCCGTCACGGCAACCCGCAGGTCCGCCTCGGTCGACAGATAGTTCAATGTGATCGCCGGCGCGTCGAGCGGATCAGCGCTCTTGACCCGCACGTGTCCGCGGCTCGTCGGCTGCAGGTTGCACACCGACGGCGTGATCGCATTGAACGTATGCAGGGGGTCGCCGAACTTATCGAGTGACAACGGTTGCACGTGCCACTCCATGTTCGCCGACTCGCGCGACGGATCACTCTTGGCGAACGCACCCAGCTGAGACGGCGGCATGGTCAGCGGCCCGGTCTTGAAGAACAGGTATTCGAGCCCCATCGCCGCCTTACCAAACAGCGAGTTCACCCGTGTGTTCAGCGTAACGGTGTTCTTCACTTTGTACACCGTCCGAATCTGAAGGTGGTCGTGCAGGTTCTCACCGACACCGGGCAAGTCGTGCTCGACCGCAATATTCCGTTCCTGGAGCACCGAACCAGGACCGATACCGGACAGCTGCAAGATTTGCGGTGAACCGATGGCGCCGGCGGCGAGAATCACTTCCCGTCGCGCGTTAAGTCTGTCACCGCCGACCAGGAGAACCCCGGTCGCCCGTCTGGCAGAGCCGATTGAGTCACCCGATTCGAGGAGGAGCCGGTCGACCTGCGCGCCGGTCCGCACCGTCAGGTTCGGTCGGTCCATGATCGGCCGCAGGTACGCTTTCGTCCCGCTCCAGCGCCGGCCACCGCGCTGGTTCATTTGAAAATAGGCGGTACCCAAGTTGTCGCCGCGATTGAACTCGGGGATCTTGGAAATGCCGCACTCCTCTGCGGCATCGCGCCAGGCGTCCAGAATCTCCCAGCTGACCCGCTTCTCCTCGACGCGCATCTCACCGCCGACCCCGTGAAACTCGTCGGCGCCATGCTGGTAGTCCTCCGAGCGCTTGAACACCGGCAGCACATCATCCCAGGACCAGCCGCGGTTGCCGAGCGAAGCCCAGTGGTCATAGTCAGTCTTCTGCCCGCGCATGTAGATCATGGCATTGATCGACGAACAGCCGCCGAGCACCTTGCCTCGCGCGTAGCCGATGGTCCGTCCGTTCAGCCCCGGGTCAGGCTCGATCGTGTAGCACCAGTCGGTGCGCGGATTGCCGATCGTGTAGAGGTACCCGACCGGGATGTCGATCCAGAAATAGTCGTCCTTGCCGCCCGCTTCGAGCAACAACACGCTAGCGCCCGGATCGGCGGACAGCCGATTGGCGAGTACACAGCCCGCTGTCCCGCCTCCAATGATGATGTAGTCGTGGCTCACGAAGGGATCCTAGCTTAGACGGGCGGCGCCCCGAACCCCACGCGGCCGCTCCGCGGGAACCCCGAGTGCGCCACCCCGCGACCGCGGGCCGCGCATTCTTGCCCGCCCGGCGCCGGGCGGGCGTTCCCCAACCGGCGCTTGACTTAGACGGGGGCTCCGCCCCGGACCCGCCGGGTGGGACGGTTCGCCGCACCTCGCACAGGTCGCCAGCCGTGGTTATAATCGCGGTCTCCGGCTCGAACATCGCGACGACCACATTGAGAGTCCATCAATATGAGAACGCTTTTCGCTCCTGCCGTCATTGCTCTTGTCGGCGGACTCACGGCCTGCGCCGGCGGCGCGCCTGAAGAACCGGTCAGCTCAGTCGTCGCCTACGAGGGCGCCACCCTGATTACGGGTGACGGCGGCCCCCCGCTTGGGGGCGGAGTGCTGGTGGTCGATGAGGGTGTGATCACCGACGTCGGATTGGCCGCCAACGTCACGATTCCTGAAGGTGCGACCATCGTCGACCTGACCGGCAAGACCGTGATGCCGACGCTGGTCGATCTGCACGGGCACGTCGGATTCGTCGATGACCTGAGCTTCGACAACGCCAACTACACCCGTGAGGTCATCACCGACCAGCTCGACCGCTATGCGTATCACGGCGTCGGGGTCATCGTCTCTCTGGGCACCGACCCGGGCGACCAGGCGTTCGGTATCAAGGCGGACCAGGAAACCGGTATCCTCGGCGGCGCCCGCCTCCACACCGCGTTCCGGGGAATCGCGCGTCCCGAGGCCGGTCCCGGGGCGCCGACCATGCGACCCACTGCGTTCGGGGCCTCGACGGTGGAGGAAGCGGTCGGGTTCGTCGAGGAGATCGCCGCGACCAACGCGGACTTCCTGAAGATCTGGGTTGACGACAGAGGGGGGTCGGTCGAGAAGCTCGGGCCGGACCTCTACGGACCCATCATCGAGGCGGCACACGAGCGTAACCTCCGCGTGATCGCCCACATCTTCTTCGCGGAGGATGCCCGGGAGCTCGTAGCCGCAGGGGTAGATGGCTTCGCCCATCTGGTCCGCGATGTCGAGATGGACGACGAGTTGGTAGCCGAGATCGTCGAGAACGACGTCTTCGTGATGCCGAACCTGGCCGTCTCCGAGCGGGGACGGAACGCTGAGCCACCGGCCTGGGTCGATCATCCCTTACTGGCAGAATCCGTCTCGCCCGAAGTCATCACGCGCATCCGGGAGTCGTATGCCAATCGAACACCCGAAGCGGCGGCCCAAGGGACCGAGTCGTTCGCTATGATGCTGCGCAGTCTGAAGAAGTTGTCCGACGCCGGGGCTCGGCTGGTCCTGGGCGCCGACACGGGGATCCAAGACCACATCCAGGGCTACATGGAGCACCACGAACTCGAGTTGATCGTCGAAGCCGGGATCTCACCCGCCAAAGCGATCCAGATCGCCACCAGCGCCCCGGCCGAGGTCCTCGGAGTCAACACCGGTCTCCTCGCACGTGGCAAACGCGCCGACTTCCTAGTGCTCGACGCCAACCCGATGTACGGCATCTCGGCCACGCGCCAAATCTCGGCGGTGTTTCTGGCTGGGGAGGAGCTCGACCGTGAGTCGCTCCGGTCCCGCTGGTAGCAGAATGCAGCGGGTCCTTCGCTACGGGCTGCTAGCCGCCACGATAGCCATCGTCGCCACCGGCACTGTCGATGTTCTTGCCCAGGCTGGACGCTATCCTGCGTCTCAGCACGGCGGGAACTACATGCACAACTTCTACTTCCCGCCGGCGCCGAGCTCCACGCCGTGGGCGCCCGCCTGGGCCCCGGACGGGGAGTCGCTGGCGGTCTCGATGAGCGGGTCGATCTGGCGCGTGGACCCGGACACGGGCATTGCCGACGAACTGACCTACAGCCCTGACGCGTATCATGCGTCGCCGGACTGGTCGCCCGACGGCCGGTGGATCGTGTACACCGCCGATTACGATGGTGCCCGGGTGCAGCTGGAATTGCTGGACGTGGAGACCGGCGAGACGCGCGCGCTGACTGACGACCAGCAGATCTACACCGACCCGGTCTTCTCTCCCGACGGCACGCGCATCGCCTACGTGTCGACGAGACCACGCGGGTTCTTCAATTTGTCGGCGCGACGGGTCTCGGACGGCCGGTGGGCCGGCGACGAGATGCCGATCACGTCCGACAACGACTATGGGAACAATCGGTTGTATTTTGGACGGTGGGACATGCACCTCACGCCGACCTGGTTGCCCGGGAACGATGAGTTGCTGCTGGTCTCAAACCGGAACGTCGCGCTGGGCTCGGGGAATGCCATCCGGGTGCCGGCCGTCGAGGGCGGTATCCGCGAGGCCACGACGGTCCTGAGCGAGCAGACGCTCTACAGGACCCGGCCCGACGTGGCCAGTGACGGCAAACGGTTCGTCTATTCGTCAACCCGGGGGGCGGCGGACCAGTTCAACAACCTGTATGTCCAGCCCACCGCCGGCGGCGAGCCATACAAACTCACCTTCTTTCAACACGACGCCTTTCACCCGCGCTGGTCACCCGACGATGAGTGGATTGCGTTCATCCAAAACGACGGCGGGCTGCCTCAGTTAGCACTACTCGAAACGCACGGCGGCGAGATTCGGGCCATCACCATCACCGACCGTCGCTGGAAGCGACCGATGGGCACGCTGTCGGTGCGGACACTTGACGAGGGCACCGGCCTGCCCACCGGGTCGCGCGTGCACCTGACGGCGGCCGACGGTAAGTTTTATGCGCCCGCCGACGCGTATGCGCGACTCAGCGGACGCGGCGATCATCTCTTTCACACGCCCGGCGAGTTTTCGGTGGAGCTGCCGGTCGGCGAGACCGCACTGACGGTGGTGAAGGGTTTCGAGTTCTATCCGGACACGACCACCGCCCGGATCGCCGCCGACCAGATCACCACGGTGACCGTCACCCTGCAGCGTATGACGGACATGGCGGCCGACGGCTGGTACAGCGCGTCGACGCACGTACACTCGAACTACGGCGGCAATCTGCACAACACGCTCGAAAACCTCATCATGATGTCGGCCGCCGAGGATCAGGACCTCGTGCTCGAGCAGGTCGCCAACAAGGACAATCGGATTCTCGACTACCAGTACTTCGAACCGGGTGGCGGTCCGCACTCGACCTCCACACCGGAACGGATGGTCGTTGTGGGTCAAGAGTATCGGCCGCCGTTCTACGGGCACGTCTTCATGTTCGGCATGCGCGACCACCTCCTCTCGCCGTTCACGATGGGCTACGAGGGCACCGCGATCGAGAGCCTGTACCCGAGCAACACCGACATGTTCCGGAAGGCCAAGGCGCAGGGAGCCACCGTCGGCTACGTTCACGCGTTTGGGGGCGAGAACGACCCCCTTGACCGCGGTCTCGGCGGCGGCAAAGGGTTCATGGTGGACGCGGCCCTGGGCACGACCGACGCGATTGAATGGTCGGACGCGTCTCGCGCCGGCTTCTATCCGCTCTACGCCGTCTGGAACAACGGGCTCCGCATCACCGCCACCGGGGGCGAAGACTCGATCAGCAACCTCCATCGCTCGAAGCTGATCGGCTCAGTGCGAACCTACGTCCATACCGGTGACCGCGGCCTTGACATGGATGCCTGGTTCGAAGGGCTTCGGGCCGGACGGGCATTCGTCTCGTCAGGTCCGCTGGTCGACCTGACGATCGACGGTCGGTTTCCGGGTGAAGAGGTGCTCCTCCCGGAGGACGGCCGCACGGTCGAAATCAAGGGCCGCGTTCAATCGGTCACCGAGCTCGACCGCATCTTTCTCGTGTGCAACGGCGAGACGACGGATGTGGTGCCGATGATGGGCGACCGGCGTCGGGCCACCTTCACGCTGAGACATCAGGTGCGCCGCAGCGGATGGTGTCACTTGCGCGCAGAGGGCGCCACGGGGGACCGCTTCCCGATGGACGTGGCCTACGTCCAGGCGTTCACCAATCCGGTCTGGATTCAGGTGGGCGACCAACCGATCAGAGACGCCGCGGCGGCCGACTACGGGCTACGCTGGATCGACACCCTGCAGGAGATGGCCGACGCCTGGCCGGGGTGGCGCGCCCAGAAAGAGCGCGACCATGTCTTCGCGCAGTTCGATGAGGCACGGGCAATCTATCGCCGCCTCGCCGCCGAGGCCGGCCAGTAGCGTCGTCAGGAGGAGCCTCCTATCCAGGTCTTTGGTAACACCGGCGGCCTCAGAACCAGCCAGGTTCGCCAGCTCGAACGTCTGTTCCGGCGACGCGTGCCGGCCGACCAGCTCCTCACGCATGAGCTCGCGCGGCAACTGACCGAGATCAGCCATGACACCCGGCGGCAGGTCGGGGTCCTGATCGACCGTCGAGGCGCGGTCCAGCACGTGATGGTGGGCGACGCCCACTCGACCGAATTGCCGGACTGGGGGCGCCTCCGAGCCGGTCGGGGCCGACTCCGCGGTCTCCGCTGTCTGCACACCCACCTCGCCGAGGAAGGCATCACGCGGGATGACAGGACCGACCTGCTCTTGCTCCGCCTCGACGTCATGGTGACGATCGGCGTCGGCGACGACGGACTGCCGACGCTCGCCCATATCGCGGCATTGACCGCGGAGGGTGAGCACGGCGTCGAGCTCCTCCCTCCGAGACATCCGGCCCAGATTGACCTCGATTTTCAGACCTGGATCCACGAACGCGAAGCCGAACTCTCTCGAGCCGTGGGCGCACGCGAGGTCGGTGACCGCGAACGCGCGATTCTCGTCTCGGTCACGGCGGGTCGCCGCGCGGGCGACCTCGAGATTCACGTCGCCGAGCTACGAGAGCTGGCCCGCTCCGCCGGGGTCGAGATCGTCGATATCGTCACCCAGCAGCGCCCGCGAGTGGACCCCAAGACGGTGGTCGGGTCCGGAAAACTGCAGGACCTGGTGGTCCGCGCCTTCCAGCAGAATGTCGATCTGGTCATCGTCGACCAGGACCTGACCCCGACCCAGGCACGCAATCTGGGCGAACGGATGGAACTGCGCGTGATCGACCGCACCCAGCTCATACTCGACATCTTCGCGCAGCACGCCACGACCCGGGACGGCAAGCTCCAGGTCGAGCTGGCGCAGCTGAAGTATCTGCTGCCTCGACTCGCGCAACGCGCCGATGTGTCGCTGTCCCGCCTGGAGGGCGGCATCGGTGGTCGCGGACCCGGCGAGACGAAGCTCGAGGTCGACCGCCGACGAACCCGAGACCGGGTAACCCGACTCGAGCGGGAGCTGAAGAAACTGGGCATCCAGCGTCAAAACCGGCGACGGCGTCGCGAGCGCCGCGACGTCCCGGTCCTGTCGATCGTCGGCTACACGAACGCGGGCAAGAGCACCTTGCTGCGGGCGTTGACCCAGACCGACGTCTACGTCGCCGACCAGATGTTCGCCACGCTCGACCCAGTCTCGCGTCGGCTGCGGTTCCCACGTGAGCGTGAGGTCATCATTACGGACACGGTTGGATTCATCCGCAACCTGCCGGCAGATCTCGTCACCGCGTTTCGCGCCACCCTCGAAGAACTCTCTGACGCGTCGCTGCTGCTACACGTCGTCGACGCCTCGGCGCCCGACTGCGACCGGCGCATGGAGGCCGTCCGGGAGGTCCTGGACGAGATCGGCATGCGGGCTCCCACACTGCTGGTTTTCAATCAGATCGACAAGCTGGAGCCGGGGGAAGGTGCCGCCTTGGCGCTTCGATACCGTGGCGTCGCCGTCTCCGCGCTCAAACGCACGGGTCTGGGAACACTGCTCGAGCGGGCCGAGCAGATGCTCTGGTCCGCGGACGCCCCACGGCCGCTCCTACACGATGACCTTCCGCCGCGCCTCTTCGAACCCACGTGAGCGGGGGTCATGCAGCGTCGTTCATCCTCGTACTGTGGGTCGACACGCATTGCCAACGACCGTCCCGCCGCACCCAGACATCGGTGTAGCTGAAGGCTACCTCAGCGCGCTCGCCCTGCCGGATACCGACCAGCCGCAAGGTGAACCACACCACGGCCGTGTCATCGAAAATCCGCACCGTGAAGCCGTCCTGTACCGCCGACTGGACCTGCTGATTGAACTCAGTCGAGAGGGTCAATTCTCGGGCCCGGTCGCCCCGACTGCCGTCGTCGTAGGTCGCCGTGAACTCGTCCGCGAGGACACCCTCGATGAACGCGATGTCCTTGTCATAGAAGGCCGCGTTCCAGCCACGCTCGAGTTCGATGAGAATCTGCTGCTCGGAGCGCACCGGTGGCTCTTGAGCCACCGACACGACCCCAAGCCATCCCATCGCCAGAGTGCTAGATAGCAGGTAACGCAGCGTGTTCATGGAGTAGCTCCCCGTCTCTCCGGTGGCATGACTGTCTGCGACCGCGACCAGACGTCCTCGAGCTACGCTCAGGACCCTGACCACGACAACTTACCACCCGAACTCGCGGGACCGTGCGCCAACAGGTATGAGGCGATGAGGAAACGCCGCCCGCGATTTATTCTCGACGGCTGGGGAAGGGCCGCTCGACACCCATCGCCTTCATGCGCGAGGTCAATTCTGGAGCGGGGGGGAGCCGGCCGCGGCGCTGGACCGGCCTCAGGATCCGCAAGCCCCGTTTCCCTATGGCAACTGGTAATGGGGCCGCGGACGTCGAACCGCAGGTCCAGGCGCAGCTCACCAGTCCCTGGTTTCGCTACCTCCTGACCTACGGTCCGTTTCCGGCCCTACGCAAGCTCGACCCCGCCCGGTGGTGCCCTCAATGGCGAGAAGGACACGCAGGTGCCGCCAAGAGCAAACTTGGAGGCGACCCGCCAGGCCCTCACCGGCGGTGGCAATGCCGGTTGCGACATTGTCGAGCTACCAAGCCTCAATCATCTCTTCCAGACGGCTCAGACCGGCTCGCCCAACGAGTACGCCTCCATCGCGGAGACGATGTCGCCGATCGCCTTGGAGGCGATCACGGACTGGATTGTGAGTCGGTTTGGTGCGGCGAGACAGTAGCGCAGCGTTGCAGCCACGCGAGGCACCGTGCCGAAGACGCGCGGTCAGTGACCCCGGAATTCATCGAGATTGCGGGCGCGGGGTGCGAATAACGAAGCGGTCTCAACGTAGGAAACAACAGGAAAAGCCGACACGAAACCATCGGCGGACATTCAGACAACAGGTGAGTGATGACCCTGCGACACTTCCAGAGGCTGACGATTGACACGAGCGAAAGAGACATACGCCACGCGATGAGCAAGGCGCTGATGGTTGAGGTGCCGCGTGACCGGAAGGCCTTTGGGCGCTTCTACTGCCGTGTGTTGCGGGAACTTGGTCGGCTCGACGTCACGCCCTTTGAGGACCACAACCGAGCTAGCACCCGCAAGACGAGCGCCGGTTCGCCCGCGGCCGCCTGAACTCGAACGTCGCCGAAGAACGGCTCACACCCGACCACTCACCAACGAGTCGACGACGCCTGGGTCAGCCAGCGTCGAGGTGTCGCCCAGATCGTGGACGTCGCCCTCGGCGATCTTGCGCAGGATGCGTCGCATGATCTTGCCGGACCGCGTCTTCGGCACGCCCTCGGTGAATTGAATCTTGTCTGGCGTAGCATGCGGTCCGATGTCGCTCCGCACGGCCTGGACGATCTCGCCCTTCATCTCCTCCGACGCGGTCTCGCCGGTCCTGAGGGTCACGAACGCGTAAATCGCGTTGCCTTTGATCTCGTGTGGGTACCCGACCACGGCCGCCTCCGCGACGGCCGGGTATCGACCGATCGCCCCCTCGATCTCCGCGGTGCCCAGGTTGTGCCCGGAGACGATGATGACGTCGTCGACGCGACCGGTGATCCAGTAGTAGCCGTCCTTGTCGCGCAGGCAACCGTCGCCGGGAAAGTATTTCCCGGGGAAGCGCGCGAAATACGTGTCGAAGAAACGTTGCGGGTCACCATAGATACCCCGCATCTGCCCGGGCCATGACTCGAGAATACAGAGATTGCCACGCACGCCGTTCCCCTCCAGCAGCCTACCCTCGTCATCGACCAGCCCGGGCGTGATCCCGAACAGCGGGAAGGTCGCGGAGCCCGGCTTTGTCGGTGTCGCGCCTGGCAGCGGCGAGATGAGGATGCCGCCGGTTTCGGTCTGCCACCACGTGTCGACGATCGGGCAGCGCCCACCCCCGATGACCGAGTGATACCAGGTCCACTCGGGCGACTTGATCGGCTCACCGACGGTGCCCAGCAAGCGCAAGCTGCTCAGGTCGTACTTGGCCGGATAGTCGTCCCCCTCCTTCATCAGCGCGCGGAGGGCGGTCGGCGCCGTGTAGATGACGTTGACCTTGTGCTTCTCGCAGATCTGCCAGAACCGGCCCCAGTCTGGATAGTTCGGCACCCCCTCGTACATCATCGTGACGGCGCCGTTCGCGAGGGGGCCGTAGGTGATGTAGCTGTGGCCGGTCACCCAGCCGATGTCGGCCGTGCACCAGTAGATGTCGCCCGGGTGGTAATCGAACACATAGTTGAAGGTGGTGGCGACGTAGGTCATGTACCCGCCGGTAGTGTGAAGCACTCCCTTGGGCTTGCCGGTGGAACCGGACGTGTAAAGGATGAAGAGGGGGTCTTCGGCATCCATCGGCTCGGGCGTGCAGGTCGCGTCTGCGGCCGACAGGGCATCGTGCCACCACACGTCACGGCCATCGACCATGTCAACCGACGCATCAGTCCGCTTGACGACCAGAATCTTCTCGATGCTTGGCGTCTGTTCAACCGCCTTGTCGGCGTTGGCTTTCATCGCGATGTCCTGTTTCGCGCCGCGGACCCCGGTGTTCTGCGTGATGATCGCCTTGCACTCCGAATCATTGATCCGGGTCACGAGGCTGTCGGCCGTGAAGGCGCCAAACACGATCGAATGGATCGCGCCGATGCGGGTGCAGGCCAACATCGCGACGACGAGTTCCGGGATCATCTGCATGTAGATACACACGCGATCGCCCTTGACCACGCCCAGGTTCTTGAGCGCATTGGCGGCCCGCTGGACCTCGGCATGCAGCTCGGCGTAAGTGTAGGTCTTGCTCTCGGTCGGGTCGTTGCCTTCCCAGATCAACGCGGTGTCGCCGCCTCGTCCCGCCTCGACGTGCCGGTCGACGCAGTTGTAGCAAGCGTTGAGTTTGCCGCCCAGATACCAGGCAATCTCCGCCTTGTGATAGTCGACCTGTCGCACCGTGTGCCACTTCTGGAACCATGTGATGCGCTGTTCGGCCTGCTCGGCCCAAAAGTCCTCGGGGTCGGTGACGGACCGGTCGTACAACGCGCGATACTCGTCGAGCGACTTGACGTGGGCGCCTTCCGCAAACGCCGCTGGTGGGTTGTAGACAGGTGCTTCGTCGAAAGTCTCAAGCTTGTTCGTCACAATCTTCTCCCATCGGTTGCTCGTCGAGCCCCAAAGCATACCCCAGCCAGGGTGCCGGTGCGATCGGGCGGCGGGAGCCGGCGTATCGATCCGCGAACCGGTTTCCTGGCGAGGCGTACGTCTCTTGAGGAAACGTGCCGATCGCTGCGGAATTATGGCCCGCAGTCGACGCCCGGCCGGTGGGGAACCAGCGTGCGGCTACTCCTGGCGGAGCTTTACGCGATAGGGTCGTCCGCGGCGAAGGAAGTTCACAACCGTGTCGGTATCTGACTCGATGAGGCTGAGGCGCGCCGCGGCCATGACGTTGTCCGCGACATCGACGCCACCGACTCGATAGATGACGTCTCCGGGTGCCAACCCGGCTGTTTGGCCGAGCCCCCCGAGCGTCACTTCGGTGACCAATGCTCCTGATCGTAACTGGAGGTTGTCGACCTCCAGCCGTTGGGTGAGTCCGTCGGTCGGCGCGGCATCGCACAGCGTTACGCCGATATCCAGCGTGCGGGTATCGTCCTCGGCCGTGCACGTGTACAGCGTGTCGGCATCTTGGGCGACCAGGATCGAGGCCGCGCCCAAGACGATGAACGAGGCGGCAAGGGTGCAGGCCAAACGGGTCCGCATCCGCCGAGTATATGTCAGATGTGTGGGTCGCGCGCGCCCTCGCGTCGCGTGCCAGCCTCGGCCGACACGCGCTGATCCGGTACCCTGTGGACATGCTGTGGCTCGTTGCTCGCCGTCCCCGTCCCGACTCTCGCCACCGGCCGAGTGTCGCCGTGTGCAGCCTGGCGTTCGTCATGTGTGCCGGTCCGGCCACGGCGACCCAGCGCGATGCGACGGTGGTGAGCCACTTCGCGCAATTGGCGCTCGACTGCGTCCATCAGGAATACCCGAACAAGATCGCGCATGTGCTCAATGACGACGGCGATGTCCTGCCACCGCGTGCGCTGACCCCCGCGTTCTACGGCTGTTTCGACTGGCATTCCTCGGTGCATGGGCACTGGTTGCTTGCGCGCGTGGCGCGGCTATACCCGACGTCAGACCTTGCCACGGCGGCCCGCGTCGCGCTCGAACGCAGCGTGACCGTCCCTCACATCGCTGACGAGGTGCGCTATGTGTCGTCGCCGGGGCGAGCCGGGTTCGAGCGCCCGTATGGCCTGGCCTGGCTCCTTCAGCTGGCCACCGAGCTTCGGGAGTGGGACGCTCCGGATGCGCGGCGCTGGCAGGCGGCCTTGTCGCCGCTCGAGACAGCGGCGGCGCTACAGATCAAGGCATGGCTACCCAAACTGACGCACCCGATCAGGATCGGGGAGCACTCGCAAACGGCCTTTGCGTTTGGGCTGGTCTTTGATTGGGCCCAGGTCGCCGGCGACACCGAGATGCTCGAATTGATCACCAGGCGGACCACCGACTACTACGCAGACGACTACGACTGTCCGCTACGCTACGAGCCGTCCGGCCACGACTTCCTATCGCCGTGTCTCGCGGAGGCCGATCTCCTACGCCGCGTGATGCCCCCGGATGAGTTTGCCGGCTGGCTCGCGGTGTTCCTGCCCGATGTTCCGGAGGACGGTGTTCCAGACTGGCTGGAGCCGGCGGTCGTGAGCGACGCAACAGACGGCAAGCTCGTCCACCTCGACGGGTTGAATCTCAGCCGGGCCTGGATGCTGGAAGGAATTGCGGCCGGGCTGCCCGACGATGACGCCCGCCTGGCCGCGCTGCGTGCCGCCGCCGCCGCCCATCGAGAGGCGGGTCTTGCCGCCGTCAGTGGTGCGCACTACGAAGGCGGCCATTGGCTCGGGACGTTCGCGATGTATCTAGTCACCGAGCGAAGCCCGCCCTAGGTTTTCCGACGAGGCGCCCGTCTGGCGGTGTTGCTGCGTCGGTCACAGCCCGCCTGGCTGCTCCCTCCTTGCGCCTAGCTAGACAGACGCCTCGTCGGAAAACCGCTCGGTCCGTCGGGCAGCCTAGGCGCGACAATGCGCGCCCCGCGGACGCGGAGTGGGGCTCTCGGGACCCCCGCGTAGCGGTCGCGTGGGGTTCGGGGCGTCGCCCCGTCTGAATATGAAGCGCCGGTCGAGCACTATTCGTGCGGCATCGGCAGGTGGACGAGCCAGGCGGTGACCAGCAGCAGGACGGCAGCCACCAGCAGCTCGGCCGTCCCGGACCGCTGCAACCGCGTCACGCCGCCGGGTCCGGCGACCGCGGGTCGGACCCGGCGCCAGTTGTAGGCGCCCAGCGCCGCGATCAACCCGAACAGGCCGCTCTTGAGCAGCAACACGCGCCCGTAACTCGTCTCCCACAACTGGGGAATTTCGTCGACATACAAGCATGCCGTCAGCGCGCCGGTAGCGCCAAGGACAATGGCGGCGGTCATCGCCACCGGCGAAAACCGGTCGACAAGTCTGAACACCGCCGTCACGTCCTCTCCCGCCGTGGACCGCACCGATGACAGCCCCGCCGAGAGCAGCACGAGCAGCGAGCCCAACCAGACGCCGGCTGCCAACAAATGACCTATTTGCAGCGCCATCGGGAGGACGACCCCACCGTTGTAAGCAAACGCGTGGCCCGTGGTGGGCGCCACGCCGACAATGGCGAGGATCGTGGCGCCAAGCACCCACCAGGTCCAACGCACACCGGACTTGACCGCAACCAGCGCGGTCGCCGGCGCCGCCAGCGCAACCGCAGCCGCTTGCATCTGCCAGCGGCCGCCCCACCGCGTCTGCTCGGCCACCAGGCGGATCAGTTCACCGGTGACCGGCTCATCGAGCCCGAACGACGAGTAGGTCTGTGCGTAGAGTCTGGCGGCCGTGGCGACAGCGAGCAGCGACAGGGCGAGGCCAGCCTGACGCGCCAATCCAGCATCGAGCGCCCGGACGTCTCCTGGGGGGGCGCCGGCCGCGATCCATCTGTACGCGCCTACCCCAATCAACCAGACGATGGCGACATCAGTGAGCCACTTCGCACCCGAGAGCAGCGTCAGCGCATAGGTGTCCCCGGCCACCACCGCAGGGTACCCCGAACACGTGTCATAGGATAGGCGGATGCGCCTCCTATCGGCCTGGTGGCCAGCGTCGGTGTCGGTGTCACGGGCGGCGTTGGCGAGCGTGCTGCTCGTTGTCGCGCCGGTCACGCCAGTCGCCACCGCCCATCCGCTGACCTTCACCGACACCACGG